>Ga0315914_1000294_pt1 | contig 56325 bp, 31 predicted proteins | sample MpolenodulesMG_FD_203920 | JGI IMG/M metagenome (GOLD analysis project Ga0315914, IMG submission 203920) | Medicago polymorpha root nodule microbial communities from Los Angeles, California, United States - elongated nodules | ecosystem: Host-associated > Plants > Roots > Nodule | place: USA...
CAAATGTGTCAACATCAAATTTCTTGAATTTCGTCCCCCCAGGCCATAAGACAAACTTTTACCACTGAGTTGACACATCATAATCATAGTCACCTACACTTTTTTCTCAATAAATAAATAAATTTTATAATAAAATTAAATCTATAGATGTTGATTTTGATTATATAGTTTTCCATATAATTTTTTCAATGCTCAAACTGACTATATATTGATTCTAATTTCTTGCAAGTGTTCGTGTCTCTCATACACTTGGAATGTCGCATCCAAGAGCATCCAAATACTCTTTCTTGGTAGCAATGTCTCAGTCTCTTCTCATTGGAATCATTTTCATGACTGTTATTTTCTTGAGCAAACAAGAATTTGCCATCATCTTTACCAAGAGTGTGGATATGATATATGCTGCTGGTGAATTAGCATACTTTCTTGGTATAACCATGGTTCTCAACAGTGTTTCACAAACTATAGCAGGTAACTCCTTGCTTGGTCTCAGTCTCAAGAGTGCTTAGCTTGTTAAATTACACTATTATTTAGATTTTAATTTTGAGGAGGTTTTTATAGGTGTGGTAATTGGATGTGGATGGCAAGTTATGGTCGGTTACATAAACTTGGCATGTTATTACATTATTGGACTCCCTATTGCAATTTTCCTTGGTTTCAACCAGCATTTAGGGGTCAAGGTATAACACTAAATTCTTGCTCTAGAAAATGTATCCTCCCTAAATCATCAATGAAGTTTGTTATATTATATATTTACCTATATTAAGTGTTTATGTTAACATAATTCATCTTTATAAAATGGACTTCTAAGATTACTCTTTATAAATTATTTTTAGGTTTTACCTCTATTCAATATGGAACTTGAATTTTTCCAATACTTACACTCTATACAAAAATATATATATTAGGCCTCTTCTCAAAAAAAAATAATAATAATTAGGTCTTATCTTTTTTTTTGAATCGGCAAAATATTATTAACCTTCAAGCCTGTGCAAGGTGCACTAAAAAGCTCGGGTGGAAAAAAAAACAAATTACAAAGGGGAAATTGGTTGCCACAAAACACCGGTTCGAACAAAAACCCCTTAAAGAAACCACCCCATACCAATAAACATAACCGCTGCTCCCAATGAGGGAAACCAGCTGCAACAGCTGCACCGGCATGGCAGCCACAATGGCTTTGAAATCTCATAATTAGGTCTTATCTCTTTTCAATATTTGGTTTTGGTTTTTTTTTTCCATTATCCTACGTATGAATATTTACATGAAATGACATGGATCTCTTTCAACATTATATGGGGTCTTTGAGTTAGAACCAGTTAAACTTTTGAAGAAAAAAAAATTGTTATACAGTATACTTTTACTTCACTAAAAGTGGTTTCTGATTTTTCTTGTCACCACTTATCTATTAAAAATTGTTGCTTATATTTTGAATATTTACTTTTTTTGGTGCAAAGAATATTTACATTTAAATTTGTCATTTTACCATTACTTTGCTTGGTAAACGACCATAGCATTGATGTTCATCTTATCTTATATTATGATTTCCTTACAAATTTACATCTTTGTGGCATAGGGTCTTTGGGGAGGCACAATATGCGCAAGTATTCTTCAGATTATAGTCCTCGTAGTCATTATTTGTAAGACCAACTGGACCAAAGAGGTAATTATGTTTGATTATTTTAATTAAAAAATTACAATTTTTAGCATCCAAATAAGTCTTTGTTTGTCTCGTTAGTTTAGCTCCGTTGTTAGAAATATAATATAATATACGCATGGACCGAACTCTCAAAGCCCCATTTGTTCACTATAAAAGGTGAATTTCTAGTCGCTAGACTACTTAAAAAGAAAGTTTTATGGTATATGCCTTGTTAATTTTCTAGCAATGAGTGATTTGTATCCTATCCCAAGATCATCTTTTAGATCTTGTATTATTTTATTTTTCATAAACCATCAATTTAGTCTTTTAAGTTATCATTCTCTCTAATTAAGTATCCCTATTTTTTTTTTTTTAAAAAAACCGTTATAATTGTCCTCGTGATTATAGCTCAGTTGATATGAACATTGTGATATGCAGGAGTTGGAGTTCAAACACCGTATTTTCCAATTATTCACTTTGAGCGCTGAATTTCTAACCACTATGTTACTTAACCAAAAAAACTAAAAAAATTCATTATAATTTAATAGGGACTAAACTTGAAAGCTCGTGATTTTATAGGGACTAAAAATATATTTTAGTTTAGTAAATGTAAATATTTTAGTCTTAACCGGTGATGGAAACGATGCTTAGTGAATTGTGTGATATGAAAAGTTGCTACTGATCAATTTAGATTCTACTCTGATTCCATTATATTTTTCCTTTTTATTCTTAATTTTTTTTAAAAAAAATATAGAATTGTGTTCCTACAACTTGTTTTAATTTTAAATCTCTAATATTTGTTAACGTTGATTTTAGTCTCAATAATATCTATATCATAAGAGAAATAGTTTCAAATATAAACTATTTCAGTGTGATATGATAAACCAAATCACTCAAGTTTTGCAGTGCTAAATGTTAGTATTTCATAGTGTAATTTATGGAATATGATTGCAGGTAGAGCAAACAGCAAATCGCATGCAAATCTGGATCTCTAACAAGTAACAACCTTCAAAAGGACATATATGATATCAATTTATAAGTGTATCCCTTAATTTGGCTAGTTGGCTCTTCCCTTTTTATTGATAATAGGCTAGGACTACTTATTTGGTGCAATAAGTGTCGTGCAATGCAGAAGTTTGTTTTAATTATTTGATCAATAAGTTTTATTATTGAATCAAATGAGAAATGATGGGGCATAATCCTCTTAATCTAATGGTGTAAATAAAACTTATGGATAGGTAATAGTCTAGTTAGCTCTTTATGACTACAGCTCTCTTATGTGTGCAGGCATTTGATTTTGGAAGTTTAATTTGATGAGATATGGCCTAATATATGCTTATAAGTGAGACATTTAATTTTGGAAGTTGAATTTGTAGGATTGAGTTGTGTTCAACTCAAATTTTCAAGATAATGTAAGAGTTACGCGCCAATAGAGATGACAATGGATAAGGTCCGGGTAAGATATTATAGAGCAAGTCTCAAACCTACGGTTTGAAAAATTACTCGTACCGGCGTATGTAGCAACTTTATACCTACTCGCACCGACATATGTAGCAACTTTATACCGGAGTGGATATCCAAGTATTCATACAAGTACTCATTGCCCCCACTTCAACTATAAAGAACTATCATTGTGATTCAGTTTGTCATAACATGTCCAATACTTGTTTCATATCTTTTAATTGAAATGCAAAATTATTATGTTACTAATAAGTTAACCAAGCATAAGGAATGATAGAGTTTAATGCAAAATTACAATGCGAAGGAAGCTTGTAATTGGATTGGATACACTTACTTGTACATACATATGTCAAGGAATCATCTGTATGGTATAGCACCGGATGTCCTTATGCGAGGCATAACATTGGAAGAGAGGAGGACTGGTTTGGTAGCATCTCAATGCTCTAATTTATCATACTCTTATTTCATTACGTTAATTAAACAAATGCTGGTGTTATTTGGTTTATTTGCATATGAAGCATCAAAATGGACCCCTAACATGACCCTAACACTTCGATTGAAAATGAATTAATTGAATTTAATCACTTTTGTTGATTCGGACACCCAGACACGCCTTTGATCAGAAGTGTCAGTGCTACGCCTCCTTTATAGTAGTCATTATTCTTGTCATCACTTTGATTAATGTAGAATTGCATGAGAATTAACCAAATTTTCATGGCTATGAAATTAACCAAATTTTCATGGCTATTAATATGTTGTTTTCATGGCAGTGTCATTGCTATGATTTATGCGGAATTGTAAGAAAAGAGAATCAAATGTTCATAGTTTCGAACTTTACTCAATTTACAAAGACATAGGCTCTTGCAACACCAAAAAAGACAGGCTCTTAAACTTATTTTAATGTTGATCTATTTAAATCTTGTAATAGCACTTTTTGAGATTGTCCTGAAACGTTGCTGGGCGCAATTATAGTAGCACTTCCATTGGCAAATTATAAACCACATAAATTATCATTAGGCAAACAAACTCTTACACATATCACAAAGAGTATATTAGGAGAGAATTCCTTAAAACAAAATTGAAATCCTAGGTTGCATTGTCATCAAAAATATCCTAGGTTGCTAAAGTTACAGAATTACATGCTTTCACAAAAGCAGGTTAGGCTATTCAGCATCCTTTTTCTTCTTAGGCATTCTGTATCCACCAACAACACAAGCATGGTCCCTCTCAAATGGTTCAAGAGTAACTTGTTCAAATGGCTTAAATTGATCTGCCTTCAACTTGTTCACCTCACTGCTGAACACTGCCTCAGCAGGGACTGTTGAATCAATGCAATTGGCCTACCATATATAAAATAAATTGATTAAACTTGATTCTGGATTACTTCACAACTTGGACAACCATTTACTAACCAAAGAAAACTCTACTGTTTCCAATACAAAACAAACATAAAAAACAAGGGATTAATTTACGGGAATGGATTCTCAATTTTTCTTAGTGGTTACATCTACATCATTGAACATGAGAGAAAAAGAGAGGTAAAATTGTAAAGAAAAGAGGATATTTAGCATGTGGCTGACATGTAACAATTGAGAAAAATTGGGAGAATTCCACTCGAGAGACTTTTTATCAGTAATTACAAAATATACAACTTAAATACAACTTTGCCTTATTGTAATAAAAGTCATAAATTTTGGTTTTTTTAGAACAAACCTTGATAGATATATCAAAATGGCCAAGTCTATAATGCACAAGTGAAACAATAATTGCATTATGCACTAGCTTGTTTTCACCATAGGATCAATAAGTCTCACCATTTGATCAAATGAGATGTGATTAGATTAGACGTACTGATCTAATGGTGAAAAAACAAACCTATGCATGGTACAAGACTGTTTCTTGCAAATTAGACAAAGCCTAAAAAATGCCCTCCAACTTTGCGATAATAAGAAGCATTCGAGCTAATAGTCAACAAATTAGTATGAACAAAACTGATATATACTACTTGGAGTTTTCAAAAGTAACAAAAGAAAATCGATTATAAATAGCAAACAAAACTTTTGATGTGCATCAGTATCTCGGGTCTACATCATCCAAGAAGTCTTGAAGGGGAATCCGAGTAACTCATCACATGCACAGCTATACATATGTCGTAACCAAACCAAAACACTTAATACTTTGAAATGAAAATTAAAAAATAAATTCATGCTTAAACTCATAAATTTTGAGAAACAAAAAGAGCTATTGAAAACACCGATATAATTTGAAAGGAATAAGCTAGAACACTTGGGCAAACTAAACAGGACCCAATATACAGCTAATGAAACAATGTGATGAAAGACATATCAAATTAAATTAGGCTTCTGAACAAACCTTGATGGATATAACAAAATGTCCTCCAGCTTTGAGATAATATGAAGCATTCAGCCCTAATATTCTAGCCTGCAATACTCATCAAATTAGAACAAACAAAACTGATACGTGTCTCATCCAACTCATATTTTGGTGACTGTATTATTCAAAAAAAAATTCTTCAAATGAGATTTTTTTTATAAAAAACAAACAAACATCAAATGTAAAAAATGAAAAGTACCAAACTTCAAAATGTCAAATAAAAAAGGCTGCACTGAAAAAGAAAAAGAAAAACATATTAAGATTGTATAGAAAAAGTGGCAAAAAAATTTATGTGCATCAGCATCTCGGGTCTACATCATTCAAGAAATCTTGAAGGGGAATCCGAGTAACTCATCATATGCACTGATATTGTAGTAACAAAAATATTTTACACTTTGAAATGAATGTTGGAAAGCAAAAAAAATGGACTTAAAATACAAATCAAGAGAAACTATGCAAAACATGAAAAATGAAACCTAACTGAATGCTTTTAAGTCGGTGAATATATGTCAAAACAGTTGATCCATGCAAAAACAAGAAGATAAGAAGACAGTTATTAAAGCTAAATTACAACAAATATTAGTTCAGGAATATATATATATATATATATATATATATATAAGTTCTGAAACTACTTCGCTAGAAGCGGTAGATAAATATTAGCTAGTGCTTATGAGCTGATGCTGCCAGAAATAGCAACTTACTCTTTTTGTTTAGAATGAACATTTTACTACAAGATCTGAGAATTCTTGCATATAATTTTTTTGAAGATAAAAGATGACTTGATATTTTGATTCAAGATTGCCTTTTTTTGGCTCTTAGTCTAAATGAAACATTGTTGCAAATTTAGTCTATTATTCGAACATTCAAAGATTTCTATGTTTATTAATGATGTTTGTAGGTCAGTATTTCCCAAAATGGACGGTGCATTTTCTGAACTAAGCTCTACTCGACAACCTTCATCAGAGGTGATCGGGAGAGCAGAATCAGCAACTAATGTCATTGGTGTGGATGAGGGAACTTTGTCCATGGATATTACAGACCAAGATGACAGAACCATGGCCTATATTACAGAAGAGTGGAAGCAATTGGTTGTAAGTGAAGAGCCCAAGTTGTACTCTCCGTCTTGTATGCCCAAAGCCAAGATGGATAAATCAAGTATATCACCACGAAATGGTAATAGACAACTAGACAAGGAAACCTCAAGGATTTTGGAGAGATTGGAGGTTCCAAGGCCATTGAAAGGAAAGAAGGCCTCTCCTGTTTCAAATGAAAGTTGTGTGAAAAATATAACTGTGCCCACAAAGAAGCCTCTAATACCATTCCAGCCAACTCAAAATACAGAACAAGTCATAGTTGGCAGCCAGTTAATGAAACCAAATTTCCAGAGGCAGAAAAGAAAACAAAGATGAAAAGAATGCAACCTGACGATTCATGAAAACAATTGTTCAAAGGTCTGTAAGTTCAGCATTTCTTTTCCCTTTTTATTACGTCGTTAGTTATTTTTCTGCTAAAGAGCCAACTAAACATGAGACATGTTTTCTAATGGATCAGAAGCGTTAAAATGCATACAATTTTTTTACGGATTTGAAATTTCACTTATAAATTCTGTTAAAATTTTATTTCTACTTCTCTCCACAGTACTATCCACAACTAATTACAAAACATGTTTCCCAAAGGGGTCAGAAGTGTGAAAATGTGTAGCAGTTTTGTTAACATATTAACATTGTTATCTGTATGAATCTTACAAATCTCTAATAAGTTGAAATTCAACACATCACGACCCAGTGACCTCTAATATCAACATGCTTTGATCTTGCATGATAGGTAGAAGTCTTAGCAAGGTGCATAGTACGTTGGTTGTCATAGTACATTGGATGAAAACAAGCTCATGAAGAAAACTCTTCAATTCACGTATAACAACTCCTTGCGAGTTTTAATTGCAACAACAAACTTTGGTTTTGTGGTAGAGTTAAACACTATTGCAATTCTGACTACCAAGTCTTAGCTCCCTCTTCATAAATGTATATGTGAGAGTCAATTTCTTAGGCAATATCTCAATCTGTATACCCAACTAACACACTCTATCATCAGAGCTAAGTTTCAAGTGACACTTTTCTTGTAATTATTCCATCATTCATTTCACCGCATTATTATATACTTCACATTAATTTAAAGAAAAAATGACTTATCACACTCACTACGTGACCTATTCCACATATCATGACATGCATCAAGCTTCCTACAAATGAGGCATAAAAAGTTTCTACAATATTTTGTTCTCTTCATCTGTTCTGGGAATTTGTTTCTCACTCAACTTGAAGGGTGGTGCAAGAACGCTACTATTTTAAACTTCTATCAACCTTTCCACAAAATAAAGTTTTGTTCCAACTTTATCTTGAGTAACCAAGAAGCCCTAGATTTGCTTTCCACCAATCAAATTATTTTTGGCAAAGGACTGAACTGCTTATCAATTTTGGAAATATTCTTTTTAACAATCATAATGTCATCTATAATTGGTTGATCCTTTGAATACTTAGGTGTCTTTTTGTTTATATTAAATTATTTAGGTCGATCATGAATACTTCACATTAATAACATTGATCAACTCTTCAGTTGGGTGAGTTACTAGTTCGGTTAAAACTTTACTAGGATAGCTGATAGCGAAACATTGATTTTTTATTTTTATTTTAATTCAAAATTTTCTGTTTGAATATTGATTTAAATTGAAATGATGAAACATAGCTTTTGAGTTTTGATTGATAATTTGCACTAAATTTGAATACAAACTTACATTTAAGTGAAAAAATTTAAATATATAATTTTACTTCAAACTTACTTATCATTAACTTTACAAAAACAAATAAAATAGACTTTTGAACAAAATTTAAATATAAACTATTAATTGTACTGCATCTGGACAAATTATTTCCCTCCTGATTTACTTCCTTCCAGGTCCCTTCTGGGATAACTATAATGAATGAAAAACAAAACAAAAAACAAAAAAGCCTTCTCATGGTTATCTATTTCCCTTTAATAATTAATTAAATTTATACAGACATGACGACACACTTATACAAGGGGGCCATCCTACCTCACCTTTAGTATTTGGTAGCCAACTCACCACCTAACCATAAACCATTTACCCCACGTTTACCTTGGTCCTTTTACAAAGCTATAACAACCATTGGTATAGAAGCACACTATAGGTTATCAACAAAAAGGTGGAAACAATACATGATTATAGCCGAGTCATCTTGGTGGAGGACTGGCTCGTTCTACACCTTCCACTGTTATCCTCAATTATTTTCTTCTTATCAGAAATTTTCTTTATGAAAGTCGAATTTGGTTGATGTGTTGTGAGAGAAATCCAACGATAGCTGACGAAGGTCGTGGGTCAGCGTGGATGGCCCGCAGTAAAATACCCCTGCATTACATAAAAAAAATGCTGTCTATTTTTTCCAATATGATGATATGATTAAGTTTAATGATACACGTCAAATAAAAAGGTAAATGCATGATTGATTTTGATAAAAAAAGCAAGCACCATTTTCTTTTTATGTTGAAATTAACACTCCAAAGCATATTATCGATCATTGATCAACAAGTACTTTTTTTAACTTTTGATTTTCAAGAAAACAACAAAACCAATTGTCACATTCAATAAGTGGGAACTTACCAACTTGTGCTTCCGGATGATTAAGTGCAATGCGTTTGTAGACAGTTCGCCAATTGGGTTTAGCAAAATGAGACATGACACGAGTGCCGGACACAACATCCACGCCGTGCTTTGCATGGTTTATAGACTGCACCATAGCGATAAGAGCAGAGCGAGCATCACCCTGTTCGTAAACGCTGGTGCAGTAGCTGTGTAGCTCAATCAATCCCCTTCTATCTTCCTCAGCTACATCATTCATCACCCCTTTAAACCAATCAAAGGAACCCTGCTCTCTTGTTACCCAATAGAAGTATGCCCTCCTTGTCTTGAAGTCACTGAACCTAGAGTCTTTCTGGTTGGTTGTCATTGGTGACCCTTCTTCCATTGCAAATCCATCTTCCTCTTCCATGGCCTTGAAATTATTGACCATGTCCTTTAGTATACTTATCATTGGGGTAGCCCCTATTCCCAGCCCCACAAGTAAAACCACCTCATACTCCCTGTAGTCTTGTGCTGGCGCTCCATACGGACCATCAATCAAAACTTTAGGGAAAGTACTGCATATCATAAACATAACATACAATCATTTTTGGATGTACTTATAATTTCTTGAAAAGCATTGTTAATTACAAATATGCATGGCCGAGGAAATTCATCAGCGTTTGCATGATTATTGGTTTCAATCATCACCACCTGTGAAATATCTATGTATTTCTTTTTATCTCTTCTTTTTGGGTTACAGCTTACAAGGTCATTTTAAGCTTCTTTCCTTTTAACAATAATAAACTCATCATGTCAAAAGGAACATAATCCAAAATACAAGTTGGCTCATAATAGAGTCATAGCGCGAGTTAGTATTTTGGAGGAGGGATTAGAGATTTAAAAATGAAAAAAATGGAATAGTAGGTTCATCTCTCTACTTAACAACAATCGATTAACATTTATCATTTAAAAAAGTTGGCGAATAAAAAATACAGAGACTTGCATAAGATACTTGTTAAGAAGGCCCTTCTAAGGTAGACATTTAATATATATGTATCCTAAATACTAATTAATAAAAAAATTAATAGCTCTATTACCCAAAAAAAATAAAAAATAGCTCAGGGTCTACATGAAACACGTACAAACAAAAGCCCTACGCCACTAAAGAGTTTGGCTGGAGAACACTGCATAAAATAATGGCTGTAGAAAATCTGGATTGGCTTTGGTTTGCATTGTATACTTATATTTTCAAAAAAACATCCTAATCACCCTAATATTTTTTCCCTCAAAGTTCAGATGACCATCAGTTCGTCCAGAAAAAAACAAGATAACAGTAAGTCTTTTCGGCCCCGCTTAACATAATCATTTGATTATAATCAGGGCATGTGTCAAGTTGCCATGGGAATATAAATTGACATCCAAACCAAATTGGACAAAACAAAAAACATGTTCTTAATTCACTCTAAACACGTTCTTCAATTATTGGATCAATGATATCCAGTAATTAAGTTGGTTCTCTAGCATACACTCTGTGCTATCTTATAATCTCTTACTTTAATTAACCAAAAGTACGTATAACTTCTGTTGCAAGGACTTTACATTCGTTTGGTGTGAAATGAAGTTTCACTAACGTACTATTTAATAGAATAGTGTCCTAACCTTAGTTATAGGCTTTTCCTGATATTTAAATCATTATCTTACAGGTGAAGTTAACCAACATGGAACTCACTTGTTGTGGGTTATCTGAATAATTAAATCTAAACATATTTTGTTAAAGTGCCGTAGCCAACTACAGTTTTTGCATGTTACCTACCTACTATCAGATATTTGTAGAAAAATAATAATATTTGCCAAAAGCAAAAATAATAAGGCATACCTTGGGCTGTTATCTCCTTTCAAGCATTCAGCTCTTAGAAGTCCACTCTGTCCATTGATGGCTGGCTGGCAAGCCTGATAGAAACAAAAGCAATAAACTTGTTAATTATGAGAAAACACATAATAAATTCAGGTCAATGATATAAAAATAAAAATAAATTATAATAATAATAATAATAATATTCACCTGTGAGAATTTGGTTTTCAGACTTCTAGTCCAATCACCAAGTATTTTAATATGAACACTAAGGTAATCATCATTAGGGGCAGAAGTTATGGAAAATGGATGCCTGTGAATGCATAAACAATGAATGGAGGTATAGAAATCAGATAAATGCGAAGTAAAAATAGAAAAACGGATGTAGCTCAAGCATATATGATGCTAATTAGATGCCACATTTAATATAGAATGTTTCTTCAAAAACAAACCCATACCATTCAAGTGGAGAAACAGCAGCACAATTGACAAGCATGTACTGTCCGCTCTTATAGCTAAATCCTTGAGGCTTTGACATATTAATTGCCAACACATTTCCAGGATAAACAGCCACCTTCAAATTTGACAATGAAATGAAAATGAGATCAGACGTATATATAACTTACTAACCTTAACAGAAGTAATTTCGATAGAACCATGTGTGTTTTCATATCATATAGTAAATAATTTGTTTATAATTATTTGACACATACATACCTTCAATATTCGCACAGACTTGATGCTTGATCTAAGTGCTCTAATAAGTCTCTCCAATGCATAAATGGTGATGGGAATAGCCAGATACATCCAAGTCTACAAAACACATAATAAGATTATTAAGTGCATGTGAATAGCTTATTTTTCAGTTCAAAATAGTTATAAAAGTATTCCAAAGTAAGGGTTAACTGAAGGTCCTAACCGTTTTATGGTTCCATTCCTTAGTCAAGTAAAGTTTGGTTCCATGGATAATCAACAGGGCATACACAATGATGAAGAGGTGATGAGAATACCAAAAGGCATTGAAACCTGTGAGCTTGTTGAAGGGTTTAGGTAGTTTGGTGCGATTTTTCCTGAACCTAGTATTGGCCAGTGTAAAGGCTATTGCCATTAGCACAACCATTAGAATTCCTGTTACCCCTTCCCAAGATTTGACAAAATGCCAGTAATTTGATGGTTTCTCTCCGAAAAAAGGCTCAATCAGCTTGTACTTTTCATTGCTTGCATGAAGAATGCGAGGAAAATCACAAGCAAGATGATAAATAGCATGTATACCAACACCAATTGCTATTGCCAGAGCTATCATCTGCAAAAATACTCATAATTTTATGCCTTGTGAAAGCTGCTATAATCCTACAAACATGACTAATGCATATGCATATTAGTGTCTACTATTATTTAATTATCTTGTCACTCTTGATCGAAAAATCAGAAGCAAAAATTACCTTGTGAAAATTGAGGCCATCATCAAAAGGAACAAAAGCGCCTAGCTTGGTCTTATTCCTGAGCCAAGTGATGGTGTTTCGGCAAACAGGCAATAGGATAATGGCCATGTTCAATTTAAGTGTTTCAGCAGCCCCTTTTGCCATGCACACACAGTGCCCCATCACTTCATATGCAGATCTTCTCCTATATTGCACAAATTTAAAGGCAAATAGGCCTAACATGACACCAATCCACAGAGCAAATACCCAGGATCTTCGCCAGTTATCCTGGAAGAAGTACTTGGTATCTCTATACCACCTCTTAATAGGATTTCCCTCAAATGTAGGCCTAAGCTTTTGGCTTAGCATTTGGCTCAGGTACTTACTTTCTCCCCTTGTAGTTTCTTCTGGTCCATGTAATAAGAGAGTCTCGAGATTGCCTATCTGTTAAAATATGGTCAAATGAGTAAGGTCACAACTCTATAATATTGAAATAGTTATTTTAATCTGGAGACTACAGTTTAGATATTGTCATTTAATTACCAAGATATATCCTGTGTCATCCGGGTCTAGTTCTTCCATGATCAAAGCCGCATATTCCTCTGCTTGTTTCTGGATGTTTGACAGTTTGTTGGCAGTGGCGCTCAGGCATATAATCTGAAAGCAGAATCACATAAAACATATCAAATAATACATACAATCATTCAAGCAAAAGCTGGATGATAAAAAACTACTTTACTAATTTTTTACTGTTAAAGAATGTACAGTTCAATGCATATTGTGCAACTCATATTTAGATTTTTTAGTGTTAATTAAAAATATCATACATCTTTTATCTCTTCCTCTGTGATTCTTCCATCTGCATCTTTGTCAACCCTGCAATCAAAATCAATGTTGGTGATATGGTTACGGAGCATTCAACAAACACACGACGCTTACATTAACCAAAACAAAGAATTACATGTCAAAGAAGATTTTGAGCCTAGTATCAAAGCTTTGGTCTGAAATACAGTCCCAGAACTCCCTAAACTGGATCTTGTTAATCGAACCTCCTTGAATCCCTCTCTGCCGAGCAAGAGTATCAAAAAGCATCTCAGCATATGCCTTTGACTCTTCATTCAATCCTACAATGGAATCCAAAGAAACACTTAGAAATTACTATATACTTATGATCAAAGTTTCAAATCACTTGATCGTGCTGCAATCATTGATATTGCAGAAAATTACTGTCAAACACGACTGATGCAACTTTAATAGTTGTGATGGTAGAGACATCAAAAACATTGGTTATACTATCCAAGTTCTTAATTTATCATTTGAAGCAATATGGTAAAACAGGCATACCTATGCATTTAGCAAAGAGAGTGCGAGGAAGACAACCGTCAGTTGTCACGGTAAGCTTATCAAACACTTTCTCAACTTCAGACCATCCTGCACCAACATCAGTCTTGCTGATAAACTTGAGTCCAGTGAGAGCATGAGCCACTGCAGACTTGGTCCTCTCCAATCGTTTTGCTGGTTCTGGTTTCGAAAACGATGCCAAACGCTTCAGCTGCTTTATACGAATAGTAGCATTTTGAACCACTGAAGCACCAAAGGATTTCTTCTTCTCCAACTTATTCCCAGTCAAAGACTGTTTCTCATGTTCCCCTTCTCCCATGTCACTTTCTGTTACAGTTTTCACACTGTGTAAGGCAACAGAGTCACCTTGAATGTCCATGGTCACCTCAACATAGTCTGCATCTTCTTCTTTGTTATGGTCAACATCTGTGACAGATTTGGACTCAGCAGTGCTTAACTTTGTGCTGTTCTCAGGGGCAATGAGTTCTATATTTGATTCATGATGATGAAGATCTGCAGAAGATCCTCCCATGTTGCTGTTTTGTTTTTCTGAAGCACTGATTCAACACTTTCTGATCTCTTTTGTCACGCTCATTTGCTCCTTTCTGTAGTGGTTACTTACTGTCTTTGCTCTCTCTATATATACATTCTTTTTTACTGGCTCCCCCCATATGCATACATAAATACGTATGTTGCATTTTAGTATTAAAATATTAAAAACCTGAAGAATGAATGCATCTTTACTGTTTAGATATTTAATTTTCAGAAAAATATATTTAATTTGCAGACTTCAGCATTTTTAAAGTAAAAATACACTTTGCAATTTTCATATATAGATAAATAGTAGCCTCAATCATTTTAAAGTAAAAGGTGCATTTAAAAAGTTAGGGTGAACCGATAGATGTGATAAGCTAGTGATGTGAGTAAAAGAAAAAGATAGAGATAAAATGAGGTGTTGAATGAGTGTGGAAAAATTAAAGGTGTATAAAATTAAGTGTGACGTCATTTATAAAGGTGATTTATAGTTGGCCTTTTTTTATTTGCATACACTCGATCAATCAATCTTTTGTATAATTTTTAAAGGAAAAAAAATCAAGAAGACATTAACCATTTTCATTCATTTGCTAACTTATAACAAGAGAGTATACGAGGTGTCATTACGGTATACTATATGAGGTGAAACAGTAACTGCATATATGTCACTATACAATTATTGCTGCATTATAAGAACTATTTCACCCAAAATATTGTTGGTTTACAAAAAAAATCTCAACTTTATGTTATGGATCATTCTTATGCTTTCTTCCCCTATGCACAAATCAAATATAGATAAACAAGAAATTGAAACAGACTTATAAATTATGTATTGGATTTAATATTAAAGATAAAGTTTGAACACTATTGAAGTATGAGTCAATTTTGTAAGTTGGATTTAGTGTATTAATTGAGTCGCAAAATGTGTATACAACATTACTATTAATAGACAGTACTTTGGTATTTCTATTCCGAAAGGGATTAGTCATTTCAAAGTAAGTTTTCCCTAAATACACATGTCACGATACTTTATTTCACTTTTAAATAAGTTTAAAAAAGACTTGAAGTTAGGATTTTTCAAGAGAAAAGAGGCATGTGTTTTCTTTGCGAACAAGTTTTACATTTGGATCTAATAGAAATCAAGTGAGTGGTGATTAATTTTAAAATGAGGGTACAAAATGAACTTATGTGGCAATATGGTAAGTTTTTATTGGACGTCGATTTAGATTAATATTGCATTATTGCTCTAGTAACCAATTTTTCATTAACAATATACAAATATATAATTTCCTCTAAAATAGAAACATATAATAAAGAATTTAACACAATAATTTTTTTATTTAAGTTTTAAAAAGGGGGCTCACATGGATCATTGTGCGGTAGTTGGAGAAATGACACAAAGTTAGCAAACTTTTTTTTGGAAAAACAAAATTAGCAAACTTGAAAGTGAGAGGTGCGGCCAAATAATGAAAGATAGGAAAAGGTATAAAACTTAAATTAAGTTTTCACTGTTTTTTTTTCGGTCATGAAGTTTTCTCTTTTAAATAAAGAACAAAATTATGATTTCTTTCATTTATATTTCTTATCCGGTGTAAATTTTGTTTCATTTTATAAAAAGATAAAAAGACAACAATGAAAGTTGATTCTTTGTCCAAAAAAAAAAACAATGAAAGTTGATTCGACCAGTCGACTCACTCGTGAGAGGATTTAATTTTGATTATCGATGTGATAATCTCTTTAATAGATGATTTGTAGATATTGTTGTAAGCGTTTTTTGAGTCTTAATGAGATGTATTGAACCATTAAAAAAAGGATAAAAAATATATATTTTAGAAAAAGTCTATAAAATAACGATAATATACAAATGAATTATCCTTTTGAACCATTAATTACCAAAGCTAGCTAATTGAATCTACTACTAGCAATTACTTATCCATCCATTTAAGTAGTTTGTATCTTTTGACGTAGCTTGCAACACCGAAAAAAGACACCGTTGTTTTTAACCCAATAAGAAAAGGACAGCGTTGTTTGCTTTGCCTAGTTTTGTATGTGTTTTCCTTTATTCTCTTTTCCTCTAAAGCCACCCAAACAAAAATGATTACTTCTTTTTTTACTATTTTTTTTAACACATTTGTCATTTTTTGACGTTCGATATACTTTTCCTTTTACGGATGTAAGTTGAAAACTTTCCTTAAAAAAAAATTGAAAAGTTATTAATTACTTCAAACATTTTAGTGTGTCACATTTGTAAAATACATACCAAAATGAATGTTATTTCTATTTTTTAATGTAATGCTGCTTTTGGTCTTATTATAACCTAAAAGATTAAATGTATTTGGTTCATGTTTGAATCAAATACGATTGATTTTTTACTTATATATGATCAGAGGGGTTATTAATTATTATTTTTCAATTATAAAACTTAATTACTATTACAAGTATCACTCATAAGTCATTATATTTCCGTTTTTGTTTATAATGATAGTAAATAAAATAACACTACTTTTTTTATGGTAAATATTAGTAATTTGTTGTTAGATTTTGTTTTCTCTCGAGTTTGAACTCAGGATTTTCAACTTTTTTTTACTCTCAATTCAAACCATTGATTTATCCAACTTTTAAAACAACACTATTCAATAAAAATATTCTATAATAATAATATTATTATTTTATTTCTTTCAATTGTATTTGATATGTTCTAAACAGTCTAGTGACATAACTAACATGTACTAAGTGTTTAGAAGTGGAAAATGACATTTAAATTTGTGTCTTGATATATCAAATATATATGCATCATTTTATCATTATAGGACTTCATTTGTATTCTTTAAGATATGTGAAATGATCGTTATTATATGTAGGAGAGCATGTTAAATACTTAAATCCATTTGACCTGCTGGTGAGAGTCCACCACATCGTACCAAACCTTTAAAATAAGAGAAAACACCATAGTGTAAGGCATATATCATGTGATTTCACCACTTTGATTCTTAACCAATGCCACGATGCATTACATACACTGAAGCAGCCGTTGGACTGACGCCATCATCACTATGCTAAACGACGATTAATTCAAATCCAAGATTAAAATAAAGTAAGCCACATGCAGTCGTATAAGTTAGTACTAGTACCTTTGATTATTTATGAAGTTTCTATTAGTCATTTTCAATTACAGCTTTCTAAATTGCTCTTTCAACGAAAATTGATTTTCTTTTGATTAATCAATCAAGGAAATGTCATTAAAAGTTGTGGATAAAACATATGTGAATTGAAATGTCAATAATTCAATTTAAAGGTTTGAGATATTATTTTCCAACTTTTCCAGTCCCGGACGAATGTTTATAATTTTCTTTTACCATAATTATTCAGCACAACGATCCTTTAAATTATAAACTATATCATATTAGTCATTCAAGTTAGAAAGTGAGAAAATCTTTTCAGCAAATCAAACAAAGTGCATTATTTGGTAAGAAACAGTGGATAATAAAGCAAGTGAAATAAAGTACGAAACGTCTACTTAAACCAAGACTTTTGGATTAACACATATTGTGTTTTCCTTTTTCTTTCTTTATTTTTTTCACCCTCTTTTGCATGCATGATAATTGATAAACGAGAGGTTGCAATTGGATTTCATGCGTGTATATATATCACATCACATCTTCTATGATTAGTATTTGATTAACTAAGTAAATTTTTCTTACAAAAACACAAAGTGACCATTTTGTGTAGGTCGATTGCTGCAAAATAAATTGCGCAATGAACAAGTTTTAATTACACAATCCCGAGAAGTAATAAAGTGAAAATGGAGATCGTTCTCGTGATGATCGATTATGGTTGATCACAAATTTTTAATGTGGCTAATCTAATTAGTGCGATAAGAAAGCAACTGGTAAGTAACACATAAATTAAAATGCAAATGAAAGTAAAAATAACATAAAAAGATATGATCCTCCTTAAAAAAAACATAAAAAGATATGACAAAAATTGATGGATGAAAACAGCCCCGGATAACTTAATACTTCCGCCATTCTTTTTTTTTTTTTTTGGTATAAACTTCCGCCATTCATTTTTAATTGTCATTTTTTGGTTTTTTACACAAACCAAGATAATAAATACATTTTACTATTTTTGATGCCACAATTTATCTTTTTCTAATAATAACCTTAATCATTTATCTTTTTTCAATAAATTATAATATAGGATCATGATGCTACCAGATGTTGTATCTTGCATCAACTTGACACAAAATAAATGTTAGGGTATGTTTAGGATTTTAGAGAGGAAGCTTTTGAAAAAAGAAAATAGGAAAGATAAATGAAAGATTGTCTCTTAACTTTAAATATAAAAGTTTATTCATCTTTATAATAAAATGTTTGTCTAGTATGGAGAACTTAAAAATTGTATTAGAGGTGACTTTTGAGGACTTGAATAAAATTTTCAATTCTTTTTCATCTTATTATAATATTTTTGAAATTAAAAATATATTAATAATAAATGTCCACTTCTCATTCTCTACGAGAAAAAAAAATACATTGGAATAAAGGATGTCCCGATGATTGAACTCAATCTTTCATGATCTTTCCACGAATTTTTTAATTTTGTTACAATTATATTATATTGGAATTTTATTTGAATATTTAATCAACAATAAGATTTTATTACTTTTTTAAAGAAAGTGTAGTAATAATCATTATAACTTTTTCATAATAATAATAATAATAATAATAATAATAATAATAATATAACAACCTAATATATTATCGTAATTGTATATTGGTTTTAGTTAAGGTCCTTTTTGTCCTTTTTAATATAATAAATTTTTTCTCTGCTCACTCTCTACTTAACCAAACAAAATAAATAAGAGAAAAGATTATCTTTCCCTTATATCAAAATAGATATTAGGGTTAAATATGTTTTTTATCCCTATAAATATACCAACTTTTTGTTTTAGTCCCTCTAAAACTTTCCTTCAACTTTTAGTCTAAAATTTTCAACCACTATTTTTGGTCCCTATTTTTAAGTAAGTTTTTGTATTTTTTAATGAAATTCTGCATAAATGTGTCGAATATTGTAAAAATATCTCCCAAAAAAATTAGAATTTTCTAACAAAATATAAATTAAATATGAATTTTTAACCGCAAAATATATAAAAATTCATATTTGATTCATGTTTTGTTAAAAAAAATCTTTTTTCTTTTTGGAGAGATTCTTATAATACTATACATTTTTCTACAATATTTTATTCAAAAATATGAATTCTAAAGATGAGTTCACTTTAAAGGAGAGACCAAAAGTGAAGAGGAAAAACTTTGAGGACTAAAAGTTTAAAAAAAAAATAGAGAAATTAAAACGAAAATTTAACATATTTATAAGAATAAAAAACATATTTAACCCTAGATATTAAATCTACTTTATTTCTCCTTTATTTCTCTCTTTTATCACTCATTTCTTCTCTCCTTACAACTTCTTTCCAAAACTAAACAAAGTGTAAAGTGTACATGCCCTCTGGCCAGCTCCACAATTTTCAACTATATTTTGTTTATTTACATGTTATGTTGTTTTTAAATTTAAACAAAATATTAGATTATAATGAAAAAGTTTGTAGAAAAAAATATTCAATTAAAAGATAGTTACTTTCCAACCAAAAAAATAATCAGTGGTCATCTACCCTTAAATAATGATATGAATAAGGGAAATGTTAACTAGTGCCCCCCAGAGTATTAGTTAAGGAATTAAAAAAAGAAAAATTTTCTTGTAAATTGTGTATGTTACCTTTTGAAACTTGAAAAAGTGTTGTTTTTAATGCTAACTAGTATGGACACCCGTGCCAAGCATGGGCTAGAATCTCGACATCCTTGAGGAAGAGAATATTGTGATGTATCAAGTGTTAGTTAAACCTCAACATTGGATAAAATATTGGAGGTTGAAGAACAAAGAAGTGAAGAAAAAAAACTCATACTTAAGCTTTAAAATTTTGGATGAAGATGTAACATCATTCTCACTTGTGTGATTGCTCTTGTTGCAATGTGTTGATTCACAAAAGTGTTGGCTCCCGCGTAAGTCTCAATGGTGATATCATATCCGCTTCAACATTTTTGTGGAGCAGAAGTGGTTCGTGGTGGTGGGTCGCGGACACGGAGAGTCTCATACTTAATGGAGATATGTTAATGTATCAAGTGTGAGATAAAATAACACATTGAATGCAGCAGTAGTTGTTGAGCAACATATAAATAAGATGACTCAAATATCTAATGTCTTAAGATTTTGGGTGAAGTTGTGATGCCAATTTCATTTGTGTGTTTGCTCTTAGCATGATGTTATGGTACAACTCAATCCAGGTTCTCACGAAAGTCCCAACATTATGATGATTTGTTTTGTTAGTTTATTGGTGTCATTTGTTGAATTTTGTATCTTAAAATTTAGTTTTGAGATGTCATTCGCTTTCAAGCAACTTTTTATGCAACCTCTTATTTAAAATTTCTTCACTTTTGGTATCTGGTCTGATTTGAAAGAGAAAAAAAATGTAGGTGTGTTCTTTTACGTTAATAAAATACATGTTTATTAGACATTTTAAATTGATGTGACTATTTTTTAATGAATATATTATTTTGGTAGCATAATTACCCAGTAATTTGCAACTACTTCAACAAATTCATAAAATTATCAGCAACTCATTATATACCATATACTCTCACAAATAAAGCATGCACTCCTCTGTTTTCCTGTATCATTTGTCTCGTGTACAAATTCATTTTTCATCTTCTCTCTTTTTCTAATTTACTTTCTCTTTTCTCTTGAAAAGAAAAGAACAAAGACATCCCTCTATGAAATTGCCACCAACCACATTTTTACCTTGTTGTGCCTTTCAGCTTATTTGATTATCTCATCATATCACAAATACATATAGTCTCACACTTGAGTGAGAGACGTTAATGTGTCAAGTTTGGTTTAAACTTCTACATTATATATAAGAGTAGATATTGAGCAACATATAAGTGTGATGACTAATAAACTCGATGTCTTAAGGTTTTGGGTTTAGATGTGGTGTGAATTTCACAAGTGAGGTTTCTCTTAGTCAAATGTGGTGATCAATCCCACTGTAGGCACTCTAAGAACTCCGAACATCATGATGAATTGATTTGTTAGTTTGTGGTTTTAGTTTGCTTAATTTTTTTTATATTAAATATACGTTTTATATTTTTATCCAACCTTTATTATTTAAAACACTTTCACTTTTGCTTTCTGATGGAATCTAACAATGAAAAAACGCAGGTGTTTTGCTGAGTTGACAAAGCCACATTTAAAATAATGTGACATTTTTTGATTGAGTTTATTTTTTTGGGTAGAATAACTGCTCGTAAATCTCCAACTCCTTCAAATAAACCATAAAATTACCAACAACTTATTATATTTTCAATACTTCCGCAGACGAAACACTCACTACTTTTTTTCATATCATTTCTCTCATTTTAAAATCACTTTTTTCTTATTATTTCTTTTGCTAATTTCCTTTATCTCTTTTAATGAAAGTTAAAATAATAAATATGCCCATGAAATCACCATCAATCCACCTTTTTAACCATGTTATGCCTCGTTTGACCTTATTTGGTTATGTCAGCAGATCACAGACGCATAAAGTCTCACACTTAATGAATATATGATAATGTGTCATTGTGATTTAAAGTTCCACATTAGATGCACAAGTAGATGTTGAGACACGTATAAATGAGATGACCAATCTAAAAGTAGATGTTTATTTTTTATATTAATTTGTCTAAGCTCTTGTTGGTGAATATTGGGCTATGTTACGTATATATACACATTGATGGGTTGTATTTTCTTCCAATTCAGTTCTTCCTTTTCGGGTAAGGAGGATTGATTTATGTCAAGGAAAATCTCAAATTGGGTTTCCCTGTAACAAAATATGTCTCTAAAGAATACCTTACTTATTTGCTAGGCATTGTTTAGTCACGTTCTTTCCCCACATGCATGTAATATTGATTAAGTTTGTGCAAAGTTAAGGATTTAATGTCCAACTGTTCTTTGGTGAGGGTTTTGTATTATTCTTCTCAATATTATCTTTAAACAATAACATATTCTCCCTGTTAACAAAGTTTGCAAGTCAACCTTTGAATATAGTATAGTATACTTAAATTTCTAAAGTCATTTCTATTTTACATCTTGGTGGGAATATATAACCCTTCAAGGATGCTTAAGTCATTACTGGGCAGTAAAAAATTATTACAGCATTTGATGAAAGAAAAAAAAATCAACTGAGTTAATAAGGTGATATGATTAAATATCATGCCTCATTAAATTATAAACTAAAACATGATAGAACTATTATATACAACTATAATTATCTTATCTTGACTACCAAACAAGTTCTAATGGTAAGAGGTCTGAGCTGTCCAACTTTGACATCTATAAGAATAAAGAAATCGTCCGGTCTAAACCCTAGACCCTAAAAAAACTAACCAAACATAATTTCAACTACAATTTGAAGGTAAGTCCTGTTTCTAGAGTTTACTTCCACAACAGTATGTATGGCGTAAGTGGATACCATTTCAGGGAAAAATAACAAAAGACCAATCAATTTCAATATATTACTCTTATACATTAAGTTGCATACACAGTTAAAAGGCACAGTAACATTACAAGCTCAACTTCTGAATTCAATTTTGAGACAACAGGCTATAACTTTACCTCTTCCGTGCTTTCCTTCTTCTAGACTCCGTCTTTTGAAATTTCTTTCTAGAAACAAATTTACTCTTTGGTTTCAGTTTTAACTCAGGTGAGAATTTGTAATTTGGATCTCTCATTCGCGCTTGAATGTCCTTAAAAAACTGAATATTTAGCTGTTTAGGACCTCCTTGTCTAAGTTCTTCATACTCAGGTCCCGAAACAACGTTTTCAAATGCTCCAATTAGAATATCTAGATCACTCATAACTTCCCATGCATTTGTATACCTCCCATCTGGGCCTTTCTTTAATTTCTTCAAAGCATTCTCAACTGCAATCTTCCTAGCTTGCTTTCCTGGCGACAGCTCCTCAGGTTCTTGTTCGGCTTTCAAAAGTTCAGAGATGGTTCTGTATTTTGGCATTTCATCAAACTCGAAAATCTTATCTATGTACTTATCGCTTTTTTCATTTGGGTAAGGTTCTGTAGGAACATCGTCATCAGTGTCCATTTCATCCCCGGTCCACAATGTCTTTTCCTCGTCACTGCCGGACCAAACACTTCTTAACTCATCACTGTCATCAGCATCAACCAGGTCAGCATGTTCCTTCGCTTGCTGCCTTGCTTTCCTAATATCTTTATGAAGACGATTCTTTGAGTCCTTTTCTTCATCACTTTCATCCTCACTTCCTGTCCATAGAGTGTTATCTTCACCCATTTCCTTTGCCCAGGTTTTCTTGAAGTCTTCATCCCCTGGTCTTCTACTTCCAAAGAGATCATATGGCTTGCGCGCACCACGAGCATACGATCTCCATGCTGCAAGTCAAATCCATTAGCTACAGGACCTTGTCATTGTGTGCTAGATAACAGGATACCAGCATCAGTTGTACGTATGAAGATTACAAAAGAAGCTTGTTGTCTTAACATTAACTTTTGGCTTTAATAAAATCAATTGCCATAAGATCAATACGATAAAAAATTATGATCTTGAACTGTGTCAGTAAATCACATCACATCATTTGATGGAGAAATGGAAAGGAATGGTCATATTTGTTTTATTGGCAATGTTTGTAGAAGACATGAATTTGGTTCACGATTCTCTACAAAATTCTCACTAATTAAAATCATGTTAAATTACAATGGAATATACAGTGCTAAATCCTCATAACACAGGAAATATGTGGATGCATTTGAACGAGTTTTGAAAAAAAAGCATAAAACAGGCTTTTTATTATATGTTAGACCAGAAATTTTGTTCTCTCACAAATTCAGACTTCAGTAATGAATATAACAAAGGGGTGGTTTTATTAAGTACACTACCACAACCAGTTCAAGTCAAGTTAAAAAAATTTCAAACTAAAAAAAAGGTAACCTTGAAAATTCAGCAGAGAAGCACTATTGCAACAATTTTGCAGTTCAACTCGACCTGAATCATAAAATATTTTTGACCTGAAAGAGAAACAAAAATAATGAGGCAGTTCATTGTCATGGAAAATGATCTAAAAGTCTAAAACCAACATTTCAACAAAACAAAAATGTCCAAACAGGCATCCATGACAGAATTGATAATAGTCTTAACCTTTGTGAGAGTGGTAGCCAATGTGGTTTTGGAACCCTCATCAGAGACGAAAAAAAGCTATTGTAAGAGAATGATCTCCATCCCATTAGAAGAACAAGATGATCTGATGCTAACCAATTTTTCTTAGCCGTCAATGTTAAGCTATGCCTGAAGAGTAATCAATACAAACAAATTAAAAATAAATCCCAGGAAATCCATGGTACAATGTTCCATTATCAAATTAAAATAGTTAGTGCCATCTATCTGAGGTATGTTTGGATCAAAGGAGGAACATGAAATATTATATTTTAACATTGCACTCCTTGACAACTTTGAGCCGGTCAATTTTTTGTCAACTTAGTATAACAAACTACGTTTCTTGTTTCATTTGATTTATAACTTGAATTATTTTAAGTTTTGTATATGATGTATCAACTTATATTTTTGTTGTCACATGTTTTAACTAATACTGTCATACTTCTATTAATCATCTATCTTACCATTCATAATAAGATTCGATTCACAAATAGATCTTCTGATTCACGATTTGAATATCAATTTTATAACTATGCAAAGACGAGTTTATCAAATCTATCAATGATCATGATAATCTCATCACTTGATATGAGTTAAATTTAGAGAATACTGATGGTTTTGTATGTTATGGTTTAGGAATGATAATCCCCATAACTTCTCAAGTCTCAACTAATCATGAGAGACATTCTCATTTCTCAAGATCCGGAATCCAAACCATTTATTATACTAGCATCTGTGAGGTAAAGTATAAAACACTAGCTTATAGTCGGTGTTTTAAAAACCGGACTTGGTAAGTGCTATGTCGAAGCAGTTTGTCAATTATTGAACTACGGTGATTGAATCAGATGACTGGGTCGAAAAAATAACATCTAGGAAGCTCTGCTATAACCCAATTTCAAAAGCTCTACTGAAACAAACACCGGACAACATAACCTAATTTCAAAAACAAAATAATAAAAAGGCTTAAACGCACTTTTGCCCCCCTATCTTTGCACTAGTTGTGATTTTGGCCCGTATTAAAAAAAAGCCACATTTCAGCCCCTTAAGTTTCCTCCCTTTTGCAACTTTCAATTTATCAACCATTCAAGCTGTTTTGTTTATTTTCATCTATCTAAAGCTAACAGGTAACAAATGTTATAAAATGATATGAAAAATCAAAGTTGAGTAAAAATGGAGAAAACGAGAGATGAGAACAAATTACCTTGTATGATGACGATGAACTAAACAGAGGAAGAGGTGGGTTGAACGACCGCGCGGTGAGGAGGTTTAGGACATACCGAAGGAAAATGAAGTTTGTTAGTGACAGGGACAGGAACACTAATGAAAAGTCCGTTTAAAGAAAAATTAAAATAAGCAATCAATTTAACCCCTAAACCTAAAGAGCAGTGATAGGCAAAACCACTTTGTACACTTGCCTATGTGGATGGTAACTTTGAAAATTTATCAAAAAATAAGGGATAAAATTGGGATTTCACATGCTCTTTTTTTCTCCTCAGTTCACATTTCTTCATTGTATGTGAACTCTTTCTCCCCCTCCCCTCCACCGCCACTCTTCTTGCATGACCTTGCCACCGCCGCCGTCGTACTCTCGCTTTTATACTCCTTTACTCTCTTCTCTCTTCTTTGTCTGAACACAGATTGCGCGCCAGTCTCTCTTTCACCTCACCACCACCATCGTTGCCGTTCATCCACCACCACCATACGTTTTGGTTTGTTTTTCTGCAGATGTGCGTTTTTTTTTCCAGATTTGTTGTGCTTTTGTTTTTTCTCCAGCTTGCGTTTTTGCTTCTCTGCAAAACAGATCTGGGAAAATTTGATCTGAATATTTGATCTGCCAAAATGGCAGAGAGATGGAGAAAGCAATCGCGTGGAGAGAGAGACAAAGAGCTGAAACTGTGATTTTTTTTTCTTCTTTCAATTAGCTAGATTATTTCTTATTTTTAATCATTTTTTATTGCCATGTCATGGGTGGTATAGGAGTGTGTATGGCATTGGTGTGTACATGTATCTTTTTCCAAACCTAAATTATGAATATCAACTAAAATGTCTTAAGGTAATAACGACTACTACTAGATTCCATTTCAAAATAATTGTCTTTTTAGCAATTTTTTTCTTTGTCTTAAAATAATTGTTGCTTTAAAATATCAATGCAATATCTATTATTATTCCATCATTATACCTTTATTTATTGAATTTCATCAAATTTAATTAGTCCACTAACTACAATGAATAAAGATATTTTAGTAAATGATACTAATTTTACCATTGAAATCAACTCAATTAATCATTTTCTTGAAAATCTTGCATAAAACTTAAATAACTATTATTTTGAGACGAAGAGAGTAAATTTTGTGGATCTCACAGAAATTTCATCAAATAAAAAAGTAAATGTTATAAAGAAAAAGAGTTAGAAAGAGAATATCTATAACACTCATCATGTCCCTAAACTTTTTTAATTTTTTTTTTTATAAAAGTGAGGCAAATAACATCATCCAAATGATCAATATTGTTGGAGTTGGAAAGGATGAGCAATGTCAATGTTTAATTCACCAAGTTAACGAGCAATTGTTTGTTCATCATTAACCTTTCAAACTCTAATGTATTCTTGCACCGATAAATTAAGGTTTTGTAGTTGAACGAATTATATTGATAGTAATAAAAGGGCAAAAACTTTCTTGTTAGCTCTCAACACATTTTCTCCAAAGCTTGGTCTTGCTCTTCCACCTTATGGAGGCGTGCTTCCTTAACTTTGTCAGTAATGATCACGAATTTCTTTTTCTCTAGTATCTTCTTATACTCCAAGATTGTCTTTGTGGTGGAGAAAAACTACTCAATGATAATAAATCACTGGATTGGTCAGCGTTGGGAGTGTATTAGGGGTGGACAACGAGCGGGTTCGGTCGGATTTCGGGCTCAAAACCCCCATCCGGCCTAAACCGCGGGTCGTATAACTAGACCCAATTCCGTCCAATGTTTTCCTCGGTTTTTTCGGTTTTCGGGTTCGTCTGTTTATGGGTTCGCCGGTTCGGTTTTCGCGGTTTTAAGTTTCTCAGAAGATTAGAATCATAGATCCAAACTGGATTCAAAGAAAGAATAACAATTTTAAGAAAAAGTTCAACAATGGTTGAGACTGGAGACAATGGATATCTAATAAGAAAGATGATAGATAAACAATATTTGATGAAGATTTGTTGTGTCGATCTCAATTATGTGCTCAACCTTAAGGAATATTTGATAGAAGATGAAAGTCTTTTGGCAGAATACACCATGAAATGATGAAGATGAACACCATTAACTTGTTATTTTAAAAAATGAGAGAGAGAGCATCGTATTAGCGGTTAGTGGAAGAGAGAAAGAGAAAACCAAAATAAAAATAACTGTGATATTAGCTGTAAAGCATTCTAATTGAGAGAGAGAAATAACAACTAATATATTAAATGAGTAACAAAAGTAACAGCTAGCTAGTAGCTACTACATGTATAGCCTTTTTATTTTCCAAGCCATCAGCCATGTGCGTTTTACCAGTAGTAGTACAACAGTAGTCTATTATGCGGACGGGTTCGGTTTTCGTTGGACTGGATTGCCCCAACCGAAACCGACCCTTACTAACCAACAAAACCTATTGAAAAGCACCCGTTTCAACCGAATGACCCGAGTGACCCGACCGAATGCAATCGGTTATTACGGGCCGAGCGCATTTGGACGGTTTGGGCTATTCTTGTCCAGCCCTAGAGTGTATGTGTTGGGATCTCAACTGTGCTTGTCGTGGATGCACAGATCCTTGTAGTTGCTGGATTTTTCTTCTCATTTTTTTACATATTATTTTCTTTAAGAGTTTGCTCATTATGTCTTTTTGGAGGCATTTTTAAAAGGGTGAAATACGAATAACTACCTTATAACTATAATGATTATGGTAGATTGTAAATAATACATTAGACACATTCTTTTAAAGAGAGGTGAGTCACTATTGGACACACTTAAATACCAAATATTTCTTAGATAGGATTTTTTTACACATGCACATTCACATTCTGCATTATCTTCTCATTGGCAGAATAATTCTTTTATGACGTGGAAGATCATAATAGTATCAACCACAAAACATAGTAAGAATTATATAATAAATAAGCACTTTTTTTTTTTGTTTAAAACCATCACAATTTTAGATCAAGGGTAAAAGTATGAATTCCATAATACGGACAATTTGTAATTTGAAAAAATTAAGGGCTCAAAATGCAACATTTAGAAAGTTGAGGGGCAAAAAAGTAAATATATAAAATATTAGGGGTTTAAATGTAATTTTGGTAAAAATTTGGTGCAAGAATAATATGGTAGTTGTTGATATGTTGCAAAATGTGGTTGGCTATAACAAATGATGTGGATGGTAAGACGTGAGGTGGCGTGGTGACATCATAATAATGATACATGTCAAGATATGAGTGGATGTCGCGGTGTATACCTGATAGAATATGTGGTGTGGATGATCTTATTCCTCGAAAGGCACGTGAAGACAAAGAGCAACGCGTGGGCGGCACATGCACCTTTGGTGACGACGCGTGTGGTGGAATTTGACTCCAAAATTTTGTATTCTAAGATTTTCGATCTTTTTGAACATGATGACAATGTCTATTTGTGGGATTTTGGACCAAAACTAAAGGTTTTGAATTTGGCACTACCTTACTCAAGGGCTCCTCTATTCAAAGATAATTTTAGTCACTATTTTCACCCACAACTCACATAACCACTCTCTAACAAGGAGATGAAAGGAAAACAAAGACACACTCTTTTAACACACTAACTCTTGATTTATACAACTACATTGATGATTGAGTACATGTACATTTATTTATAGGTGAAGGACAACTAAAAGAGTTGCATGCAAGAAGACAAGTGTATTACATGCAACAATCTTTAACCTTACTTGTCACTTTAAGCATGTGCAAATTTCATTTGTCTCACATGCAACAAGGCTAAGTGTCATCTCATGCAACCAAGGCCGTTTCTATGAAATAGGAGGCTCGACTCTATTTTTAAAATAGGCCCCTAAAATAAAAACATAATTTTTTTATGTAGTTAAACTTCATTAAAAAATCAGAATCAGAAGAACTTTTAAACATGAAAAGAAATAAAAAAAATAAGTGAAAGAGAGGTGAAATTCACCTAACGGTGTCGTTTGGATTTATCATTCCTCCGTTGCGGGAAAGGGAAAACAAATGGTTTATGCGAAAAAGAAATTATGGTTGTGATTCATTTTAATGAAATAGCTTTCTAAATCGACTGATTAAGTGATTATACCAATTATGGTGGTCTGGTAGCATCATATATATGTCCAAAAAGGAGAAATAGAGTCTAAAAAAAAACTTAAACGTATACCGAAGAAAGAAAAAGAAGTAACATATTTTTATTTATTTAAGTGGGGGTGTGGTATTAGACTTAATTTTTTTTTTTTTGAGGCCCATAGGTTTTGGAGGCCCGGCTTGGTTGAGCTGCTTGCGCACCCCCAAGGCCGGGCCTACATGCAACTATTCAAAAAAAAAAAGAAGACAAGGTGTCAAGTATCGGCCATATAGTTGCTTTGACTTGGATCATTATTTGAGTTAGCTTGAATTATTTAAGTCTATATCAAAGTTGAGCCTGTTATTTACCTTGAAATTTATTATTCAATTCACTTTTACGTAAATGTATTCAAACATAAGCCGATATTGCTAAGCTGAACACCTTCACTAAATTTAAACTCAAAATCTTGCAATTGTGTGTGTTTTATGTGATACTTATCACTCTATTTACAAACAGCAAAATCAATTTTAATCACAAAATAACCAAATATGCATTTAGTTTTAGAGACATAAATTAATAGTGTACGTAAGAATGCCGTGTGTGTCAAGGATAAACGGGTCACAACACTACAAAGTTTAATCTAATTAGGACTAGGATTTCTTCTACCAGTCCACAACGTAATGTATTATGTAAGACTAGGAGATATATGATACTTTTAAGGATCATAAATAATAAGTATTTATAAAAATATGTATAATTAATATATTATAAATTGCAATATTTAATTTTTAAAAAAACTAATTGTTTATTTTAGAATGTTTAAAAAGTGTGGAGACACTTATTTATTAATTGGAAGCAACCCAATTTTAAACGTGGCAAAACTTTCTTCTATTATTTGTACAAAACTGGGATCTCTAATCTATCTCATGTTTTAACAAACTTTCTCGATGAAAACGATCGATATGAATTGATACACGTTCACCGCTCAACACCACATTTCTATCATATTATTATTGTTATTACTTTAAAATAAAAATAACTTTTTCTTACAAAAATATTGAAGGAAAACCTTAGCCAGCTATAATTGAAACACAAAAATAGACAAGAGTATGAATCAAACAAGTTTGGTTTCTGTGTCAATGTTCACCCATCACTCCCATTGCTTGAGTTATTGCGTAATTAAACTCAATTCAAAAGTGTTAGATTGTGGAGAAGGCATATTCATCAAAATCATCATATATATTTTATTAAATTACACATAAAAACTAATCTCCTTATCCCACACTTCAATTAGTCCATTTAAGTTATTAAGTTATAAATATTTCATTTTAGTTAATGGGTCATGCAGATAAGTGTTCGAAAGATACTTACTAATAAAGCTAAAAAAATTGTATTAAAAACATTTTGTAGATTTTAGAACATTGACTACATGCATTTTAAAATATAATTACATGTGATTCCTTCGTTATTGTCATTTTTATTATCATTCCTTAGTTAATAATGGTAAATAGTGTTTAAAGTTTATTTTTTTATGCATTGTTTAGAAAGTTTTAAACCGTGTATAATTTATACATATCAGTGTTATGGACACTTTCTTTAATATTTTCTAACGGTCACTCTTTTATTGAGTGAAATTTATGTGGTACTACACTTTAAAATGGATCATAAATAAAATGGTAAAATCTACATAAATTTTTTCAATATAAGAGTGAACTTAGAGAGAATGTTAAAAAGAGAATATTCCCTTTTTATACACATATAAAACTATATGAAACATGAATTTCATGGGTAACCATTAGAGGACAAAATAGTATACGTAAGCAATCTTTAAGATTTTCTTTTTGACAAACTCTCTCATTGTGTTGAAAATGAAACTTAGTGATACTATTAATGATATTGATATATGAATGATACTTTGTTCACCTCACCACCACATTTCTAAAATATATTTTCTTATAAAGATAAAATATTATGATTTTCTTTATAAGATAGAAACTTTACAAACAGATAAGAGTTTGAAGTTGTATTTGTCTGAAAATCAGTAAGTGAAGTATGGACTTGAAGAAGAGTGAGAATCAAACAAGTTTGATTTTCTGTGTTAATGGTGAAAAGTTTGAATTATCCAAAGTTGATCCATCAACGACTTTGCTTGAGTTCTTACGTACTCAAACTCAATTCAAGAGTGTTAAACTTGGTTGTGGTGAAGGTATATCATCATATATTATATATTGAATTTTTCTGCCTTCTTAATTGGATTTGGTTTCTGATATTTTAATTTCAATAAGCTTGATAATACTGACTTGATAATTATTTTGTATTTCTTTGTTTGACTTTGTATTGTTTTTTTTAAGTTTCAGCAATTTCGATACTGATTCTAATGAATAATCCTTTCTTTATTTTTCAATATGATTAATATAATACTTTTCATGATTCTGAAACACTTTCAAGTTTATATACGTCGTTAATAAACTCATAATAGTTCTTAATTTTCTTTTCAACTTTGGAACTTCATTCAATGACATGGTTGGTTGCAGGTGGTTGTGGTGCTTGTGTAGTTTTAATCTCCAAATATGATCAATTGCTAGACAGAGTCGAGGATTTTACCGCAAGCTCTTGTCTCACACTACTTTGCAGCATACATGGATGTTCAATAACAACAAGTGAAGGCATTGGAAACAGCAAACAAGGATTCCATTCAATTCATGAAAGATTTGCAGGATTCCATGCTTCGCAATGCGGTTTCTGTACTCCCGGAATGTCTGTTTCCCTATTCGGCGCTCTTGTCAATGCTGACAAGAGCAATTCTCCTGAGCCACCACCTGGTTTCTCAAAAATCACCGTTTCCAAGGCTGAAAAATCTATTGCAGGGAATCTTTGTCGCTGTACTGGTTACCGACCGATTGCTGATGCCTGCAAAAGTTTTGCAGCTGATGTTGATATGGAGGATCTCGGTTTGAACTCTTTCTGGAAAAAGGGAGAGAGCAAAGAATCAAAGCTTAGTAAGTTGCCTCGATACGATCGCAATCACAAGAATATCGAGTTTCCTATGTTTTTGAAGGAAGTCAAACATGATTTGTTTATAGCTTCTGAGAAACATAGTTGGAATAAACCTACTAGTTTAGAGGAGCTTCAAAGTTTATTGGAATTAAACCATGCCAATGAAACCAAGATAAAGGTTGTTGTTAATAATACTGGTATGGGATATTACAAAGATAAACAAGGCTATGATAAGTATATTGATATAAGTGGAATTTCCGAGCTTTCAAAAATCAAAACGGATCAATCAGGGATTGAAATTGGAGCAGCCGTGAGTATATCTAAAGCAATTGAAGCATTACAGAAAGAAAGCAAGAGTGATTTTATCTCAGATTTTGTGATGATACTTGAAAAGATTGCTGATCATATGAACAAAGTTGCGACGGGTTTTATTCGGAACACGGCTAGTGTAGGTGGCAATTTGGTGATGGCACAAAAGAGTAAGTTTCCTTCGGATATAGTTACTATACTTCTTGCTGTGGATTCAATGGTTCACATAATGACCGGTGCAAAGTTTGAATGGCTTGCATTGGAGGAGTTTCTTGAGAGACCACCGTTAGGTTTTGAAAGTGTTCTTTTAAGCATTAAGATTCCTAGTATGGAACTCTATAAAAGCGAATCTTCGGAGACAAGAAGTAGTAGATTCTTCTTTGAAACCTACCGTGCATCTCCTCGACCGCTTGGAAACGCACTTTCTTACTTAAATGCTGCTTTCCTTGTTCAGGTGTCTCCTTGCAAGGATACTGATGGAACCATGATAGATACTTGTAGGTTGTCTTTTGGTGGTTTTAGGAATAAGCATGCAATCAGAGCTAAACATGTTGAGAAGTTCATATCAGGAAAGTTGTTAAGTTTTAGCAGCCTGTATGAAGCTATCAACTTGCTTACAGAGACTGCCGCTATTACACCTAAAGATGAAACCTCGACACATGGTTACCTTTCAAGTTTAGCAGTTGGTTTTATTTTTCAGTTCTTTAATTCACTGATTGAAAGTCCTGCAAGGAAAACCAATGGTTATTTAAATGGATATACTCATTCGCCTTCGGCCGAGGCTTCCGACATAAAAGAGAATCAGAAGCAGGTTAAGCATAACAAGTTTTCTACTTTATTGTCGTCGGGGAAGCAAGTCCTTGAAGCAGGCACTGAGTATAATCCGATTGGCGAGCCAATCATGAAATCTGGCGCTGCGCTACAAGCTTCAGGTTTGTTTCGAATCAAGTGTTGAATTACATGCTGTAGACAGATTCCTGTATGTGTTTGTAACATGTACATATTTCTGAATAAATCACATGTAGGCGAGGCTGTATATGTGGACGACATTCCATCACCAACAAATTGCCTACATGGAGCATATATTTATAGTGAAAAACCATTGGCAAAGATAACAAGTATAAAACTTGGAAAAGAATTGGAACTTGATGCAGTGAGGTGCATCCTTACAAGTAAAGACATTCCCGATGGTGGGGAGAATCTTGGATCAAAGAGTAGATTCGGTACAGAACCTTTATTTGCTGAAGAGATTGCTAGATGTGTTGGAGATCGTCTTGCATTTGTGGTGAGTTCTTAAATCCCGTATTTTGATCCAAAATGAACAATCTTCTGTGTTGAAAATATTTCTGATATATCTCAAAGTTGTAATTAGATCACAAGCAGTAATTCTTTTATACAGACTATTCTAATCTAAACCTGACGAGCCTGATTAATAGGCCAAATACTAATATGAAAAAATAATTACAAATGCATGTTATTTACAATCTGTTTCATTTATTTACAACTTCCATTTCGTCTTTGAATGGCTCCTTTAGGTTGCAGATACTCAAAAACTTGCAGATATGGCTGCAAACTCCTCTGTTGTTGATTACAGTCTTGAAAATCTTGAACCACCTATCCTAAGTGTTGAAGCTGCTGTTGAAAGATCTAGTTTTTTTGAAGTTCCTCCATTTTTACTCCCAAAATATCAAATTGGTGATGTATCAAAAGGAATGGCTGAAGCAGATCACAAGATTGTTTCTGCTGAGGTACACGCGCAATATAAGTTTGTTTGTAGTTCTTGATATAATGTTTAAATTAGCTTATGAATAATGAATGTCGTTGTTTATTCATAAAATATATATTCATTGTCATCATCTATCAATGAAACTCAGATAAAACTTGGATCTCAATACTATTTCTATATGGAGACACATACCGCACTCGCTGTACCCGATGAAGACAATTGCATAACTGTTTACTTGTCAAGTCAAAGCCCTGAGTTTGCACATTCTACTATAGCAAGATGCCTTGGTATTCCTGAAAATAATGTTAGAGTAATTACAAGAAGGGTTGGAGGAGGTTTTGGAGGAAAGGGCATGAAAGCAATACCTGTAAGTTTTTAGTTGTTTTTACTTCTTTTTTACAAATTTTAATCATTATTATAAAAGTCTTATCACTAATGTAGCATGTTATTCACTTACGAACATAACATATTTTTATCCTTTGTCATTTTTGTTTTCTTCTTGTTTCAAAGTATATCACTTGCTTTAACCTCTCCCTTTTGTGTGTGTGACGACATGTCATGTCATTTGCAGGGTGCTGTATCCTGTGCACTCGCAGCACAAAAATTACAGCGGCCTGTCAGAATGTATCGAAATCGAAAGACAGATATGATAATGGCCGGAGGAAGACATCCAATGAAGATAACATACAGTGTCGGATTTAAGGATAATGGAAAGATTACTGCCTTACACCTTGAGATATTGGTCAACGCTGGGATTTATCCCGATGTTAGCGCAATAATGCCAAACAACATAGCTGGTGCGCTTAAAAAGTATGACTGGGGTGCACTCTCTTTAGATATAAAGTTATGCAGAACAAATCATCCTAGTAGATCTGCAGTGAGGGGGCCAGGTGACACGCAGGGATCATTCATCGCTGAAGGTATAATAGAAAATGTTGCAGCTACACTTTTGATGGAAGTGGATTCTGTTAGAAGCATTAATCTTCACACCTACACAAGTCTTAAGAAATTCTATGATAATTCTTGTGGTGAACCACTTGAATATACCATGCCTTTAATATGGAACAAGTTAGCTGTTTCTGCAAACTATGAACCGAGAGTAGACAAAGTGAAAGAGTTTAACAGACTTAACATTTGGAAGAAAAGGGGAATATCTCGAGTACCGGTGTTGTATGAGCTTAGTGTAAGACCTACTCCAGGAAAAGTTAGTATTTTATCCGATGGTTCTGTTGTTGTTGAAGTTGGAGGAATTGAAATGGGTCAGGGTTTATGGACAAAGGTGAAACAAATGGCTGCGTTCGCGCTTGGTACAATTCAGTGTAATGGAACTGAAAGTCTTTTCGATAAAGTGAGGGTTGTACAATCTGATACCTTGAGTATGATTCAAGGTGGATTAACTGCCGGGAGCACTACATCAGAAGCAAGTTGTGCAGCAGTTAGGCTTAGCTGCAATATCTTAGTTGAAAGACTAAAACCTATCAAGGAGAAGCTCCAAGAGAAAACGAGTTCTATCAAGTGGGAAGATCTTATTCTTCAGGTAACTAGCATAAAATAAAAACGCTCTAGCTCTACTTTGAACAAGTTCCACGAGGAACAATTTGGATAATACAATTACTTTTTTTATTATTTTGAGAAAATTAAATATGATCAACTACTTTTCTTAAGAGGTGCGAGATAATTCTTTTTTGCTTATATGTAAGACCAAAGTGAGCATCTGCTGATATCTTTATGCAACTTTATGTGACAGTTCATGTTACTGACAGTTCTTTAATGTACAGGCATACATGCAAGCTGTGAATTTATCAGCTTCTTCATATTTTGTGCCCGGTAGTAACTCCGTTAAGTACATCAATTATGGTGCTGCAGTTAGTGAGGTGAGTTTGTTTCTTATGCATAATATCTCGAATCACACAAGCCATATTACTGAAGTAAATGAACCAAATTATCATATAATGCTATACTAAATAATGGAAATTGATTCTCAGGTGGAAATAGATCTTCTGACAGGAGAAACCAGATTTTTGCAAACAGATATTATTTATGACTGTGGACAAAGTCTCAACCCTGCTGTGGATTTAGGACAGGTAATACACACATACGTATTGTAAATCCCTATGTAGCATCGACACTTTAAATTGAAGGCGCATCCAATGTTCGACACAAATGTGATTATGTTCAATCACTTTAATTTTGTTAAATTTTTACCAGTCTATATGTCAGTGTAGTATTCGGTTTTTGCTTCTGTGTAAATGCTTCATCAGCGAGGTCTTTTATACAAGGTCGACTAAGGCACGGCATGTCTAACTGAAAACCTAATTTGATACCATACCTATATTAAAAATCGACTCCACGATGACTTCTATTATATGATTATTTACATTTTCTTGTTTAGTTGCAAAATAATTGAGTTTTTTTTTAAAGTAAAATAAAATTGTGAAATGCAGAAAGAATGGAATGATTTGGTTTGTTTTCATGATATCCTTTGGTAATCATATAATTGCATCTTGCAGATTGAAGGAGCTTTCATACAGGGGTTAGGATTTTTCATGCTTGAAGAGTATGAAACAAACCTTGATGGTTTGGTTTTACAAGATGGAACATGGAACTACAAAATCCCAACAATAGACACTATTCCTCAACAGTTCAATGTTGAAATCCTCAACAGTGAGCATCACCAACATAGAGTTCTCTCCTCAAAGGGTATGTCCAAAAACTTTTCCAAAATTGAAGTATTAAAATATTGTCTACAATTTTGTTTTTCCCCTTACAATGCATATATCTTATGCTTGAAAGTTGAAACATGGAATTTGTGAGCTTAAAAATTTAGCTAACTGTTATCATCAGAATAAACCTACCTGAAAGCATTCTTCTAACTGTTCATCCAAAAAAACTAGGTGGACCGTCATAGAGTCTTTGCTGAACATAGAGAAAACATAAAGTCCTTGGCCCACCCTTATTCTGATCAGCCCATCTCCCCGTACTCGGGTCGTCTCCTTTGGTACTCGACTAGGCCCAATGACGCATGATCCGAACAAGACCCGAGTACGATATTAGGCCTGCGAAGGACATGACTTAACCTAACTGCGGGACCTTAATGATGTGTGTGATCCCCGTCGGATTTCAGGAAGCCACACCTACCTTATGAAGGGGATGATGGCCAAGGAAAAACCAAGTCATTCATTCGACCTAAACCCTAAACACCCTGACCTCTAGAACAGTATACTGCCGGCAAAGGTCAATAACGTTCCACCCTGGGACACTAGGGATTATTAAAAAAAATCTGACATTATACCCCCATAATAGTAACTTTAAAATAAACTGTTTGATAAAAGAAAACAAAAATAAACTGTTTGGATAAACCACTTAATTAAGTTAAGTGCTTATAGCATAAGCTAACCTGAAAACCTTATGGAAATAAGTTGAAAAAAAGCTTATGAAGATGTTTCCGTAAATTCTCTCATACAAATTCACAAGTGCATACACAGAAGATGAACTCAAATAAGTAAATCCAAATAGGCCTATAAGCGTTTGGAACAAGTAAAAATCATTTCAACTAATTGATTGTTGCAGCATGTAAGTTAATTTTGAGTTTTTATCAGATTAAGGAAGCTCAAGTTAATATGTTGGTTTAAAAATCTTGAATAGAAATATAAAATTATGCATGGATTTGTTGGTTGCAGCATCTGGTGAGCCACCCTTGCTTCTAGCGGCTTCAGTTCACTGTGCCACAAGATCAGCTGTCAAAGAAGCCAGGAAACAGCTCTTATCATGGAGCAATTTAGACGATGGATCAGATTCAGCAGTTCAGTTGGGGGTCCCTGCAACCATGCCTGTAGTGAAGGAACTCAGTGGACTAGACATAGTACAAAGATACTTGAAATGGAAAATGGACAACAAGTAAAGCAACTCAATCATACATCATTGTTATGTAAATGAAAGCTTGCAATGCCATTGCCAATGCATTATTTGTGACACTTATATAAAGTTAACATTAGATGAATTTCATCTGAATCTTGTAAAAAAGGCCATATTTTTGACACTCAATAATTGATGTATAGAAAAGACTGTATGGAATGGAAAATATTTTTGATATATTTCAAAGTTGTAATTAGAGTATATTATACACCAATTCGTTTAAACAGATTGTTCTGAACTTAATAGGCCTGATTAATGGAAGAAAATATTAAGCATAGCAATTGGAGTTTGCCACAGCTAACATCAAAAGGGTTTGTGCATGAATGACACAAAGTTGTAATTAGAGTATCTTTTTAAGTTATAAATTGGCTGAATTTTAAATTTTCGAAGATTTTTCCTCAAGAAACCGAAGGCTTAAGAAGAAGAGAAAAACATCAGGATAAGAAAGCGAGATCTAATAATCTAGTCCATAAAATGACAACTCAAGAACACATGTTACATTCAAATGCACCTGACATCACTACTTTGATTCATAATATGAATAAATAACTCTCTTCATCTTTATCTAAAGAAAAAGAAAAACTCTCTCCCTCTTCTATTATAAGAGCTTGTTTGACCCAAACAAAATTTCGGTCTTATCAAACCTTTAAACTAAGAAGAGGGGTCAAACAAAAATTAGAAGTAGCCCTTTAAAAATAACTTTTTTTTAAAAATACTAAAACATATAACTTTTTTTATTAGGGTCGAACTACTCTTGAATAGACGACTTCAAATATTGAATTTAGATAATTTTTATAAAGAATTATCATGTCATTCCTATCTATTAACACTATACGTTTGTAGAATGATTAATGAACACTTTACTCGTATAAAAAAGTATTTGCAAAATGAGACAATTTTATTTACTAAAATATGGGGAAGGAGTAAAATATGGACTATATTATATTGAAAATGTGTATATTACTCCCAATTTCACTATGGATGAGGGTAAATTTGTCAATATCACTGCCACCGTGGTGACTTAATTAATTGACTTTCATTCTCACACGTTTCAATTGTTTTTAATTCTTTCTTCTTCTCTTCTCATGAAGCGATTATAAATACTAGTACTTCTACTAATGAATGTTTGATTTGATACATTGTAACTGAAAATAAGTATGGAAGTGAAGAAATGTGAGAAGAATCAAACAACAAGTTTGATTTTCTGTGTGAATGGTGAAAAGTTTGAGTTATCCAAAGTTGACCCATCAACCACTTTGCTTGAATTCTTACGTACTCAAACTCAATTCAAGAGTGTTAAACTCGGTTGTGGTGAAGGTATATCATCATATCACAATTATTTCACTTAATTGTTTCATTAATTCATTTTTGTCAGGAGAGATTATTATGCCAGCTTTCGAATATGATTCTCGCTTTTAATCTCATTAAGCTGACATAAGCACTTGTGAGACTGTTCGGAATAGCTTATGATATGTTCATAAGTTGTTTTCACCAAGATAACTTATGAAAACAGCTTATAGTTTCTACGAAAATATATATAATTTTTTTTATATTTATAAAAATAGCTTATAAACAATAAGCTGGTTACCCAAACAGGGCCTTAACCATTTATTTTTTCTCTATGTTTGACTTTGTATTTTTTGAAGTTTAATTGATTGTGATACTCATTTAAATGTATCATATTTCTTTGTGTTAATATCATATTTTTATGTGCTGAATGTTAGCTTAGCTTAGTGAAATCTTGAATGAGTTTTTATTAGAATTATTTTCCATTTCCACATCCAATGAATTAGTACACTTTTTTTTAATCCTAAGAAGCTGAAGAATTTGATTCCTCTAAAGTTGGAGGTTAGCATTGTTAAGTTGAAAAATTGTTGTTGAGCATTTAAGGATTTCGTAATTTGTGATACATGTTTCTGTTTGATTATTTGTTGAAAAGCTAACATATTCAAAGCTAAGATAATAGAAGAATTAAATCAGTAATATAAACTGAGTTTCAATCAAAGCCTTCTCTCTTGACAAAGTGTTTTGTACTGCTTTTTTTACAATATTTGAGAAAAAAATAATAATGATTCCTCTTAATATTACTATATTTTTTGCTGATGGTTTGTTATGAAAATGAAGGCAAAGAAGGTGTTTTTTTCTTTTGGTTTACAATGGAGCCAATGAGGTTTGAACCTATGACCTCATGCATGCTACCTAAACCCCTCACCACTAGACCAATCCTAGTGGCTTCGATGAAGGTGTTAACTTTTAAAAATTAATGAAAAATAGTCCTCAATTTTCTTTTCAACTTGGAACTTTATGCTTGGCGTTGTTGGTTGCAGGTGGTTGTGGTGCTTGCGTAGTTTTAATTTCCAAATATGATCCTTTGGTTGACAGAGTTGAGGATTTTACAGCAAACTCATGTCTCACTCTACTTTGTAGCATACATGGATGTTCAATAACAACAAGTGAAGGCATTGGAAATAGCAAACAAGGATTGCATCCAATTCATGAAAGATTTGCAGGATTTCATGCTTCTCAATGTGGCTTTTGTACCCCTGGAATGTGTGTTTCACTCTTTGGGACTCTTGTTAATGCCGAGAAGAAGACTAATCGGCAAGAGCCACCTTCCGGGTTCTCAAAAGTTACTGTTTCCGAGGCTGAAAAGGCTATTGCAGGGAACCTTTGTCGCTGCACTGGTTATCGGCCCATTGCTGATGCATGCAAAAGTTTTGCTGCTGATGTTGATATGGAGGATTTGGGGTTGAACTCTTTCTGGAGAAAAGGAGAAAGCAAGGACTTACAGCTTAGTAAACTGCCTCGATATGAGCACCAGCACAAGAATGTTAAATTTCCTATGTTTTTGAAGGAAATAAAGAATGACTTGTTCATATCCTCTGAGAAACACAGTTGGCACAGGCCCACCAGTTTAAAGGAGCTTCAGAACTTATTGGAATTAAACCATGCCAATGGAGCCAGGATAAAAGTTGTTGTGAATAATACTGGTATGGGATATTACAAAGATAACGAAGGCTATGATAAGTATATTGATCTGAAGGGCATTTCTGAGCTCTCAAAGATCAGAAAGGATCAATCAGGGATTGAAATTGGAGCAGCAGTGACCATATCTAAAGCTATTGAAGTACTAAAGCAGCAAAGTCGGAGTGACTTTATCTCAGACTTTGTAATGATACTTGAAAAGATTGCTGACCATATGAGTAAAGTTGCCTCTGGGTTTATTCGGAATACAGCCAGTGTAGGTGGCAATTTGGTGATGACACAAAAGAACAAGTTTCCCTCGGATGTTGTTACAATACTTCTTGCTGTGGACTCAATGGTTCATATAATGAATGGCACACAATTTGAATGGATAACATTGGAGGAATTTCTGGAAAGACCACCATTAAGTTTGGAAAGTGTACTTTTAAGCATTAAAATTCCAAGTTTGGAAACTGTTAAAAGTACATGTTCAGAACAAAGAAATAGATTCCATTTTGAAACTTACCGAGCTTCTCCTAGACCGCTTGGAAATTCCCTTCCATACTTAAATGCTGCTTTCCTTGTTGAGGTGTCTCCAAGTGAGAATTCTGGTGGGTCCATGATAGATGCTTGTAGGCTGTCTTTTGGTGCTTGTGGGAATACGCATGCAATCAGAGCCAAAACTGTTGAGGAATTTTTAATTGGAAAGATGTTAAGTGTTAGCATTATTTATGAAGCTATCAACTTACTTACAACCACTATTGTACCTAAAGATGAAAACTCTAAAATAGCTTACCATTCATGTTTGGCAGCTGGCTTTGTTTTTCAGTTCTTTAACCCTCTAGTTGAAAATTCTGCAGGAGAAACCAACTTTTACGTGAACGGATATTCTAATTTGCCTTTTGTGAAGGATTTTGCATTTAAAGAGAATCTGAAGCAGCTTCATTATGACAAAACTCCAACTTTATTGTCATCTGGGAACCAAGTCCTTGAAGCAGGTAATGAATATCACCCCGTTGGAAAGCCAATCATTAAATCGGAAGCTGCGCTACAAGCTTCAGGTTTGTTTTGTGTCATCTAGATTTGTTTTAGTTTACTGACTGATTTCTATTATTCAATTACATGACAGAATCTGGTATTTGTATTCATTCAAAATCCTATTTTCTAGAGGATGAGTCTTTGCACTTACTTAATTCTGATTTGGGGTTTGTCAAATATGAATTTTCATAAATAATTGTTTTCATTCCTGTCAAGTATCAAATACTCATGAATGAATCATATGCAGGTGAGGCTGTATTTGTAGATGACATTCCTTCACCACCAAATTGCTTACATGGAGCATTTATTAATAGTGAAAAATCACTGGCAAGGGTTAGGAGTATAAAACTCAGCCCTGAATTGTGGCTGGATGGAGTAAAAGATATCATTTCAAGTAAAGACATTCCTACTGGTGGGGAAAACATTGGAGCAAAGACAATATTTGGCGTAGAACCTTTATTTGCAGAAGAGATTGCCAGATGTGTCGGCGAGCGTCTAGCTTTTGTGGTGATTGCCGATCCAACAATTTGAGATTCTTTCTCGTTTCTTTGGAGACCAATGTGTGACACACTACCTTATTACTCACCAATAGATTTTGTAGGTTGCAGATAGTCAGAAACTTGCAGATATGGCAGCAAACTCAACCGTTGTCGATTACGATATTGAAAATCTTGAACCACCTATTTTATCTGTTGAAGATGCCGTTAAAAGATCAAGCTTTTTTGAAGTTCCTCCTTTTCTCTACCCAAAACACGTTGGTGATATATCAAAAGGAATGGCTGAAGCTGATCACAAGATTCTATTTGCTGAGGTACATGGAATACATTTATTTTTCTCCTTTCTTTCTCTTCTTGCTACTGTATAAGTTTGCTACTGTATAAGTTATGTTGAAATGGTTTATATGTTGGTCAAACTTACTCATTCAATGTGAAATTCAGGTGAAACTTGAGTCTCAATACTATTTCTATATGGAGACACAAACTGCACTTGCTGTTCCAGACGAAGACAATTGCATTACAGTTTACTCTTCATCCCAATGCCCTGAGTTTACTCATTCTACTATAGCAAGATGCCTTGGTATTCCTGAAAGTAATGTTCGAGTAATTACAAGAAGGGTCGGGGGAGGTTTTGGAGGAAAGGCCATAAAAGCAATATCTGTAAGTATGAAGTTTGGTATTAATATTTTAAATAATTTATTAAATGTTTTTCACTTTTGAAGTACCATTAACTAATAAATATTGCAGTGTAAACATGACTCCTGAATTTTCTGTAGTTTGGAGAAGTCGCTGATATTAGAAGATAATGAAGAAAAGAAATCTGAGAAGATATCCATTTGAATTTGAATTTTATTTAAATTCAACTTATAGATAAATAAAAAATCATGTGGTAGTTTTTAAAAAAGTCACATGAGTACTTGTTAAAGTGAGTTTTGTAACTCTTTCATGTTCTTGAGTGAAGATTCTCATTTAGGAGTGTTCTTAGACTTGGGTTGGGCTTAACTCAACCTTACAAAATCAGCTTTTTAAGGTGATGCCTTCCCAAGCCTTATAAGAATTGCATAGATTATATATTTAGGCAATGTGGGACTAAATCCCCCCCCTTCATACCCAACACAATGAAGGTGTTGGAAGCCGCACATAAGGCAGCTCAAATGCCGCAATTAGGCGGCTAGGTGTGGACCGCAATGAAGACGAAATTTCCAACAAGAGTGAATATCAGTTGCTTCTTTCCATTACTTGCTATAAATATGAGCTACATTGCTCTTTGCATGATACTAAATTGTCCACGGTAAGATTTGAATTAGTATAAAAAAAGTTCATTGTACTTTTGTCATTTTCATTTCCTAGCTGTTCCAAAATATTTGGTGCTTTAGCCTTTCCCTTTATCCACGTCATACATGTGATCACAGAAATTATTTATTAGGAGAATTATACATGAAAACTATGTCCAAACATATAAATATATCCCAACTACTGACAAGTGACAACCATATCATGCAGACTGCTACATCTTGTGCACTCGCAGCACAGAAATTATGTCGCCCTGTCAGGATGTATCTAAATCGAAAGACAGATATGATAATGGCTGGAGGAAGGCATCCCATGAAGATAACATACAATGTTGGGTTCAAGAATGATGGGAAAATTACTGCATTAGAGCTCGAGATATTGGTCAATGCTGGTATATATGTGGATATAAGTGCGGCAATGCCACATAACATGGTTAGTACACTAAAAAAGTATGACTGGGGTGCGCTATCTTTTGATATAAAGGTATGCAGAACAAATCTTCCCAGTAGATCTGCAATGAGGGCCCCTGGGGAAGTGCAGGGATCATTTATTGCTGAAGCTGTTATAGAAAATGTTGCAGCTACACTTTCAGTGGATGTAGATACTGTCAGAAGCATTAATCTTCATACACACAAAAGTCTTCAGTCATTCTATGATCATTTTTATGGAGAACCTTTTGAGTATACCTTGCCTTCAATATGGAGTAAGTTAGCTATTTCTGCAAATTATGAACAAAGAATTGAAATGGTGAAAGAGTTTAACAGAATTAGTACTTGGAAAAAAAGGGGAATTTCTCGAGTACCAGTTGTGTATCAACTGACTCTACGATCAACGCCTGGAAAAGTAAGTATTTTATCGGATGGGTCTGTTGTTGTTGAAGTTGGAGGAATTGAATTGGGTCAGGGTCTCTGGACGAAGGTGAAACAAATGGCTGCATTCGCCCTCGGTACAATTCAATGTGACGAAACTGGAAGTCTCTTGGATAAAGTAAGGGTCGTACAAGCCGATACAGTGAGCTTGATTCAAGGGGGGTTCACTACTGGGAGCACCACATCAGAGTCATGCTGTGAAGCAGTTAGGCTTAGCTGCAATATCTTGGTTGAGAGGTTAAAGCCTCTCAAGGAAAAGCTGAAGGCAGATACGGGCTCTATCAAATGGGAGACACTTATTCTTCAGGTAGCTACACTACAATACAGTGTTAGATCCTAATTTTGAATTTTGATAGATTTTCCTTCTGTGGAAGAAAGTTCCTTAATCATCCTAATTGTGAGATTAACATGAAGGAAGTGGTACTTTATCTGTTTTCTCTCTTCACGATCCATATGAGAAAACTACTTTTGTTTAATTTTCACTGTTGTCTCTAGAAAGTTCTAGAAACTTGTATTTTTAATTTCATAATGATGCATTTATCGTAGTTTCTATAATTGTGCCTGAGATATATCTTAGTAGCTGTAATTGTGCATGAGATACACTGGTTCAACCTTTTCCTGTTAAGGTCTTGTAGTATGTGGAAGGTGACACTTAGCATGTTCACAATTTATGGGAGAATAATTAACCCGTTTTAATCAGGAAAATATTCATGGACTAAATGTGACAAATGACTCGAGGGCAGATGATTATTTTCTTCTTTTGCTAGACCACAAACACAATTATTTAATTTTATGTTGCTAACTATTTATCAATCTACAGGCGTACATGCAATCTGTGAACTTATCAGCATCTTTGTTTTACGTACCCAACAATAACTCAATGATGTACCTCAATTATGGTGCCGCAGTAAGTGAGGTAATGTGTTTTCTTATATATGTCTTAAACCTTAATGGTATAAGTTCATTAAATTTTTTATTTTTTTTATGTTAAGTACTTAAATTGTCAGACGAGCCATATCACCGAAATAACTGAACTGGATTCTTATATTCTGTTGTTCTAAATAATGGAAATTATTTTTCAGGTGGAAATAGATCTACTGACAGGAGAAACCAGATTTCTTCAAACTGATATTATCTATGATTGCGGACGGAGTCTCAACCCTGCTGTGGATTTAGGACAGGTATGCTAACTGCATATTTGCTTTACAAGCTCAACCCTAATCAAGGACTATCTCAACATAAGAGTTGGAGGCCTATGAATATTTTTTTACTCCCTTTATTTCATAACTGATGTTTGAGTCTTCCATTATTGTTTCAAAATTATTGATGTTTTAGAAATCCAATGTCTAATTAACACCTTCTCCCAACGATAACCTTAGTTGGGAAAAGGACATAATTTGTAATGCAATTGTAAATATTTACACTATTATAATTTATAAGGATATAATAGTAGATTAGATTTTTTTTTTTCTCTCCTCTCCCCTTGCAAACTAAACAAGAGGATTATTTCCATACTTTGAACCAAAGACTTTAAGGTAAATGCCCTTGGGGTGAACTGGTTTGGTTTGTTTTCCTGAATCGCTAATACCAATATGATACCATCCTGCAGATTGAAGGAGCTTTTGTCCAGGGATTGGGGTTCTTCATGCTTGAAGAATATGAAACAGACCTTAATGGTTTGTCATTGGCAGACGGCACATGGAACTACAAAATCCCTACGATAGACACTATCCCTCAACAGTTTAATGTTCAAATTCTCAACAGTGGACATCACCAGCATCGTGTGCTTTCCTCAAAGGGTATGGATCAAGTTCTTAAAATCCTGGCTATGCATTAAATTATGTCTTCATATTAGTCCTTTTTTTGAGGATCAGGCTCTTCTAAAGTGAGCAATTCACTGTAGAGTGTGAAGTGAGTAATATATTATCAACCATTCAACCATTAACTAACAAATCAAGGGTGGATATTATGTGCATGCATAACAAATAATGGATATGTTGTAATATCAACGCTTTATGTTTTACTTTAGACGAGTCAAACCATTTTTTAATAGTCTGTCCTCATAATTTTATATCACTTGTACTTGAAATAAGGAGTTCAATAACAAAAACCAATTCAATTTATCTTAATAACAGTATGGGAAAATGAGTTGTTGGCTGTAATTTGTAAGCATGTAACAGCTCATGTTATTTTTGTGATTTAATGAGAATGCTTCATGTAATCTCAGTTTGAAATTCATAATTACAAAAACTAAAAGCTTCTCTCACTAAATGGAATTTGATAGTTTAAAGTTCTTAATAGAAAAATAAAATAACATTTGTGTTGCAGCTTCTGGCGAGCCGCCCTTACTTCTAGCAGCTTCAGTTCACTGTGCCACAAGAGCAGCTATCAAAGAAGCAAGAAAACAGCTTCTTTCATGGAGCAACTTGGATGAACGTGATTCAACATTTCAGTTGCAGGTTCCTGCAACCATGCCTGTGGTTAAGGAACTCATTGGACTGGACATTGTAGAAAGATACCTGAAATGGAAGATGAGCAGGGTGTAAAAGGGCTCATTATCCTTGAAATTCAGAAGAGTGGTTTGAAGTTGGTGGAAAAAATAAGTGGTGATTGACCACAAAAAAGTGGTGCTTTTAGTATCACATAAATACTAGTGGATTGAAATTATTTGATGTATATTAACAATAAGGCACAGGTTTGCTCACAGAGTAGCTTTTGCAACAAGGAAAAGAACAAGGTGGATAGCAATGTGGATTCTCTCATGTTGAAACTTCATGTAATATTGCCATTTTGAACTTTTGTTGTATCTTTTTTTCTTTATACATATATATGTTTTAATTATAGGCCAGGTATATTAATAAAAATAGAGAAAAAAGAAACACGTCACTATGAAAATTGATTTGAACTATTTAGTTTAGTTTTTTTTTGTCTGTGGTGCAATTGAATCATTTAGTTTAGTTTGTTATAGTTTCTTGGAGATGCTTTCCTTTTCAGAGGAGTTTTGATATATAGCGCATAAAAGAGTAACTGAACTTCTTAGATAAATAACAAATTTTTTAGATTTCCTAATGTTGTTTTTTCTTAAGTTTTCGAATTTGAATAATATAAGTAGATGTCTGAAGATTAATACAAGATCAACATTCAATCTACAGTAACTACTTATGAATGATTAATACTTTTTACTACCAAGAAGAAGCTCCAAGGGCAAATTAGTTCTATTAAGTTGGGGGATCTTTTCTTCAGGTAACTAGTGTAAAATAAGAAAAACTTCACCTCTGCTTTGAACAAGTTACATGAGGAACAATTTGGAATATACAACTACTTTTTTGATTATTTTGAGAAAATTAAATATGATAAACTACTTTTCTTAAGAGGTGTGAAATAATATTTTACAAACAGATATTAATTATGATTATGGACAAAGTCTCAACCCTGCTGTAGATTTAGGATAGGTAATACGCTCACACGTGTTTTAAGGCTCTATGTAGCATTGACATTTTAAATTAAAAGTGCATGCAATGTCCAACATATATGATTACATTTAATCACTTCAATTTTTTTAAATTATTACCATTGTCTATATGTCTGTGTAGTATTCAGTTTTTGCTTCTGTGTAAATGCTTCATCGTTCTGCCTACAAGCGTTTGGAACAAGTAAAAATCATTTCAACTAATTAGAATAATTGACTGTTGAAGCATGTAAGTTAAATTTGGGTTTTGATCAAATTGAGAAAGTTCAAGTTATTATGTTGGTTTAAAAATCTTGAATAAAAAATAAATATTAATTGATATTTGTTGGTGCAGCATCTTGTGAGCCACCCTTGCTTCTTGCAGCTTCTGTTCACTGTGTCCCTACAACCATCAAGTTATCATTAGATAAATTTCATTAGAATCTTGTCAAAAAATGTGGGTCTATGCTATTAAATGGTTACTTGCATGATTTACTCAATAATAATTGATGTATAGAAAATACTGTTTCATTTCAACCATTTAGTGGAAAGAAAGGAAATAGAATAATCAGCATTGATCTCTTAAGATCAAAATTATAAGTTCTTAAATGATAAAATTCAATTTGCTTTGATTCAACTATGATGATTCTTAAACTAACTGTTCCTTGGTTCTAAAGAAACAGGTAGTTAAATTTTGAGTATATGTCCTCTTTCTTACAATTTTTAACAACATAGTCGCTTTTTTGAAACATATAATATACTAATGTTTTGAATACCAAAAAATGAACGATTGGGCGACAAAGATGTTATTTTAAAAATAATGAAAAGAGAAAATGAAGCAAGAAAAAGAAGTCCCAACTAAAAAAGATTTGTGATTATTTTGACTTGAAAACAAAACAAGTATTTGTTATGTTTATTAATATGCCCATTATGTTTACTTTAGTTAGTTTAACGTGTTATTTAAAGTCCGGATTCGTAGCACGAGTGTGGATACGATACAAGTTTACGGATACATGAAATTTTTAAAATTTAGAATATGATACGGCTAAAATACCTTAACAAATTTTTTTATATTAAAGCTTATATGCATGTAAAATACTTGAAAAAAAAGACATTGATTACTCTTGATTACTATATAATCATAAAAGTCACAATTTACAAAAAATAATACATGTGAAAAAATAAAAATGTGAAGTTTTCATATAAATCATATTCTATTTTCATTCATATACTAGAATATCAATAAATCTCCGTGAGCTTAGCTCAGTTGGTAGGGATATTGCATATTATATGCAGGGGTCGCGGTTCGAACCCCGAACACTTCAATTCTCCATAATGTAATTGTGTGAGCTCTAGCAACTAGACTACTTGTCCAAAAAAAAAAAGAATATCAATAAATGCATCAGTAAAAGAACTAAAAACAAAATTTGTTTAATGTTGATTGAATGAATCTCACCTCTTTCGTTACCTTCATCAACCAAAAACATATTTTTAATTGGATAATCGAAAAACAATTATAGTGATTTATATCTCAATTTAAATCATATACATCTTCATTGAATTTTCATAACACAATCTCACTTTTTTGCCTCCATTTTCTTCAAGGATACATATTTGTAAAACATCTTACAAGTATATGTGTGTATCTGTCGAATATTCTTTAAGTATCCAAAAAAATATATATTTTAAATTAAAATAATTAGTTCTTATATTCCATGAATATGTATCCACAAGTATCCATTGAATATCAGTATCTAATACATACCCGTCTCCATTTTTGGAGCACATGAGCTTCATACTTATCTTTATCATGCAACAAACCTAATCCAAACCAATGGACATTCATTCTTCAAGCATAAAATTTCAATATGAGAAAAGTTTAGTAGATATGATATTCCAGTCCATAAAATAAAAGCTCAAAGAACAGATGATGCAGACTCTTTGACTTGTATTATTTGTGTATGATGCAGACTCTTTGACTTGTATTATTTGTGTGTCTTATTTTTATCATATACAATGCCGTGAATGTCTGTCTACTTTCTATACTTGTTTCATTACATATATAGTAATTTATTTATTTTTTTGAAGGATTGACAAAATAATTTTTATATTTTGATTAGCTTATTATAACATAAATATTATAAAACCAAATACACGATAAATTAATTTAGTATATAATAATATATTTTTTGAAATTCATAAGTAAAAATTCATAGGTGAGGTGTCTGGGGTTTGGATCCTGACTCATGCATATATAATGTAATGTATCTATCAACTGAGTTAAAATAATTTTGTAAAAAAAATAAAATGAGTTAAAATATTTTTAAGATTTGTCAATTTTTTTTAGGATATACATTGAATAATATTTATTGAAATGGTAATATGATATAATTTTACAATAATCTAAAATAATAAACATTTTAGTAGATACCGTAAAATGAGACGATTTTTTGATAAAATGATGACGGAGGAGTAAAATTATATTGAGAACGTGTCGCAGTGCATTACTCTTTATTTATTCCGAATGAGATCACGATATAGGCCATTTAGAAAGTGATTGCAAATATTGAAAGAAAAATAAAACTACAATGCATCATAATATTGAATTATATGTATAAATAATTAATAATTAATTTGAATTGTATATTATATTTCCTATAGTCAATTCAAACAAGTTAAAGTCATTAAATCAATAAAAATAGAAAATGAAGGTGCCAGCCACCTCACCTATAGGGAAAAGCTATGCTTTGTTTGTGAGTTTGGTAATGTACATTGTGACATTTATTATTTGTTTTCTTATAAAATGCTACTAATACTGGTCAAGTCAAATTCAATGCTCTTTTTTCTTTTCTTATAAAATGCTTTTTTCTTACTCTTTTCACGTTTCAAGGGTTTCAATCATCCGTTTTCTTTTCATGACAAATTGTTTAAGTTTTTATAGCATAATAGATAGATTACGTCTATAAGATAACTCGGTTGGTAAAAATAATGCATAATATATACAAATGTTCAAAGTTTAAACCCTGAATACCACCAAAAAAAAGATCAAAATAGACAAGTTGTTCGATAACAAATTTTTATGAAGAGAATTAATTAAAGACTTTTTCTAATCACACTCCCAAAAAACTCCGCTTACACCCAAATTTATTAGTAAAAATATAACCATTACACCAAAAATGCCCTTGTTCATATACATTTCTCAAAAATCAATTTTCACATCTCTCACCTCATTTCTTCACGCCTCCCACTCCCTCTCCCAAACCACCATCGAAAGTAAGGGTGTTCATAATGCGGCTTGGTTCGATTTTAAGGTTAAAAGTCATGCAAACTGCAAGATAATGGTGCGTCAATTGTACGTCAATTATAAATTTATATTGAGTTTCATATTATGAATTTATATTGTACGTCAATTGAATTTTACTTAGACCTATGCAATTTAATTTCACGACATGATTCTGGATTTTTCCAAGTGAATCAAGAGACAAACCACAAATCAATAAGCTAGCAAACATCTAAAGAGACAGATGAAATGAAATATGGGCAAAATCCAAAAGCTTAATAACCGTAAACAAATATAGATGAATGTAAATCAAATGAAACCTAATTTAACCGAATAAAATGAAGAAAAATGCTAAACAACACGGCATGCAATTGTCGTGGAACCCGCACGAGCTTGTATTTCACCCGGACACTATTTCACATTTTCCCATTTATTTTAATTAAAAATTATTTTAACAATGGAGCTTGTGCCACGTAACATGTCGTGCGTTCGTGGGATGCATACCGTCGTGCATTATAGTAGTTCTCTAAAATGAAATAACTAAAAGAAATGAAAAGAGAAGAGAAGGTGAAAAGGAAAGGGGGATGGGGCAAATGCTCTGATTTTAAAAATTTAATTTCAAAATAAAGGTATTTTGGTCGTTTAGAGATGTAACAGGATCATCAGGTATTTTCGTACCGTCACCAAATACAAACATGAGATATGAAACTTTGAGAAAATGGTTTGAAGGATTTTTGTTTTCTGTTTTTTTAGAGAAGGATTTTTGTTTTATATAAAAAACAAAAACAAATGATATTTACTAAATAGACCTTTGTTTAACGGAACTTAAAATAGTAGAAAATGGTTTTTTGGTCAAAAATAAGTGGGGGTAAGTTTGTTAACTTATGTTTTTAGACGTGGGTAAGTTAACAAACTTCGCATATGTGTATATATTCAGGATGATAAGATACATTTTCAGTATTTGTCAACAAAAAAAAAAGATACATTTTCAGTGGAATAGACACAAACAATTGTTTCCTACGTATAACTCAACTTATAGTGACTTTCGGTAGGTTGGAATTGAAGTTAGAATCATTGATTTTTTACTTATTTACTTTAAGGAGCGTATGTCGCGTCATTTTTCGGAGGTCAGGCTATTTTATTAGTGTTTGACTCACTATTTTATTTCACGACTGAACATTTAATTTTTTAAGAAAAGGGGAAAAAGTTCAAACTACCCCATATTAAAAAGATTTTGGGTTCGGGGGTTATTTACACAAAGGGAAGGTATTAGCACCCTTTATGTCCGTAGTACTCTACGAGAACCTCTTGATTTTATTTAACGTTTTGTGTTATCATCTTACTTGTTTTGAAAAAAGGAATTAAAGTGGTAAAGGAAAAAAGAGACCTATTTATCTACATTTTTATTGATTTGGAAGGACGAGCGTCCTTTGCCTACGTACCCGTGAGGGATCAAAACGTCGTAGTTCGGGGTAAAAATTGACGTTTGATTTGTTGTGTGTTTTTTATTAGTTTTGAAAAAGGTTTTAAAATGAAAAGTCAAGTGGCAAATATGAATTGGTTTGTATTTTTTATATTAAAAGATGACTCAAAGTATGATTAAATGGATTGGAAGTTTGATTAAGAAATAAAAAGAACGATCACTTGATTTTGGATCAAGGTTTATTATGAAAATATTTTTGTGATTTTTGGTTTTCGCATGTTTTTGTTGTTTTTGAATATTAATGAAAATTAAACTAACGGAGCAATAAAAAAAGCGCGTGGATTTTTGTAGTGACGTTGGATCACCACAAAATCCCTAACCTATTTTTTTTTGCATTTTTTGACATATATAAAGCGGTAAAGAAATAAAAGAGGACACACACGCACACTTTTGTAATTTATATTGTTTACATTGAACCTAGATACATTCTAATTGCTGGAAAATAAATGACAATAATTAAAATGCTAAATTATAATAGAAATAAAATGAAACATAAAAAATGCTAAAAAGCAAGAGAATAAAAGAAATTAAGAGAGAGGGATAACCGAAGGGACAAAATTCCGAAGGGACAAAATTAAGAGAGAGAGAAAAGTTCTTTGACAACTCAAGAGAACTTTTGGTGTGTGAAATTGTGAGGGATGAGGGCTCTATTTATAGGTGAGGAGGTTAATGAAAATGAAACATTGGTTTAATGGTTTTTTATGGACAATTATGGTGAATTTTGGAAAAGGAATGTCAAAGTTGACACTTGACTTGAAATATTTTTGGACCTTGGACATTTTTTTTGTGACCTATTAGACATTGACACTATTATTTTTTGGACATTTTGGACAATTAGTAAAAACTAAAATAAAAGTGATTAAAGTAAAAGAAGAAAAATGACTAATTAAAAATAAAAATTAAAACTAAAATTAAAATTAAAATTAAAAATAAAAGAGAATTAATAAAAGATGGAATTTTAAAAGATAAAAGTAAATAAAAAAAATAAAGATAAAGAGAGAAGAGGGTCCGAATTGGAGCAAAAATGAGGTATTTTAAAATACCTCTCTGCCAAATTTTTCACTAAAAAGTCAGAGACTATTCAGGATCAAACAGTGTATGAATGTAAGACCTTAGGTCAAAAATTGGGGTATGACAGCGTAATTTTTTTTTAAGAGGCTAAAATGGAATATATTACCAAAACAAAGTGTGGAGCGTAAATTTTTAATCGCCAGACTACTTAAAAAAATACAAAATTCAAACCCTTTTTTCTTCTTTTGAATTTGCTAACATTGATAGATACTCTTATACATAATATAAAATGTCCTCGTGAGCTTAACTCAGTTGAGAAGGACAATGCATTATATATGCAAGGTTCGGGGTTCAAACCTCGACCACCACAAAAAAAAAATATAAAATATAAAATGATGGGACGTGGACATAAAAAAATTAGATAAAATTGTGGATTAAAGTTAGTTTGATTTTTTCAAAATGTAATTTTGATTGAGTAGTGCTATTTGGTACGACAACTTTGTCGTACCATTTGCACGACCATGTATATATCACGCCTCAGGCTGTTTTCTAACACAAGATAAAATAATATATAAACTTAATTATTTCACAATATGAATTGCATTTTTTTTTAAGCAAAAGATTATGACGAGCAGAGGGGTCTCCCGTTGCTTCACCCTAATTATATTAAAAGAAAGATAAAAGTACAACAAAAAAAAAAAGGGAACATAAACCGAAACCCTCCAAGAAACAGCAAAAAGAAAGACCAAAAGAGATAGAGGAACTAAAAGCAAGAAGGACCATTATCCCTTAAAAACTAGCGAGGCGTTCGGTTCGAAGAACCAACCTTGAACCCTTTGCTAGCCTCAGTCACCGGCTTTGACTTTTTCTTTTTTCTTGGAACCACCAATTGAAATTGATGATCAACCAAATCATCGATCTCTTCATTCTGTGACATATTAGCCCATGAATCACTTAAGAAATTCATAGCTTGTTGGGCTGCAGTAGGAACACTAATAATCCCTAAAACTTGCATATCATGAATAGCATTTGCATTAAAATTTGACAAGTTAGGGTCCGTCACCACTATGGATTTACCAAGATCTCTCAAAGGAAGTGAGTCTGCTACCACTTCCTCGCACGACTCTTCAAGAAGGACAACATCTCTCATAGGCTCTGCTACCACTTTCTCGCACGGCTCTTCACGAAGGACAACATCGCTGAAAGGCGCAATAACCGCTGTCTCTTTAGACCTAATCATATCAGTAATCAGAGGATCCTCTTCTACAACTTTACTACATCTTCCAGTGTTGTTTGGAGTTGATTCTGTATGAAGTGTGAGAACTTCATCAACTTTTTCTACAATATGAATTGCATTGACTTTGTAATGGATTACCACAAAATATTCTCCACCAATAGTTTGGAGCGGTGCTTCTACCACAAAACATCCTTTGGAGATATTGTAGTGTAATTCAACAAAGCCACACCATCAGGGTGTACATTGTATGCCATATCATACAAAAGAAAACGTTGAAGTGATAAGTTAAATTAAATGGAGAATAAGAAAGAGAGATATGGCTGGAAATATACTTTAAAAAGAGAGAAAATTGAGATTCGACGAATTCGTGCGACAAAAGTTGTCGTGCCATAAAGCATTTTCCATTTTGATTGAGTAAATAGACAATTACC
>Ga0315914_1000295_pt1 | contig 56292 bp, 31 predicted proteins | sample MpolenodulesMG_FD_203920 | JGI IMG/M metagenome (GOLD analysis project Ga0315914, IMG submission 203920) | Medicago polymorpha root nodule microbial communities from Los Angeles, California, United States - elongated nodules | ecosystem: Host-associated > Plants > Roots > Nodule | place: USA...
AGGGGTATTAGAGTAAAATTAACCATTAGGGTTAGGTTAAAATTAGGGCAAACATTTGCTTCCGGGTTAACTTTAATAAATAAGAGATTATTATTATTATTATTATTATTATTATTATTATTATTATTATTATTATTATTATTATTATTATTATTATTATTATTATTATTATTATTATTATTATATATGCATGAAATTATTTGAATTAATGAGTTTTAAAGGTAAAAAAAATAAAAAATAAAATAGTATGATTTGCATCCGAATTAAAAGTGTATTTGATTGTAAGTTGGGTTATCACATGACTATTTTGGGTATAAATAGCTAGCAGCATTCCTTTCCATAAAAAAGTTGTTAAGTAGAATTTTATTTTGATAATTTATACATAAAAATAATAATTTTAAGTGGATAATTTTACCAAAAATTAACAATTTTATTTGGACACGTATCCCGTCAATATTTGTATTGTAGTAGCAACTACAACAAAAACATCAATTAAAACGGAATTTTGAGACGAAAATTTTAAATCTATCACAAAGTTTGAGACAGATATAAGAATTTTGCCAATAAATTTTTTATTTTCCGTCCTAAAATTGCGACGGTTAAATATTCCATCCCAAATTTTTTCCGACAAATGATCTAAGATGTAATGTTTAGTTTTTGTCGCAAAGTCCATTCTAGAAATAGACTAAATCACACTTGAAGTTTATAACAAATTGATTCTTTAAGTTATTTTTGTCATACATAAGTACTTTAAGTTTGAGGTTTGTAACATATTGGTCCTTTAAGTTATTTTGGTCACACAGAAGTCATTTAAGTTTGTAAACGTTTTCAATTTAGTCATTGGGTTAACCAAATATTACAAAAAATGATGATGTGGCAGAAGGACTAAATAAAAAATGTTTACAAACTTAAAGAACTTATATGCACCAAAACAAATTAAAGGACTAATATGTTAAAAACCTCAAACTTAAAGGATTTATGTGTAACCAAAATAACTTTAAGGATCAATTTATCACAAACCTCAAACTTAATATGACGCACAGTGTAATTTAGCCTTAAAAATATTTTGGGACGGAAATTACAACTATTTTGTGACGAATTTTTCCGTCTCAAAACGATTTTTTTTCTTGTAGTGTTGTAGATAGTATAAACTAGTAATAAATGCATATAGTAAAATAAAAAATATTTTTTTATACATATTTGGATACAAACAGTGTGTGTATACACACACACTGATTTCGAGTTTTAAATATTTGTTTTCTCTCCTAGGGGTTGATGTCCATTTTCGCAGGCTACAATATTGAGTTGCCGAAAATGATTTGTTTAAATAACAATTGTATTTTATTTTATTTTTGAGATAACACATAGAAGTTGTACTTGTGATAAGTACAATCTATAAGTTTAGGGTAAATCTGTTTTTGTCATGCATTGAGATTTTTAAGGTGGATATTTATAGCCTTGATTGAGCTTGGATTTCCGCTAACTTAGGTACTAAATTACTTGGCTGAAGTAAACGCATGCGGCCTTTAGATGCTTCTAGAAGCTTTCTTCAAGTAGCGCCCGTATATATAGGACGCGTCTAAGGTCATTCTGGCCCTTGGGAAGGGCGTTGTGTCCTTATCCGAATATCTTCGGTCCACAAACCTCTCAAACACGAGTCTTGGGACAATGCGAAATAGTTTATAATCAACGTTCGTGTTATGGGGTGCCACCTAAAGTCATTCTGGCCTTGTGGAGGGCGCTATGTCTTTATCCGGATATCTCTGGTCCAAAAGCATTAAAAAAAAATTATGATAGTTGACTAAATTGAAAGTTTCACAATAAACTACCTTTTAAAGTTGATCAAATAAACCAGTCAAAAGAAGTTGATCAAATTAACAAACCAGTCAAAAGAAAAAGTTGATCAAACAAATCCTCAAAAAAAATGTTGGTCAAACATAAAAAGTAAGGTTATTATTTTTTTTAGGGGAAAGTAAGGTTATTATTGTTTACCACATATTATTATCAGGGATATATTGTCTCGATATTTTTGGTTTATTTTTTAAGGAGTAATTATTTTTGGATTATTATATATGCATGAAATGATTTGAATTAATATGGATTTTGAAATTAAAAAGTTAGTGTGATATGCATCCGAATTAAGCGTGTCTTTGATGTAAGATGGGTTATTGTGTGTAAATAGTTGTTAGTAGTATTTTATTTGGAGAATTTTACCCAAAAATAAATAAAATATATTTGGAGAAACATTTGGTCTATATTTTTATTGTATTTCTTTTTTTTTTTTTAGGTACAATAGTTTTATTGTATTTCTCTCTTTTTTACAAGAGTTTATTGTATTACTATAAGTATTAAAATGTATATGGTAAAAGAAAGATAATTTTTGACATTGATTTGATTACAAACGCCGTATATTTATCTAGATTTTCAATTTTTAAACTGATTTTTTTATTCTCAAGTGGTTCTCTCCTCGGAACCCGATGTCCATATTCCATGATTTATCTAAAAAAACATAATTGTTTGTCAAAATAACATAGTTGTAGCCGAAAGGATTATTAAAAAAAAATGCAATGTATTATCAATTTATTTTATGTTTTATATTTGACAAATTTTCTAAAAAAAAACTATTTTATTTAGTTCCATATAGTTGAAATAGTTAAAATATTCTCTATCCTTAAATCTAAAATCAACTAATAAAAATGTTGAAATTTATATGTCGGTCGTTATATACACATAAGTTTTTAAAAACTTTTATCATTTTTGTCTATTTCCCCAAAAAAAAAAAATCCTTGAAAAAAGTTTACCTAAACAATGTTGGTCCATACGTCGTCTCAATTCATGCTTATTTTTTTAAAAAGGAAATTCATTCTTATCTTTTTTTTAATAATGGAAATTGATTCTTATCTAAATTCATGCTTATGCTAAAATGACATTTTACCTTTTAAGCTGATAAAAGAAATCCTAAAAAGACGTTGGTCAAACTAAATTAATAATTCATGCTTATCTTAATATATAATTCACACATATATAAATTGCACAAGGTGTTGTGAACTCATCCATCTTTAACATTGCATTCTTAATCAAAATGTCTTCCTCAATAGAGAGCAATAGTAACAAGGTAATAGTTCACAACTTGCTTCCCCATTTAGTTGTCTATAATGATGGCACCATAGATCGTCCAAGAAACTTTCCAATTGTTCCTCCACAACAAGAGGACCCTAAAACTGGTGTCTCATCCAAAGACATTGTCTTTTCCAATGACCCTTACCTCACTGCTAGACTTTACCTTCCAAAACTAACAAAATCCAATGATCATAACCAAAAACTCTCCATCTTGGTTTATTTTTATGGTGGTGCATTCTGCTTTGAATCAGCATATTCATCCATCCACCATGCATATTGTAACCTCTTAGCTTCTCAAGCAAATATTTTAATTGCTTCCATAGAACATAGAAATGCTCCAGAGCATTATCTTCCTGCAGGTTATAATGATTGTTGGGATGGTCTCTATTGGGTTGCTTCTCATGCAACCCAAAATCCCATAAACAGTGACCCTTGGATCACCAATCATGGTGATTTTAATAGAGTTTTCATTGGTGGTGATAGTAGTGGTGGCAACCTTTGTCACAATGTTGCTATGCGTGCTGGTGTTGAACCTTTGCCTGGTGGTGTTAAAGTATTTGGTGCTTATCTTAACCACCCTTACTTTTGGGGTGCAAAACCAATAGGGGAAGAACCTGTTATAGGATTTGAGGAGACTTTACAGTCTAGGATATGGAAGTTTGCATACCCTTCTGCTCCTGGTGGGTTAGATAACCCTATGATCAATCCATTGGCTTCTGGGGCACCTAGTTTGGCTACACTTGGTTGTTCCAGGTTGCTTGTTACTGCTGCTGGCAAGGATCATCTTCTCTTTAGGGACAGATCAGAAAGATATTGTGAGGCTGTGAAGAAGAGCGGATGGAAAGGGGAAGTGGAATTCTTTGAAGAGAAAGATGAGGATCATGTTTATTACATGTATGATCTTGAAACAGAGCAATCCAAAAGATTCATAAAAGTTTTGGTTGATTTTCTTCGCCAGTGAAAGAGACTTCATCTCATTCTCCTTTGGAAGCTTTCTGGTAGTGTCTTTGTAAGAATAAAATCTGGTATTTGGAACAAAGTTGTTCATCTATATTAATAAATTATTCTCTTCAACCACCACAAAGCAGAAAATGTTCCCAAGATTTAATCCACCATGGTTGTATTAGTTTCATTAGGCCATAGGCTGAGTTATTGCCAACATTATTATTGCATGACATCATTTTTATTTTTTTTTCCGAATCAAGAGTGTAATGGCATCAGAGATAATCGAACCTGAGACCTTGAGGAGGAGCACACTCAAGGTTCCAAGCCAATACCACTAGGCCAACCCAAGTAGGTTACCGATCATTGAAAAGTTAAGTATATCTCTTTTCGATGTAATAAAAACACAACTTTTTACTTGATCAAACTTGACCAAAAAAAATACTTAATACTTTACACTTGCTAAACAAAATTATAAGCTCATTGCATACATAAAAGAGGGGGCACATCCTCTCCATTTCCTTAGAAACTTGAGATCTCAAGTTTGTTGCATATGAACTTGACATACGACACATTAAAAAAGCAATGGCTGAGATTTATTTTAAACCAAAATGATTCTAAAAAAATTTAAATAAACTTTGAAAATTAGAAAGAGAATACGATGAAAGAAAACAAAGTGAATGCGAAGGAGAGAATGCACTCTCACCATCTCTCTTAAATTTCTCTTTTCAGACCCTCCGCCGCCGTGCATCTCAAAGTATAACCCTTCGTCGCCGTCGCGTTTCTCACTTACAATTCCTGTTACTCTGTTCCCCTTCGCAAATTAAAGGTCTAATACGACAGAATCAATTCAGTATCCGCTTGAAGTTCCACCTTCACTTTCTGCAGTGTGTGTCCTACCTTACTAGCTTCATGGAAAAAGCAACATATCTCTATCATAAGCATATGGCAGAACATTGCTAACAACGGTAGAATTGATAAAATCTAGATTTATTTGTTTACAGATGAAGTTCCACAAAAACATTGCTTTAAATTGAGTTTAACTCAGACATAGAGAGAAGAAAGTGTAACAACGAAGGAAGCCAAGGGAAGTGAAACGGTTTCTTCGTATTCTCTTTCTAATTTTCAGAGTTTTTATTTTTATTTTTAAATGATTTTTGCTTAAAATAAATCTCCATAAATTATTTGTAACATTAGTTAACAACACCTTTTTATGTCAGAAAACAACTAAAAGACTACAAAGCCAGCCCATCAACGCAACTTTCTTGCAAACGACTAATTGTCATATATACATGAAATGATTGGGTAACCTGTAACATAATCATAAACTCAACAATTGTAAAGCAAAATCGATTGAGATAGAGAACAATCAATTCATAACCATCACAATATTGCAGGGGGAAAAAAACAATGTTCGTGAAGGTCATGTGTGCTACATCTATGACATCGACATTACAATCGGATGAGAGAGACACATCATCAAAAAAGAACAGACACCACTTGGTGTTGGACATTTCTTCAAAACCATGTTGTTCTGAATCCAGAAGACCTCACACTTCAATAAATAACATCTTCATATTATGTACATTGCAATCTGTTAGAAGTCACTAATAGAATGGCACATGCTACGCCTGGATGTTGGAGTTCCCCTTTGTAAGAGCATTAACAAAGTAATTGCGGATATCAGGTATTGTACGCTGAATTAAATCAGAGTTCCTGCAAACATTGGGCACAAGCAGAATTTAGAAATTTAAGAACCAATGCAATATTAAATGTGAACTTCAAGCATCATATTCATGAATGAAGTATATAAGCAACCATTGCCCCAAACAAATGCTTTAACTGACAAACTAAAACTCTTCACACATGAGAGAGAGAAAAAGAAACTGACCAACTAAAACTTGCTTATTCAGCTTATTTCAAAGCGAAGGTTGGTGTCTGTATCTAACTATACGACGGTGTAACGTATAAGACCGCAGTTTATCTTATTGGTAAAATAAAAGCAAGCAAGATGGATAAAGGAACCATGCCCCAACTTTACTATTTTCTTCAAATGTTGAGAAAACCATTCACCTGTCCTCATTCCGTATATATCTGAGAAACCTTTACTCAAAAGGTGAAATGGTGCATGATTGTAAAGACCTACTCCTTGTTAATTAATATGTATAATACTTGTATAATTTTCTTTTACACCTCTAAAAGAATGTAACTGTTTGCCAGAAACTTTCAATATATGGATTCATTTTAGGTCAACATGTTTGACAAAACTACAACGATAATAAAGACGGTTAAAACATATAGCTTATTCAAGATTCTTATATATTTTGTTTCAAAAATATATATAATTGTAGATGCACAATTAATTTAGATTGCCTGATAAATTTATAAAAAAGTGCCTTCTACAAAAAGCAAGAAGCAAATATAAGATTGAGGAATTCAGATAGATACCCTGGCGTTTCACGTAATTTATCAAAGTGCCCCAAGATAAAAAGGATGCATGTGTGTCTCAATGATGTAGCATTGAAGGCTTCTGAAAGTTCATACATACTTGACACGTTCTCGAGTGATACATGCTGTGACAAAAACTCAAGTAATGAGGACTTCACTTTTGATTCTAATATTAGTTCAGGAAACAATACTCTAGCAAAACCAATTCACTTGGCTAACCTGTGCAATCGTGTATTCACATAGTCTCTTAAGCCCTTCCAAGAGATATTGATCAGCTGCTCGGAGAAGATCTTGAGCAATTTCAAGAGTGACATCAACCGATCCAGTATAGATAAATCTGGACAAAGAGTAAACAGTGAGATTTAAGTTGTCCTCAAATCATTACAAACTTCCATAAGGCATATGATTAGACCTCATCATAAGCTCAAAGACCTCCCATCTAATATTTGGAATCTCAATGTCCCTTGCATCCTTCTCCTGTAATAGAATAAAAGAATTATATATCAATCAAGGACATGAATTATAGCTTTGTATTAAAATTTCAACAGAAACTTTTATTGCTAAATTTAAAATTCACCATTCAATTCAAAAGCCAAATATGAAATATCCAACAAAAGTTTTTGCAGGGAAGAGAAAGCATTAAAACCAAAATAGAAGGTGATAAATATGTTTCTCGTAGAGAGAAATCAATAAAGGAGTTTTCTTTTTTGGTAGATAATCAACAGTAACAAGAATCAGTAGAGAGAAATCAATAAAGGAGTTTTCTTTTTTGGTAGATAATCAACAGTAACAAGAATCAGGAGAGGAGAGAGAGGAAATATACCCACCCTATAACCACCATCAAACATCGCACGAAATGCATCTGAAGATGCAAGTAAACAGATTCTATGAGCATGAAACAGTTTACCTGCAGCAAAGTATAGAGATACCTAGTTATCTACAAATGTCAACTGAAACTGTGACACTACATTTCAGGTAAATTATTTTTCAAGAAACATTCATGAGAATTAAACGATATGGATAGAAAGTATCAACCTTCAACCAAAAACGTAACGTCGGAAAGGGTGGCATTGTTTACATACTGCTCCCCCAAATAGACCTGCGAGGATAGTCTAGGATGATAAATATTCCAACATTGAAAGCAACTTATCCAGAATCGTTTACACGTGATGGAAAGTAAGGAGAAAGGATGAAACTAGACATCAGATGCCAATTAATTAAATGTAGCATATATTCATTACTCGACACCGTCACTTCTAGATAACAGTTTTATCGACTGTGGATGGCAGACCATGGAGGAAAGCCAAACTATACAACACTACAGCGCTGCCACCCTTCACAAATTGGCCATTGTGGTTGTAAAAAATAAAACCACCACCACAATCTTCCATGGCTGCTATTTGACAACACTACTAGATATTCATTTCAACCTCAAATGCCAAGAGATATCACAAGTTCAAAACATGGCAAACACAGAATATGCGCAAACAGGGTGAGGTTTGCCAGCATAAAAAAAAATTAGGGTTATGCTAGCACTTGTTAAGGAAACCAAAATTAGTAGGTTTACATTGGATTCAACAATTTTTTAACTTTTAAAAAGTTAAATTCATTACTTTTCACCATTTTCCAATACAGCATTTCTATTTTTGTCCTCTTAACCAATGCTCTAAGGGCATTCTTTAGCATTCCCCAAAAATTTAATCAATGACAAGATTCAAATAGGTAAAGATCTCACAGCTAACATTTTTTAAGCATGTGAGTGCACAAAGTTCCTATGAGAACAACAAGGGTAAAACCAAAATCAGAAGAAACAAAGTTTTCCCACACCATCGAGAAAAATAAAGGAAATAAAAATTTGACCAAAAAACATCATGTACAAGTAAAGCATTGAGATCCTGTGATCATGAAAATAGTGGGATGAAAATATCAAACTCTTAGCAGTGAGATTATAAACCCTGAAGAAAAAGCAAATTGCATATAAGCTAACCTGCGGTGTTGGGGATGGAGGAGCAGCATCTACAGGAGACAGAGCCATAGCTTTGTTAGCCAACTTGAATAAAGCCACAGCACCATCAAGTTGCTGCTTAGGGCAAGATGAGCCAAGAAGTCCAATAAGCAACTCCAGCCCTGCATGAACAGATGCTCGACTTCAAACAGAATAAAATAAGCAACAAAGTATCCATAAAAAGGATTTTATGGACAAGAAACAAGAGACGTGACACTAATGCAAAAGGGTTGACTAGGAATATCCATACCATTGTGGTCAATAAATATATTTTTCTGGTCATCTGCAGAACAAAGATGGGCAAGAGCCAAAGCAACTCGTCTTTGGAATGCCTTTTCAGAAACTCTCATAAGATATAACAAATGGTTCAGCACCTACAAAGAGAATATCAATAGATTACAAATTTGATCATAATATGAAAACAGGAATTTATAGAATAAGGTTTGGTGGTTTATTAACGTATAGAACTAATTAAACTTATAACTGATAAAGTAATAGCATCCATGTCATTTCCATGTTAATTACAGTATAATGAGTAAACTCGGGAAAGTAACAAGTTAATGTGATATTGTGCTTACACGACCATTAATCTTCTCTTCTAGTCTTTTCAATGTCTTAGCAACACAATCCTTAGTTGCCTACAATAGAAATCAATAGTATTTCCTTAAAGATCAGTGGGTGTCAGAAAGCCTAATGTTTCAAGTTCACGAAGATAAAATTTGCATGCAATCAGCAATATCATTTAATTCCCATTGATATAGGCAACAAAAGGGTTTAAGGCAGAAACTCTGAAACCAGAGTTACTACCTAGGTATTAAAGAGATAAACTTACTTGGATTATAAACTCTCCATCCTGAAGTCTCTTAATTCCACCGACCCTAATAAAGTCGGGCACATTATCCTACAGCACAAAGTAAAACACATAAATTAACTTTGGTTTTCAGTAATAAATTTTCTAAACAATTAAGACAAAAGATCTTTAGCGGTAGAGTACTTATAGTGTATCTTACCTCATTCTCTGCAAGGCCATAAAGAGCAAAAGCAGCATTATGTTGCAAAGACCCATTTTTTGAGTCAAGAAGCTTCAGTAGTGGCACTAATCCGCCAGAGTGTGCAATACCAGCTTGGTTATGTGTGTCCTGACATAAAATTTAATAACTTCAGGCCAAAGGAAATGGTTATGATGTTAAAAGGATTCTGTAATTCAGCTTACAAATGGAAATAGAGCATAATACTTGAATCTAAAAGGCTACAATATAATATTAGTAAGACACTTCCTTGCTCAAATCTAAGCTCACTTAATTTAATGCTTTAAAGGTTTCATCAGCTTCAAAAACATAATAAAATAACAACTGATAGTTTCCATCAGTGTAGTAAGTATCCTACGATACATATGATATGTATCGTGATATGATACAAAAACACCATTCACCGATACGTATCTCACTATGTATCGCAATAATTTCCATCAGTGTAGTAAGTATCCTACAATATGTTTCGCGATACCAAACGAAAAGACCATTCACCGATACATATCTCACTCTGTATCCCAAAAACCTTGTATCCTATGATACGATACCAAAACACCTTTCACTGATACGTATCTTACTCTGTATCTCAAACCAGTGTAGTAGTTCCTCCTATTTTTCTGCTTACAAGCGACGCTTCTTATTCTTTTTTTCAATAAAGTAGCTTTAAGGTTATTAAGGGAATTAAATTGTTACCTTTCCCATAATTTGCAACGTATCCAATACTTTTCAATACCCCATGATTCAATTCTTTACTATAACCTTTCAGACTTAAACTGTAACTTGTAACCTTTCCGCTATGTTTCTATACATCTCGTTTCTCTATCTCTTTATTTTCTGCCATCTTTCTTTGTTCCTCTGCTATGTTACCCTATTCCATTCTATTGTTCTTAAACTATTCACTACTGAGGCAGACAAAAAAGAAGAGAGGCCGTGATATTCCTTGTACTTCAAGGATGAAACATCATCTTGCTGGGACAAATAAGAATGTTATTCCTTGTACTTCAGTTCCTGATGAAGTAAAAAGATGTTTAAGGATGTTTTATGTTATTCATTTTTGTTTATGACTTGAGTTTTGAAGTATCTTGAAGTTTTTATATGATATTTGAAGTACTTTGGAGTTTAAATATGATATTTAAAGTCATATTTTTTTTGTTAAATGTATCTTATGATACTAGATACGTATCCCGATTTGACTACCATGGTTTTCGTGAATATAGTGATGAAACTACCCTATCAAGTTGCACATACAAGTACAATAACATGGAAAAGGACAAAGGAAAACAAATAACCTGTGCCAATCTCCCCAATGCAAAAGCAGACATTTCTTTGAGCTGAACATCTGAAGACTGAAGCATCTCTATCAAAGGTCGTACAGCACCTCTCTGTACAATGTGAACCTACAAAAACCAAGATCAACAGAAGATAAGAATTAAATGCTGGAGATAAAGCATCTGCTAGGATCCTTTCTTTGAGCAAGAAATAATTCCTAGAATAATGGTGTAAAAACAGATTCAAATTAATAAAGATTGTAAGCAAATGAAGGATTTATTATTTCTTTAGAGAGATTGAAAGAGAAGATACAAAAGGTTTACAAAGGAGCGCTCTTCTTTCGTACTGGAACAACCAGTCCCAAAACTCAATTATTCCAAAAGCTATCTTTCCCCTCTGCCGGTTGAGGGCTATTTAAAGAATTCCTAAGAAAAACCAAAATAACAATACTTAACAGCCACCTAACGAGCTCATCAACTTACTAACTAACTTCTACAAACTAACTCTTAACTACTCCAATTATCCTATACTCTATATCCTAACAGCTTCAAACAGTAGTTAAAACCTAACTATCCAGAAAGAAGTAACACAAAATTCAACATTTGAAGTTGGAATTATTGAACAATTGCTCTAAAACCAAACTTAGGTGTGTATTTTTAGTTAGAAAACTAAAGTCTATATTTACCTTGCAGTCTGAATCAGTCGCTGCAAACTGTCCAAGTAACAATGCTGCTTCCCTCTGGCTTTCAGAGCAACAGGAGCTGTTACATGGATCCTCATTAGAATAGATTAATAAGATATCCTTCTCAGCTGCATATTTTGATCTTGGAAGATTATTGCCATCAAAAAAGGAGCTTTGGACATATTGTAATTATTATAATCACATCATAATATCAATACAAGTTGAGGATAGGGTTGCAGAAGGGGGTAAAGGCTTAAAGGGAGCATTGTACTTTTCATGGGTTCAAATTGAGAATATACCTAAGTAATCCAATAACAGGTTGCAAGGCTCCAGCAAGAATAACTTCTTTCTTTATATTGGGGGATGAGTGGACCAGATTTCCGATCACACCAACCTGTAGTAAGATAAAATTCATCAAATGTGCCCAGTAAGAGAAGTGTAAAGACCAAACTCAACAGTATTGCAAATTAAGAATCTATAATTAAGGCTAAACTAGTAGTACCGCTTCATAATGAATAGCAGCATCTTCTGACCGAAGCATCAAAATCAGAGTTGGAAGAGCGTTGCATTCAACAATCTGACACGTCATGACGATGCTATGTAACTTACACATATACTCATATATCATTAAAATTTATCTAAATCCCCATCTTTCAATAAAAGGCCACTTACCTGATTCTTGTTTTCATCATTTTTAAAAGCCAGGGTTCGTAATGCACCAGCAGCTGCTCTTTGCACTTTTGTATCCGCAAATTCAAGCAAATGAACTAATGGTGGAATCCCACCTTCCGTCCTACACATTGAGATCAACATATTAAACAGAATCATTCATTTAAAAGTAAATTTCATTAGTATGGTAGTCCTTGAAGAAGCAAACCTGACACGGGTTTTAATACTGCTGTTCTCGTGAGCAAGATTAGTGATCGCATCTGCAGCCCTCCGAATGAGACTATTAATGGCACGTGATGTTAGTCCATTCTTATGTCTCTTCAAAAGATCAACAAGATGCTTCAAGGCACCACTGTCTACAATGAGCTGTTGATGTTCTGGCTGTAGAAAGCATTTCAAACAAAATAGTTAGTTTAGGGAATGACCAAGGAATCATTCTACATATTAGACCCTCAAACATTATCTTCAAGGCAACTCAACATGACGAGTACATCCGAAACAAATACCCCAAAAGTGTACTTCTTGAACATTGTGTAGTTTTTTAATAATAAAGGAATAACCCACATTTCAAATTAGAAACACATGATAGAATACAAATAGCTATCAAAGAACTATAATCTTAGAGCAGCCAAATTAGTCTCTGACTTTGTATGACAGACTGAAATAGGTCCCTGAAAATATGAGTATTTCAAAAAGGTCTCTGACTCAATTAAATTGTCAAGTTGATCCTTATATATAACCACTTATTATCAATTAAGTCCTTATATTTTAACAATTTACAATCAATTTGAGCCCCAAGTTTTCCACCTACAATCAATGTAGTCCCTAGCATATTCACTGAAAGACTAATATGAGGAAAATCTGACAAAATCAAGAACCTTTTTGAAATATTCAGAACGTCAGCAACGTATTTGAGAGCGCACTACAAAGTCAGGGACTAATTTGGTGGTAGACACTGGTCTTAATATGAGTGTGCAAAATACAACAAAAACAACAAAAACAAAGTCTTATCCCGCTAAGTGGGGTTGGCTACATGGATCAAACTACCACATAATGTTCTAGCATAAACCATATTTTGATACAACTAATTAAGCTTTAAATCTTTCTTACAAGTTTTTCTTGTAGTTTTTACAAGTTTTCATCTGAACTATCCTCCACCTAAATCTTATTTTCCACTATCTTTTCGACTATAGTTGTCACCCTAACTCTCTCTCTAATATTGTCATTTCTAATTCTATCTCACCTCCGCTACACATTTAATTGGTGTGTCGTATCTTCATGGCCTAACACTATGACATAAGTAAAATAATAGTAAGTACCTAGACAGCAACGGAGAAGAGAAAAGGTGGAAGTGAAGTACCTTGACAGCAAGAAGTCCAAGTGCGAAAGCACTCCCTTTCTCAACCTCGTGTTCAAAAGGCAACGGCTTCTGAATAGAATCATTTTGAGTCGGTGGTTGAAGATGCTTAATCAAAGACGGAACAGCACCTCCTTCAACAATGACATTCACAATTTCCTCTACAATTGCAATTTGCAACAACAATAACATAATGAATCATTTAATTCAAAAAAAAAAAAAAACAACGCATCTTGGTTAAAAAGAAGATGAATACCGTTTTTGGCAAGATCGGCGAGAGCGTGAGTGGCGCGTTTAGCGGAAGCTCTATCGAATTCGTTGGATGAGAAAGATGAAAGGAGAATTGAAACGTGTTGATTGACGTCGGAGAGAACGGCGTCGCGAGCGTCTCCGGTGAGAGGAAGGGAGATCTGTGTGTCTTGTTGGAATCGTTCTTCGTGTTGTTCCAGTTTTCTTTTCTGGCCTTTCTTCTCTGATGATGGTAGAAGCTCCATCAACGATCAAGAAGAAGAAGAAGAAGAAAGAGTCTAGAAGGTTCCTCTCTCTCCCTCTCTCTCTCTCTCTGTGAGATATATAGAGTCAGAGGGAGAAGAGAGCGTGATACAAAATGGATTTCCGATTTCAACATAGAAGAAGATGATGAACAAGCATACCAGATCGGAGGGGCACTTTGGGAATTACACACCCTTTTTTTTCATTTCTTTTTATTTTTACTTTTGTCTCTGAATGGGAGGGAAAGGTGTCGGCTTCGCAAACGGCCGCATTAAATACTTTCAATTTCAAGGTGTGAATAGTGTGCACTAACTTTACAAAAAAATATATTTCTGTTAAGTTTTTTTAAGTTTAATTACACTTTTTATTCCTATTTTATAAAATTTGCAAAAATATTTTACTTTTTTAAACTTCAACATATGCTTCTTTTTCTATATATTTCTGGTAATTTTGGTCTCAACCTATGTTTTTTGCTTTTGTCAAAAAAAAAACTATGTTTTTTCTTTAAAAAATGACTTTTGGCGCAAATAATAATAATTTTGATCTTAAAAATGATATTTTGTCTTTAAATTCAATAGTTGGGTGATAAATTACTTTTTTTATCTAAATTTACCATTTTGAAGTGAAAAGCATGGGTTATAACCAAAATTACAACAAATGTTAAATAGAGAGACCAAAAACTTTTTTCTCAAATTTTATTTTTTTTCTCAAATTTTATAAAATAGGAGAACCAAAATTATAATTAAAAAACTTGTTTAAATCCATTATTTTATTTTTTTTAGTGTCCAACATTTGAACCTTATATCTTACCTATATTATGCATTGTCCTTACTGAGTTAATCACTACCATAATGGCATACTAATTTGAATAATTGATTTCACCATCTTTAGCGAGAGGTTTAATTGCAGTAAAGTAAAAGTCATGTATGAATTGGTTTAAGAAATAAATAGCTAGCAGAGTGAATCAATTGGGAAAATTAGTTATAAGAACAACTAGGAAAAACACGTGTATGAATTTATCTTGTGACATAGTGAGTCACAGGAACATTTTTAAAAGAGAAACGATATTTGTACATTTATTTTGTGACAACTTTTTGACAACCATATCTTTCATGCTCACATGATGCTCTTCTTTTCTCTCTTCCTTTTTCTTTCTCTATTATTTTTGAACAATATGAAGAGAGAAATAAATTGTTGTCACAAAAGTTGTCATAAAAAAGTTGTACAAATATCATTACTCTTTCCAAAAATTACTCCATTCGTCCATATATCTAAGCACCCATTTAATTTTATTTTTGTCTCTAAATGTAAACCCCTTTCAAATTACTAGATACATTTATTATTTTTTTCCCTAAACATACCTCTAATTAATACTACTAACGTGTCTTGAAATATGAATAGTCAAATTTAATACACATATAAACAAATGACAATTTGGTAATATTAACACATAAGACACATTGATTACACTGACAACTTTTCTTAAAAAATGTGAAAAAAGAAAAGGGAGCTTACATTCGGGGACACAGAGAGTAATACGGAAAATACTCCCTCAATAAATGCAAATTGAAAAACAAAAATTGTTTTCTTAATTGGGTTTGATCAATCGAGCACAATAGAGAATTGTTCCTCTCCCTTTTGTTTTATTGATCATTCGCATGCTTACGTAAGTTAACTTACGCTGAAAAGTTCTCAACATGAGTTAACTCATGTTGAAAAAATCAAACGTGACATAACTCACGTTGCGCATACTTCAAAAGAAAACTCACGCTGAAATTTTTAAAGAGAGAAGAGCCATTATTAGCACAATGAAAGGGTTGGGCCCTACACAGACAAAGTCCGTTAATTTTTACCAAGCCCATTGTCCAATATGCTATGCCGCACATACACTTTGGCATTAAGGGTGTTTCGATGTGTCTACACACAAGTGTTTCAAAATAAACTTTTTCTTCTTTGCTTCGAAACACTCTTACACTCCTTAAATACATCTCTAACACTCCTATGAGGCTTGAAGATATGTCGAAGTAGTGATGATCGATTAAGGAGTTGAAGATATTAAATTCGATAACATCATTTTTAACTTTTGAATATAGTAGATGGATAAATGAGAAGAAAATTGTCGTATTTTGTTTACGAACATTTTTGTAGTGTATGAATTGATTGGTCAATTTATATGTACATATATATTTTAGCTCTTAATTTAGATCGTTTTTTTATTTTTATTTTTTTAAAGATCTTTTATAGATAATGCTTAAGTTTTATTCAGTTATGATAAATATGTATGTATTAGTGTCACCGTACTATATTTTTTAAATTAGTTTTGTTAACGAGTCTGTGTCAGAGTCCGTACTTCATAACTATTTTATCTAAAACTCACTTATAAAAGGATATGAATTCTATGAATACGGTACACTTTTTATATGATAAGTCTCTCACTCTATTCGATCAAATAGTGACTTAAACATGGATGTTGGCGGGAATATTACCCTTGTCATAGAGTTGAACTATTGCGCGGTTGCTACCTCATATACACTCCGGGTCACTTCGACATTATAGAACGATGATCAACAAGGCCCCCATAATCTTTTTATTAGTCTATTATATATGCAAAACAAAACTAACAAGAAAAAGACGTACATGTGCATCATTACCTGCACGGGGTCACGACTATTATGATTGATATTTCAGCTTAAATATCAGAAGATATATATTTTGATAAAGACAGTACATTATCAAATAATAACATGTCGTTATTAATATATTATTAGAAAAATAAAATCTTTATAATGTAAATTTATTGTGATCCTTGTTTCTGCGGGGTCAGCAGGAGTTGGTGCCATCCCTTTCATCAACTAGTTCTGATTTGCTTTTAGCCATTGTGGATTTGTGCCTGTGCGGTTAGGCTAGTTACGCTGTGCATAATTATTTGATTAGATTATTATTGGTGGGGTTTATGCATGATTTTCCATTTTTCTGCTTCTTGTAAACTTTCATTTTCCATTCAACATTGGCACCTCTCTCTTGTATTATATATATATATATATATATATATATATATATATTGCAAAGGTTTAATAAAAAAAAATTGCAGTGTGCCAACTGAACATTTTCTAATCAAGTGTTTAATGAACTTTAGTCGTTAAAAACGAATTATGTAAAAGAATATTAGTTCAAGTTAAAATCAAAACAAAACTAGGTCTTTTCCTACAAAATTAAGATGGGTAAGGCATTCAAAATAACATTTTAAACTGTGCAAAAATTCAATTTAATGCAGATCAGAAAGTATATATAAGCAACCAACTAGATTACAAGTCAGAAACTTTATACGCATTACAAATGCTAGCTAATTAGCCACAGGTATATATAAAGTAACTATATGAATGAATACCAATAATAGTAATAGGAGGTTCCAAAAATAAAAACAATAATACCAATAACGGTGAAAAATAAAAATAAAAAATAAGTACATTCAGAATTTGATTTTATTGTTGCAGGTTGAATTGGCAATTTGGCCATGTATGTATACAAAGATATCACAAGTGGAGTAAGTTGTAGCTTTGATCTTTATGAAATTAAATATCTTGACTTTACCTACTAAAGTAGTTGTTGAGGTAAAATTTATAACACCACTTAAATAATCGCCCAGTAAATCCGGAACTTCTGTAACATCTACATAAACATTCAAAATAGTGCTTATGTTATGTGATTTAAGAGCTGGAATTGTGTCTTCATGTAATGGAGCTGTAGCCAAAAGATTACCACGGTAATTAAGATAAGCACTGCTGTTTTGGTATGTAAAGCTTCCATGATTAGGATTATCAACAGTGACCAATATAGCTAATGATATATTTAGATCCAAAATTGGGAGAACATCAAGATGAAACCTTCCAAACTTAACTGATTGAAGTGTAATTGTGGGGTCTTTTTGCTTGAAATCAGTGAGGAATAAGATTAATAGTATCACTAATACTACAATTAGAAAAATGGTTGTGACACCACAACAGATTTTCAGCCCTCTGGTACACCTTAAGCCACATGCCATGGTGACTTTAATTCACAAATGAATTTGAAAATGAATTATTAGGAGGACAATATGTTTAGAAGTTAGGTCATTTTGCATAATATTTATAAGAATAGCTGTCAGAATGTATGTTTAGTGATTGTATTTTTTTATGACAAATCAATTAATTAGTTAGTTTTAATATTGAATTTTATTAATTTGGGGATGAAAACTATGAATTAGACGGCTGCATGGTATTTGTCTTTCATCGATCCTCCGGCTCTTGTTCTTGCAGTTACACAATTTCCCTTTTACAAGCATTTTTTTTGTTCATGCTGTCTATGCCTTTCATCTATGAGGTGTCAAATCATTGATCGAATTCAATTGTAAAATAGTATCAATATTGGTCTATGAAATATGGATAGAATATTATGGAAGTATTTGCATCGGATATTGATACTCTGCAAATATGTATCATAGAACTTTCAAATTATTTTTTATTTTTTAAAATATATTTTACTACATATATATAAGATACTTCATAAATATATGTAAATATGTAGTTAAAAGAAATATGAGGGGTGTAAAAAGGGTAAAATAAGGTTACGACACATCATTGGAGATGTAATGGTTCGCTTTAATATGATGTTAAACTTTTTAGATTAGTAGAGTTGTCTCTTGAAAAAACACAATTAGAAGTTTTGTTTTGAAGCAAAATCACAATTAGAAATTGTGCTTGTTTTATGGATTGTGGTAATGGGAAAGAAAAAAAACCAAACCAGTTAGCATTAAACAATAATTTATCAAAAATGCTTTTGAATTGTTGGTTATTTCAGAGAGTTGGTGGTATTTGTTTTTGATTTTTTCAATGATGTTTTTATTAATATCATAACATAGGGGTTGAAACATATAATTACTCCATCTTTGCACACGCTTCATCTTTCCTTTTAACTACAATATTATAAAACTATTTTTATAAGAAGTTAAAATTGAATTATGTTAATCAACCTTCCATACTTGCCACCTTCAAAGAATGCTAGAGTGAAGAAAAAAAAATTAAAGTTACATTATACACAAAAACAAAAAGAATCATTAGAAGAAAATGAAAAGGATTTAGCACCCACCTATGGTAATCAAAAGCATGGTTATTGTGTTTTACCTTCAACCATTTAAAAGATTGCGCGCTTTAGTATGGAAGATTTTTTTTAAGGAGGCATAACAATTGAAATTGTTCTTTTTAATTATTTAATTGTTATCTTTTTATTCAATCTACTTTGAGCACTTGAATGAATACGATAATATAAACTTTTTTTTTTAATCTTTTTACTGAGACTATCAAAGGAATTATAAACTTCTACACAACATAAATGTAATTTCTTATAAGTAGCTAAATTAATAAATAAAATTAAATAAAATATTGTAGTTTCATTTAAAAAAATAATTACTTCAAAGGACCACATTTTTAAATCCGCCTTAGGCTCGAAACTTATTGAGTCGGCCATGCTTTGATCACAAGTTTTTGTTTTTTTACATTATAGTTTTTTTCCACATAATCATTATAATTAAATAGTTTTTTTCCACATAATCATTATAATTAATTATGTACATCGATATTGAAGAGTGATCAATGCAATTTCTTTTTTTTTTTTCCAAATATTCTACATGTATATTTTTTTCACTAATTTTTCTAATCATCATAAAAACAGTTTTTTTTTTCCTTCATAATAATGACCAGAAGGAATACACTTATACATGCAATGTTTATGTTTAAAGTTAAAACTAAAAATAAAGTTTTTCTTTTTATTTCCATCCCAATAATTTAGATTTTTAAAAAAAATATTTATTTTTGTTTTTCGTCTATGTCACGTAATAACGACGAGGTCAGATGAAATTTGATAAGCAGCATGCCATGTCACACTCAGTAGGCCACGGTTCTCTTTTTGCCAAGTTGCTATTTTTTGGATGTGAAGATGACGTCGGTGATGAAAATGAGGAATCTAAAATTACTCTATTGCGAGATTCAATCCGTTGGAATATACGTGTGATGATATTTGTGATTCTAGGAATTCAAATGAATGGTGATGGTGATTATAGAAAGAAATTCAAACTAGGATTTTGGTGACTGAATTATTAAGTACATAATAATAGGAATCCAACATGCCATATTTGTGATTCTTATTCAAATGATGATTGCTAGAGATGTGAACATGCATGAAAGAGGGGAGAATTTTTAGATTATATATAAACTCTGTTTGATTAGAAACACATTTGGGGCCATTTGCCCATTTGTGATCGTACTGAGCTAGCTATATACTTGGTCAATTAATCATGGCATGTGATATGTCCCTAGCCGAGAGAGACTATACTTGGATATGACAACTTTGATCCTAGCTACATAAATTTACCTTAATTACTCATTCACTCTAATTAACCTCATCCCAAAGCTTAAGCTTCTATGGTTTCTGAACAACAAAACGAATAAGATTTCCAAACTATCCTTGTTAAGATGGCTTTCTTTAAGAAAAATTATTGGTCATAGGTGTAAGTAAGTAGCAAATGTAATAAAATCAGAAGCAATTTTAGTGTATGCTTGTTTTTACTTTTAAAAAGATAAAATTAATATTTGAGGGGTAAAATTGATTATTTTTTTTCATATTTGATTGATCTTTAGTTGAATTAATTTTACCAACTTGATTCCACTTTTAAACTAGAATTTATGGTCTATTAAATGCGCATGATAAGATAGAGACGTGATAAGATAAGAAGTTAGATAAAGTTATGATACAATAGTTACTTGATAGACATTTATTATATCATACGTTTGATGCACACATGATAAAAAAGATGATAACATTATTCGATGCTATCATGTTTCATGTATTTGATGTATATTTGATATTGACGTCATAAATAATTCACCTCAAATAAAAATCATAAGAAATAAATCATATAGTAAAGCATTACCTGACCAAGTTTTAAAGGGAATTAAAAAACACGCAAACTTTTCAATCACATAACAATAAACAAGTGTAGTTATGTAAAAGAATAAATAAATAAATGAATAGCAAGTAGCAGAAGCAAGACAAATGATTGGGTTATGGAACAAAATCGAATCACAAAAAACAGGAAAAAATATTATAAAAAAAATATTGAAGTTGAATTGCAACCACAAAAGCAACGCAGAAAGAAAAAGAAAAAGAAATTAGAATAAAATTGTTTGAAGCAATCAAAGAAAGCAAAGATGGTGGGAGTCGTCGAACAAGGGTTTTGGAGGGTTGTTAGTCCATCAAAAATTAAGGATAAAAATAATAAAGGTCGAGTATGATAAGATTAAAAATAAGTTTAATTTATCGTGTTTGTGTATCAAACAATCGATTTATCGATTTAATTAGAATAGGATAATTATATCGTATCATGTTTAGTTATCCTGCACACTAAACATGTCTTTGGAATTATACATTATCGTGTGAAGTTTGGTTGGGTATGTGCCGAACCCATCATTTGATTATACAATTTCATGATATATTTTTGTATTAACTTATTTAAAAATCAAATTAAATTTTGAATAAGTTTACTTTATCCATACTCAACCAAATTTCAATGTATCTAACAGTGTACCTAACGTAGCTAACAAAAACTTCAAAGTATCTAAGAATTCTCATATAATTTTTACCTTTAATAGTTCGACTTACTTTAACTTAATTTTACATAATTAGTTCATTCAAAATCAATATTTGTCACCGTAAAACTAATTAGACAAAGAGTTGAAATTTGTAACCTCAAACTTATCATTTAATACACTTTGTTAGTATTTTTCTGTTTTTGGTTACTATACACTTTTTTTATATGTATGTGAATGTATCCAAATCAATTTACGTACATAATTCTAACCAAAATCCAAACAATATGTTGAAGTCAAAATTTGGCAGCATAAAATAAAATGCATATACAAAGATATTCTAGATCCAACAACACATGACTCGTATTTTGCACAGAAAAGTTTGCATAGGTAATGTGTGTAATCAACTTCAGAGAAAAATTTCAAAGAAACAAACTACCGACCCGTAAAGGAAGCATACACGAATCTTCCTACTACTACTACTACATGCCTCTTTGATTAAACAATAAATGCACATTTAATTAATTAACTAGAATACAACGCCATATCCTATTACTTGAAGTAGAAGAGTTGAACTTTCCTTTCAAGCCACGCACATGCATTATTATCAGATCCAGTTCTTTTCTGTACTATTGCATTTATACATGTAAGGAAGGACTCAGTAGTATCAATCAATCAAAATGCTGTATTCATTAATATCATTATTTTATACTATATGCTTCAGATTTTGAGAAGTTACAAATGGAACCATAATTCACTGAAAACTCCAATTCATATGGTGCCAATTTTGCTTTGCAGAGCAATTACTACCACCACTGTACTCTACCACATCAACGTCACTCTTAATATTACAACTAAATTCTAAATTACTACACAGACAGAACAAGATTTCAAATTTTCCAATGCAATAAAAAAACAGTCAGAAAAAGTTTTTCCACTTTCCCCGAGCAAAAATCCAAAAGCACGTTACAAATCTAACTACTCAGTCACATGCAAATGCAACGTTCTAACAATTCCACGTCAGATTCTACAATACAAAAAAGAAAAATATTCTTCTTTTTTTAACATTAACATGATTGTTGGTTAATTAATGAGAACAAAAAACATAGTTCAAGAAACTAATTGCATCACCTTTGTAGCACCGACACCTTTCATCGAAGACGTGGTTGATGTTCAACGTGTGTCATATTTATGCTATTACATTCTATAACTAATTTTCTCAAATTATCATCAACATTTGGTGTCTGTGCTTCATAGACTGCATGCTATTATGCTAAACAGTAAATTAAACAAATTACAAGACAGTTAGATGAGATTAATTTCATGATTACTACTAACCCCTGGTTTATTCGTAATCAAAGAGTTTTTGCAATGAGTAATAGCACCTTGAATAGCACTCTGCAACTCTTCCATGGAAGAAGCATCTCGAAGAACACCCTTTTGTGTAAGAACACCTGAATGACTTGGTGAAGATCTCATCGAAGAAGGACAACTTGAAACACAGCTTCTCTTTCTTGGATACCTTAAATTCCCCGAAAACGAATGAGATAACATAGTACCCGCCACATTCTCTTTCTTCTCAGATCTCTCTGTTTTTGTTAACAAAGACATAACCGTTGTCGTAGTTAACGTTGTTGTATTTGTATTACTATTTGCACCTTCCTCCACTGTTTGTTGCTGTTTTTGTGAAAGTTTCTCGTACAATGGTTTCACTTTCTTGAAATATTTTCGTATCACCTCTTTAGCAGTAACACTCATTCTCTTCATCTTCACTGAACTGTTGTTAATACTATTAGCAAAAGTTTCACCTTCTCGAGTTTTAGCAACGGTTTCTTTACGAAAAACAGAGGAGAATCTAGACAAAGAGAAATACTTGTTGGTTTTCTTCAACTGTGAATTGGATCTAGTGTTGTTGGAGGAATTGTTGTGACGTTTTAACTCATCATCTTCTGTTACAGAACTTGGTCGTGAAGAATCACAAGAGTCAGGAAAAAGAGCAAGATCACTGATGAAAGAAGTGTTGGAATCATTGGAGGCACTACTACCGGTGGAGTCACGGGGAGCAGTGGAGGAGGAAGTGGCGGAGGAGGTGGAGGAGGAAGAGAGGAGGAGGGTACGTACCATGGAGATACGAGGGGAGAGATGAAGAGGTAAAAGTTGGCCTTTGTAGAAGAGTTCATCTGCAGGACAAAGTGTGTTGGAGGATTTGCGAGGTGAAATGGAGATTGTGAACTCAAAATCTGAGGATGAAGATGATGAGAATGAGTGGGATGGTGATGAAGGGAGTGTGTATGATTTTGATTCTTTTGCTCTGTTTTTGGTTCTTCTCTTCCCCATCTCAGCTCTCTTTTTCTCTACTACATCATACATTGTTGCACAATATTGTGCTTTAGAACCAAAATTGGAGAGGCTACTCAACTATACAATTTATAACAGATGTATAGAAGAAAAAGATTCTAATTGGTTATTGGGTCATCAATACTCTTTGACCCTACATTTTAAAATGTTAATTGCTTTTAAAAAAACCATTTATTTGAGATCAATTCTATTTTGGACAAATGAGATAAGTTTTGAATCATACACAAAATAATTTTCATCATAGAATCAACAAATTTCACCTATAAATTAAAAGATACACTCTCCTATCGTTATTTCAAGCAAAAATAAATATTTTAAATTCATTTAATTAATGTTGTATATGGTCTTTATTATAAACCAAATACATAATTTTACGAATGAATCTAAAATGTTGATTTTTGTTTATAATAGTGACCGGATGATGTATATGATAAGTATGATTTATTTGTTTAACAATGGTGAAAACGACACTATTGCATGGCGAAAGACTATTTTGTTTTCTGCATATTGGACAATGTTCTTGTTTGATGTGTAAAATGTCAAAATAAATGTGGATCTATTTTCAATATAATGTAATGTTGATAAATATTTTGTTATAAATAGTCTTTTATTTTATTTTGAATTGGATATTCTTTGTCCGGAGTGCATAGATTAGTCTCTCAAGTCATGTATAACAATAAGAGCATCCACAATAGAGACCCTCAATTTTGAGGTCTTAAACGGGTCCTATATGGACACATCATCATTTTATATTTTTTTAGTAATAGTATATAATAGGTACTTAATCACTCCAATGGAGACCTCTAACAAAATGTCTATATAAGTCCCACCAATATAGTACAATGAAATTAAAAAAAGTCAAGTTGCAGATGAAAAACAATAGTACAATGATAATTATTATTTTAAGAAAAAGTAATGTGGGGTCCACTTAAGCATTGAGGTCTTAAGTGAGACCCTGGGTCCTAGAAGACCCTACAAAAAAATTTAACATTGAGGTACCTATTAGGTAACAGATCTTAAATGGTAAAGACTCCATCAATGTGGATGATATAATAGATGGTAAAATTATCTCTCTCTATTAAGAGCTTTAACAATGTTGTATTTCAAAGGATGAGGTCGAACTTGGGACCTCTCGTTAAACTGGAAGAAAGCCTTTACCATCTCATTAAAATGCTCTTGATATAAATTGTCTTATATGTAGATACAAATTGGAAAAAATATATTTAGAGGTATATTTATGAGGAAAAAAACTAATATAATCTAATAGTAACAAAACTTTGCACTTGAATTCAAATCATATTTATTCATGGTATGCCTAATTTACTAACAAACTGGATCATTCAAAGTCATTAGCTTCAGAGCAGATCAAAGGATGGACTTGTTGATGAGGCACATTGTATCAAGGTCGTTGATCAAATTTGGATCATCTAATTCATTTCTAATCATGAGTGGTCTATAGTTGTTCTTCCAGAGAATTGTCAAATTAGAAGGGGTCATGTTAACTAGTGTCCCTAAAATACTAGTTAAACAAACAAAAAAAAAAGAAAAATTTTACATTAAAATAAACATTTCTTATACTTAGTTTGACTAAACGACTTTCAATAAAGTTTATACAATATTTGCTTCTTTAACTAGTGTTTAGGGACAGTAGTTACCATTTTTCTCAGAGTTTTTGTTCTTAAAAACATAATGCTGCTTTTGTAAAGTCTAACTCATGGCTCAAGTTTAAGAGATTCCTAATCCTAAATACCTCACACCTTTGATGCTCATTTTAAGTCGGAGTGTTTGCATGTACACTAACTTTCGTTGTGGAAGTGTCAGCCTGCCGTCATCATCTCCAACCCTTGCTCAATTATTAGGCTATAAATTTTAGGTCAGGTATGGATCAATAGTTGATGTCAATGAATAGTCTAATTATACGTGCCAACTCCTTTGATAAAAATGGCTTCACGTTGGAAACGTAGGTCGATCCGATTGATAAAGATTCGATTTAAATCCCACAAGGATCTAAGTTTGTATTCTGTTTGTTAAGTCTTATAGTTTCACGTCCAAATTCAGAGAGTAACTTAAGCCCGCAATTTATAAGCAACGTGATAAATGACATAAACATGTAATTATATTATTATTAATATAAAAAATCAAATTGGTTATTGTTTATTGGTGTACATAATTATGTTTAAAAACACATAGTTGATGGGTGTAAATTAAAGTACCCAAATCCTTCTAAAACTTGTCAATTTTCAAAATATCATTATATCAATGGATACTAACTCCAGTATTCTATTATTGTTTCAAAAAAAAACTCCAGTATTCTATTACAAACTCCTTAAGAAAAATAAAAAATAATAACAATTCTATTATAATTGGTGTACTTTTTTAACGTTATAAAGCATAATAAATCATATTTTTGCTGATTATTCCTTATAAAAATGCTGAACAACTTTTACCAATAATTTATTTTGTTATACAAACTTTCACCAATAATATTATACACTATTAATGTGTCTTGTGTACAAGGGCGGAGCCAACCCAATTAGCCAAGGCACTAGTCCAGGCTCACCTTCTACTTTCTTTGTAGCAAGTCTAACTATTACTAGAACCTCTCGCTTTTTCTACGGATTTACCAGTGAATTTTGGTGTAAATTTTGCAGGAAACACATTTCCTGCAGATTTTACCAAAGATTTAGGTTCTCGGGTAAATGTAATACCTTCATATGATTAATTGTTTCCTTAGAATTTTAGGATCTGCAGGAAAAGGTATATCCGCAGGAAATGTGCAATTATCCGCAGAAAGGAAGTAATATTATATGGGAAGTCTATAAAATTATCCGCCGAAAATGTACAATTTTTGTCCAGACTCTATAAAATTTCTGGCTCCATCTGCTTGGATAATATGAGCGTAAATGAGTAGTTTGGGCAAAATAAATTTGTATTTATGTACTATGCCTTGTGAAACTGAGGGGCTTTCACATGGGATATAGGTGGTGGAGTTTATGGAACGTTTTTGATCTGAATGAGTGTGTCAGGTCATGTGTTAGAACTTAGAACTAGCTGAGTTTAAAGGTGTCACGTGCTCTATACGTAAAATAAGGAAGCCTAAACATGTGTGAGAAAATGTGTCGGTCTCATATTTTACTAGAGGGATTTATTCATACTTTCTTAATTTAGAAATTAACAGAGGCTAAACATTGCAACTAATTAGTGCTAAGTAGTTGTACATCCTGAAACACTTTCACAGCATATTTTTGTCATTAATGATTACTGAACAGCAATAGATTTGTTGGCATTTAGTTATTGAAAATTACAGTACCCTTCTTTCTCCAGCAGAAACCATATTGTTCATTTCTTTTTCTAATTTGTGTTTGTTCTTGTGCTAGTTACTTGTCAGATAATTTGGACCCAATCTCAACGGTGCATATGCTTTTAAAGCATGGTTCATGGCATTACATGTGGGGAGGTGGTGTGATGCTTTGTTTGCAAGCAATTTGTTCAGGGTGGAATCTGAGACTTTTTTTGGACTAATATTTCTTTTTATAAGACTTTTTTTCTAGGTAGAGATAATTGAGAACGTTTATAAATATTTTACCGGTTAAAAATGTTTGTCTCATATATAGTTTATAATTTATATTGTACACTATGATTGGTGTATTATAATCTTCTTCAACGTACCATGTAGAAAGTATTGGCAATACACATTATTAATGAAATGTATATGGAGTATCTTTTTTAACCAGTTGACTCGTGAAAGATGATATTTTAACTAACACACTGTGATTTTTGTCTCATGTACACTTTATACAGTAACTTAAAATTAGTGTATTTTAATTTTAATCAAAACATTATCTAGATGATACTCGAGAGACATGATATGAATACATATTTCTCTTTTAACTAATTGATTCATGAAAGCACGACTATAATATGCTTCAATGATAGATATTTGCCTCGCTGTACATTAAATTATAATATAATTTCCTTATAAATCTAGAAGTTATTTAAGACACACAATATTATACTAATAGAATACACATTTTTTTTAACTAATTGATCAATGATAAAAAAAATTGTCTTGTATGTGGTTTTTACGGTAAATTATAATTAGCATGGAAATGAAAGATAAATCTATATTTTCTAGGAGTTACTTTGTTAAGGGTTGGATCTCAGACAGGACGGTCGTCCTAGACCTTAAAAATAAGTCTAAAATTTAAGCCTCAAAATGTAAAATAAAAATTAGGGGTTCATTAAATAAAAAATAAATAAAGTCTTAGTACCTTTGTTGTCCGTTTAGAAGTTATCATGTGATGTTACTCAAAAGGGGTTCAAATCCCTAATTTGCAATAAGAACAATGTAGCATCATTTAACAAAATAGAAAGACACGCGAGAGAAAGACAAAGTTGTAGCAACAACTTATAAAGAGAAAAAAGAAAAAGACTTTCAGCGGTTGCTTCAACTGTGAGCACGATTCATGCAAAATTGTTCTATTTGTTTCATAATTTGATCGTATAATGTTGCCGCGAAAACATGCATCTGGTGGAGAAAAAAGGAAAGAAAAAATGAATGTTAGAATTAACATAATCACAAAAGGAAGCAGTACGTACATAGATTTGTTTGTAAACGAGTAAAAGAGTCTTCAAATAATGATGGATTGACCATAGAAAAATATAATCTTCAACAAGCTAATGAAAATTCGAATGATGACAATCTCATCAATGACAATGATAGTGTTTCATGATACGTCAAATGTTGATATAGGTATCAATGATCACTTCATTCATTCTTTAGATATATATGATCATAAAAATTGAGGTATTCTTGATGCTAAAACCAAAGACATTTGAGTTGAAAAATTGGCCTATTTGAGAATTGAATATCACATTTCCTATAAACATACTTTCTAGGCACTTTCCATATTCTTATTTTTCTAGAAAGTTAAGTAATGGACGAGCTTTTGAAAGAAAATGGTTAGTTTAGTCGAAACATGTAAATAAAGTATATTGTTTTTGTGTAAATTGCTCACTTCTCAAAATAGCAGCCATGTGAGTCCTTTAACAAACGATGGAGTGAATGATTGAAAACATTTAAGTGATAAACTCAAAGAACATGAGAATAATGTTGAACATATCACTAATATTGAAAAACTACGCGAGATCTCAATGTTACAAAAAATATTAAATGATCTAACAATTTTATATATTGAAAAATATAGGATAAAATTTATTGATGTAAACACCATTGCTAGTAACCTTGTATCAAGAAATACCCGTGAGAATTGTTTTGTACGACCATTTAAATATTAAATATAAAATTCTTTTTTTTTTTGTAAATTCTTATATTTTTATTAGATTACTTATTAACGTAACACAAATTATCATCTTAAAGTAGATTATTTTCACTATTTAGAATTTAAGTTTTGTATACACTTATCAATTAAAGTCCAAATTGTAGATTCGCCCTTAGACCAGCAACAAATCTGACCTTATGACGTGGTCCTCAATAGCTACCAAGAGGTTCATGGGAGAAACCATATCGTGTAAGGATACCTACTTCTAATATGGCATTGTTTCTGAGCAAAAGTGGTGGATCAAGTAATAAAAAGATAATGAGCCGAACATGCATTGTATGGTGTAAAGACGGTGGAACTCGCTCAATGTGTAATTTAGGCCATTTAGCTATGAGTTGACGTGGGTGAATAATTCAAGTTAAATATGTTTTTGGTTTCTATTAATATTTAAACTTTTCGTTTTAGAATCCATTTGGGTTGGTCTAGTGGCATTGGTTTGGGATTTGGGAATGTGTCCCTCCTTGAGGTCTCAGGTTCGATTCTCTCTGGTGTCAATTTAGGTGGGCTAATTTAGCTTCTTCAAAAAAAAAACTTTTCGTTTTAGTTCCTCTAAAAATTTCTTTTAACTTTTAGTCCTTCAAATATTTTTCATCTTCACTTTTTGTCCTTATTTTAAAGTAAACTCATATGTAGAATTCATATTTTTGAATAAAGTTTTACAGAAAAATTCATAATATTATAAAAACCATTCCAAAAAAAATTAGAATTTTTTAACAAAACATGAATTTAATATGAATTTTCATATTTTTGACAGTTAAAAATTCATATTTAATTCTAATTTTTTTTTGGGAAATATTTTTACAGTATTCTACACAGTTTCATTAATAAAAACACTAAAATTAACTTAAAAATATGGACCAAAAGTAGTGATTGAAAATTTTATATGGACTAAAAGTTGAAGGAAAAATTTAGAGGGACTAAAAAGAAAAGTTGGTATATTTATAAGGATAAAAAACATATTTAACCCAATAGTTTATGGTGGTCCAAAATTGATTAAAAAAAAATCAGCAGTAGAATGTTTTGACGAAATAAAAGTTATATTGTTTCATTAATAATAAAATCAAGAAAACCGGTGTGTTCGTTACAATTTTGAAGGGTAAGTGTCTGTTTGCTACAACGTTTATAAAACAGAGTTCGATGGAAACCAGAGTAAAAAACCATGTTAATGAAGAAGCTAGTATTGTGAGCTTCTGGAAATCACGTCAAACACGTATCGGATAATGGTACATCGTTTACAAAATGGAGTTTGATGGAAATTTACAAAACGGAGTTTGATGGAAATCACGACAAAAAACCACGTTAACGAAGAAGCCTAGTATTTTTAGCTTAAGAAAATTATGTCAAAAACGTATCGAAAAGCGTGTAAAGATATTTTTGACTTTTGTGTGTTGCAAATGGAAAACCAAACACGAGCCAAGTTGTGAGCAATTACATAGGCTTGCAAATGGAAAACCAAACACAAGCCAAGTTGCGATCAATTACATAGGCTTCCTAGTAGAAAAATATACCAAAAAGATGAAAAAAATTGAGAAAATAAAAAACTCCTTCAACGTACTTGAAAATGTGGGAAAAAAATATAGAAAAGTAAAGTTAAATTTTTAACTGTCTAGAATATGGAGTGCAAACCAACAATTTAAAATGACTATTGAACATTTTGAAACACTTCTTTGTAGCCGACTGAATTTCCAAGAATGGCACAAAGCTGAATTGAGATGCAGGAATGTTGCCTGAAGTGACCTTAAAAACCTTTGTGCCTCCCATAAAATCCAGCTTATACTTGTGGTCAGTGCTCTTATAAGCATGATCATTCGAACCAACTATAAAGTTCTCAAATACATAGCTTGATTCCTTTAGATCATTCTTAAACAGTGAGATCAAATTCTTCCTTATGCTCGCATGAATTTTCCCGCACCAAGTAAAAAAAAGAAAATCATAGCGTGATGAGCATTCTACCATTTTCATCATAGTGTAAAATATTATGATACAACGTACAACATGTACAACAAAGAATCGAAACTTGTAGGTGTTCGACCTTAAGTTCAATGACCTTAAGATATTGATATTAATGAATGATATATCACTTACTCTTAAAGCTTATTAGGTCTTGCTTATCACTAAACCTAATTTTTTCCCTCTAATCACTTATCATTAATTGCTAAACCTAATTTTCCCCCTCTTATTCTACTCACAATTTGAATTTCGAATTATTATTGTTTCTATTTCCATCTCAGCCGATATTGATTAATGATGGTCTGCCTGGTTTATCATTTTCAATGTACTCCTTTGGCTGACTATAGTTGTGACCCTTCCTATTCTAATGCCACATTTAGTGCCTTCTTTTATGAAAAATGGAACGACTTTCATTGAAAAACAACATTAAACGTGCTAATTTTCAGACCTTTAGAATATCGAACTTCCTTTGCTTTTAACATCCACATAGTAATGTTTTTGTGCGTTTCCAATGCATATACATGTATCTCTTCCCACACACTTTATGCTGTATATACCTGCATATTAAAACATGGCTCAAGGTATCCTTATCTGCTATGTCAATGGCGGACATGGATGGATAATCCCCTCTACTGCCTCTATTTTCGTTTTCTAAGGGAGCACTCTTAACAACATTCAATTTTTTTCAATGACACATCTCAATGTCAAATATCCTTTCATTCACTTCTTTAAATATTAACCTCTTCTCCTTTGACGCTCCAGGGATTGAATTTGGTGTTTCAGTTCGGAGATCTTGGGGAGAAGCTCATCGTGTTTACAATTCTCCTCTGCAGTTGCTCTTTGCAATTGACATACCTTTCTGGTCGCAATTTACGCCACATATAAAGGGTTTTTTGTATGAATATATTTTGAGAATTGTGATTTTTCTTTTGACTTAACGTTTCAATACTGTTAACCTAATGTGTATTGTTTTTTTGTTGTTGTTATTATTGTAATAGATCCTGAAATGCGAAGGAAGATGTGCGCAAATTCTAGACCAAGCAAAAACCACTGTCAATGTTGTGGATGACTGTGGAAACATTTGGTGCACCAGTGGCTGGAAGCAACGAGACTATTTATGTTTTAGTGATAGTCAGTTAGGCACTATTTTAGTGGCTTGAATTGTAGTTGAATATGGAATTTCAGTTGTCTTGGTTCCTATTTTTTTTCCCATTTCCCGTTGTATTTTGTTAAGGAATTTCATTTCGATGCATTTAGTTTAATTCTTCATGGCCTGATGCTTCATAATTTGACTTTTGAAAATATATTATGTAATGGGGCATCTGTTTTGTTTATGCCGATTTTGCAGTATTTCTTTAATTTGAGTTTCAGTTTAAGCAATTTTCAATGAAAAACATTCAGCTCTTGCTATTTCTGTGTGCGCATTTATTTCAGTTTTTTATGCAACTGTCAACAAAGAATTGCTTAAAAGAAACTGGTCAAACAGTTTGCTTTAAAAAAAAATCATTCAGATGTGAAAATATTTATTAAATACATATGTTGATTTACCACAGAGCTGAGTTGCAAAGCAAACCATTGTATGCGAATTGTTTGGTGGTATTTATCATATGTTGCCATAATTTTAAGGTTACAATATGTATTGCCAAATATATATTGTCGGTAAGAACCTTCGTTCTATATTGGTATATTCATGTCACCGTATCAAGGTCTATATTGGTATACATATTGTGAGTAAGAACACTTGACTCTAATCAAGGTTTATTCATGCCAAGTTTATTTCATAATTTCACAATGATATTTTAATTAAGAAATGTATATAATCCTAAAGATTGTGAATGTAACGGTTATATACCAACATTGTGTGACTAATGTACCCGTTTTAATAAAAAAGGAAAAGCAAATAGAAGATAAATGTAAATTTGCATGATGGAAAAATAGATAGCTACAATATTTGGTATACAATTATTTCTACATGAAGAACTAATCTGCCAAATATATCCGTTTTAAAACAATACGAATTATTCAATGAAAATATGCATGGCTTAATGTATGTTATCGAAAACTGAGGGTGGAATATTTGTGGATCCATGCTTCTGTCACGTTAATTGAAAAGAGTAACAAATGATAGTTGATTTTTCAATGTTGGAAACATGGGAATGGTAAATGTTTCTCACCTAGCTACTAGTGCCCCTCTAATAAACTTTGCTGGGTAAAATAGTGGTGGGGTTAGAAGGTTGTATACTTCCCTTCAAAATTAATTTTAATGGTAAACACAAGAGACGTCTAACGTCGTATACGAAGAAGTGTTTCGAAACGTGTGACATGAACAAATATGATGTATGTTGTTTTAAACTACTTTATACACTCACTACCAAAAAAAACTACTCTATACACTTATTAGTGTAATATGTACTATTTCGATACTATGTTTTCAAATAACTTACATTATGTTCACACTCAATTTAGTTATCATGCAATTTAAAATAAATTCGTACAACTTATCAAACCCGTGCGACGCACGGGTCAGCATACTAGTTTTTTAAAAACTCATAGAGAGTACCCTAATTTATAAACACTCAACAACCTAAAACAAATTTTATTGGTGTGACATAATCAATCAACCTAACCTTAAATTTACCTAAGCTGATGTCGATTAAAAAAACAATGTTTATCTAATTGATTGATGCATGCATCTACAGAGCAGTCACGATTATGTTGTAGGAAAAGGAAAATAGTATAGGCATAACACAAATTTAAACCCTTTCATCCAAAAGTAGCATGTGAATACTCCCGTCTTCAGGAGGATTCAAGCGATCAGGTATGGACCAGAGGTGAATGATTCTTGTTGTCACGGCCAGCTCAATCTTACCACATTTGATTTCGGAAATTGCAGTCATATTTAGAGCAACAGCTGAAAGAGCTAAATGTACATGTATAAACAAAAAATACAGTCAGAACATGACTACTCCAAATGGCACAGATCATGATAATATCATATAGAAAACTAATGTAAGATGATTCTACCTCTGCTAAACATGATGCTTAAGACTTAAACTTGTCTACCGTGAATGGGATATTAGAGTATGTCTTAAAGAATTTTCAGAAGGTAGAATTTATAAGAGACCAACAGCTATAGATGGATGGGGAGATGAATGTGTAGCACATGGTACATCTAGATCCGAGCACATCATAATGAGCATGCATTCAAAATGGAACCGACAATGACAAATGGCTTATGAGATAGTGATATTTTGCCAAGATCTGGCTTGGGGTATGGTTGGATAAGAGGCACGATATATTTTTCAACCTGATACACTCTTGTTATAGCCTTATGCATGTGGTCTTGTTCAATTCTTCCAATCACTGATATACATATGGCACCAAGTACCTAAAAGACATACTTTGTAATGTGAAAACTGAAATCTGCAGGAGATTAAGTCAACATAAAGAATGTCAGACCGTCCAAAATATTTCTGCATCATAGGATCATAACATTTGGCATTGCTGAACTTTAAATAATTATGATATATTGTTCCATTTTTGTTATACATCACTTGTTGATGTATGTTGAAAAAGAAATCATGATTACTATATAAATAAAGTTAAGGTTTTTATAATATGATCTTATTATATTTCCCTTCAAATATGTGATCAAACTACACATACAATGTAGCGGAAACCATAAGTCATAACATTAGATTTCTTTAACATAGTATCTTTCGTATCAAATACATTGATTGAAGATTTCAAAATTTTGGAATGAGTGCTTGATCCATTCCTGTTAAAATATTGATTAGGCATATATCAATACATGTTATATATATGATGGCAGAATATGAGCAATAATTGGAAAATCAACAATAAAGGTCATATATAGGAACCATATCTAGATATTAAACATAAGAAAGCATAATCTTCACAGAAAAGTTGGATATAACAACCTCGTCATATGGTTTGAAATTACATAGACATTAAAAGTGTTAGAAAATTAAAAACAACGACCCAACAAAGCATCCCAAAATACCCCTTAGCTATCCTTTCTTAGAGTCTCCCCAACATCAAACAACTTCTCTAGGCAAATAAGATGGATATCACCATCTCATCACTTGGTATGAAATTACACAGACGTTGATTGTGTTAGATAATAACGTACAGATCAGGAACAAAGTCTACCCAAAATACATTCATCATAAACATCTTTACTAAAAGTCTATCAAATCATACTACATCTAGAGTCACTTCTCCACCAACAATCAATAGACAACAACTACATTCAGTTCCTGACACTATTCTTTGGACAACTCAGAAAATAGTGGTTCACCTCGTACACATATTTCTCGTTGATACCTGCTCTTGGGAGACGAATATAGCATCTATGCGTGCATTCCAGAGGAATGTGCCTTAAGAACACAACATCGCTCCCTTTATCGTCACATACACCAAGTTTGATTGCATGTCCTACAACAAAGTTGCGAAGTGCACAAATGGCCTTCCAATCGCCACCAATTTTTCACACCAAACAGTTATCTTCCTCCACAAACTGCATAGTGCACTTCCAATTGAACTTGCTTTGATCAACAATTGTTATGAGATTGTTCTTTTTTGCAAATGCATCCTTGCAAAAGTCAGACCAAGATAGCATCTACATAATCGAAAAAAATAAAATAAAATAAAGCAACACGTAAGCAGGTTGAATGCAATTTCAGGTAGTACACATTACATAACAAACGATGCTTACCAAAAATCCAGATTTGATATCAACAGAGTTGAGAACATGCAGCGCTGCAGCAGTGTGAAAGCTGATAAAACCTAGATGGACTTAATGTGATGCACACATTTTGAAGTTTCAATTATCCAACATGGCACAAAATGTATGGACTTGTAAGGAGATGATCAGAGGGGCAACATAGTAAATTAGGGTGTGATTTGCACTTATTAGGGTTTTGCCGCACGAGAACTTTCAGTTTAAATTGGTGTGGAGTTTGCAAAGGGGTAAATTAGGGCTTATATGCAGACCTGTACTACTTTAGTAATATTACTAGAATGTCGACCTATGCTCCGCACGGGTCTAACCAGCGGAATCAAATTACGAAAAGAGTAGAACAACACCATAAATTAATAATTGAGTTACATCTCAATAACACGAAAAAGGGTAAATGCAATAATAACTTAATGTAATGTCGAATATGTCATACATCGAACACTTATACATTGCTATGTGTGAATTTACTTGTAAGACTCATATACTTTTTTTTTAATACATTGATTACCCACAGACAAAAACCAACACATGTGACACAAATTCCACACGCTGTGGTTTAATGATAATTAAACAATGCCAATGTAAGAAACAAAAATATGAGTCATACAAATATGAGTTAACTACTATACCAAAAAAAATAATCGAATCAACTAATAATCTACACTATTTTTTACGCCTATATTTACCATATTATTAAATTAATTGATACTTCTATATCAAATATTGGTTAAAGGATGGATCCCAAAATACAGTGTGGGAAGGCATATCAATTATTAATTGCCGCTATTTAGCAGTACTTGCATATATAACTTCATTTTGACGACATTTATATGCGAATAAATTTGTAGCGTTATCTCTACTTGTTATGTAAAACTTATAACGTTTGTCGTATTATTTTAAACGCCGCTACAACTAAGATGTCATGCTATGTAACGGTAGGTGGATTAAGATAGCCTGCATGCGAGTATTACTCGTAAAATAAAAAAGTGTTAACGGTTACTTTGTGGTACATATTACTTTGTTAACAATTCTGAACATGATTCTAAAAAGCAGCGTGGACCAAGGTTACTTTGTGGTCTTAAACATCGCAATCTAATTTGATCGATGCATCTGCAATCGCCGTAATGGACCTTTAATTAAGACCGTTTTTGTCATATGCGGTATTTTTCTGAACATAATTTTAAATAGCGGTTGTGGACCACAGATACTTTGCGGTCTTATACATCGCGATCAAATTTGATCGATGCATCTGCGATTGTTGTAATGGAACCTTTACGTAAGAATACTTCTGCCACATCAATTGTGATATTTTTCTCAACATAATTATAAATAGCGGTTGTTGTAACATATACTTTTTGGTCTTATACATCACGATCAAATTTGATAGATGCAGTACAAATGCTCTCACCTATTTATAATGGAGCGACCTGATGTCTTATTTTCACTTAGAAATTGGAAGTGATTTTGGTGTGTTAAATGCCACAATACTCATTGGTCAGCATGCTTCTGATAAAATATAATTACATGGGTATTTCCAAAATCATGGTGCAAAGCATATGTGAGTGTTTATATGCTCAATGCACACACCTACATCACATTAGGTCTGTGCGCCCCACAACATTTTAATTATCATTTATTATTGAGTCTATTTATGCTGTAATTTCCTTTAGCCATTCAGCTTCTCCACACAAATTTATTATTTGCACGTCACTTGAGGTATATCTCTGCAACATCATAAAAACAATCACTTCTTATCTGATAAATTTTTTTTAATTTTGACTTGATAAAACTTTTTCTTATAATAGAATTAAATTAATCATAAAGGAATACTAGAACAATTTTTTTTAACTTTAGACTTGATAAATACATTTTTGATCAAAAACATAACTTTATAGTCTACTTCTATCTATACAATTTTCTTTATTTTCAATTGATAAAAATATTTTCTCATGGACATGATTTTTTTTACCTAGAATCATGCATAAAATAAGTGTGTCCTTATGGGCTATGGCTTGCAAATATCAGTTTTTAATTTTGACTTGATGAAAGTATGTTTGCTCGCAGGCATAAATAAATCCTAAACAACATTTTAAATGACTGCACAAAATGAACTACCTCAAACATAAAATTTGAATCCACTTAAATCAGTAAACAAAAGGTCCAATACATGTTGTTTTATGTTTCTGCATTCAGATTTTGTTTGGAGCATTTTTAAACATCTTTTGCGTTCATGTTATGTTTCTAAATAGCATGTTTGATTCAGATTAAAGATCTCTTGCGTTTTTCATTTTTTTTAGGCAACCTCTTTGAGCTATCTTCATATGGAGTGAATATATAATATTTGACAGTAAAGTATGTGATTTGGTTTAATATCCGGAATGCTTACGAATCAAATATGAAATATAAATAACTAACTGCACCATAACATAAAATGGATTGGGACAAAATATTTAATTGCATAAATTAAACTTGCACTGCATTGCTACTAATGTTAAGGAAACAAAAAAACTTTCTGGCTTACAAATAGAAAACCGTCCCATAAAGCATACAAAAGCACAGAAAAAAACATAAAACAACCCTAAACCCATAAAAACCATCACCACCGATCCACCCCAAATCAAGTCATAAAAATAACGTAAGACCTTGAATCATGTGGTTAAAAACATGCAACAATTGATCTTCTCAACTTGCACCTCGAACTGGTTGTTGTTAGGATCAACCAACCTAGCAAAATTCCTAATTGGCTCACCAAAATCGTTGGAAAATATCTTTGGCAGCATCACATAACACCCTGTCAACCATGATAATAACGCAAAGTCAAAAAAATATCTTGATAAAACAACTAAAGAGGAATAACATGGTGCAGATTTGTATCCACCTCATGGGCATGAAACTCAGCGCAGAAAGTCATGTACTACAGTCGTAAATCATTGACGATCTTGTCATCTTCAGAGATAGGGTTTGGATCCAAGGGAGCTGCAGATAAACAGATGAATAAAACGTTAAAAGTTAATGAAGGAATAAAATTGAATTCAATAAAGAACAATTGCGAGCATAAAACAAAATAATGCATGTTCTAACCTTCAAGCAGTGAAGTGCAAGCAAACTTTGGAAATCAGGAAAAGCCATGGAATGGTAAGTACACTTGATATTGGTATGTTATATGGAAAAGGGCGATTGGAGCATCTCCATGTCTGTGTGTATTTATAGACAATCAACAAACCAAATGGAAGCATTGTTAGAAGTGACAAATTAATGATGGGGAGAGGGAAATTGAAATTTAAAAGAAGAAGGCAGACAATCATCTATGTTGGGACGTGTAACAGCTTCTGGAGGAATCTAGGTTAAGTTGTTGTTGAGATAATCAAGGCTTAAGAATAGAGATAACCAATAACAAATAAATACACGTGGAAAAGCTTATCATGTAAGCTAGGTTAAGTTGTTAAGGAGGGAAATTAGGCATGTAATTAGGGTAAATCAATAGCTAAACCTTACAAGCTTTTAGAGTAAGAAGATGATGATAGGTGCCTTGCAAAAAAGACTCAATGTACTACCAATATTTGTTCTCTGCTTAGATTGCATAAACTTAAATTTTAATAATAAAACATAGTAAGAAGTAAAGAAATTTGTTCGAGCGGTTCCATAAACATAATTCAGTTGACAATAATAATTGATTGGAATATGGAAGGATCGGGGTTCGAACCCTAAATATTCCGTATATTCATTTTAAAAAATGATTCTAGCTACTAGGTTATTAATTTAATATTTTTGTGCGAGCAATAACATAGAATGACGTATGCTAACAAACAATTAAAAAAAATCTCTTCCACGTTTCAGTTATTATCAACTATTGATATATCACCATTTTAAAAATAGATTATAGTAAAAAGGCTTTAAAAAAAGAAAGTTTTTTTTTAGTAAAAACATAAATCTCTTATTGATAGATCATACATTTCAAAATGCATGAAAATTTTACCTTTTATTTTTTTATTTTTTTTGAGGGTGTAAATAAAACAATTTACAAATGGCATACCAATTTTCATTTAGTCACATTTTAGATTTTAAGATCAGTGTCTTTCAACAAAAAGAAAAAGATTTTAAGATTAGTGATTATCGAGCACACTAGACCAACAACACATAAGAGTATACTAGATCAACAACACATAAGAGCATCCACATTGATGGGTCTTTACAATTTAAGACCCAGTACCTAATAGATACCTCAATGTGAGAATTTTTTTTGGAGGTTTCTTAAGATCCAGGGTCTCACTTAAGTTGACCCCACACCACTTTTCAATAAAATAATCACTATTGGTAGGACTCATTTAGACATTTTGATAGATGATCTTATTAGAGTGGTTGAGTGTCTATTAACTACTGTTATTAAAAATAATAAAAAGGTGATGTGTTCATGTGAGACCCACCTCAAATATGAGGTCTCCATTATGGATGCTGGAAACTATTAATGCGCCACGTCAACAAGAAAAACGATCCTTCACTCACCCGTACATGTTTGGAACCTCAATTCTTTCTTTCTTTCTTTCTGAGTAATAAAGAAGAACGCACAATCAAAAAAGAGTAAGAGTGGAGTCGTGAACGAACGAACGACACTGTTGATGGTGGATACTTTTAACATCACAAACACAACTTAATCCAAACGCACTTTTTGAGATTCTCATTTTGAGTTTTGGATCCGATCGACCAACGACAATGCTGTCGAATCATATTCAAAACGGCATCGAATCGGCGAGACTCGCTTGGTCACGGATTCCGAACTCCGATGAATCACCGTTCGTCCTTGATGATGACGGCGTTGGGATTCTTAAGAAGAACGATGGAAGCGCTGTTGAGAGTCTTGACTATGAAGTCATAGAGAATTTTGCTTATCGAGAAGAACAGGTTTAGTTTTTTTGGTTAATTTTGTTTTCCTTTTTCTAATTAAGTGATTAGTTAATTAATTTCTCTGTAATTATTATTATTATTATTATTATTATTATTATTATTATTATTATTATTATTATTATTATTGTTCAATGATATTGGAGTTTGTTTTGTGATTTTTAGGCGCACAGAAGAAGGAAGCTGTATGTGAGTTACTTGCTCGTGGTGAAATGGTTCTTTGCATTGCTCATCGGCATTTGTAAGTTTTTGAATTACAGTACAAACGCTTATCATAATAAGCTTACTATTTCTATATCAAAAGATAAAATATAGTTAAATTATTCTTGTATAAGATATAATCAGTTTTTATAAGTTATCTTGGTGATCCGATCAAAATAAGCTGAAAATAGCGTCATAAACTATTTTCATAAGTTCTTCCAACCCAGTCTCATAATGCTTATGTCGGTAGATAAACTCAAATAAGCCAATCCTAATAGGCGCCAAGTTGCTCTTTAGTTTCACTTTTGTGCTTATTGATTTTCAATTCGACGCTTTAGTTAGTTACACACTTACACTTATTGAGTAGAAGCAAATGTTATATCAAATGGGTTGACTGTTTTTGTGGAGTATACCGGGTATTCTGTGCGCAACTGGTAATTACTGAGACTAATCTCTCGAGTGCCTTTTGGGACCCAAATGAGGAGCAAACTCTCCCTTAGAGTTTTAACGCAGCTGCATGCCCAAGCTTGAGCTTGAACCTGGGACCTTGGTTAAGCTAGAAGAGACATGTGTCATCTCATTGAAGCGTTATTGGGTATATTGGTTGGCGGTTTTGTATATACATATATCAGAATTAATAGTGAGGTCATCCAATGATTTAGGCGGCTATTCTTACTTTTGATTATTAATTGAGGGTATGATTGAATGGAGGATTTTGGGGGGAGATGATGGGAGAGCTTATTTTTCTTTTCTAAATAAAGAAAAATATGAAATGTTTCTAAAAGTGGACCATGATTGAAATGTTTTGTGATCACCTGTCACAGTATTCTTTCAATTTTTTACAATCGCTAAATTTATACCAAATTATAGACTTAGCCCTTCAAAACTCTCCCCCCTAAAACATTCCATCAACACATACCCTGAGGCTAGTTTACTTTATTGCATTATTGTTTATTTAGTTATCTATTGAGGCGTGTTTCCTTTATTAAATTTTCATGACTGCAAATATAGTAGTAGTTTTTGGTTTGAAGATTTTGATTTTACGAAACACAATTTTGATTCACACTTCCATCATATGTGTCTTTTACAGTATCATCATCCGTAGTAGCTCTTTACGATTAAAAAATTGTTTGTTTATACACATTTTCCCTTGGATTCAGGGACGGACCTAGGATTATGCAATATGGGGCTGTCGCCTGTCACCACCCTCAACAATGCATAATACTATTGTATCCTATATGTGTAATTAGTGTTCGCCACCCCACGCATTGTGTAATCCATAAAAGATTTATCTGATTATGCATCACATTTTTTTTATAAAATAATAGTAGTATATATTATATAATTAATGCAATACTAATATTAAATTTTTTATTTCTTACAATTCTACTAAGAGAAGACCAACTAACTTGCTAGATCACGAGAACTTCTTGCTTCTTCTTGTTTTCACTTTATTTAAGTATGTGTTTTGTTCCATTTTTTGATGGAGCTAAAGTTGAGTCTAAAGGTGTAGAATTGATTTCTACATCAATAATTCATTTTTAGTTGGAATCAATCTTACAGAATCAATTCACTCAAAATCAATTTTTATCACGGGATAACCAAACACATACTAAATAAGACGAAAAAGATTCAATTTGGTCTTTCAAAACTTCCTCGTGACTCAACTCAGTCTTTGAGAAAAATAATACTCAATTTAGTCCCTGACATTTTTATATGAAGGATAAATTAGTTCATCTGTTAATTTTGACTCATTATAACATAGATAATTAGTTCATCTGTTAATTTTGACTCATTATAACATAGATACAAATTTATCTATTAAAACTTTAAGGAATTACTTTAATATTATTTTTTATCCGTGAATGAATTACGCTGCAAAATGATGTATTACTCTATTTTGATGCCTTGTTATTTCTGCCCACCCTCCTCACGGATTTTTTCTGGTTCCGTCCCTGCTTGGATTGTTTGCAGGTACTGGACTTGCTGCTGTTTTCATCAATATTTCTGTTGAAAATTTTGCTGGTTGGAAGTACTCGGTGACATTTAGTATAATCCAGAAATCATACGTCGCTGGCTTTATTGTATATATTTTGATCAACTTGGTTTTAGTGTATTCCTCTGTATATATCATCACACAGTTTTCACCAGCAGCTGCTGGATCTGGTATTCCTGAAATCAAGGGTTACTTAAACGGTGAGATAAACTCTTCAGTGTTTCTGGGTTTATGTTGAATGCTGATCCAGCTTATCCAAAAGTCCCATGTTCACCAAGAGTGCTGATTCTCATTTGTGTTCAGGAGTTGATACTCACGGCATCCTTCTTTTCAGAACTTTGATTGGAAAGGTATGATGGGTTGCATATTTTTAAAAGCTGGTTGGGATGTGTGTAATTTTAGAATATGTCTGTCTCTTAATTTCAAGATCTTCTTATGTTTTACAGGTATTTGGAAGCATTGGTTCAGTGGGGGGAGGCCTCGCTTTGGGTAAAGAAGGTCCTCTAGTCCATACTGGTGCTTGTATTGCCTCTTTGCTCGGACAAGTAAGGATTTAATACATGGTATATATTAGTACATGTATAGTAAGTTTAAGTTGTCTATTCAGATAACAGATGCATGAAACCGTACAAATATCAAATCAAATCAAATCAGTCCAAATACCTTTATCACTACCATCTGAGTTGTCTTGTATATTTGAGTCGACTATTTATATGATTTTTTTTTACTTAGTATTTGCACTTCCTTCCTTGGTGCATTACCATGTAGTGTGAGAAACTAAGGTGAAAATGAGTTAGATTTCCCTATAATTATAAATGTCCACCAACAGGATCCGTTGTAGATGCGCTTACTGGTATATCTAAGGGATGGTGTGTGGATTGCGTTTTTTTGTGGATGATGTTGTCTTGGAGAGTGTATGGAAGAAGGAAAATGCTGACGTGTGCCCTTAGGAAATAAGTTAAGGAATCCAATATAGAAATGTTTCGTTGGAAAGTGGTGCATTCAATTCTTTAAAAGTTTAAAACTCGTCATTTCCAATATAAAACTTCTGTTGTTAGTTTCCTGAACTTGTGCCTCTAGGGCCCATGTTAGCATGACCCATAAAAGAAGTACATGGAAAGTTAGAGATATAGATGAAACCCTAGAAATACATTACTGTTGCCTAAGTAAGATTAAATAGAGTAAATGGACTCTAATTGAGTAAGAGGAACACAAATCCTAACTTAGACATGAAAATCAAAGAACATAGAACACAACGACTTTCGTTGAGATGGAAGTGCTATGATATGGAGAAGTTGTTACACAAGATAAGATGAGATCAAGACTATAGTTATTAGAGAGAAAACCGGTGTACCCTCCGTTGCAGAAAAAGATGGTAATCTCGTTTTAGATGGTTTGGATATGTGTGAATAAGATCATTAGAAGCATCGGTAAAGAGAGTTGAGCGGTGAAGGATAGTCACACAGTTAGAAGTAGACTAGGGAGACCAAGAGAAACTACACCAAACCATTTTGAGAGATTTGAAGATAAAAATCTGTACATAATGAATTAGAGCATCGTCTATAGAGAATAAGGCTCGGTTGCTGCTGCTGATTTGGTGCATTACCATTGACTATCGCTTTATTCCGTGAAACGATAAACACATCCAGCTGGCCTGGCCTGATTTCAGCCTGAATTTAGTGGTTGAATCGACCTGATTTCAGCCAAGTAGTGACTGGACTGTCCCAATATCATCTTGAAATTAGTAAACGGTTTGCCTGATTCCAGCCCAAAATTAACAAGCGGGCCAGCCCAAGTTAAGCCTGATCCCACATCGGAAGTAGTTTGATTCTTCATAGCTATATGCTTCATTAGTGTGAGAAATTTTTAAATATTTAATGCACCTTTTCCATGGCTAGGTTCATCATCCAGTTTAATAATTATACTTGCACAGGCGAGGTACTGAGTTCTGTGTTGTCTGCATCTGTATGTTTATAAAATTTCAATTTTTTGATATGGCGGTGATAATATTTATCATCCCAAATTTGTTTCTTAAGTTGATCACTGTGTAATTTTTTATTGTATATGCGTGTATGCTAGAAACAGAGTAATATTTGATGCCATGTCTTGAGCAGGGTGGATCCACTAAGTATCATCTAAATTCAAGGTGGTTTAATGTATTCAAAAGTGACCGGGATCGCCGTGATCTTGTAAGCCACCCCAATTCTTCCTTTTAATTTACTAGTTACCAAAGTAGAGAAAATAATGTACTTTTTACATTTTTCAATGTTCCTCTCCAACCCTAAACGAGGATTAAGAAAATGCTCATTTTTTATTCTATTGATGTCTTGAAAAGGTAACTTGTGGGTGTGCAGCTGGAGTTGCTGCTGCATTTAGAGCTCCAGTTGGTGGCGTATTGTTTGCATTGGAAGAGGTTACATCGTGGTAAGATTTTTTAATTCTTGATGAAATGACTCTGTTTGCTTAGAAGCATGTGCAGTAAAGAATGTGTGTCTGTTCTACTTCTATTAACTTTTATTTATTTATTGCTGTTGTATGTGCATTATTGTTTATGTTTATAATTACTGTGCTTTTAAAGGTGGAGGAGTCAACTAATGTGGCGTGTGTTTTTCACTTCTGCTATTGTGGCTGTTGTGGTGCGAACTGCGATGGGGTGGTGTAAGAGTGGAAAATGTGGACATTTTGGATCAGGCGGATTCATAATATGGGATGTATCAGAGTTAAGATCAGAGCTATCACCTTTTTTACCATCAGTTCGGTATCAAGGTTTTGTTTTCTTCTATTCCTCTTGACTGGTTTTATTTTTAGTGGTCAGGAGGATTACTCGTTTGCAGAGCTATTGCCAATGGCTATCATTGGGGTTATTGGAGGTCTATTAGGTAGAATTCTGTCTTTTATCTCACATTTAGTTTGTGCCATGGATTTTAGTTGGTTTTTTTTTTTCATTTGTTAATTTTGTGTTGATAATTTGCAGGAGCTTTATTTAACCAGCTTACACTTTATATTACTACTTGGCGTCGAAATCATCTTCACAAGAAAGGGAACCGAGTCAAGGTATATTGTTGATTTTGATCCTATTGTTTTCTGCCTCTATGTTAAATGAAAAAAAATCAACAGTGTGGAAAAGAAACTACGGAAGAAGAAAGACACAAGATTAAAGAACCAAACTAAGTGAAGAAAGTTATTGTTGTTGATTATATTATTGTTTATTCTATTTGCAGTTCTTTTCCCTCTCTCACTTGTTTATTTTTTGTACATTTTACCCCTCCACTGTACTGCAGATTATTGAAGCATGCCTTGTCTCCCTTCTAACATCAGTTATTTCATTTGGCTTGCCGCTTCTAAGAAAATGCAGTCCATGCCCTGAACCTGATCCTGCATCTGGTATTGAGTGTCCACGACCTCCTGGAATGTATGGGAATTATGTTAATGTAAGACCAACAGTTTTGTTTTATATTGTTTCCTTCCTGTACTTCATTTCTTCGTAATTAATTTTTTTTTATCTTTCTACTGAATTTCAATTATCTTTGTCCTGTATTTATGTGTTTTATGCTACTTAATGACAGTTCACTTTTGGTTGTATGTACTTATTCTTTTGTATATTTGTTCCTTTTTCAGTTCTTTTGTAGCAAAGACAACGAATACAATGATCTTGCTACTATTTTCTTCAATACACAGGTTTTGGCAACTGGAAATCTAGTTTTTTTTTTTTTTACTTTGTTTGTTGCATTACTCTAAGTCACTTCTTTGTTGTTTCAGGATGATGCCATAAGGAATTTGTTCAGTGCAAAAACAATAAACGAGTACAGTTCCCAAAGTTTGTTAACCTTTTTGGTATTACATTCTTACCTACTGTCTCAGACTTTGCATCCATCAGACATTAATGTAGTGATGCTTTCTATGTTATGGTTATCATAGAACTTCGAACAGTATTTGCTTGTTAGGCATTTACTGGCTTGCATGTAAATTTGTAATGCGAATACAGTAGGTTGTGGGGCGGGCCAGATGATAAAGATCAGCAATATAATGTAATTAAAGATATTTAGGATGGTTCTTCAAAAGGGCAAGAAAAACCTATTTTCTTACAAATCTGGTGCTACAAATAGGCCATAATTTTTTTTTACACTTGTGGAGACCATGCTCATTCTAGTGACTAATGGAATTACAGTTAATTTATCTTTGTTTCCACATTGCATAAATTTGGCACTTAATATGATGCTTTACATGTTTATAATCATCTCTTTTATCTGGCAGGTCATGTTTTATGGTTTAGCAGTTGTGACGTTTGGTACTGCCGTGCCTGCTGGTCAATTTGTTCCCGGTATTATGATTGGATCAACATATGGGCGTCTTGTTGGCATGTTTGTTGTAAAATATTACAGAAAACTCAACATTGAAGAGGGAACGTGAGTGTGTTTCTAGTTGCTTTCTTTAAAATTATGGTTAACTAGATACTCTTCCTACTTCATATGAAGGGTTATGCTAACATTTAGAGCACATGTTAAGGATTCCACTAATAGCAAGAATTTATTGAGAAAAATTAATGTTCAACTTTTTGAAAAATAAATTGGCACAATTACCAATACACAATTTCTATTAGTAGAATCCTTATAATGTGTCCTAAGGGTACATGTTAGCATTTCCCTTATATGAATTACTGTTTTTTACAGGTCCCTTATTTTATCAATCCTCTCCTCTTTTGAATTTCTCTGGCTTTCTAGGCTCCCCTCTCCTTTCCTCCGTGTTTTCTGCGATATGTAAATGGAAAATGTACTCTCTTTGAAGAGATGACTGACAAATTGAACATTGATACCTTGATTAATTCAGAACTAGTGAGATTATTAGATACTCTCTCTCTCTCTCTCCAGGGAGAATTGTTTTTTTTCTATCCTGTCTACATTTTCCTTGTTTTGCATACACCTTGGATATGGTGCCAATTCGCCAAATAATAAATTTCATGCAGTTGAAAGTTTATTTTTCAATTAAAATTACTTTTGGGAGTCTTGCTTTTTGGTCATCAGTCTACTTCTCTTGCATGTTTTTCTTTCCTTATTTTGGGGAGGGCTCATTCTATTTTTCTTTCTTTTTATTCTTCTGTTTTCTTTTATCATCCTTTGACCTGGTATGACTCTGGCAATGCTCACTGGTTTTTTTGTTTTATTTTTCCTTGACTATTGATTTGAGTCTGTCTTAGCAAGTGGTTCAGAATTTTTCAATTTCTTTGAAGCATTTAGATATCTGCATAGGTTACCTTGGTTAGAATTTCTTGTATACTTTTATGTATTACTTTTAGGGGGTTTCACCTATGTCTGCTGTGGACATGCTACGGATTGTCCTCCAGGGTCTAGACGATTAGATTAAAGAGCTGCCACTGCCGCTGTTTTATAATTTCTTGTAGTTGTAGGCTGGAGTAGAGTACTCCATATTTTCCCTGAAATTTATGTGTCATTTTTTTTATTTCCAGATATGCTTTGTTAGGAGCTGCATCTTTTCTTGGAGGTTCAATGCGGATGACAGTTTCTCTGTGTGTCATTATGGTTGAAATCACAAATAACTTGAAGCTTCTACCACTTATTATGCTCGTTCTTCTTATATCGAAGGTATGCATATCGAAACTTCCCTTTACAAAAAAAATCACATCAAAATGCACTAAGTTTTCCCTTACAGGCTGTTGGTGATGCTTTTAACGATGGAATCTATGAAGAGCAAGCTCGATTGAGAGGCATTCCATTACTAGACTCAAAGCCTAAATATGAGATGCGGAATATGATAGCAAAGGAGGCCTGTGGGAGTGGAAGGGTGAGTATCATTTTAAATTTTTTGTAGCAATTGCCTATACATTATTAGTTGTCCAAGTAATTTGTGTTTTGCTGTTGGTTTTTCCAGCAAGTGGAAAGGGAAGGGTGAATGCAATTTTGAATTAAGAAATTGATTTTCTATTTATTCAAGTAATTTATGCTTTTCATATTGCAGTGATGAAATTGTTTGGATCAAAGAATATATGTATCGGATAGGGTAGTTTAAAGGAATCCTAATTGAATTACTGCCTATTCATGATTCTTTCTGGTATAACCCAGTTTTGAGAAAGAAAGAGGTTGTCTTAAGTTCAATGCAGATTGAAATATTTTCATTCTTAGAGGTCTGGTGTATAAAAAGGAAGAGAGATAGTGTGAAAAAAAAGGATCCAAAGTTAAACTATTTATCAAGGGGAAAACTATACCAATATACCTGGGGTTCAAAGAGAAAAAGATTTTCACCCACATACCATATATAATTGTTACGAATATTGAGGCCTAACTCATCCTTACAATACCAGCTTGTGAAGTGAGGAGTGCCTCCTCTTTATAAACTCTCATCAAGAGTCTCATTTATCCGATGTGGGACTTGGGTTTTTCCCAATACACCCCCTCGCGCCCAACACTCTTTGGGCTTGGTGCGTGAATAGGTAGGGGTCCCTTGAATTCGACAAGCTCTGATACCATGTTACGAATTTTGAGGCCTAACTCATCCTTACAAAACCGGCTTGTGAAGTGAGGAGTGCCTCCTCTTTATAAACTCTCATCAGGAGTCTCATTTATCCGATGTGAGACTTGGGTTTTTCCCAATAATAATATTAAAATACAAAAAAAAAAAAAACGTGTTTCACATGCTTTCTGCTGTAGTTATCTCTTTGGTCACTGATTGTATGTGTAAACTTGTCTGTTACAGGTGGTCTCTTTGCCTCGGGTTGTTAAGGTTTCAGATGTAGTTTCCATTCTGCAGAGCAACACACACAACGGTTTTCCAGTATGTATCGCTCTTGTTCACCTATTAATCATTATTCCTCGAATTTTCGAAGTTGTCTTTTACAATTTACTATGTGCAGGTGATTGATCACACAAGAAGTGGAGAACCACTTGTTATTGGATTAGTACTTCGGAGGTGAGCAATGAGCATATGATAAACTGTTCTTTTTTGTTGCATCTGTCTCTACTCTGATATGATTTTGGTTTTAACTTGATGTTAAAGCATGAATCACTTAAAAACTCAAGATACGATATCCTTTCTTTTGTGCAGTCATTTATTGGTCATTCTGCAGTCCAAGGTTGATTTCCAGCATAGTCCTTTACCCTCTGATCCAAGAACTGGAGGCAGGTCAATAAGGTGAGGCATAAAGTGATTTGTGTAGTTTGGCCTTTTTCATTTGTACTCCAAATTTCTGACGATTCTTCTTAACTTTCAGGCATGATTCTGGTGAATTTGCAAAGCCTGTTTCTAGTAAAGGAATTTGTCTTGACGATATACATCTAACATCAGAGGACTTGGAAATGTACATAGATCTTGCCCCATTTTTGAATCCCTCACCATATATTGTACCGGAAGATATGTCTCTGACAAAGGTGTGCAATTTGAAATCCTTTTGATGAAATCTTTTTCAATTATAATCTCTATTTTTGTTGTGGATAGTTATGATGTCAAGTTGATGACACAGGTATACAATCTTTTCCGCCAACTTGGTTTGAGGCATTTATTTGTTGTTCCTCGTCCGTCACGTGTTCTTGGCTTGATAACCAGAAAAGATTTGTTAATTGAGGTAATCTTTCAGAGTAAACTATTGAGTTTTTTGGTGAGTTGAAGTTGAACCTGCCAGAGCAATATTTTCTTATTATGTTTTTTGAATGGCCAGGACGCAGAAAATGTGAATACATTAGAGCTCCGGGCAACTAGTGTAAGGTCTCTGATCTGATGCTTTACTCATTTTACACCCTATCCAGTTTTTAAAAATTTTAAATTCAAATATTTCAAGTCAGGCATATTTGCTTAGATTCTGAACGATATTTGAGTTTTTCTTTGAAGTGGATTGTCATGATATGAACAAAACTATGAGTTCTATTTGGATGCAAATTTTGATATGATTATCGCAATTTATTGGTTACGGCTTACACTTGATGCAGCTTGTCTGAGTGCCATCTCATTGATTATTGTTTTGAACAATAGTGCATTAGAGCATAAATAGGAAGGTTGTCCATAAATTGATTATTGATGGTGTGATGAGCTTTTCTACAATTGTGTAGTGTACCTAGAAACTGTATGGTCGCATCCTTTATGGTAGAAGTAATTCTTATTTGTTTAGGTTCTCCTTGGAATATTTTGCGAGTAAAATTATTATGACCCAATTGTTATAGGAAGGTGTCACTGTGATAATGTGTACACACATTATTTATTGGCAAATGTTGGTTATTAGCTTTAGTATGTTATATTTGTAGTCAGTGTTTGAACCACAGACCTCCTTCTGAAACTCCTTCGGGTGTATCAGCTCAACCACTTGTGCTACGCTTTGGGGACAACTTTAATTACAGAAAGGTGTCATTTTGCATTTATGGACATCTTTTGTCAAATTATATTATCCAAAGAAACATTATTATTCATCAAGCAAAAAATTATAATCAGTCAGTACTTTTTTAGACTGAATATTATGCATTATGCTGTCCCTAATTTGATCTGCTAAGTTTTTTACCGAGTTCAATAAATGGTGATGTAAGTGATCTTTTCAATCAAAAGAGGTGTTTTATGTTGTTTTTTTTTTATATACATATACTTGATGTTGTACATGCGAAGTCATTTTTCAGCTTCCAGTGAGATTGTGAGCAGCTCATACTTGGTTTGTCCATTCTAGATCCATAAAGGATGAATGAGGTGTAAAACTTCTGTGCATTTTCATATCTTATCATGTTTCTTCTGCTGTAAAATCTATGCAACTGTGCTGGCTTTAAGCAAAGCAATGTGGTTTTGCATCTGTTAGGATTTACATACTTACTCCTATAAAGGTCTTTACATCATCTTCATTTCCTCATCACAGAATTCAGCATCAGAATAGAAGATTGACGACAAGGAATCCAGATGCGGAGCGCCCCTTGCTGAATGGTCTTCTGGCTTAGAATCAGATGCCTAACTAATTCGGTGTGCAATTTTCCCTAAGTCCTCTCCGCATACAATTGTCCTTGAAGATCATTCTTTATTATTTTGTGTATTTATGTTCAAATAGGTTAGAGATCTCAATGTTCTGGAAATGGGTTGCAGGCAGTGTACCCTAGAATTTTGTATATTATCCACTAGAAATGGTAGAAGAAACCGCGATCAATATAATCTATGTAGTTTCTTTCAATTTCTCAGTTGAGGTATATGTTGCAATTTAGCCAATGCGTCGTTTCCCCCCCCTTTCTTTAACGAATATATATGCCTATTTCACCTTGAATTCGTTCAATTTTGTACGGTATTGTTTCATACTATTCATCAAGCTCTTTTTTAGTTATGTTTCTCTGCACACCCAAGTTCAGGACTGTTGAATCTCATTCTATTAGTTCGACTTGGTAGAGGATATTTAAACTGATCAAAATCAATTGAATTTCGTTTGATTTTTAAAAAGGTTGCAGAACACATCAAGTCACTAGAATTAGGTAAATAAAATTGGATATAATTTTTGGGAGTGCACGAGTCTAAATGACCAAGATCTATTAAACATTAAGACAACTCGAGCTTATGATGTACTCCCTTTGGATTGAAATATAAGCAAAAAATAATAGTTGAAAAGTTGATGTATGTGAATTAAAGTTTTAACCATGGACATTGACTCTTCAACTACCACTTTTGTTTACATTTCATTTCGAAGGGAGTACCATCATACACTCGTGCAATGGGTCTGTTTCAAGTGATGGAGGGACTGCAAACTTGTGGTCTCAAACTTGTGTCCTCTAAGATGGAGGGAACAAATCCAATAAAAAATACAATCTAGTTTGACTTGATGTTGTGTTGTAGAAAACGCAACATACTCTTCAATGGAAAAGCTCCTACTTTCATTTAAATATCTATCTTTGTTTACCTATTTTGTTCTGATAATATTGATGTAAAGGAAAACTCAATTTTGTTTACTTACTATCATAAAATTTACTCTATTGGTATTTTCTCTAATATACAATAACAAGATAATGAAAGATCATACAAGCATGTTTACAATCTAGGTGAAGGATCATAGCAATGAAGTTTTATTAAAATTTCCTTGACATGTCATAAAGCAAAAAGAATTTCCTTGACATGTCCTAAAGCAAAAAGAATAAAGAACAACCCTCAATACTTAAACCAAAACTATAAGAGAATTTCTTTTTCCATCATCCCATGTCTTTCTTGCGCATCCTCCACCTCAAGGTTTTGAGGAGAAGGAGAAAGAGCAATGCAATATGGTGTGTTGTTTTCAGTGTCAAAAGATAGGTGAATATAGTTTTTTTTTATACTAAAAATAGGTGAATGTTCATGAGTAGAAGTTGAGTAAATTAGATCTTACTTATAGTTTTATAATAGCACGCCAAGATGAAATAAATCAAAGTATTTGAATGAGATATCCAAATAAAAATTAAAAAATACTAACAGATGGCAGTTTGTGCTATCTCTTAAATTCTTTTCTTTTTGTGAAAATATTTGTAGATATCTCATTAAAAAAAAATTATGTACGAAAGTTGTAACAATATTAATCCTAAACTAAAAAAAAAATTATCTTGAATTAAAATTCAAAATTAATTATTTTTGAAAATCTATTTTTAAATTTTTCAATTTGTAATTTAAATTTTAAGATTTAAACATTTATTTTATAAGAGTGTTTCAAAAATAGATATAAATATAAGGAAAAGCTAACAAGTCCCCTAGAGCACCCACATCCATGCCACCCATATCATATGAGTGGTATAAATAGGTTCCATTTAATACATTATATTACTTAACACTTTCCAATTATTTAAACCATTAAAATACATTTTCTAATCTTCAAATCTTTAAAATTGGTCCCATTAGTCTTACAATATACTTCAAAAATAATAATAAAAACACACACCTATTATTAAAAAAATAATAAAAGCGAGCAAAAGTAAGGAATGAAAGGGAAAGACACGGTTGCAATGCAGAGACACCATGAAAAGTAAAACAATCTTATACTATGCCAATTATCCATATTACTCTGACATGGTTGCATTGAGTTTTGTGATACCACGGTGCAAAAAGCACCGATAATTGATAATTATGATATTAGGACACAAGTTAAGAAGTTTTAAAAATTGTTTATTTTCAATACATTAAAACAACAAAAAGTAATTTTTTTTCACATAATTAAATTCATCAATCGTTTTTAATTTTAAATCCTTAACAAAGAACATTTGTTATCATGACCAATAAATATATGATAGCTCCTGTATGACATTACACATGTATCTTCTAACTTAATAAAAATCTCTGTTTGAATCCGGTCTTGATAAATCCAATTTATACCAAAAAATATGTAAATATAGGATAATATTTATTTTTTCGACGAAGAAAAAGAGATTTAAATTTTTGAGATCACATAAGAACTGACTCCTATATTATAGGATAATTTAAGCAGTCAAAAAGATAAAAAGAATTTGTTACAGCTATTTAGTTTTAGTTTAAGCATCAGTAAAACAAACTTAAAAAACGCAAGATTTTGTTTTTTATTTGTTTTATTATATAGAAGAACAATAGTTGTTTCTACGATTCGATATCCTAATAAACTCGACACGATGATGCAAGCGGTAGCAGAGAAGCTGGTTTCCGTAATAGGTCACTGGTTTCCATTGCCGTTACAACGACAAGAAGAAAGAGTAAGACACCACCATCAGCAAAGAACAATAGTTTCTTATGATGACAATGATATGTTTGTGAACTGTCCATTCAATGATTGTTCAGTTCCGTTGCTCAAGAATAGGTTTGAAATCGTGATACGTACAGAGTGTCCCGTTTGTCATAGGTTATTCTGTGCACAATGCAACGTTCCTTGGCATTCAGGACTCACCTGTCAACAATTCCAACCCAAATGCTCTCTACATCAAATCTTTGATCCCCGCAAAAACTACGCTTCTAATAAGAGAAAGTCTCCCTTTGGTGATGAAGAAAATCTTACACCGGTTTCAATTTCGACCAACTCATCATGTCCAACTAGAAAGAATGCACGTCTAACTAACAACTCGCCTAATCCTCCTTTAGGTCAACGAAATTTCCCATTCCCATACATGGATCAGTTGCCTCTCTTCATGCATCAATTTATTGAAGATATCGTGGATGTTGCTGGTGATGGTCATTGTGGATTCCGTGCTGTTTCTGGGTTACTTGGCCGGTCTGTTGAGACTCATTCTATCATCCGTCTCGAGCTTTTACAAGAGCTAAACAGTAACCGTCAAAGTTATCTCCAATTGTTTGGGTCAGAGAGACGATTCAAACAAATCAAACACGCTCTTACTCCTGCAGGAATCGGCCTAGCACTTGAGGATAAATGGATGACTTTTCCAGATATGGGGTTTCTTATTGCACAAAAATACAAATGTGTCGTACTTCTACTGACTAGATATGGGATGTCTGAAACATTTTTTCCTTTACGCTGTGCACCAACAGAAAGCGATCGACTCATGTGCCTTGGATATGTGAACAACAATCATTTCATGCAGGTAAACTTCTATCTGTTTTTTTAATTTGTATTGTGTCGTCATTGCTTGTGTGTAACAATCATACCTTTATATTACAGATATATCTGAAGGACGATTGTCCAATACCTCCTACGTGTGTACTATGGGAAAGACATCGTCAACAGGATGCATCAGACTGGGAGTATAGATATTTTTCTAGAATGGTTAGGTACAATGAACTTATTCAAGTATGATACAAAGAAGAAGAAAGGGAAAAGCAGCAACAATAACAACCATCGAGGCCGGTTATGAGAGTTCTACTATAGAGTTACCAAAAAAATCTTTTTGTGGTATATGTTTTGATTTCATACCAGAGAATGATATTGTTAAAGGAAGTGGCACATATAATCACCCTTTTGTGCCAATTGTGTATCTTATTATGTGGTTGAGCAAATAAGCCAAAATATAATGGAGTTTAATTGTTCAAATCAAAGATGTTTCGAGGAGCTGAAGTCACAACATTTGCATCCTAGTTTTACATTGCTTGGTGACCTGAATTAAAAGGTGTTCTAGGTTTATAATGGTGCTCCTTTAGGATATCTATATATTGGTTTTCTTTTTCAATGCTGATATCAAATTCTGTCTCTTAAGCTTCAGTTTTATGTTTCTATACACATGGTATGAAATGTTGTGTATTAGAGTTTTCATTT
>Ga0315914_1000296_pt1 | contig 56214 bp, 30 predicted proteins | sample MpolenodulesMG_FD_203920 | JGI IMG/M metagenome (GOLD analysis project Ga0315914, IMG submission 203920) | Medicago polymorpha root nodule microbial communities from Los Angeles, California, United States - elongated nodules | ecosystem: Host-associated > Plants > Roots > Nodule | place: USA...
AAAAAAAAACAGCTTTTTTTTAAAAAATATTTATGGATTTCACATCAGTGGGTAAAAGGATTGATGTGAAGTATACATGTTTAACTTCAGTGTCTATCATAAAACTGATGTGAAAACCCTAATGTTAAATTTAAAGAGAGCGTACCACGTCAGCGAAATAAAGGCCAGATGTGAAAAAAAAGATTTCACATCAGTTTGTACCTGATGTGAAAAGATGTGAACATACCACATCATGACACCTTACATCAGTTGCCACCTGATGCGAAAAGTGCTTTTCAACTGATGTGAAAGATCCTTTCTGTAGTAGTGAATTTCTACAGGTCATGTGCCCATCTATATCCCTATCTGTAGCATAAATACAAGCAAATAAACATTCAAGTTTTGTTTAGACTCATTAGAGAGGTATATTTCTTAATCCATTAATTTCAAATTGTTTTGCCAAAACAGTTGTGCTTATATCTCAGAAAGGTATATTTCTTAATCCATTAATTTCAAATGGCTTAAATATTGCACTCGTCCCTGCAAATATGGCCCGTTTAAGTTTTGGTCCCTGTAAAAAAAATTGTTTTTGGTCCCTGTAAAATTTTTTGTTTTTTAAAATAGTCCCTGACCCCATTTTTGTGATGATTTGCATACGTGGCACATGATGACTGGACCCATTTTGTAGTTTTTGGTCCCTGCAAAATATTTTGTTTTTTAAAAAGGTCCCTGCAAAAAATTTTGTTTTTTTAAAATAGTCCCTGCAATTTTATTTTTTTTACAGGGACCAAAACTTAAACGGGCCATATTTGTAGGGATGAGTGCAATATTTAAGCCATTTCAAATTGACAATTTGTCAAAATTATTACTTTAAAAAAATGTTCTGCACTGTTCCTTTATGATGTACCAGCTGTACGTTGCAATATCGAGAATTACTCCCAGGAAGGGGTAGAAGATACTTATTATAGATGAAGATGGTCAAGACACCGACATCACTTCAAATGTCGTTTATAAATAAGTATTTCGTAATGTTTTGTAGTATGTCTTATCTATAGGTTCAACAATTTATATTTAAGTAATGTTTCAATTTGCTACTAATCACGTAACTATTCTTATAAATTTACTGTATAACTATATATTGGTTAATGTATTTGCTAATTTTTTAATCTGGTATGACCCGTGCGGAGCACGGGTCGATGGTCTAGTTAGTACTATCTCACTTATGAGAATACCAAAGGTTTTTTTGTTAGGCTTTGGAGGGAAAATGAGTGAAGGGTTTTGGAGGTGAAAAAATATAGGGTAAATTGGAAAGAAAAAAAATTCACATTTTTTGAAAGAGTATTTTTTTAGAGAATGATAAATTAATGTTTATGATTAATATATTTTTAATTCAGCCTTGCTATATAGTGCGAAATATATGTGCGCGACTGCACACGATAAAACGCTGGTAGGATTTTTACATTTTTAAAATAAATAAAGTTAAAACACAGCCTAAATCCAATGGTTATTGTATATAATCCCATGGCTGTAGTGGATTCGTTGCTTTTCGTCGCCTAACTATCTATCATAACATTAAGCTTTTTCCTTTTTAATTATAAGAATATTATAACTATATAGATTTGATTTGAAGAATTCATATAAACCTTGCAAATCCCTCGTCCAATCAATTTTTTAGTTCCTCAAAAGGAAAGAGATTTTGTATTATAAAGAATAATGAGTCCTAAAACCCTTCTCTCTCAAAGTCTTTTATTTCTTCCACTCGACCTTTCCTTTTTTTCTAAACCCTCCTCTCGCTTCCCGCTTCAAACCCGCAAGCCAGAGAAGTATAATTTAAGTGGTGAAAAGTTCTGAAAATAAAAATTCATCTCTTTTTTCCCCTTAAATACAAACATCTCTTTTTATTCAAGGTACACTTGTTTTGGACTGTTCCATAATATATCCTAAGTTGCAAGGAAATTCAACAAAAATCCTTTTACAATATCTTTACCTAGGCACCAAGAATGGTACTTAAATCGTCAATCTTTGAGACCAAGCTACATGAGCAATGAATTAGTTGTGCCATCAACAGCCTTAAATACACAAGGAAGATCATCCATAACTTTGAACCAGCAGCTTCAAGTTAAGGATACTACGGCCACTACCACACTTGCTCCTATGAGACCAAGCCAATTTCTTGAAGAGAAAAGATAGCCTCCTTTAGATATCATGAACAATCATCCATATTGGAAGAAAAACTTTCATGATAATTTTTCAAATAATACTAGTGAGACACAATTTGGCTCCAATACAAGAAGAAGGGGACATATATCAAATCACGATGAATTGTCGGTGTAAATTACCTTTACACCGATCAAATCACCACATAAGTCCATTTTTAACCGTTGTTTAGAAACAACTATACCATATACTTGATTCTTATTGGAAATAAGTGCTAAACAAATTTACATTGACAGTGCATTTCCTATTTTTTCATATTATAGAAAGAAACAAAATTTACGCATATTTGGATTTTAAGAATTCTGTAGATTAGAAATCAACATAGGAAAATCAACTCATGTTAATCTCCAAATAATTAAATCTAGTGATTGAAACCAAAATAAAGGAGTAAATAAACATTTTAGTTATTGAAATTGTAAAGTTCAGTTAATTTAGTCTCTTGAAATGAAAAATATCATTCAATTTAGTCATTTTCTCAAATTGTGTACCATAATTTTAAGGATTTTATGTTTTTTTAATGTAACAGAAGACTATTTAAATCAATATGTGAGGTATATACATTGCTTAATCACATTCATAGAATTTGTATATTCAAGAACAAGATCTATCTAGCAAATCAACTCAAGCCTCTAGTGAAATGATAATGACATAATAATTGAGGTACCAATTTGGAAGCAATACAACAAGTTAAAAAGAATTAGTTGATGATCAATACATTATGATCAACATTAACTTCAATACAAATCTCACTAACAGGAAAGCTAGATAAGCTAAACAGAGGTGGCATTAATGAGTGAACAGGCTACACCATGAACAACAAAAACTTTTCCCACTAGTTTACCCCAAAAAATGATAGTTAAACTCCACACTGCATCATAAATACTCTGATGTTATTCACATTATAAACCTTTTAAGGACAAAGAGAAACATTTTGACAAATTGTTTGAAACGACTTAAACTATTAAAATAAAGGTTTAATTGCATGTTTGATCCCTTATGTTTATTTTAGTTTTCAAGTTGGTCCTTTACGTTTTAAAAATTTTAAGTTGGACTCTTACGTTTTAAAAATTTCAAGTTGGTCCAAAACGTTACTCACGTTACAATAAGTTAGTCTCTGTCGTCACTTAACGTTTAAAGATTTGGGTTGACAATATGGGTGATAGAACCTTAACTTATTTAGAAAATGAGGTTAAAACATTTTTTTTAATATTTTTGGTTTTATTAAACTCAATATCATGTAGCGAAAGAGACTAACTTATTCCAATGTGAGCAACGTTTTGGACCAACTTGAAACTTTTAAAACGTAAGGGATCAACTTAAAATTTTTAAAACATAAGGGACCAACTTGAAAACTAAAATAAACATAAGGGATCAAAAATACAATTATGCCTAAAATAAAATACAGTACAAATGAAATCTGCCCATAAAGTTTTAAAATAGCCCACTATATGATTTCTATGTTTTTCACTTAATCTCATCCCATGAAACTTTCCCCCTCAATTATTTAAAGTTAAAGATGTTTATATACTAATTTATTTTTATGTTAAAAACATTTGACTAGAAGTATTTGATTGGTTTTTTTTTTTTTTTTTTTATAAATACCTCTTTTCGTCCTGTAAAAAAAAGATTTAGATTATGTCCCTGTAATTTCAGATTCTTTTACTTTTGGTCCTCCTTTCATCACGTCAGCAGAATCTGCATAAATTACGTCCCTGTAATTTCAGATTCCTCCCACTTTTGGTCCGTGTAATTTCAGATTCCTCCACTTTTGGTCCCTCATTTTACGTGCCATGTATGCAAATTCTACTGACGTGGTGGACTGAGGGACCAGAAGTGGAAGAATCTGAAATTACAAAAACTAAAACTGGAATTCACTAATATTACATGGACGAAAATAGGTATTTCCCCTGGTTTTTTTAATAGAAAACCGATATTTCAATTTCATTCACATCCTCTATCCAAACTAAATCAGCATTTGCTAAAGCAAATTTAGCTAATAAACGATCTAATAGGATTGCAACTATAATAAAGGATCGAAACAATAAAAAAGAACTGAAGTCTAAACTTAAAGCTTGGCAGTTCTCTAATACCAACCCAAAATACTATTTTAGCAGTGTACAATTTAGACATTGACTTCATTACATTCGAGTAATCTGTTTCACTTAGAATATTCAGAAACAAAATCTATCCAGCAAAATACACAGATTTTCCATAAGCAACTTCACTACTGTTTGGCCATCAACGATGTTTATCCCATTTGTCAACTTGGTTGCAGAAGATACATAGCATCTGCCATGAGCAGTATATAAAGTTGAGAATTCCCTCAAATATAAATTTTAAATTTATAATATTAATAGTAAGCAATATAAAAAGTAGCAACAGTAACAATAGTAGTTTGAAGAACAAAACAAAGGCAAAAGAAAAATACCGTGACATAGTGTAAAACTTCAAAGGTCCTCCTGCTATGAGAGTTTTGACAGCACAGTCAACATAGCCAGTGTATGGATATTTCCCTTTGTCATCAGGTTGCATCTTCTTAATTTCAATCATCACATATTCAAATGGTAAACAGCAAACAGCTGCAAGAAAAGTGGCTACAAAAATTGTACCTGGACAAGAAACTCAATAGCGAATTAGTAATCAATAAAGGAAAAACCTTGGAGTGCAAATAAAATGAAACAGAGCATCAGACAAAGTTAAGAGACAAATTTCAATAGCACGGATGAAACAAAAACATATATAGAAAAGGTAAAGACTCAATAAAAGATTGGATCATCGAGCTCCACAAGCTACGGAGGATAAATTAAGTCAAATTGAGTCATGAAGTTAAGATTGATTTCTTATTCAGTTGAAAACTTCAGTTTGAACTAGATGGCATGGATAGTTCAACTTATTCAGCCCAACAGAAAACGGTATTTATTTGAACTAGTATGTTTTTCTGTCAAAAAACTTTCAATCAAAGAGTTTGAGCAATTTTGGCTTAAAAGCATTTTTTAAATAGCAAATAATCAGAAACAAACATTACCTGAGATGAATTATTTCAGTTTATTGCTATCAAGATTATATCCAAAGGAAGAATACAAAGAGATAGGAGTTACTAAATACATATCACAATACTTGTAATCTACATGAATTTAGTTTGCTAACAACACATACATTTAGGGGAGAGCCTATTAGGTAATCCCACCAATCAGCCACCATTAATTCCGTTCTATAAAAAACATTAAAACCATTAAAGTAAGTAAAAACATGATAAAAGAAATTGCAGCATAAGGTAATTGAAGTGAATCCAAATTCGATAGTAATTAATGAATAATGTGATTGTGGCGACTCACATCAACGATCCAAGTAGAGCAGCGACAAATGCATAGAGCCCGAGTAACGTAGCTAGTAGACCCTGCAATGCATGAAGTGATTCAGTTTAGATTCATACCTCAAAGTATTGACTCATAGTTCATTAAGTAAGTAGAAATGCAATTGAAATTATGAACGAAGATTAAGCAAGCAAAGCAGGGAAGTATGATACAATAACAAGATTTATAGGCCTAGGTGATAATTTATCTCCAAAACCACAGTCAATAGTTTAGCCTTATTTTCCTATATATGCAGTGATTAATGAACAATTAGTCGGTTCAATTTCTACCACCATTCCCACTTCAAGGTATATGAATTATGAAACACGAACACAGACACGGACACCGGACACGACACTCACACGTCATGTCGACACGAATAAAATTTTGAGAAAATAACATAATTCAATGTAATCACAAGTGTCGGTGTCCTGTCATGTCGGTGTCGCACGATACATGTCGGACACCGAGACACACTTTCAATTAGAAGTGTCCGTGCAACAGAAAACTTTCATAGTCCAAAGAATCCCTACATTTTGTTCGTTATCAACGCTTGCCACAAATTTCAATCGTAAATTTAACTAAAGTACACATCAACTATACAAAACGCAAAGCTCTGTGTCGTTTTGCAATACCAATTTTGAAAAAACATAATGCAAATAGGAACCGAAATGTAGAGCGATTAAGAGAGTAAATCGAAGTACCTATCAGTAAACGCGAACGAGTTTCATCTCTAAGATTTTGAATGCTGATATTTATATATGGTTAGTTCCTGTGAACAGAATTCATGGTCATGATTTATATGTTTGTTTCCCACTTGCTATAGCTGGATGCTCTACTAAAACCTAGTCTTTTATCAGCATGTGGTTGTTGTGTTCTTTGGCATGACTACACTAACAAAATCTTTAAAGAAACTAAAGGCAAGGCGCAACATAGCCACAGCACGAGAAGGTGACTTTGGCAATGTCGGGGAAAGACGGTGCATAACACATTTAACATCAGTTTTTTCTAAACCATCAACTACAACAATTTGTTTGTTATTGATCTTTGTATCTTTGCCAAACGAACTTTTCACAAGTTGCGAGGACATTGATTCTATTGAATCTGATTAAGTTCTTTTGGATCCTTGTTACTTTACCTCTTGAAAACTTTCATGTCCTTGGCTTGTGAATTTCAATTTTCTAAATTGATTGTTCTCAGCATGAGATTGCGGCTTACTTCAAAAAGAAGATATTCCAGCAGCAGCTCCTGACTGACGAAATGAAGCAAGTCTACTTATCCTATTAACTTGACCTGGGTAACTATTTCACCACTTTGATTCACTAGTCCATTTTTTTCTTGCCTTTGAATATCTAGTGATGAATCTCCGGAGCTTGATTTGCTTTTATGAATAGCATCCCAAGCCCGCAGGAAACATTAATTAGTTAAAGTCATGTTTAGTAGATATGCTGATTTACAAAATAAGGTTAAGGTAAGGTACTATCAAGATTGCCAAGATCAGATCGCAGAAAATATCAATTTGTTCGAATTACGCTATGCTACACTGTTATAGCGCTGCTAATATCAGTGGCTATTAAACAACATTTTGTACTGATTAACGTATTGTAGAACACTAGTGATTTGTTCAAATTTTATGCTATACATAGACATTGCCTTAATCACATTCAAAGAATCAGTCCCAATTTGAATATTTAGGGAAAAAAGATCTATCTAGCAAAGATCAACAGAAGTCTCTAGTGAAATGTTTTTCTTTTCACAAATCAAAATGCCATATATATTAACAACAACAGACGCTCCATGCACAAGGAGTGCAAAGAACACCACCGATCAAAGTTTAAAGACACCAAGAGCCAACAAGGGAGCTACCAAACAGACATCAATCACTGGACACCCATACAAGAAAGCGGATGCCTCCACCAATCATGATAACAATAATAAAAGGATGCCTGATTAGCTTTCAACCACAAAAAAGAAAGTAACTTGACTCTCTCAAAAAGGACCAAGGTAGTAGCCACCAAATTTTTAAAAATACGATTATTACGTTCCTTCCAAATTACCCAGACACAAGCAAACCATATAACCTTAAAGTACGAGTGAGTACCACGCGGCATCCCCACCATGAAGGACACCTGGATGAGATGCTCACGAATCTGACAAGGAGGAACCACTGAGAGCTCTATCTAATTCCAGACAAGAAGTCACAATGAATAAGACAACTCGCAATCAAGAAAGAGGTGATTAGCTGTTTCGGAAGCTCCACACCCGATTACACAAGCCAAGTCATTTGCTTGAATGATATTCCGCCTCAATAAATTATCTTTTGATGGAAGCCGGTTGCGCAAGAGACGCCACACTAACAAAGACACTTTCACAGAAATATTCTTATGTCAGACATCATCCACAAGGCTCCTATCCACCTGTTCACCTGAAGATGTGAGAAAGCGATAGACTTCCCGCACCGAATAACCATGCACAGGATCTAAAAGCCATTTCCACGAATCAGCGACATCAACTTGCAAAACAATGTTATGTAACACCTCAAAACACTCCCTCATACTTTTCTCCTCCCAGGCTAACAAACTGTGTCTCCATTCCCACGCCCTTCCCCCCTCCTCCCACCCTAAACTCTCCATCTCCTCCACCGTACTATCCTTATTAATGGCTAGATCAAAGAGCCTTGGAAATTTGAATCGCAAAGGCGTTTCCCCAACCCAATGATCGAGTCAAAATAAGGTTGTCCTGCCATCTCCCACTACCCGACGGACATTGTCGTCAAACCAACTTTCCACTCCCTCACCAACCCCCCTCTGACACGACATATAGACCTCCACCACAAAGAATCATGCCTTCCCCTCTCCCTTAATCGCCCCCCTAACTCCTCATAACGAGCCTTCAAAACACGATACCACAAACCCTCCTTATCAATCAACATCCTCCAACACCATTTCCCCAATAACGACGTATTAAATTCTCCTAATCTCCTGACCCCCAACCCTCCTTCCTCCTTCGGAACACAAACAGAGTCCCAATTAATCCAAGCAATTTTTCTATGGAATCATCATAATTGCCAAATTAAATTCATCTTTTTTGGTGGTGGTCAGGGTTTGAACCCGAGACCTTGCATATTTTATGAATTGTTCATACCAACTGAGTTAAGCTCACATGGACAAATTAAATTCAGCTAATAGATGAGATAATTGGTTAACAACTATTCTAAACATAAAATAATTAATAAAGGATGGTAGCATTTTATCCCTCCAACCCCATCCTCAATTTTTTTACTAAATGGGCTCCACTAATAACTTTACATCATTTATCTATAATTATATATCATTACATTTTAATATTCTTATTTGGAAAAGTGTGGGTCCTACGGAGAGAGAAATGACTTATTGTAGTATCTCATCTCAATGGTGGCGTTTAATATGGGAAAGGCTAAAAGTTTCCCACCATGGAAAAGTTAATATTAACCATCAGATTAAATAAAGAACACAATCTTATCATATACACCCAACACTAGATTTTTTGTCACTATCTTCCACCACCATCTCTCTCTAACTTTCCAAAAACAAACCCTCACATAGTCAATTTCTTCAACTCCCATAACAAATTAAATTAACCTATTTTACCTTTTTTTATTGTGAGATTCAAGTGAGAATAATAATAAGATGAAATTAAAGATAAAATAATAAGATTGGATTATGAGAAACATGAGTGGTAAAATATAAAATTGGGGTTTTGTTACAAGGAGAGTGGTTATGACTTATGAGAGAAATATGGTTGCCGTGAGGTTGGTGGGTATGAAAGAGAGAATGATAGTAGAAGATAAAGACAAAAAAATTGAGTGTTGAGTGTGTATAATAAGAATGTGTTCTTTATTTGATTTGATGGTTATCATTAACTTTTCCATGGTGGAAAACTTTTAGCCTTTCTCATGTTAAATGGCACCCATCTCAATAAGTGCTCATTTTTCTCTATCTCATCTCAATAAGTGCTCTTTTTTCTCTCTTCAATGGTGGGTACCTATTAGAAAAATGAAACCAATAAATAAAGTTCATAAAAAAGTTACCTTTTAAAATATGAATGTGTTAAATACGCAACTCTCAAGATAAAATGTAAGGATATGAATACACCCGTGATCCAAGATAATGTACATTATTTTGAAAATGTACACTATATGATTCTTAGGTAATAGGATTGGTAAAGTGGGAATGGTGCAGAAAAGGTACATAAAAAGTTGTAAGCTTCGTGGCGATAATGGAGTGTCTTAGGTCCAAAGACATCAAGAAACATAATTTTGAAATCTTATTTCTTTGACGCCTAATAATAGTTTTGGTGTGTGAGAATAAACTATTTTTATCTTCGAATTTTAAGAACCTATTTTTATCACGATTAAACATAATTAAAGATACATTGATAAAGTATAACTAATACAAGGAAAATTCAACGTTCCCTCAGCAACAAAAAAAGTAAAACCCAACGAGAAATTTCAGAATGAATTTTTTCAATGAATATATATATATATATATATATATATATATATATATATATATATATATATATATATATCAACTAATTTAGTATATCAAATTAATGAAATACTTGTATTACTATCTCTTTTCTTTAGTATATTAATTAATGAAGGGAATGTCATTGTAAGATAGGCTAACTTAATCAACTAAAACAATTATTTACTCCACTACATTACAGTTTACAATCATAATAGGGATGAAAATATCTTCCATTGGGGACAAGAGTCAAGAGACAAGCAGAGACAAATAACTTAATAATAGATATTCGTGAATTCCTTGAAAAAAAAATACGTGAATAAAATGAATTGTTTTTTTTGTAAGGAATAAAATGAATTTTTATTTCAATCATCCTACCTAATGATATTTGTGCCTAACTTATTAACCTGATAACATAAATTACTTAAATAATTTTTTTAAAGAATTACTTCAAACTCTGTTAAATATTAAAGATACTTTCAAATTTAATAATAACTTTTTTTAAACTCATAAATTAAATATATGTGGGTGAAAGATTTAAAAAATAAATAAAGAATTTTCTTTTAGAAAAAGACAATTTCCTAAAATAAAAATAGGCATAAATCTTTGGATTAAGTATTTTCTTTGTAAGCTTCAGTCGCTTATATGAAAATGTAAATTTTTTCACATCACATATTTCACATAAAATATAATAATGTTTTGATAGAGTGTAAAATAGAAATTATTTATTTCACTCCCCGACGCTTCTTCAATGAGCCATCTTAGTTTATTTTTATAAACAAAGCCTTTTGGTACTTTTACCATAGTTGTCGATGTGGGACTTACGACATGGTCATTCTTTTTGTACATTTCTCCATATCCTGATTTTGTATCTTGTAAAATAATAAGTCTACAACAACACCACCCAGGCACCAGCTCCAACAAGGATCACCATTGCCCTTATCAAGAAGGTTATATAGTTGATACTTAGTTTCTTAAAACAAGGTGTGATATCTTATGAATTTTGTTACTTGCAATTATGGCATAAACTTGTTGTGAATCGTTCCATCAAGTTTTTTCTACTAAACTATTCTTCTCGTATATTGCTTATCCAAGCACCTCTTATATTGCTTACTCACTCGTTTGCAAAAACTTGGATGTGTTGTAGACAATTTGGTAATTTCATGGCACATGCTGAGAAAATGATAGGGCAAACATCAATTTTAGTCTATATGTGAGGTTTCTAATTTATAATTGCTAACACATCCTTAGTGTCTCTTTTGTTAGTAATTATGTGGAATAAATTGACCAACAAAAATTATATTCCATGACTAAACTGACTATCTAAAAATAGATTGAAGGACACTTGTGAATGTGTTTGAAATTTTGATACATTTATGCACCAATGTGACATCGAGTTAATTATATTTTCAAGGTTTAAAACCGCAGTTCACCCGAAATTAATAGGGATGAACGTTTGAAACAGAGTGTGTAATGGTTCCTTATTTCGATATATCATGTTGAAATAGCTAGACAGATTTGACTAACAAGCAACTACAAAACAGTACAGCGTGTGGTTCCTTATCAAGTCTAACCTCAAGCTTTGTAATCATTTAATACCATCTCAAAATATGATTGCAGCAGTGAGACATAGACATTGCCTTAATCACACTAAAAAAATCAGTCACAGTTAGAATATTTAGGAAAGAAAAAAAAATTCTATCTAGCGAAGATCAACACAAGCCTCTAGTGAAATGATAATGACATGATAATTGAGAAACCAAATTGGAAGCAATACAACAAGATAAAAAGAATGACTTGATGATCACTATATGATGATCAATATGGAAGATGATCCTTACAAAAACTCACATAGATTTCATTTGAAATTACTTTTTTTTTCATTTGAAACTACTTAAACTATTAAATAAAATAAACACATTACAAATGAAATCTACATATAAAATTTAACATAGCTCAGCTCATATTTTCTATATTTTCACATAAATTGCATCCTTCCAAACTTACACCCTCAATTATTTAGAGTTAAAGCATGATTATTTATTTTTATGTTAAAAACCATTTGATTATAAGTATTGATTAGTTTTTTACAAATGAAAACTGATGTTTCATTCACAGTAAAAAAAATTTGGCACGAAAACAGAGGTCAAAGCAAAAGTAGTACCTTCAAGCACACATACCCTGATTTAATAGGTTAGCCACTATAATAAAGAATCTAAAGTAAACATAACAAAAGAACTGAAGTCCCAACTTAAAGCTTTGCAATCCTTTAATACCATCCCAAAATATGATTTGAGAGTGTGACATAAAAACATTGACTTATTTACATTCGATCCAGCAAAATAGACATTTTTCATAAGCAACTTCACTACAGCTTGGCCATCAACAATAACTTTCTACCATTTGTGAAGGTTGATCAAGATCCATGGAACCTGCCATGAACAATATATAATCTTGATAATACCCTCAAATATAAATTATAAATTAATCATAATATTAATAAAAATAAAACAAATAGACGGGAAAGAATACCGTGAGATGAAGAGAAATCCTGGCACAATAGACAGGGAATCCAGTATAAAATTTCAAGGGTCCTCCTTTGAATGTTTTGACAGCACAGTCAAGACAGCCATTGTATGGATAATTCCCATCAGCATCAGGTTGCATCTTTTTAATTTGAATCATCGCATATTCAAATGGTAAGCTACAAGCAGCTGCAAAAACAATAGACACAAATATTCCACCTGAACAGGATATTCAGATGCATATTAGTGCTCATATAAGGAAGAAATCGTGGGATGCAAATAAAATACAACAGGGCACCAGACAAAGTTCAAGAGATAAATTGCAAAAGCAAAAATGAAACAAAAGCATACAAAAAAGGTGAAAGACTCAACTAATACAAGATTGAATCATTGAGCTCCAGCAGTCAAGGAGGATAAATTAAGCCAAATTGAGGCATGAAGTTAAGATTGACTTCTTATTTAGTTGAACAATTCAATGTGAACTAGGTCTGGTATGGATAGCTCAACTCATTCAACCCTACACCAAATGGTTTTTCTTTGAACTGGTACGTTATCTTAACTTTTAAGCAGAAAATTCTAGCAATTTAGGCTTAAAAGCATTTCTCAAATCGCAAATAATCAGAAACAAACATGGAGTATTTCAGTTTATTGCTATCAAGATTATACATCGAAAGGGAAAAGCAAAATACAACAAAAAAGGAGTAACTTATTACGCATCATAATACCTATGATACACATGAATCTAGTTAGCTGACAAGTGACAACACCTTTCATTAAGGGGAGAGATTATTAGGTAATCCAACCAATTAACTAGTAAATAGAATAGTTAATATCAGATAGCTGAACCCCAAAACCGCTATAGCTTGACAGTGGATTGTGGGAAAGCCCAACAGTATACATGTATAAAAAGTTAATGAAATATACAAAACCAAAAGGACAGAACTTTGGCACTCAACACTTGCCAATACATTTTGAAACAGGCTAAGGTAAGAATTCTTACCAGCCACAGCAGCCATTTCTTCAAGACCAATTGTATCCTTGAAGAACTCAGCACATCGAAAATACAATGCAGACAATGAAAAGATAGAATTTCTTAGTGCAGTAAGGGAAAGATCTTGCCATAGTGACAAGGGATGAAATGCTTCATTTGCCAAGTTTCTGAAAAACATTAAAACCCTGAAAGTAAGTTGAAAAGATAAAAGATGCATTGAATAAAAAATGCAAATGACTCACACAAAGCCTCAGACACTACTATTTTGGCTTCTGATCAGTAAGGGCTTTTGGGTTTCCGTATTTCTTGAAAAGGATATATTTTATTGGTTTTCTTTCTGAGGCTTTGTGTGAGTCCTTTTCATTTCTTATGCAATGCATCTTTTATCATTTTAACATACTGTAATGGTTTTAATGTTTTTTAGAGTGAATGCAACTGTACCTGATGTTAAAAGGGGTCTCTCACGAAGGAATAATGTTAGCCTTTTTGTATTAAGAGCCGTTACAGTATCTGCATGCTATCCTCAAAGTGTTGAGTTCTTCACAGATATTGTTGGTCTTGAAGAAATTGCTACTATGGTTGGTAAGTAATCTTACTTGAACTTGTTTCATAATTTATTTGTAAGTGTTGAGTACCAAAGTTTGCCAACAGATATAGTCTTTCCCTGTTCTGTCCCTTTGCTTTTGTATATTTCATGAATTTTTAAGTATATATGTATGATGTTGGGATTTTTGTATTGTTTGTGTACTATTTTTGTTTTTGCAATTGCGTCTATCACACTACATCGGTTTTGGGGTTCAATTATTTGATCATAGTATCCCATGATCTCTCGCTCTCCAAATAACTTCTTGGCTTACTATTCTATTTACTAGCTAATCGGAGGTTTTACCTAATAGACTCTCCTCCTAATTTAGACGTGTTGTCGGCAAACTAGATTCATGTAGGTCATAGGCGTGTTGTGATATGTATCAAGTAACTCCTATCTCGTTGTATTTTGCTTTTTCCTTTGGATATAGTCTTGATGCCAATAAACTGAAATAATTCATCTTAGATTCTTAGTTCATGTATTTGTTTTAGGCAATCTTAGTTCATGTTTGTTTCTGATTATTTGCTATATGAAAAATGCTTTTAAGCCAAAATTGCTTGAACTCTTTGATTAAAAGTTTTTTGACAAAAAAACATACTAGTTCAAATAAATACCATTTTGTGTTGGGCTGATCGAATGAGTTGAACTATCCATGTCAGGCCTAGTTCAAATTGAAGTGTTCAACTGAATTAGAAATCAATCCTAACTTCATAACTCAATTTGGCTTAATTTATCCTCCGTAGCTGCTGGAGCTCAATGATCCAATCTTTTATTAGTCGAGTCTTTCACTTTTTTCTAGTTGTTTTTGTTTCATCATTGCTATTGAAATTTGTCTCTTGAACTTTGTCTGATGCTCTTTTATTCATTTTATTTGCACTTCAAGGTTTCTTCCTTCATTGGACACTAATTCACTACTGAATATCTTGTTCAGGTGCAACTCGTGTCTATTTCTCTTGCAGCTGCTTGCAGTTTGCCATTTGAATATGTGATGATTCAGATTAAGAAGAGACAACCTGATGGCGAAGTGAAATATCCATACATTGGCTTTGTTGATTGTGCTGTCAAAACATTCAAAGCAGGAGGGCCTTTGAAATTTTACACTGGATTCCTGGTCTATTGTGCCAGGATTTCTCCTGATGTCGTGGTATTATTCTTTTGCCACTGTTTTATTCTTCAAACTACTATTGTTACTATTGATAGTACTATTATTATTAATTTAAAATTTATATTTAAAGGTATTCATAACTTTATATATTGCTCATGCAGATGCTATGTATCTTCATGTACTAACTTCACAATTGGGAGAAACTTGTTGATGGCCAAACAGCAGTGAAGTTGCTTATGAAAAATCTGTCTATTTTGCTGGATGAAATTGTCAAGGGATGAGATTTATGTGAAATACTCATCCGTGAGCATGCTCACTCTAAATTTTAGCTGAAATGAAAATATAAATAATATGTAATGAGCTATGTTAAAACTTTATGTGCAAGTTTTATTTTAGAAGTTTAAGTCATTTCAAATGCAATCTATGTCAACTCATTGTAACTATCTATTCGTTTTATGAGCATAGGCTGTTTGTTTGGCACTTGGTAAATCATCTTATTCAGCATGCCTACTGTTATCCTTAAATCAAATACCATCTATATGTATATGGCTCACTGATTTTAAACAATTTGTGAAAATGTTTCTCTCTGTCCTTAAAAGGTTTATAATGTGAATAACATCAGGGGTATTTCTGATGCAGTGAGGAGTTTTATGATTTTTGGGGGTAAACTAGTGGGAAAAGCTTTTGTTGTTCTTGAAGTTAATCATTGAATCATTCTTTTTAACTTGTTGTATTGCTTCGAAACTGGTTCCTCAATTTGTTTTTTTGAATGACAAATGTTAGTAGTTAGTTTGTTAGATTAAGATTTACTCGTTCCTCTGGGTTTGAACCAGTTGAGCTGCCCAACCTCCCTTGTTTCTCAATTATAATGTTATTATCATTTCAGTAGATGTTTGGGTTGATATTTGCAAGATAGTTGTTGTTCTTGAATATTCAACTGAGACAGATTCTTTGAATGTGATCAAGGAAATGTCTATGCCTCACTGCTCAAATCATATTTTGGGATGGTATATTGGTATTAAAGGATTGCAACTTGCAAGTCTTTAAGTTTAGACATTATTAATTCTATGTTTAGAATACTGGTTAACCAATTGGCTCATTTATTAGCTAAATTTACTTTGGAAATTATGCTGATTCAGAGGATGTGACTGAAGGTATTACTTCTGCTTTGACCTCCGATTTCGTTTTTCCATTGAAAAAATTAATCAATATTTCTAATTCAATGTTTTTAACATATAATTAAATTAATATAAACATGCTTTAACTTTAAATAAAAAAGTGTATTTGTAAAAATCATATATCTTTGACCTCTTGTTAAGTACCAATTAATTGTTGAAGATTTCATTTTCTGATAAATTGCAATGCAAGTAAGTTGTCCCTTGACATCATTCCAACTTCGATGCAACTTCTCCTTTCCTTTTCCTGAGGCTATGACTTAACGCTGGATAAAAAACCATTTTGAAGTTGCTTGTTGGTGAAATTTTTCTAGCTATTTCAACAAGGTATGTGTCAGTAAGGTGTCACAAATTACGGCTTGATGCCTTTTTCATTGTTATTCTTTGTATATATAGAGGTTACAAGGTTATACATATAATTACACTAAATAATTACGGAAACAAATCAATTTATGATTTATGTCCTTATATCTAGGAACAAATTAATAAATATAATAAGGAGAATAAATCAACTCCTTATTCACATAAGGTACCATTATTCAACTTGTTGGCGATGATGGTGATTGCACGTAAATTTCAAATTGTGTGTGAACGCACTAAGCTTTAGGCATCATAGTACTAATAATAGTAAGTTTTGCATAGTCTAAAAAGTTTATTCTTTTAAGATCATATTCCTATCTTAGTATGTTGCCAACTATATCTCCAACTAGTCTTGTTATACAAGAAAAGTAGTTAGTAGAAAAAACTTGATGGGTCGATTCACAACAAGTTTATCAGATAATTGCAAGTAATAATGAAATCCATAAGATAGCACACCTTATTTTGATAAATTAAGTATCAACTATATACTTACACATTCCATTATGGCATAACCATTTAAACAAGCAATTAAAATAGAATTATCATGAAATAAAAATAACAAATGCAACAACTACACATGAGTTTTTTTGGGGTAGCTTTATGGGTGCTTGGGTAGGTGGGGGACTGTTTTTCAGCTTTGTTAGATGCTACTTGTTATAATATTATGGACATTTCTGGGACAAGATACAAATGGAATACGTGTTTTCAATTAGGGATATTGTTATATTCATGTCCACTTGATTGAATAAATATACTTGTATGAGGAGTATTGTAAACACACTCTTGTTGAGTAAAATCAAAAGTGTGCATGTAACTCTTCATACATGTATGATGTATTACCGTCTCCTTCCTTTATTATATTAACTAATGAAGGTCATAGGCTAACTCAATCAATTGAAAAAACTATCTTTTTTTTTGTCAAACCGAAAAAGAAACTATTTACTTCACTAGCAATTGTTAAAACATAAGAAGATAAAATGGAAGAAAATAAGAGTGAAACAACGATTCCATTTTTCAAAAAGTTAAAAACGGGAATGAATTTTATCACTTGTTTATTTCTCTAATCCCTCATGTGTTGTTAATGAGAGACTGAAAAGAAATTGAGAGGATCCATTTCCATCTCCATTAGGAACCAGCTTCCATTGGTTGGGATACCCTCTAATTTTTCATCTTGGTTCATTTTTATAACCAAAGCCTTTTAGTGCTTTTACAATAGTTATCGATGTGGGACTTAGGACACATTCTTTTCGTACCTTCACCATACTCTGACTATGTAGTATCTTGTCACATAATTAATTGGCCATAACAATTGTTTTGTTTTTTTTAATGACAGATGTTAGTTGTTAGATTAGACTTTTCTCTTTTGTTTGGGTTTAAACTAAGGACTTTCAACCATTTTCCCTTGGCTCAAATCAACGAAGTGACAAAAGAAAGAATCTTGCAACACAGCTGCAAAAACCCACCTAAGCACCAACTCCTCCTACACTACAAAGGATCACCATTTGACTTTGCATTGTACCCATAAAGGCTAGTTTCCATTGAACTGAAAGGCTACTTGAATTTCAACTTCTTTTGGATCCTTGAATGCGGCTTTAGAAAATTGAAACTCACAAGCATGAGATTGCGGCTTACTTCGAAAAGAAGATATTCCAGCATAAACCAAGTTCTTTTAATATTTGTGTTTTCATTAATATAATGTATTTTTAATGCATAATTATTTACATCCTTATTAGAGTGTAATGTCTAAAATGGTTCAATTAAGACCACGACAATCTACTCACTATTATTTGCTTAATAATTAAAAGAGTTAAATAAGTTTTTTTTCTTATAAATATAGTCAATTTAATTTTTAGTCCTCGTAAAAAAAAAGTGACATGTTTTGGTCACTATAGAGTTTTTGCAACATGTAGTTTTAGTCCTATTAAATTAAAATGTCTAATTAAACTTAAACTTTTAAATCTTTGAATGATTTTTTAAAGATTTGTTTAAATCACATAAACCGACACTACCATTTATTTTAAGAAAGTAACAAAATAACAAATCATGGTACACTATGTTAACCCCTCAACAGTTTTCCTTGGTGTGATTTTCAAAAAATCATCTTCATCAATTATCATCGTCGAATCTTGAAGGACACATATTCCAGGAGACTGAACATCGTTATTTCCTACCATCCTAATATAACCAACATAAATTAAAATTAATAAACTGTATGATCGACGTTAAAATACAATTTAAGTTTTATTCAAATGTAATTTTTCCATATCATGAGCAGCAATCATATCAAGGTTGAAAATCAGCTTTGTAGAGTAAATGGTATTATGTACAGTAGCAGATCTTGAAGGAAAAAAAAATCTCAAATATCGAAATAATGAACGCGTTGCTAATAAAAAGTACATTTAAAATTACATATACCAAGATATAATAACCAAAAAGTTACCTTGCTAGATCTTGACTTTGGCAAGCAGCACAATGACAACAACATTATCGGTCTCTCCGGTGGCAACAAAACAATAAGTTCTTCAGCATATTGTTCAAATGAAGTGACCTTATATTAGAATCTAAAAAAAAAAATCAACATTTCAAAATAGTATTAAATAATAATAACACATAAAAGAAACACTAACCCATCATAATCCAACTCCATGGCTAGGGACGGATCCAGGATTTTTGAATAGTGGGAGCATCATATAAAAAATTGTCTTCTACTATTTTTTATATTATGGAAATTTTGAATGATTTTTTCATTTTCAATATCAATAAAAATATTTTTCTCTATATAAATAACTAAACAATCATTTAATTGGTCATCTCTCACTCGATTTCGCATTCAATTCTTGATAATATTTATATTGTCAAGAAAGGATTTGAGATATATGATGATAGGTGTGGACCAAGAGAGAAATAATTTGTGATAAGTGTGGGTAATGTTGTCAAAATATCAACTATTAGTACATTAAACTACTAAAAAAAAGTGTTTTTAAAATTTTTGTGTAGGCACAAGCCCACACCTATAACAACATTGATTCGTCCCTGTCCATGGCTATCATCTTAGTCTCCATTTCGTTCATATTCCCTTTTCATACCGACACCCGTCAACATACCCACCACATCTACATGACAAATGAAAGATAATTAATTAATAAACTATACTTATTAAAAAATATTATGGACAAAAAAATAAATTTTAATTTCCATACCGACTAAGAAATCAGTGTTGTATTGAAAAGTGAATATATCACTTGGATTGAATAGATATCCAAAGGTACACCGTTCGTGTCACATAATTTCAATTTTGTGTTGAACTGAAAATTGAGCTTGTACTTGTGCCTTGTTGTCATGGAGTTTCCAATTTGTAAATCAAAGTCCTTCTTATAGTTGCATGAATCTTGTTTCCTGAAAACACAAACATTTAATTAATTAATAATAAATATCATGATTGTTGTCAACCAAAAAATAATAGGAAAAAATAGAGTGTTAAATATAACGACAATCATATTTATACTAAAGAAACCAGAATAACCAAAACATATTTATATTGGTCTTTTTTATGTCAATAAACAAAAGATTATTGGTTTCATTTAATAACGACAATCATGTTTATACTAAAAGTCATGATATTCGCCATGGAATGTAAATTAATGTCCACGTGCAAAGCAATGCCTATATACTCCGGTAACTCATAAGGTTTTCACACCTTGTGCGTGGTGAATCATCGTTAATACGTCATTTTAGTTTGTTCAAAAAAAAGGTTTCCATCATTCATAAACTATCTGTTAACAAAATATATATAAAATCAAGAAAGAGAAAATGAGAATAACAATGGAGGCTTGGGTTTCATAGAATATCAATAGTTTAACATCATCAAAGGTTATAATAGAATATATAATAAAACCTAATGGACTCTAACTTGCTAATATAAAGGCCCAATAACTTAAGTCCAATACTTTATTATCTAACATCTACCCTCAAACTCACAATGAGTCAACAAGAAGCATTGTGAGTTTGTCAAACAAAATACGAAAAACATATTAAATAATATAAAGGTCTAACACTACCCCTCAACCTGAAGCTTACTAAGCTTTAAGCTTGTTGCAAACTAACCCAGAAAAATGAACCAAATCAGCTGTCAACAAAACCAATGGAGGGCAGCAACCAACCAAAGTGAGTTATCTTCGTAGAGAGAGAGCAGCAAGAACCATCACCATCAACCAATCAAAGAGAGAACCATCCAAACAATAGAACCAGTAGAGAGAAGCAGCCATACATAAGAACCAATAGAGGAGTAACGAAAGAATCATAAAAAAATGGGAGAAGTGCAATCAGAAGAATCAAAAGGGGGAGAAATGCAATCAATCAGAAGAGCCAAAATGGGGAGAAGTGCAATCCAGAAGAACCAAAAGGGGAGAAGTGCAATGCAATCAAAAGAATGAAAAAGGGAAGAAATGCAATGCAATCAATCAGAAGAATCAAAAGGGGGGAGAAGTGCAATCAATCAGAAGAACCAAATGGGGGAGAAGTGCAAAGTGCAATGCAATCAATCAAAAGAATCAAAAGGGGGGAAGAAACCAAATTGTGAGAACTTAACTTACCAAGCAACCAATTGTGAGCACTCGACTCACCAAATAACCAAAGCATGAGCATTCGACTCACCGAACAAACAAACCAGTTGTGAGTACTATCTTGACTCACCAAACAGCCAAACGAATCCAAATCAAACCGAACTGAACCAAACAAACCATCCAAAGACAAACCAATATGAACCACAATAAACCAAACTAAACCGAACAAAACTAATCCAACACAAACTGCAAACCAAACCAAATCAAACCAAAGAACAATAAAGAGACCGAAAAAGCCAAACTCAAACGCCACAAAAGCCATAAAAACACACCAAGACTCAAATAACCCACAAACAAGGAACTAGACTCAAACAACCAACAAACAAGGAACTAGACTCGAACAAAAAAGAGATACGAGGCCAAAAAAGAACCAACCGAAGAAACACAACAAACCAAGCCACGCACTGATGATTGTCAACAATGCCAGCCACAATTGTTCTAACCAAAAAAACCATTTTTATTTTATTTTACCACGTAATGAACAAAGGGAGGAGCAACTTAAAAAAAGAACAAAAGTGCTTTTCATGACAATTGCAATTTTCGGTCCCATCTCCAATTGAGAATTAACCCCAAATATGTCAATTGTACGCAAGATGAAACTCACCCAACAATCAGCTTACTAAAGCCAATTCAATGTTATATTTTATTCCACCTAATTCAAATTAACCGAAACTAAAGAAAGAACCAACAAACCTCATATACATCTCGTCCTTCAAACACACAAACCAAGACAACATATTCCTAAATTTTTAGGAACTCAACGACGGAAGCGACAACTAATTCAAGGAGGATCGAACCATGCTCTTGATACCATGTTAACAAAATAGATATAAAATCAAGAAAGAGAAAATGAGAATAACAACGGAGGCTAGGGTTTCATAGAATATCAATAGCTTAACATTACAAAAGGTTATAAGAGAATATATAATAAAACCTAATGAACTCTAACTTACTAATATAAAGGTCCAATAACTTAAGTCCAATACTTTATTATCTAACATTATCAACCATTATCTACACCATATAATTGATTAAATCTTTATTATGGTATTGAAATATTATTTCTTTTCACAATTATAGCGATGACTCAACCATTATAGACAACCGATACAAACAAACTTTAAGAAATAAAACTGAAAACCTTATCAAAATTAACAAAATATATAGGTATACACGAAGTAGATCCGAAACAATTAGGGTTACGACCGAAAGTGAAATAATAATATTATAACTTTTTATGTTTTTTATTTTATTTTTACAAAATGATACAGTAAAAAAACGGATGTGTGTCGCGATTTACATCACAAATAAACCAAGCACGGACAAGCCAAACAACTATGCTCCATGATTTATTCACATGATTGATCTCAGAGATGTTATCAGATCTTGGTACCATTATAATATCGGTTTTTAGATTGATGAGGAGGAGGAATAGATGGATGAGACAATCAAATAAGAACGAGGTATATATAGGTTAACGGTATAAATGAAGTATTATGCAAAACAATATAAAAATATGATGCAAAAAGACAAAATGATGCAATATGACTGGTTCAACAACATAATAAGGACACGCATCAAAATGTCATTGGATTTCCAACCACAAATGAAATGATTAAGAATTTTCAACCACAAATGAGTTCCGGTTACAATTTGATTTAAATTAGTAATTGAGCAAAACATTAGAGATCGTGAAATTATTGTACCGTGAAATCATGATACCAAATAAAAGAATTTTTAATTAATGATATAAGTTAACATTATTGTGCCATTTTTGTATCCCTTACATACCTTTTTAAAAATTCAAAAATTAAAAACATTTCTTAAAAAGAATTCACAAATTAAAACCCTTTGATAATAAAATCAATGATCACGTCAGGCAAAACAATGATACTACCATAACATATGCCCAAATCAAAACAATTAATGACAACTAGCATAGAGAGAACGACACGTGTACGATAAAAAAATGAAGCCAAATGTTTATAATAGAGATTGAATACAAAGAGTGAATTCGTAATTATTCTTTTTAGAATTTGTAGTGAATTTGTTGTACAGAGACGAAAGTAGCAAGCATTAGGGTGTTATTTATTTTCCTTGGTTAAACATAGGCCAAGTCATAATTAGGTTTCCAATTAGTTTCCCTGGCTTTTCTAACTAAATAACAATTATAATATTTGTTTTTTTTTTTGACAAAATATTTGTTTGTTGTGTTTTTATTTTCTCATCAAAATATTATGTTTTTATTTGTAATTTTAATTATTTATCAATTATCATTATTATAAAATGCTAATAGAAATGACAGGTAGAAAGAAGAACACAAATTATATAAATAAAGTTTGGCAAAACAACTTCGCTAAATGGGTTTATGATCAATTGGAGCACATAACTATAATGATAAAACAAACTCAAATAGATAAGTTAGTTGTTTAAAGTAAAAAATTAAGCTTTAAAATATTGGTTGTGAGTGAGATAAGTATAAATTATTGTACCTTCTATGTTTTATGTGGAATTAAAATAATATAATAGTATTATTATTAAATAAAAATCTTGTTTTCTTGTGGACCAGCCTCTCCTTGAGGAAACAATAAATATAAACAGTGGAACATATGATAAAGAGACAATTGTAATGAAGATGATCGTGATTGCTTTTAAATGTACACAAACGAAATTTGTTGATAGTCCTTCAATGAAAAAAAAACAAATTCACGTACATGTGAAACAGTTGAATTCTAGTAGTAAAACTATAATGTTCTTGTAAGAGCTACAAACAACCAACAAAACATTCAAAGCTCAATGCTTGGCCAACCATCACCTAAATCAACATTTCTCCCATGTTTCTTTATGTAACTCTCAGAGGAAGAAATCTGCCGCATGCCATAACCAATATATAAGCTTAAGATTACCTTTCAAATATAAAATAATAATAAAAATAATAGTGGTAAAAAGTAGTAGTGGTGGTTAAAAAAACATAGTAAAGGAAAAAGAATATTATTACAAGATAAGGAGAAACCATGGAAGAATGTTTCTCAGTGAATCCAAAAAAAAAAAAAAATCTGAATCATCCTTATTGGATGTGTTTGACAGCATAACCAAGATATCCAGTGTATGGATAGTTTCCTTCAGCATTAGGTTGTAAAAAGTACAGATACCACAAGTGCATGTGAACAAGAGATTAAACAGCAAATGGTGAGAATAAACTCGTTCTTTTGCAATATAATAAAAAGAGACTTTCACATATGTAGCTTAATTAATGTACAAATCACTGAAACAAAAAACATCAAACAAAGTTCAAGAGCACTAACGGAAACAAAAGCATGCAATATAAAGAACCATATTTAACGTTTTAAAGAAAAATGAAATGATAGTTGGATTATGAATAAGTTTTAACTACTTGCATTGTGGGTAATTTTGAAATATCAATGAAATATTTGTAGTGAACAGTAATATCAATAATTAGCAAGCACTCAACACTTGCCAATAATTTTTTAAATAAGTCCAAGAAAAATTACTTACAAAACTAAGCATGCCCTTCACGAAAAAGAAAACATAAAGAAAGGAAGACTTCCCCAATAAAATGCAAACAATGTCACGACTCTTAAACCATAAAGAGCAGCATTTTGCATAAATGACAAATTTCCTTCAACATTAGGAGTCTCAAACTGTGAATCTAAATTGCATCTGCAGAACATTAAAACCACATAAAAGATAATTGCATGAGATAAGAAACGCAAAGGACTCATACAAAGCCTCTGAAAGAAAAGCAATAAACATATCATTTTTAATGGAATTAAGTCCCATTTGTGTGTGTGTGTCTGTGTTTATTTGAAGAAAAAAGGAAATTTAAAAGTACATACTCAAAAGCTAAAACAAACAGTGTCTAAAAAATAAATTGTTTAACAACTCACGTAAACAATCCAAGCAGAAGTACGATGGTAAGCAAGCTGCTAAACACCAAGTGCACCACGAGTAATAGTAGAAATTTCTTAATTTTCATGGCCAACAAACCTGATAAACTCCAATTCTTGAATGAACAATTAAGTCATAAGCTGATAGACTTTAATGTTTGAAACAACTTGCAAATGTGTGACAATTTTATGTTATATATATGAATGTTTTTTCGTAGTATTGTTAATAGATATATAGCTTTTATCATGTAATAACTATTACAATGCATTCACAACACATGATAAGTAAAGAAAGATTACACTCACATATATATAACATTAGCAGTTTTTAATTTTTATTACAACATGAACAAATAGAGTCAAGAACAACATAGTTTTTCAATGACACTTAAAACACACACATTGATATCCCCTAAATTTCCATTCCCTAACCAAGTTAATGAAATTGGGGCATATACATGACACCTAAATTAAAAACCCGTAGACCGGATCACAAAACCATAAATGTGTAAATCAATAGAACACTTAACACAATTTTGTAAGCGTATAATTTTGTAATATCAATAGAATGAAACACAGTAAACAACAGTTGGTAAGAGCAAAAAATAACAAGTAGACAGAAAGGAAAAACAACAATTCACACAAATACAAGAATGAAGAGTAGAATAAAATTATACCAAATAAAGCAAGCTTTATAACAAAATATATGTTTTATGTTATAATAATAATAGAAGTATTAGTAATGATAGTAGCTACAGTATGAATAATAATTAGAAAAATATGCAAAAGAATAATATAAAGACACAATAAACAATCCTAACACAATGGTAAGTAATCCAGTGTAAAATACAAAGGGTTATTTTTCTTTAAAGATTTTGAGAGCACGATCATCATAAGTGGTGCATGATAGTTTCTTTCGGCATCAGGTTGTCAGTTCAGGATCCTAGTTTTCACATGATAAATTAGATAGACAACTGCTGAGAATTTAGAGATACAGTAGTTTCAGTTGAACAAGAGATTCATTAATTAGAAATTGCAAATAATCATAACTAAACAGGAATTAAGATATAATATTTCATTTTATTGCAATCAATATATATTAAAAGGAAAAACAAAAAACAACAAGAAAGGAGTTAACATACTACATAACATTAATACCTATTATCTACATGAATCTAATTATTTGACAACACATCTGCATTAAGGGGATAAATTTAAGTAATCTTAATGGAAGCGTATACTTTTGTAACAAAATAACATTTATGTAAGCATATACTTTTGTAAAATCAATGGAATAAAATGTAGTGAACAACAGAAGATAAAAGCATAAAATACCAAGTAGTGAGAAATGAGAAAAAACAATTTGCACGAACACAAAAATTAAGAGTAGAAGAAAATTGTACGAAATAAAACTAGCTTTATAACAAAATATAGGTTTTATGTTAAAACTCTTTTGTAAACTTGAGATTTTTATGAAAACAAGCATTACACATTTCTTCACTTGAGGTTTCTTATTATTAACTCTACGTTTCATTATATGCACATAGACCACATTATTTTTTCGTTGTGGCAAAAGATAGTTATCTCAATTGTTACTATGAACACATAACTCATATGTTAAATTATCTCTCGTTGTAGCGAATAATAATTTTCCTTTTTTTTTTTTTTTTTTACTATGAGCACATAACTTGTGGGCTACATTATCTCTTCGTTGTAGCGAACTGTATACTATAAACAATTTAGTTCATAGGCTACATTATGTCTTTGTTGCAGTAAACATAGATTATCTATAATTATCATGAGCTCATTACTCATAGGTTGCATTCTCTCTTTGTTGCAGTGAACATTAATATTGCATTATCAATAAAACATTAAAACATAGTTTGATATAATTTTCTTTACTAAAACCAATTCATGTTGTCAAAGTTTTTATAACATTGTTATTGTAATTAAATTCATATATAGTATCACATGAAACTTGTAAAAACAACTAATCCTTACTACTTTGCTTAACCATTTAAATCTCGTCTTTATTATTTAAAAGCAAATACCACAAATAAGATTATCTTTTCTGAACAAAAAATAATTTGTTTCTCCCATAAATAAAATCATAACTTGGAAAAACTTGTCACAAGGTAAATTAACTACTCATTGGGGTATATTAAAAGTTTATCATATGATACATGGTCTTGAAGAATACTCCTCTTGGTATCCACTATAAATGGACTATGTATTGCTTTTATTCATTTTTAACTTGATGTTGCAACAAGTTATGTATTTTTAACTCATTAAATGATGTGTGTCTATAAGTTAAAGTCAAATGTTAACATGTAAGTCACTCTATATAGGATATTCGTTATAAAGTTAAAATATTTTCTTTTCCGATGCAAATTTTTTATCTTTAGTTTACTTAAATTTGTTTTAGGATATAAGTTAGTACAACCTTAGAAAACATTGATATGTATATTTCAACACACATGTAACATTTCACGTGTTGACAAACCTTGCAACTTAGCGTATATTAAAAATTTATTTAACAATCCAAATCAAAAGTGTGCCACGTGTTTATTTAGGAATAAAAGAAACATTTATTTACTTATAGCTTGTTTGCTTTTGCGATAAATTGGCAACAAATGTGCGTTTAAGGTATAAGCTAATAATTGTGGCTTCATAATTTTCACATTTTGTGCATTGGGAAGTGGAAATGAGCCTTCAAAAGCTAATCCAAACATACACTTAGAACACTTCATTTATGATATTTTAAACCAAACAAGTACTCTTAATAACCTTTGGAAAAATAGATGAGGCAAAGTCCCACATCGAACCTTCTTAAAAATAGCGAGAGCAAGATTAGTAATATACATATGGGAACAATGGCACAAAATCGAGTAATTCGGGATTTTGAAAATATTTGCTTCTGAAAGCGCTTTTCTCATGTTGATATTCACAATGCTCAAGGATTACTACATCGCTATCTTTAAGGTTTTTCATTTCTTCCCTTGTTTTTGTTTTCCTTTCAATATTTTGTTTCAAGTTTTCCTTAATCATTTATGTTTTCGAGACATAGCAATTCTATACTTGAGTCAAGCTCTTGGTACTTTTAATATTCTCCAAGAGGAGTATTCTTCAAGCTCATTAAGATTTTGGGATATTCGTAATATTTTCTATATTTGAGTCATGTAATTCTACTTTTCCCTAAACATAGCAATTCTAGATTGTTTTGATGTAACTCACGAAGAAATCATGCAAATCGATAAAACATGACATCTAAAGACTTATGAAGACTTTGGGAAGATCATGGATGAAGGTTCAAAAGATCTCGGAAGACATTACAAAGGGAGTATTGACATGATCTATTTTTCCAAAGTTTCTTTTACCTCATCTATTTTTCCAAAGTTTATTAGGAGCTAAGTGAACACATTGCACTTCATGGAAATTATCAAACATAGGAATACTTTTCTTATAATTTAAGAGGTGAACAATTTCGGAAATGAAAATTTATCTCTTTTTCTTCTCCAACTTTCTACTCTCCTCTTCATTCAATTTCATTTTTTTTTCATTTTCCCCCTTTAGTTTCAGTATTCAAGGCACACTTTTGCTTTGGACCGTTCAATATATATTTTTTAAAATGTTAACATGTACCCTTGGAACACATGTTAGTATAAAAATAAATAGAAATTCTGTAAATTTATTTTTCAAAAAGTTGAAAATTGATCTTTCTCAATTAATACTTGTTATCAGTGGAATCTTTGACATGTGGCAAAGGTACATATTAGCATTACCCAACTATTTAATAAACTCCAAGTTGCAATATAGGTTTCTCAATATGACAATTGTCACACATGTGTTGAAATATACCAAAGAGCTAACTCCAAGGGTTTTGTCTAGTGATAAAAGTGCAGGTATTGAATTTGAAAGGTGCTGAAATATATCAAAGAGCTCATTCCAACGGTTTTGTCTAGCAATAAAAGTGTAGGTCTTGAATTTGAAAGGTCTTGGATTTATGTCTCGTTAGTGTCTTTGAAGGGTGACGAATGTAAATATAATGTAAGTGTTATTTGAGTCTAAAGACCTTTTTAGCTAAATAAATGATTCTTTTAATGCTAATGATATGCCACTTTATGGAAATTAATTTAAAATTTCAAATATAGGAATACCTCACTCGCTTATAATTAAGAGGTGAAAAATTCTGGAAACTAAAATCCATCTCTTTTTCTTCTCTAAAGGCATTCTTCATTCAATTTTACTTTTATTTTGTCCTTTTACTTTTAGTTTTTAAGGCACTTTTGTGTTGGACTGTTCAATAAATTTTTAATATACCTTAAGTTGCAAGGCTTGTCAATATGAGAAAATGTTACACGTGTGTTGAAATATACATATCAATTTTTTTTAAGGCAATGCTAACTTATACCCTAAAGATACATGTTAAAAAAACTAAAAATGAAAATTTTGTATTTGAAAAGAAAATATTTCAACTTTATAACATATATCCTATATTGAGTTCCTTACGTGTTAACATTTGACATTAATTTATATATACACATCATTTAATAAGTTAAAAATACATAACTTGTTGCCACGTCATTGGATGTGTCTAAAACTCTTTTGGTATTTTTTTTTGTCAAGTAACCTAGTGGTTAGAATTCACCTTTTTTAAGGTGAATAAATAGGGTGTTCGGAGTTCGAATCCCGACCCATGCATATAATAATGCATGTCCCTACCAACTGAGTTATGCTCACGGGGACAATAAACTCTTTATTTTATAGTAAAAAAAAATTGTTTTATACAAAAAGAAAAAAAAACATAATTAAAGGTGTATTGGTAAAATGTACTGTATACATCTAAAACTCAACAAGAAATTTATGAATAAGTACAATGAATTTTTTTAATGAATATCCTATATATTTTTTATTTTGAATAATAAATATTTTAATCTTTAAAATTGTAGAGATTGACTAATTTAGTATATCAAAATAATGAAATACTTGTATATCCGTCTCCTTCCCATATTCCTCCATCGTAAAATGTTCGCTCTAGTTGACTTTTTCACATATGTCACTTCATAATTTCAGTCTTTGATATCTTTAATTATATTTTAACAAAATTATAAAAAGGTATATTTTGAAAATATTCATTCTTTAATTATCTATTAGTGATTTATTAATCAAACTAAATCATTCATTTTTTGTCCTCATGAGCTTAACTCAGTTGATAGGGACAAATGCATAATATATGTAAGGTCCGAGGTTCAAACCCCGGCCCTCACCAAAAATAATCACTCTTTTTTTTTTTGAGGGAAAAAATAATCACTCATTTTGTTATCAATAAAAAATCACTCATTTTACAATGAAGATAGTAATTAATAATGGGCAGGAGAACGTAAGAAAGACTACATTAATGAACTAAAAAATTTATGGAAAATTTTAACAAGTGTCCCGGAGCATTAGTTAAGAACCTTAAATGATAACTTTTTATGAAAGTTTGTGTAATCAGTGCATTAAAAATTGAAAACTTTGACATTATTAAAGAATAGTTACTTAATTTAGTAGGCTTAAAGAGTGCCTCTCGGGGACACTTGTTAGCAAGACCCAAAATTTATTAACCGGTTATAGAGAGATCAAATGGAAGTGTGAAACAAGGAAACCCATTGATGTGGGACTTAGGACACTGTCATTCTTTTTGTACATTCTCTATATCCTGATTTTGTATCTTGTCACAAAATTGGCCATAACAAGGATCTTGCAGCAAAGCTGCAAAAATACTCTCATGTTGTGTGCAAGTGTGAGTTATATGTCCCACATTAAATAGAAAAATGAAGATTGACCACTTTATAAGTTAGAGGACCCATAAATCTATTGTCTTAAAATTTTTGATAAGAGTGTCGCGTCCCTCTCACATATGTGGTTGCTCTGCCTAGATGTAGGAAGCACCCGCTCCAACACTACAATCCTCAAAGAATTACCATTAGCATTACCAAGAAGGTCATGAAGATCATCAAACTTCCCTTCTGAATCATGAGCATATTTGGTTCAATTTTTGGTCCGATTTTAATTACCTTGATAAAATCTCAAATATTATTGTTGCATTTGTTACTTTTATTTCTTGATAATTCAATTTTAATTGCTTGTTTAAATGGTAATGCCACAAGTTTAAATGGTAATGCAACAATGGAATTTGCTGTGACTCATCAATTATTTTGTACTAACCATTCTTCTCGTATAAGACTAGTTGGAGGCTGGGAATGCTAAGATAGGAAAATCGTCTTGAAAGAAAAAATTTGCTAGAGTATGGTCATGAAGTTTCTTTTAACGGCAAATATTAATACTGTTTGTATTATGTTGATCGTCGACTCCTCGCCCTCCCAAACACTATGAAATTTGCTATTGACAACTTAAAGTAGGTTGCATACTTCCTTTCAAGTTTTTCTTAATCATTTATGTTTTCGGGACATAGCAATTCTATATTTGAGTCAGGCTCTTGGTATTTTTAATATTTTTCAAGAGGAGTATTCTTTAAGTTCGTTATGATTTCGAGACATTTGTAATCTTTTTTATATTTGAGTCATGTAATTCTACTTTTTCTGAAACATGACAACTCTAGGATGTTTTAATTTAATTCACGAAGAAATCATACAAATCGGCAAAACAAGACATCTAAAGACTTAAAGAATTTATTCATGATGTTACTTAAAGAATTTGATTTACTTAAGTACCTAAACTTGTTATCAAATTTAGGCCCACCAAAGAAATGCTCCCAATTGAAAGCACAGCAACAGGTTCTGTAAACTGATCTTGAGTCATGTCTGATTTGTTGCATGGAACGGCTTGTAATGAGTTCTCTAAAATCTAAATTTGTTTTTCCATTTTTTTAATTTTTGAAATAAAATCATTTTTTTATTTTTATTTTTAAATTAATATATATGAAAAACAAAATTATATAGTCACTGTACCACGTAATCAAAAAATACTGACCCAACGTGCCACGTCAGCTCATTTGCACAGTCAAGGTTTATATTTGAAGAATCTTGATTTTACAAGAACGAAAGCTAAAAAAAATAATATTAGCAGCAAAACTAAAAATGACGTATATTGCAGCAAGTAAATCATTATTAACCCTAATATATTTAGATATACAAGGAGGTGATTGGGGATTAGAGATATGTTTTTGAAATAAATTCCAAAAATTAAAGGAATAACATGTGCTCGGACTAGTGGTGGAGAAAAAGAGTGGGGAAGCCGGAAAAGATGGTTGAAGATGTGGGGGAAGAAGGAGCCTTTGTGGCAGGGAGTTGGGAATGATGAAGAAGAAGGCTTAATTGATCTTTTGATCCCATGACTAATTTCTTGTTTTCATTTTGGTTCCATATATCTCCTAAAATCAATCTTTTGGTCCCCTATGTTTGTCTCCGTTGTTCAAATAAATCCTGGTTATTAACTTCAACCTCAAATGTCTATGGTGGACCAACCTTAAGAGTAGTCCACCATAGATCCTATTAATTGTTTTAATTTAAACCGTTTGATCATTTCTTTTAAAGGATGACCATTAGATTACGCAAGTATATTTTATCTTCCAATGACACGACAACAACTAATTAATTTTCCTTCAATTTCTTCATCTTCTTCCTCGCTCTTGTTCATCATCTTAAACATCGCATTTATCAACACCATCATCATCATCTAAGAAACACCAAAAACACTATTCATCTTCAACAACATAAAAATACCATCATCAGAAGCGCCAGAAACACCATGCATCATTATAATCTCCCTGTTTATGGTAGTAGCAGATTTGAAAGAGAAAAAAAAAAACCAAACATAAAAACATTATATAAACATGAATCAAAATAACATAATCTTCTCGTAAGAAACAAAACAATACAAAAGTGTTTTAAATAACAGGTAGCAATTTCGGAACCAACGTTAAATAAACACAAATCCATCATAAAATTAACATGAATCCAACACTAAATTACATAATCTTTTCTTAAGAAACGAAACAAAAGGGTTTTTTTTTTTGACAAAGAAACAAAAGGGTTTTAAACATACCCTTTTGATTTTTGAGAAAAAAAGGTAAATAAAATTAAATGTTGTTGGTTCAGTATAAGATAAAGTAGACCAACATCAAATATGTAAGGTGGACATTACTTAATCCATGTATAGGTGATAAATTTTCTAAATTACTTAGGTGATAAATTTTCAAATGTGAAAGATGTTACATATATCGTGTGTACCAACATACACATAGCATATCCAGCATCTTTCACATACTTCGAAAATTTATAAGCAATCTTAGTTCATATTTATAAGCAAAGCATTTCAGTACTTTTACCATCGTTATCGATGTGGGACTTAGGACACTATCATTCTTTTTACGTTCTCCATATCCTGATTTTGTATCTTGTCATAGAATTGGCCATAACAAGGATCTTGCAGCAAAGCTACAAAAACAGTCCCCCACCCACCCAAGCACCCGCTCCAACACTACAATCCACAAAGGATTACCATTAGCATTACCAAGAAGGTCTTGAAGATCATCAGACTTCTCTTCTGAATCATTGCAATTATGAACATATGAGCATATCAGTTCAATGGATTACCGGTCCAACTTTGGTCCGAACTTGAACAGGTGAGCATATTTGGTTCGATTTCCGGTCCGATTTTGATTACCTTAATAAAATCTCAAATATTATTGTTGCATTTGTTATTTTTATTTCTTGACAATTCAATTTTAATTGCTTGTTTAAATGGTAATGCCACGATGGAATTTGTTGTGACTCGTCAAGTATTTTGTACTAACTATTATTCTCGCATAAGACTAGTTGGAGGGTGAGCATGCTAAGATAGGAAAATGGTCTTGAAAGAATAATCTTGCTGGGTATGCTTATGAAGTTTCTTTTAACTGAAAATATTAACATTGTTAGTATTATGTTGATAATGGAGATCGTCGACTCCTTGCCCTCCTAAACACTATGAAATTTGCTAATGACAACTTGAAGAGGGTTCCATGCTTCCTATTTCATGGCAATTTAAAAGATTGATTTACAGCATATATATAGGTTACTTAAATATGTCATGACTGCGATTATAGATTGAATATTGATCTGTGCTAAGTTTCTAACATGCATATGGACACAAAAACCACCTGAAATGAACAGCATATGAAGTTCGTCTAAGCCGGAATTGTTCTGATTTTCATACTTGGACGTAAGTTTATGAAGTTGCAAGAGCCAAGAGAAGGCAGAGTAAATGTTGAAAAGAATTTTTTTATGTAATATAATGTATGTGTATAAAATTATAATCAAATAAGAAAAAAGAAGCAAGAACAACAGCACTCAACATTAGTTTATATGTACTTCTGGGGAGAGCTTATGAAATCTTGAATCCATTGAAGGTACCATTAGAAGCTTTGTTTGTTTTTATTGATCACCAATTAAGATATGTATTCTTCTCTGTGTGTATCAAGAAAACTGCAATGGTGTCAGCCTGAAACTGAACAGGGCTCAGTTTTAAGAAGACAGCAAATGTAAACGTAATGGAAAACTGAAATAAATAACAAGTATATAACAATATAACTAACCACGAGAAATGTAGTTACCTATGATATCATGTAAAAAAACCCAATATTTGGAGGACTAAATCCCACAAGCCTGAGAGAGTATAGTAAATATAAAGCATAGCCAGAGTTCCATCTCTAAGATTTTGAATGCTGAGGTTTATATAAGGTTAGTTCCTGTAAAGAAATTTAACTGTGAGTAAATTTTTTGTATCTTTGAAACTGAACATTAAATTTTAGCCAAATGGATAAATGAGGTTACCTTTGAACAGAATTCATGATCATGATGCAAATTTGAAGTTTTCACTATTGTTTCCCACTTGCTATAGCTGGATGCTCTACTATAACCTATCCTTTTAACAGCCTGTGATTGTGTTCCTCGACTCAAATATATGGACGGACTCTTCAAAGAAACTAAAGGCAATGCACGACAAAGCCACGACTCAGAAGGTGACTTTGGCAATGGTGGGGAAAGAAGGTGCATAACACTTTTAGCATCACTTTTTCCTAAACCATCATCAACAACAACAATTTGCTTGTTGTTAAACTTTGTACCTTTGTCAAATGAGCTTTGCACAAGTTGCAAGGACATGGATTCTTGGCCAATTTCCATTGAAAGGTTCCTTGAATTTGAACTTCTTTTGGATCCTTGTGATTGCGCCTCTTGAAAACTTTCATGACCTTGGCTTGGGAATTTCAATTTTCTAATTTGGTTATTCTCGGCCTGAGATTGAGGCCTACTTCGAAAAGAAGATACGCCAGCAGCAGCAGCTCCTGATCGACGAAATGAAGAGATCCTACTTATCTGATTAAGTTCACCTGAGTAAGCATTATACCTCTTTGATTCACTCGTCCATTTTTTTCTTGCCTCATGCATATCTGGCGATGAAGCTCCGGAGCTTGATTTGCTTTTATGAATAGCATCCCAAGCCTGCAGGAAACATTCATTACTTGAAGTCATTATTAGTAGATAAAAATGATTTACAAATTGAGGTCAAGGTAAAGTACTATTGACTATTGAAAGGTGCAGTGCCGTTCAATAGAGATTGCCAATGTCACAACACGGAAAATAGCAATCTGTTCAAATTACGCTATGCTACAGTGTTAACGTATTGCAGAACAATAGTGATTTTTTTTTAAATCCTGCTAAGCTATAGCTATAGCGCCGCTATTTGACAACACTGAGTGCAATGCAATAAATTGTATAGAAAACTCAGACCAACTTGGTTCTTACCTTCTTTATGGATGGACCTGAGCTAAATTGAGAACTTTTGTTAGGCTTTTCAACCTCATAGGAAGACCACATGGGAATCTGGTTCTCCATTTTTGTCTCAGGCATTGGATTTAACAAACACAATGAATTCTTAATGCATGATCTTGGAAATAATCCACAACCCTTAGCTGAAATATTTGCATAATCATCAGTTTCATCATGGTCACTTTCTTCTTCTTCCTCTTCTTGGCATTGACCATTGTATGGTACAATGTCAGTGATATTTCTATTGTTAACAAAAGAGTTCTTTTCCTCACTAACCAATTTGGTGCTAGGTTGTTGTAACAAAACAGATTGTTTTCTTGGAGCATGCTGATGAGGCTGTAAAGTCATAGCCTTTGCTGCAGGTAAAAACCGGTTCATCATGAATTCTTGAGCTTGTTTATCATCCGTAGAAGAGATTCTACACTTATTTGCATCCAAATTATCCAAACCACTTACACATACTGATTCTGTTGAAGACAGTGTTTCTAAGGCATCTGAAAAAGCATCATCATCATTGGCGTCATCGTCATCCTCTTCCAAATTTTGTAGCTTTTCATTTTTTTGTCCTTTATCATGATCTAATTTATTCATAATGTCACTTAAAGAATTCGATTTACTTGAGGACCTAACCTTGTTATCAAGTTTAGATCTAACAGGGATATGCTCCCAATTGAAAGACACATAAACAGGTTCTGTTACTTGGTCTTGAGTCATGTCTGATTTGTTGTATGGAAGAGAATGTGCTGAATTATCTAATATCTTTATCTTTGTTTCAGTTGAAGATGTTGGTGTACAAATAGAGCGTCTCACAGACATAAGAGGAGCATTAATATTCAATTTCCCTTCATTCATCATCATGTTCCACAACTGAGTTTATAGAAGCAGCCCTTCCTAAGAATAAAGTAAAATTTCAAGGCAACATAAATGAGGTAAGAATCCTTCTATTCTATTAAGCAATTCTAAAATTGACATGGAAGTACGTGATCATTAAAATTTTGAGTTAAAAATTTACAATATAAATAGTAGATTCTCCTTTTCAAATTCTAACCAATACTTCAATTGAAGGCGTTTCTGGTGTGTGTCGGTATTTGATCGCACGTGATTACATCCAATCACTTTATTTTTCAAATTATTATAAGTGTTAAGTGCCAACAATAATACAGTTAGAAATTCTAATCTTTCAAAAAAAAAATTTTAAAATTTAACATGGAATAATTGATCATTAAAGTTATGAGTTATAATATAAATAAACAGATTAACATGGAATCCATGATCATCACAAGGTAAACTTAAAGCACCACAGGAGGGATCATAATAATAGTACTAATAATAATACCACCAATGATAAATAAATGAATGACAATGAAGTTATGAAGAAAGTACCATACCAATTTGATCACATCATGAAACATGGGACATAGCCTCAGAAGCAGAATGTGATCCTAGCTAGTAAACTATACATCAAAAAAAATATATCTAGCGTGTGTGTTTGTTTTGTTATTTTAGCTATAGAATTTAGCTAAGTAAAGTAATAAGTAGGATAGTGTAGAGTCATCAAATCAGTAGTAAGTGAACATCACATGGTGAGGGAGTTCAGTCACATAAAAAGATGAAAAGGATCAAAAGGAATGAATGGTAGCAGTTGCTAAACGATAGAGTGTGAAGGGGGGGAATGAGTAAGAGTGAAGAAAAGCAGAAAAGTAAGACAGAGACAGAAAGCTTTAGTATATCTATCTTCTTTTGCTTTGTGTGTTTTTTCAGATTTTACTATGTGTCTGGAATATGTTGAAAGAGAATAGAATGGACAATATTCAACTCCAAAATGTCTTCCTATATTCAATTCAATAGGCTTATTTATTTAGTCGGTGCACCTTTTTCTCTCTATGACAAAGTGTGGTTAAGTTAGTTTTTAGAGTATTAACAAATATGATAACAATGGGTGACAAAGTTTTATTGCAAGAGTTTGGAAACTACTCAATTTTTAAAGTTTTATTCAAACCACAACCATGCATAAAGTTGAAAGAAACGAAAGCATCTCATTTAAACGTTTTTGACTAGGATGTGGTTTAAATTTTAAGGCTTTTTAATTAGTTGGAATCAAATTCGATACCTGAAGTCTACAACACTCTCACAAAGTAATAGTCATTTGCGCTAGATTGAATGTTGAACAATTATATAGTTCAAAACATAAAAGTTAATACCATGCCTTTTTAAAATAAAGTTTAGTTTGAATATATAAATAAATATCTTTTATTTATTTTTAGTGCATTATTGATACTCTCAATTTAATAAATTAAATTGTAAAACCCCCATCAAGACAAATTTTACAACAATTGTAATCATTATATTGACACATTTCGGCTTCACCCTAACGATATAATGATTTTCGTTGTTGTAAAAACATGATCTAAAGAAGTGTTTAACACATTTGGATTATATAATTTAAAATGTTAAATTTGTTATTGGATTGTGGTTGCCTAAAGAGTAGTTTAAAACACCTCAACTTCTGAGTTTTGAAAAGTTTTGGATTCTATATTCCAAAATTTTATAAAAACACTTTGATTTATATAATCGGAACTGGGTAAAACTGAAAAACAGAGGATGTATGAGTATCTTGGAGGGTGGAGAAAGTAACACTCATTCTCTATAGAGATACACATTTGTTGGGCCGGCCTAGCTAATAACTTGAGTTGGATCACACTATTGACACCTCTAATATTTGGAAGCTACATTTACCTTGCTCGTGTTTTTTTTTTCTTCCTTTGATGCAACTTTTACCTCTCTTTTAGTTTTTAAAATTACAAAAACTGTGAATTTTTGTAAATTTTTACCCTATGTGGATCACTAACTCGGAACAAGGTTTGTTCTTGTCGTATTTTCTATCACAGAGAATATTTCACTTAAAACCTTCTTTATGAACTATTCAAATTTGAGTTGGGTCTAACTCAATGTGAGACAAACTTATGGATTTATATTAGAAATTTTTTAAAATGGGATTTTAAATTAGGGATTTATATTTTAAAGGGAAGAGATGCATCATACATGCATGAAACTCGTGCGATTAGAGGTCTAGTTTTAAAATACAAATCCCTCCAATAAATTACATGCATATGCATGAAACTCGTGCGAATAAATTACATATATATGTACATGCTGCCATGTTGGATACGGTGCATGTATTCAAAAAAAAAATGTTGGATGATAACGACAACTCCTATGATTCATAGGACCACAGTAAAAAACAAAACGATGACACGCAAAATAATAATTTCATGTGAACAATATGACAATTGTTTTCGTGGGCATAGCTTATAGCTTAACTAGTATACGTATACTGGTATGTAAGGATTAGAGTTTTAACTCTGAATTTCTTACTTATTCACTTTTTAACTAATATAAGATAATTGAAAAGAAAAAAAAAACAACTAATGACCATACATAGATGGAGATTATATTAATTTCCTCTTCATAAAAAAAAAAAAAAGATAGAGATTATATTATACACTTTTCAGTCATTATTATAAAAGTAAAAATATATATTTTAAATTTATTCAATTAATGATGTATATAATTTTTAGTATAGAGCACATACATAATTTAATTAATGAATCTAAATTGTTGATTTTTGCTTCTAATAGTGACCTGATATTATAATTGTATATATATGTGACATCTGTACTACAAAAATGGTAACCAAGACCAAGATATCAAACATTGGTAACTCGTTGTGTAATGATGATATCCCATATGACAAAGTTCATTCTGTCTTTTTTAATCCTCATTTCCATTTCATGTCTTTCATTTGCCTTGTCTAGTGAGTACCCAATTTCGAGCCATGACAAGTTTTCCTCTGATGAAGAAGTGTTTGAACTCTTCCAAATGTGGAAGAAGGAGCACGGACGAGACTATGCCGATTCAGAGGAGGAAAATGCCAAGAGATTTGAGATATTTAAAACCAATTTTAAGTATATCAATGAGATGAATGCAAAGAGAAAGTCGCAAACGCAACATCGTTTGAGTCTCAACAAGTTTGCTGATATGAGTCCTGAGGAGTTCAGTAAAACCTACTTACCAAAGATAGAGATGCAGATACCCTCCAGTTTGGACAATGAGAAGCTTAAAGATGATGATGATTGTGAAAACCTTCCCACTTCTGTAGATTGGAGGGAAAAAGGAGCTGTGACTGAAGTTAGGGATCAAGGAGATTGTCGTAAGATTTTATTAATTATACCATTCTTTATTACTAATTTTCATTTTTGCATTTCATTTCATCTATGTTTATGAATTTAATAATTTTACACCTTTAGAAAGTATATATAGGAATATAGATTTTGAAGTTATTTTAGATGTTATTATGATGAAAAAAGTTAACTACAAAATATATAAGTGAATTTTTAAGGTAATTTAAAAAGTTAAAATGAAAATGTGTTTATTTTTACAAGATTAGCTAATAATCCACATATTTTCTTGGACTTATTCAAATAAAATTGTTATTTTGTATTTGACCAACAAAAAAAAAAATTGTTATTTTGTAGAGAGTCATTGGGCTTTCTCTGTCACTGGTGCAATTGAAGGACTAAACAAAATAATCACGGGAAATCTTATCGAGTTATCTGCACAAGAAGTTATGGACTGTGACCCTGCTAGTAAGGGTTGTGCTGGAGGTTTTTACTTTAATGCATTTGGTTGGGTTATTGAAAATGGTGGGATCGATACAGAAGCTAACTATCCTTATTTAGCTAAAAATGGTACTTGCAAGGTATGATTTGCAATTGTTCATTTTCTCCTTCACTGTTTGTCTTTTCTAATTAATAAGAAACTTTAGTCACATTCTAACATCTTAGCTTGTTGAACCATCAAATTATATGTTCTTTTCTTGAAGGAAAATGCAAACAAGGTTGTTAGTATTGACAACCTTCTAGTTTTGGATGGATCAGAAGAAGCACTTTTGTGTCGTACTAGTAAACAACCTGTTAGTGTGAGTTTGGATGCAACTGGCCTTCAATTCTATGCTAGTGTAAGTATTAGTATTTATTGATGTATTAATTGACAAGACTAGTGATTTTGTAAAAAATTAAAATCTTATTTTATTAATCAGATTCAACCATATATTTAAATCAAGGTGTAATCTATCTAATGTGAGACTAATTATTTCAATAGAAAGTATATATATATTTCATGAAATGGTTGTTTTGACTAAAATAGGGAGTCTATGGTGGTGAGAACTGCAAAAAAGATTCAAGGAATGCAAATCTTGTTGGTCTAATAGTGGGTTATGATTCGGTGAATGGTGAAGATTATTGGATTGTGAAAAACTCATGGGGAAAAGATTGGGGAGAGAAAGGTTACTTGTTTATCAAAAGGAATGTTATTGAAGATTGGCCTTATGGGGTATGTGCAATCAATGCTGCGGTTGGTTACCCAATCAAAACAGCTTTATCTTCAGCCATGTAGTGGTTGGTTAGAGCAAAGAATAATACTACTAAGTACTAGTAATCCTTTTGAGACCTATCTATAGGTTTCTCTAAGCAACGCCATATTATTGTAGTGTTAGCATAGAATTTGGGGCATGTTTACGACTTAATTATATGCCCTTTTATGTATGTACTAGTACTACTTCTCATAATATATTAAATAATGGTGGCATTTCTATGAGTTATCATTTGGTTTCCCTTTCATAGTGTATTTTATTACATCATTTTTTCTAGCAAAATTTTCTTGAAAATGAGCAAACTAGCTCGAGACGTGCAAATTAGTTGCAAACCCAGCATACAAAATGAGTTGACCCGAGCCAAAATTTGTTGCAAATTAGTGGTAAGATGTGCAAAATTAGTTGACAATAAACTAAGTCAACTCGAATAAAGTTTGAGACTCAACACGATAATTTTTTTGAATCAAAACAAAAAATAAGGAGTGCATCAGTGAATGAACAGTGTCTGCAAGGATATGAGTGTCTACAAGGATATGTATATATCTGCATTCGTTGATTCAAAAGTGAAGAAAACGACAAGACAATTGATTCGTTGAACTTGAGCTGTAAATTAACTTTGTTAACTAAATAAATTGAACTTGACTTATATATAGTTTGACTCGTTAGGCTCTTGATCTGCCTTAATAAGATTCAAAACAATACAAAAGGGTTTTAAATAAAAAAGTTACAATTTCGAAACCATCTTTAAATAAACATGAATCCAACCTAAAATTAACATGAATCCAACACCAAAGTACATAATCTTTTCATAAGAAACGAAACAAAAGGGTTTTTTCAAACATAACCTTTTGATTTTTGAGAAAAAGGGGTAAATAAAATTAAGGGTCGTTGGTTCGGTTTTAAACACACCCTTTTGATTTTTGAGAAAAAAGGTAAATAAATATGTAAGGTGGACGGACCAACATTGCATAATCCATGACTAGAAATGATATTTATACAACCATTTTATTACAACTTTTTGAAAAAGAAAAAAGTATTCACAAGTGGTTATACATATATCATTACTCTTTTTGAAATTAGGTGTTGTTAACCATCCAAAATGTTTGGTCATCATTTATCCCATAAATTTCCAAACATGTGGATTTTGGTACAAATAATCATATGTACAAAAAATACACTTGCTACTAAACTTTATAATAAGCGTTTTTGGGGCCAATCTTTTAATACTCTTGATGGGGTACTAAGTTAAACTTACATCTTAGTTCATATTTATAAGCAAAGCATTTCAGTACTTTTACCATAGTTATCGATGTGGAACTTAGGACACTGTCATTCTTTTTGTCATTCTCCATATCTTGATTTTGTATCTTATCAAAAGGAATTGTAGTGTTTGCTCCAACACTACAATCCTCAAACTCAAAGGATGGCCATTAGCATTACCACGAAGGTCTCAAAGATCCTCATTAACCAATTTGGTGCTAGGTTGTTGTAACAGAACAGATTGTTTTCTTGGAGCATGTTGATGTGGTTGCAAAGTCATAGCCTTCGCTGCAGGTAAAAACCGGTTCATCATGAAGTCTTAAGCTTTGTTTACCATCAGTAGAAGAGGTTCTACACTTGTTTGCATCCAAATTATCCAAGCCACTTACACATAATGATTCTGTTGAAGACAGTGTTTCTAAGGCATCTGAAAAAGCATCATCTTCATTGTCGTCATTTTCATCCTCTTCCAAATTTTGTAGCTTTTCATCCTTTTATCCTTTATCATGATCTACTTTATTCTTGATGTTACTTAAAGAATTTGATTTACTTAAGCATCTAATGTTTTGAGACCTATAGGTTTCATCTTCAGCCATGTAGTGGTTAGTTAGAGCAAAGAATAATACTACTAAGTACTAATCCTTTTGAGACCTGTAGGTTTCTCTAAGCAACGCCATATTGTAGTGCTTTCATGGACTTTGGGGCATGTTTACGACTTAATTATATTCCCCTTTATGTATGTACTATTACTACTTCTCATAATATATAAAATAATGGTGGCATTTCAATGAGTTACCATTTACTTTCCCTTTCATAAGTATATTTTACTAAATCATTTTTTTTTAGCTCAATTTTCTTGCAAATGAGCAAACTAGCACAAGACGTGCAAATTAGTTGCAAAACCAGCATACAACTTACTATATACTAGTAAATTGACAATAAACTAAGTTATGCTACTCTTGAAAAACATTATTAATTTATAATTTCAAATTCGGATTTGTTATGGCATGTAACAATCCTTGTTGGTCCTACTTTTCTACAAGTGAGAGCCACTTTCGTGAACATTTTTTTAGTGAATCATGTGCAAGTAAGCATTCTCACATCGAATGAAAATGTAAATATAAATGTTAAATGATATATATGTGGTGTTATGAAAGTTTTGCCGTGACGTGACGGCATTCCCTTGAAAAGTTTTGGATTAAACATAGTTATCCTACAATATCCAAAAAATATTATCAAAGGTGAGACTCAAACACACAAAAAATGCGGAGAAAAAGAGTATTGTAAATTCAAACTCGGCCTTAACACATCAAATATTTTTGCAGTAATTTATCATTTGACTTGCAAGCTTATTTTTATATATTTGTTAACTAAAAGAATTGGTATAGAAGCAGGAACTGCTTCAATTTAGTTTTAGGTTGCCATGATTTTCTACCGTGGAACAAAACACTAGTAATAAGAGCAGTAGTATAATGGCAAAAGAAATAAGACAACAATACCACGTGCCAGGGCAGGTGAGATACCCTATTTGCAAGCTTCCAAAGCCATCTAATTGAAGTTTTGACCACTGAATATGTATTTACATACATGAGGTTTCGTTGCTTACTTGCTTATGTACCAATACCATTGGCTTGTATTTGTCTTTTATTGTCAGAGGATATGATTCTTGAGAAATTTCCTTGCCTTGCTTCTTTCAAACTTCTCATCCTATTTATCAACTACAATTATTAATTTACAATGTCTAGATTTTGTTGAGTTTTTCTGTAGTTTTTTACTTATCTAAAATAGAATATAGAATTTATCTCGAACAAAGCTTTTGCAATTAGAACCGTAAAAAAAAACTCATTAAAGAGCCTCTTTTGTTGGACATTCATATTTCTTGGTTATATCTTAGATGAGTTTGTGTTTGGGATTTATTTTTCCCACCCTGCCGCCTTTTCGCGCGCCCTGCAAAATTTCAAAAATACCCCTGATTCGGATTATATAATTCAGAACAGATTGTTAGTGCTATCCGGAAAACGAATTCCAGACCAGATGTTATGTGTTTTTTGTGTCTTTCTTTGATGTAAAGGGTCTCTGTTGACCGTTATATGAACCCCACACAAGCTGCAATGCAATTGCAGGGTTCATATGAACGGCCAACAATGACCATGACACCACCAACACCCCTAGAAAACTAATTTTTTTTGAAGAAAATGAAAGAAAAGAGGTGAAGTGAAGAATGAAGCTATTTGTTGAAGATGGAAGCCTATTTATAGCCTAAAACAAGTCCTAGGTCATTACTACAGTCAATGAAAACGTGTTAGTGGTTGTAACCGTCCAAACCTACATTAATGGCTCTACACAAAAGAATCCAATGCTGAAGCTTTCCGGATTATACATTCCGGAACTTCCTTAATCCTACAAAAAGTGTCAACTTTTCTCTCGTTCATCAGTATCGTATTAATCCGGAATATATATTCCGGAAAAAACAGGTGCATTCCAGATTGTATTTTTCGAACTGAATCAGTGTCATGGCCGGTGGTTTGCACCACATGTTTTGTCGGTGGTCAAGTAAAAAAAAACGTGTTTTACCACATTTTTTGACTACATTTATGACCTCCCAACCGTTTTTTGACCCACCCTCCCTATAAATAACCTTCCAAACCCCATCATTTCTCACACCATCCTCTCACACCCTCTCTTCCTTCTACAACCATGGTTTTCCATCTGTTGGCCTTTCATAGATAAGGACCTTGTTGAGAACTTTCAGGGTTTGTATGAACGGTCAATGAGGATGGAACCGCACTGCAAATAAGTGCGGTTCATCTAGGGGTCATGTGGGTTAGTGTGATTCTAAGCTTGGCCTGTCTGGGCGTAAGTTTGAGTACCCCCTACCTCCCTTAGGGGCATTGTTTTCTTCTTCCCGCCCTCCTCTTCCCTCCTCCCCTGGTTGCCCTCCAACAGGGAAGCTATTGGTATGTCCTATCACATACCAGTGGTTAGGTTCTTAGGAGATTAGAATTAGGCTCTTAGGAGATTAGAAATAGATTTAGGTTCTTATGTAATAAGCTTAAAAAGCTTCAACATCATTGTAATGTATTGTTCATATATTAATAAAATGAGTTGTTTTTGTCTTTTTATTTCTGGTTTATATGTTTATTTGCATTTAATTTACGAATTTCAAAGCTTAAAATTCTAGTAAAAAACCTTTCCGAATTTTATTAACCGGATTAATATGCAAAATTCTAACAATCCATTTCGGAGAACATAATCCGGATCAAGGCTAAAATTGAAAAAAAAACATAGGGCGCGCGAGAAAAGACATAAGATGGAAATAGTAAATCCCTTTGTGTTTTGCCCCAGTGCAATTGTTGGGTTTTGTCGAGAGCCACATCTTGGCCTTATCGTCAACATTTATTTTAAAAATAATATTCCAAAACTTTTTTTCAATTTATTATTTGAATATTAGCAAAAGAAAAAATATTTGATACACAGAACTAACAACATGCACTTACCAACACACTTTATTTTATTGATTAAAATTCACACCTCATAAAATCATGTGGATTTCATATAAATTTTTTAGAAGATATGTTAATTTGTTTTTGGTAAAAGAAGATGCCTACTCCCAAAGGAAAAAACAAAACTACGGAGAAATAAGGTAGAGAAAGAGACATACCTAAAATCATTACTTCCTCCGTCTCATATTATATGATGTTTTGGCTATTTCACATGTATTAAGAAATGTAATTAATTTTGTATGAGAAATATATATTATGAATTTGTTGACAAAATTGGTATGAGAAAAACAAATTAAAGAATTGAAAGAAGCTGAAGTAATAAATAATTAAGGATATAATATGAAAAATAACATTAATGCTTCATTGACATTCTAAAACGACACATAATTTAGAAAAAAAATATATATAATTTGAAAAAAAAATATTCTTCTTTAAATCGACATATAATTTGGGACTAAGCGAGTAGTAAGGACCTGGACCACTTTGCGACGAAGTTGGTTTATAAATCAAAGCTTTCAAATTGTGTACACGTCCCAAATTAGCGAGAATATTTGCACTTCTATTAGTCTCTTGATACACACAAATAATGTCAGTATCCCAATCTGGATCTAATACTCTGATCTAATAAGGATCGTAACATCACTAATTCACTCAAATTGCCTATTGAAAAAAAAACACGATCACACCCTATTTTCAATCGCAATCATTAGACCATTCATATTACTCCCTCTATCCAATAATACTTGGCACAGTTGACCTTATTACGTATGTCAATGCATAATTTTGTTTAGAAAAAATTATGAAAATTTGATATTTTGAAAATACTCATCGAGACAAATCTAACGACGTCTTATATGATATTATTTATCTTTGTATATTAATAGAAAAATATAGTCAAAATAAGTTAGTTCAAAAATAGACATTTTTAAATGGGTCATCTATTACGGGACGGAGGGAGTACACATTAACAAAATCAACTATAACCAATCTAGGACGTTAATTTTGGATTAAACAACTATGATGAGTAGCCGTGTGTGATGTAGTTACTAGTTACTTCGGCAGTTAACTACAGAAGACCTCATAACTCGGAACTAAACTGCCGAGGATTCTCATGACAGTGAGAACATAAATTCACGTAAAAAAACTAAAAAAAACTAAAAATCAACCGATTAAAATGCTCAATACCTGTTTTTTTTTACGTCAAAAGTGTGTTGATACCTCTTATGCTTGATGCTTCAATGATTTTGGAGCAAGATTGGATGAAGAAAAAATTTGGATTTGGGGATTAGATGGAAGTGGTATGGAAGTTGATGATGAAATAGTGCGTAGGGGGGAGCAGGTGGCTGTTTCATCTGATGAAACATTTTTCTCGACAGGTTTTCTAACCTCGGCAGTTAACTGCAACCGATTTTTTACTTTCTTGACAATTAACTGCCGAGGAGAAATTTTGTATTTTACTCGTGTGTCTCAGTCTTTTGATATGTGTGAAATGCAATTTTCCTAACCAAATCCATTATTCATATTTGATGTATGGTAAAGTTTCGTGAAGTAATCGAGGGGGGATTAGAAAGGCTTTTCGTGACCGATGACTTAGAGATAAGCATTATCAAGTCAAGGTCTTTGTAGTTTAGTATAATTTGCACGCGATGCCTTTTTCTCCAAACAACTATAAACAAGAGGAATGTTTATGTCCTAATTTCCCTTAAAAAAAGTTTATGTCCTAATTTGTGCTTGACCCTTGTGACAATCTTAGTATTGTTTACTCGGTCAATGCATTCGATACCGGGTTGTATCTGAGGCAGGACGATCGCCCTAGACCTCAAAAAAGAAGTACGAAATTTGGGCCCCAAATTTTTTTAGTGGTCTATTAGGCTCTAAAAAATTGCTTAGTTTTTTGTACTATCAAGTTTCATGTTTATATAGATTTATTAGGTAGCACCCAAATTGTAGGTTCGCCATAGGCCACAAAAATCTCAGAAACGGCACTGATTCGATACATTTTACTTTTTGACTTTTAATCTTAGTATATGAGTAGTCAATTAGCATGATTAATTGTCATATGTACATGCATGGAACACTTTGAAGTGGAGCCGTTGCAATCAAACTACAAACGTTCTCTGGTGATTATTCTGAAAATTCTTGATACATGACTAGTCTAAGAGTCAATTAGTTAATTTATTTTTATCATTATCTCTAACGAATAATTTTGGATAATACAATATGTACGACTATGGAAAAACTAGAAACTTAACCCCTATTTTCGGTACCACATCTTGAGTTTTAACAAGTTTGTTTTTAGATAGAAAAAAATAAAATTAACGACATATTTACGAAAGAGAAATGATATATGAATATATATTTTACAACAACTATTTTACTTTTATGAAAATAGTTTTATGTAGTCAAAATAGTATTTGTAAAATAGATGTTCATATATTATTTCTCTTTGTAGAAAACACCTTCCAAAACAAACTTTTGGACATGTTTGAATTGACGCATGATTGTCAAAATCAAATAAGTCGCTGCAATTTTGGTAAAACTTAGACTTCAAAATCTCTACAAGATCACAATGTTGCTTTAATTTTGATAAGCTTATCGCTCATTTTTTATTGTGGTGGTTAAAGTTTGAACCTTGAACCTTACATATGTCATGAATTGTCATTACCAACTGAGTTAAGCTCACAAGAACAACTTATCGCTCATTTGAACATATACTAAATGTAGTAACGAAAAAGATGGTATTATTGATCGTGTCTTACACTAACATTAACTCGTATTTTATTTGAAGCTCATATTAAGTGGCAGCTTAATTAGGAAAACATCATCAATCCTATCTCATGACTATGCTATCTCATTCCTAGTTAGCGTGTATACAAATGGTTTGTGTTTATCTGAGAAGTTGAACTCAAGTGGGTAGCGACTTTTGGATGAATCGTTCACAATCACTTAGGTTGAATCTCAATTAATACAATTTTAACTTAAATTTTAGGTTAAATTACTCCATGGGTCCTTTAAGTTTAAGGTTTGTAATAAATTGGTTCTTTAAGTTATTTTAGTCACACATAAGTCCTTTAAGTTTGAGGTTTGTAACAGATTGGTCCTTTATGTTATTTTGGTCATAAATAAGTCCTTTAAGTTTGTAAACGTTTTCGATTTAGTCCTTCTACCACGTCATTGTTTGGTTAATAGAAGGACTAAATCAAAAACGTTTACAAACTTAAAGGACTTATTTGTGACCAAAATAACTTAAAGGACCAACCTGTTACAAACCTCAAACTTAAAGGATTTATGTGTGACCAAAATAACTTAAAGGATCAATCTGTTACAAACCTCAAACTTAAAGGACCCATGGAGTAATTTAACCTAAATTTTATTTACCTTGTAGTGAAACTCTTATTTACAAGGAACATTTTTTCTAGAATCGGAGAACTAATAAAAAAAAAGTCTCATATTTAAAAGACGAAATAAATATGTTGAAGCACTAAAAGAATGATATTTGCATGGACAAAAAATAATTAAAAAAACTATTTTTATAATTTTTCTTGCACTGATTAATTTTCTTTAAAAAAAAATGATAAATACTTTCTCTGTCCCAGTTTAAATGAGTGAGTTGACAATTTCATACAGATTAAAAAAAGTGTATAAATGAAATAGAGAAAAAAAATAGTTTTGAGGATTTGTCAAATATTGATGCATTCTTCTTTATCATAAATGTAAAGTAAAATATGTTGAATTGAGAGTGGTGAAAAAATTATTAATTAGAGTTATAATTGGAAAAAAGTAGTTAATGATGTAATAAAAAGTGAAATGAGTCAATATTCTTGAGACAATATTATTTTATAAATGACTTCAGTTATTATAGGATGGAAAGAGTAAAAAAAAAATTGTTAAAATTTCGGCTTTTGGAAAATGGGAGTTGTAATAATCTGTAGTTTGGTGGAAAAGTAAATAAAATTTAACTATGTAATTTTTTTAGGGAGAGATTTGACAATCTATTGCTTCATTTTGAAATCAAACTTGAATATTCATTCGTCTTTTTAATTTATTTTATTTATAACTTGTTTTACTTAAATTTCAAAATTTTGTGATCCTTGGGGTCGCGGACAAAATAAATTCAAAGCTCAACACAACACCTTCACTATTTTCCCATCTTCCATTAAATTGCATTTATTCTTGCATGTTCAACTGTTGGAAGAGTAACCCTTGTTTATAATCTTTAACCTTAGCAACAATAGTAAAACAGAGCAACCCCTGTTTTAAATATTTTCTTTCAAGTTCTAGGTCAATAAGCTGAGACAGTATTTCAAAATGAAAAGATTCTTGATTCTCCTAGCCATTCTTTCATTAGCAGAATCTTCATGCAACAGTGAAGAAGACCAAATCTTAATTTCAAAAGCTTTCAAATTTGTTTCTGACTTCAACTCTTCCACCTTATTCCAAACAAGAACTTCAAACTGTTCAAACTCTCATATCACCAAAATAGTTCTTCCCTCCAAAAATCTAACCGGAACAATTTCATGGGGCTATCTCAAAAACATCTCAAACTTACAAATTCTTGATCTCTCTGGAAATTCTCTACAAGGCCATGTACCAAGCTGGTTTTGGTCTAGTTTTTCATCCTTATTAGAAATAAACCTCTCAAGAAACAAATTCGGAGGAAGCATCACCTTTGAGTTGAATAACACCTCAACCATTCAAAACCTTAATCTCTCACACAACAGGTTCAGCAACGTTGTTCAACTCTCTAGCTTCCAAAACCTTAAAATCCTCGACCTTTCTCATAACAAACTGAAAACACTTCCCTTAGGTTTTCAAAACCTTACCAAACTACAACACCTTGATCTTTCAAGCTGCAATCTCAAAGATAACATAAAACCCATTTCTTCTTTACACGATCTTCACTACTTAGATTTATCAAACAACACTTTAACCGGTTATTTCCCTTCTGATTTTCCTCCACTTCACAATCTCAAATTCCTCAACATTTCACAAAACAACTTCACTTATCACAAGCCAAACCAAAATCCAAAACAAAACATCATTCATAGAAAACAAACCAAACCAACATCCAAAAGATTGATACTTATAGTGTGTTCTATAATATCAACACTTGTTCTAGCTATTATTTCCATTTGGGTCATCTTTATTATAAGAAAAAAGATGAAACAGCGTTCCAAGATGAAAAAATGGGCTATCTCATTACCAGTTATGATGAACACAACAAACACAAAGGTTGAGAAAACAGGACCATTTGAGTTTGAAACAGAATCAGGTTCAACATGGGTTGCAGATGTCAAAGAACCAACATCTGCACCAGTGGTGATGTTTGAGAAGCCATTGATGAACTTCACATTCAAAGATCTCGTCATTGCCACGTCACATTTCGGGAAAGAGTCACAGCTAGCAGAAGGAAGGTGTGGACCAGTGTATTGGGCCGTGTTACCCGGTGAAATACACGTGGCAATCAAAGTTCTTGAACATGTCAGAGACGTTGATTATGATGACTCTGTGGCTATGTTTGTTGACCTATCGAAACTGAAACATCCAAACTTGTTGCCTCTTTCTGGTTACTGTATTGCAGGTATGTGTGCCGTACAGAAAAAAAATGATTCAATTCAATGTTTTGAATTTTGGTTTCTTTCGAGTAGTTACTGCAACTATCATTTAATGGCTTTCACGGGTTTTTAATTTTCTAATGTCCTATTCTCTGTTCCATAACATGGTTGTGTGTCACAATTTCATTTGTTATAAGGAAAATAAAATACAAAATCTATGGTTTCTGGATATCATTGCGTTTGGGTATTTGTGTCTTTGCTCTGTACTTTCCGCAGTCATTACTTTTTTAGTGCCCATTTATGGGCAAAAATATAACATAATGTTCTTGCACATTTTTTTTCTTAAATGAAGGAGACATTGGGGTTGGGTTGGGTAGTATATTTTGATTTTTTTTTTTTTATCAACCTGGTCCCGTCTCAATTTTAAAATCATATCATAATCAATAATCCAATTATTGTTAAAGTAGGTTATTATTTAAATGTATTTTAAAAAATTTGGTTAAATTTCCAGGTAAGGAAAAGCTAGTGTTGTACGAGTTTATGGCAAATGGCGATTTAGGTAGATGGCTACACGAGCTTCCAACCGGGGATACCAACATCGAGGATTGGACTAGCGACATGTGGGAGTTCCAAAATAGCAACGTCGAATCATCCTCGGAGAAGATGGGTTGGCTAACACGCCACCATATCGCGGTAGGGATAGCTCGTGGTCTTGCGTATCTCCACCACGCAGGTTCAAAACCTATCATACATGGCCACCTTGTCACCTCCAACATTTTACTCACTGATAATTTTGAGCCCCGAATCTCCGGTTTTGGATTGCGGATCTACTCATGTCCTAATGGTGGCACCGAGGATGATGTGTACTGCTTTGGAATGGTGTTAATGGAACTTCTGACTGGGAGGATTGGCACGATGGCAACAATCGTTGAGGTCAGAAAGGCCGTGAAAGAGGGACAACATGTTAGAGTCCTTGATGAGAGGTTGCTACATGGAGGTGACTCAGCCGTGAGCGAGATGGTAGAGAGCCTCATAATTGCTTTCTTGTGCATGGCTGAGTCGCCTTCCAAGAGACCTACCATGCAACAGGTTTTGGGTTTACTCAAAGATATTCATCCTCGTGAATTACTTGTTTCAAGTTGATTGTTGTTGATGTTAGTATAGTATTAGTATATGTACATATGCCTTAATTTGCATCCTTTTAGCTTTAGAAATTCAAAACATATTTAGATTTGTCTATTTTGTTATTTTACACTTAAATATAGTTAAGATGTTTTCTTTTTGAGATGTTTATAATAAAATATTTATATTTTTTGTATTGGAAAATATAATTTACAAAATAATTAAATAAAAATAATATTACTTTAGCTCAAATATAAATCAATATTAAATAAGGAGAAATGAAGATGATTTGGTGGGTTTGAGATATCATTTTCCTGAGTTAAAAAGTGAAATTTTACAAAGAAGTTGAGGCTTCAATCCACGTCGTGGATGTAAAAACTAATAATATTGACATTTCTTTTTTAAATAATTTGTATACATGGTTTTGTTGAGACGCATAAATAAAATGATTTTACATCATGTACAAGTATTCTTTTTATCATTGAATCAATAAATCGCATAATATCTAAATTAATTTACCAATGAAACTATACATGATGCAAGTCTTATATCATTTATGCACCATAAAATCGACATCTATACAAAATGTTAAACCATCAGTTTTGGAAATGAGACACTGGCAATAATATTTTCTTGTCAAGGTGGGAGAAAGAAAAAGGTGATCAGAAGAATAAAAAGATGGACATGATGGATGGGCGAGGCTAATAGGTTATTTTATTTTTGGGTAAAGCATAGGGTAGAGAATCTTACTGGGGAAGAAGCTTCTATATTTTAATACCTACTCTTTTTCTTTTATATGTTTTCTTCACTTTAGTTATAAAGATAAATCATGTTCGACTTTTTTATTTTGTTTTACCCTCTTTCTCTTTGTTTCTTTTCTTTTTGCTTTATTCTTTGTTCATTTTTTTTTTTTATCTCTGTGGGTTAACTGTGTCCTCTTTGCTATTACCTATACATAATGCATGCTCATTCACATGTTACGTGTTAGATTGTCTCGCATGCCACTGGAAACAACAGATGTAGAGAGAAAAAAAAATAGCTAAAATTTAAATACGAAGCAGAAAGTGAAAAATATGATATAAAAAGAGAGACAATAAGAAAAAAATTATGTAAGAAGTTAGTATAATATTAAACACCCTTTCAAAAAAATATATTAAACACGACAAGATCGAAATAGATGATTTATTCTCTGAGAGGGACCACGAGTGTGACTTGAACATTTGGCCCTTTGAAGAAGTTTCCCGGATGGTAAGTAATTCATCCTCAAGGACAAGGATTGACCTTCACTCCCTCTAAATCTATAGACTTTCTATTAGTTAGAGTTAACTTTTTTTTTTTTTGTTTTTTTGAAAGAGTTAATTAGAGTTAACTTGTTTACGCTGATTTGGAATGTATAGAATTGATTTTGAAAATCTTAACGGAAATGTTTAATCAAGCGAATCTTTGCATCCCGAGAATTTCCAGAAAACATGGCAAGATTATATCCTTTAGATTTTAGTCTTGATTAAGTATTGTTTCATAAAAAAAAATACAAAAGACCCACCATCCATGATTTTCGGTCAGGAAGAGATTTTATTGGATAATATTATTGTCGGAACTGTTTCGTGATACAAAATTTCTTGATATATAGCATTGCTCAAATCTTAATTGCCCTTGAATCAAATTTACTTTGTTTTAAAAAATTGATTCTAATGTTAAGAAAGAAATGGAGTTTTTGATTCTATAATCGATCTTTACGCTTAAAATTATTGTTTAACTTGTATTAAAATATAAACATTTTTTCTTCAACTAACTTTTAATCAGAATCAATTTTACAATATTAATTTTTATCACAACGGAATCAAACACAAACTAAGATTTTATGCTTGGAAAAGATACAACAATGCTTATAAATACCTTTGAACAAGAAGTGACTTTACTATTCAATAATTTTGATGACTTTTATGTATTTAAAAGATAAATAACTTATTGAAATAAATTATTTAGATGAGAAATAATGATTGATTAAAAGAAATATACAAAGTTACCAAAGTTCAAAGTTAGCAAATCGTAGTCCCACCATTAGCTGAGTCGTTAAAGCGAAATCATTTTTTTTATCTCTTCTTTTTCCTTTATACATTTATGTCACCAAATATATACAACACACTCTGACTCAATTCTGAAGAACAAGAAAAAATCACATGTTTTTTTTACGGGAAAGAAAATTTCATTACCTTGATCAAATCAAAGCAAAGCTTTTTGCGCAAAAATAAGAACTTTTTGGATTTGTGTTTAATGTGAATCCAATTCAATCACTTATTATAAGTTTTGAGTTGGAAGAGGGCCACATAATCAGAATGATCCAGAAATATAAATAAGTATGGTCAAGGCCGTTTATAAAAAAATGTTGAGGAAGAAGGTTTCTTGCACAATAAGTTTAAAATCTGAGTTTTATAATTGGAAAATTTCAAATATACTTACACACGTAGTGGGTAACCATTTAATTATAGATTTGGTTGATACTATTTGATAAATTCGTCAATCATAAATATCCTCTTCTTTTTATTTTTGAAGGAATAAATATCCTGTTCTTATTCTCAACAAAAACACCCAAAAATAATATGAAAAATTTCTCTATCTTTTTTTTTCCCTTTCCTTCCACCCAAATTCGAAAAAAGAACCTAAAGAATTATAAAATATTAATAACAAAAAAAAAATTATTGCAAAAAAACAACAATATTTTATTTTCCAATCCATAAAAAAGAATTCCATTTTAAATCGCTTAATAAATTAATGCAAAAATAAAAATTAAAAATAAGTTAGGCTTAATAGCAGTTTTAACCCCCTAACTTTCCAAAAGTTGCGATTTTGGCCCCCTAAGAAAAAAAAACTACAAAACCGCCCCCTAAGTTTTGCATTTGTGGCAGTTTTGGCCCCTAAGGCCAATTTTGACTCAGTCTACGCTGACGTGACACTCTAAGTGAGGTGCCACATGTTTTTTTTTTTTTTTTTACCAAAAATTAGCCTTGGGGTCAAAATTGTTATAGTTGGAAAACTTAGGGGCGGTTTTGTAGTTTTTTTTCTTAGGGCTAAAATCGCAACTTCGTTAAAGTTAAGGGGCAAAAACTACTATTAAGCCAAGAAGTTAAGAAGATTTTCCTTCATACCCCTACAGTTATGCCTCCACCCTTACATTTTGTATGAGTTGTCAATTTTACCCTCAT
>Ga0315914_1000297_pt1 | contig 56212 bp, 19 predicted proteins | sample MpolenodulesMG_FD_203920 | JGI IMG/M metagenome (GOLD analysis project Ga0315914, IMG submission 203920) | Medicago polymorpha root nodule microbial communities from Los Angeles, California, United States - elongated nodules | ecosystem: Host-associated > Plants > Roots > Nodule | place: USA...
TATATATATATATATATGATTATCTTTTAAACTAAAACCAGCATTATCAATATGTCATAAACTATTTTTATAAACTCTTCTCGGATAATATAAAGAGAAATACTATGAACGCTCTCTTTTTAGCGTTATCTCTAACATTCACTCTTCTATTGAATGAATTTAGGTGGCTCTCACCACTTTATGCAGTGTCAATTTCTAAAGTTTGGTAACCACATGAATTGCAGTAGGTGTTAGAGAAAGTTGTAGAAAGTGAGTGTCCATATCACCCATCAATTATCCTCTACCATTAAGCGAGTTTTGGTTTATCCCCTGTGAAAAAAACCTTAGATTTCAACTTTGTAATTTGAAGATTCTTTGGTTTTGAACCTTTGTGAAATTTGACTCGACAAAATAGACGATATGACAGGGGTAAACCAAAATTTGCTCAAATTACAAGGGAGGGGGGAAATACCTTAAATTTTGAAATTTGATGTCATGAAGGTCTAAAACCAAAGAATCTTCAAATTACAAGGTTGAAATCCAAAGTTTTTTTTACATGGGGTAAACCAAAACTCGCTCAAATGGCAGAGGTAAACACCATTTTACCCTATAATTTGTATTCAAGAAAGTGGAAAGTCAAAAACAGGACAATACTTGTTTGAATGAATTGATTATATCAATCTCTGAGTCGTGTTCAGAGTGCCTTGAAATCTCATGTTGAAAGCTAGAATTTTTATGTTGCATTCTATCTGATGTGCTTGGTAATTATGTTTGTTGTTTTCAACAACATTCACTTTTGTGGTCTGCACAAGGCGCACGGGACAATACAGTATGAAATTTATTGTTGATGAGTAACACACTACGCGCATAGAAGGACGCGCCAGGCGCTTGGTGAAGTATTGGGATCTTTTTTTTTTAGCTTTGGCGGTGTTTAAAAGACCAAGACTTTATCTTTTTTTATTTTTAGAAGTTTCTTGAAACCAAAAGAGAAAACTTTTAGAAACCTTAGATGCTAAGGATTGAAAGTCTTTGGATGAGATTCAAACTGCTAGAAAAATTTGAATTTTGAAGAACAAAAATAAGGGGCTCTTGTGAAAGGGTTCGTGCGAGAGATTCTAGGGGTGGGAAACACTTGAGAAATATATGGAAAACACCTTGAGAGTGAAATTGGTTGAGTGGTTGTAATAGGGTAGATAAGAGAAATTTAGAGGATGTTATTCGACAACATTGGAAAGCTAAATTTCTTGGTCACATTCATAACTCTCTTGATCAAGGAAAAAGAGTGGGAAAAAAAAGGTGAAATTAGGTTTTGCTATTGAAGAGCTTCTTGGAGTTAATTTTCTGTAACTCTTTGTATCTTTTTGTAATGGCTCTTTGATAATGGATGGAGAGATGCTCTCCACCCGAACTGGGTAAATAAATTTTTGGTGTGTTTTTCCTCTTCTCAACTCTCTTTAATTATCTTGTTATTCTTGTCATTGATCGTGGTTTTGCTTTATACACTTGGTTTGTTAGATTAGATCTAGATATGTTATTGTTGCTCGAGACTATTTCGATTATTGATTGTCACTTAATTGTTCTATACATCTAAGTTTATTGGTGTGATTTGAATCTGAAAGTAGATTTGCATCATCTTATTTGAGTCTCTATACTTTATAAGTAGTTATGTTATAAGATTAATTTAAACTAAATGTAGGTATGACCCTTATTTATACAAGTGCTCCCATCATGCTCATCTCTAAAATAAATAAAAAATAGCAATTACAAAATTTTGTTTGATTATTAAAATAAAATATGTTTTGAGAGTAGTTTAAATTAAGCCTAAATTTAAAAGAAAAATGAATGCACAAAAATTTGACATGCTCTAGTCTTTTTTAGCTTCCCATGGAAGTTCAAACTTTAGTTTGAATCGTTACATTATAGAAGTCTAATTCATTTCGATGGACCCAACTCCATTGGTATCATCCCCTTTATCTACATGTATAAATAAATTACAAAATTTATGCAATTATTTAAAAAAAATCAGATATGAAATTGGAAGAAAAACAATTTGATATCAATAATAGATTAGGTTTAGGTGGAGCATATTTAACGTACTATAGCACTCCCTCCGTTCCAAGCAACCTATTTGTAAAAAAATGTGTCCTAAAATAAATGACATTTTGATTTTTAAGGGTAATATTAATCACTTGTTTTCTAATTCTATCATTTAATGAATACTATTTTCATCATTTTCAAATACTCCTTCCGTTTCAAAATATACATGTCTTTTGATAATATGCATTATGCATATAACCTACTTTGATCATGCATTTTAATAATATTTTAAAATATCACCTTTTGATAATTTTTAATGATAAATAATTTAAAGTGTTAATAATCAAAATTTTGTATTGACGTGTGTAAAGTAGTCAACTCTGACATGTATTTAGGAATGACGGAAGAAATATATTTCATCGTACATTTATGAAAATTATGATTACACCAATACATGATAAAACTTTTAATAAAAATAGCACTCTCTCATTTATCTATACATTTTTCTTAATACGTTTGGAAAGATAAAATGGAACATTAATTGTGTAACTGAGAGAATAGTTTATTTTTGTGTTACCTTACGTAGTGAGAGCTTGCACGAGTGTAGAAGCCAGCATTCCAACAACTTCCACCACCTAGAACACGAGCCCTTGAGTTGATAACACCATCTTCAGAAATAAATCGTTGAGCAGGAGAGGAAGGAGATGTGTCAGAGAGTACAACACCAAAGGCGCTCAAATTGGTTATGTTTGGATTCCCATAAGGTGATCCACCACGCTCAAGCACCAAAACCTTATGATTTTGGGATAGTGTTGCAGCCAAAGGACACCCTGCGGTGCCACCACCAATTATGATGTAATCATAGTAGGATATGCTTGGGGCTGAAGTTGCATCTTGCATAAAACTGTATTTTTGATTTGTCTTGTCAAAATCCCGACTTAAATCCTAAAATTCAGGATTTTGTGACTTTCTTCACCTTAACGACTCAAATCCATAATAGAATCCTAAAATAGGCATAATTCATCGATTTTGATTAAGATTTCTTATAAACTAAGTCATTTATGACTATATACCATTTATAACATATATTTAGTTTTTTTTAAAATCCATCGATTTTGATTGAGATTTTACAATTTCTTATCTCGATTCTACAATCTTGATTTTGTTAACTAGGTGACTAAATTGTTGGATTGAAGAATAATTTAAGGACATTTTAGTTGATTTTAATAGTTTAATAACTAAATTGGTGAGACGGTAATATTTTAATAAATAAATTGACTGTTCATTCTTTCTTTCTTTTTTTGGCCTTCGCACCGGTTTCCGACCCACCAATGGTGGGCAACTAATCCGACTCGTGCGTAGAAGCATGCGCACTGGTCAAGCGTTGTTCCCCTAAGGAATCGAACCCGGTATTCCCCAGGTACGTCCTTAGAAGAAGCTCTTTGTCACTAGAGCCCAAGCAACTTGGTTAAATGTTCATTCTTTCTAATAGCCCTTTTGCCTTCATGATGATGTGTATGTTTTCGCTTTGCATCATCATTGCAATTAAAACATACATCTAATATTGAACCAAAAAAACATGCATCCAATATTGTATTACCAAAGTATTGTCAATGTAAAAAAGTTTTACGCATGCATCTAATAATGTATTACTAAATTATATTGTAACCAAAAAAAAAGTATTACTAAATTATACCTCATTAATATACTTGACAACACATCATTAAATGTATATATTATTTATTTACATTGACTGTGTAATTAAAGGTTTAATTTCATTCGTTGACAATTTAAAACAATTTTAGTCATGTATCCAATCAATGTGGCGTAATTTAAATAGATGCAAGTGTTAAAAAAAGTAATCCATGACAATTAAACTCAAGTATTAAACACTTTTCTTTGTGATGACCGGGATTTGAATCCCGGACCTTATATATATTATGCATTGTCCCTACCAATTGAGTTAAGCTCACAAAGACAGAGGATTAAACTCATTTAACTGCGCTATAACAATTTCAGCTCAATATATAATTTTTCTTTTTAGGTAGCCTCGATATAATATTACAAACTCCAAAAATTATTTAGTAATATATTTAGGCTTAAATGTTCTTTTGATTCTTTAAGTATTTAGTTGGCATCGCTTTGGTCCCTTAACTAAAAAAAAGATTGTTTGAGTACTTTAAGTTTTTTTTTAGTCTCGTTTTGGTCCCTTCTGTTAGGTTTCCGTTAGGGTTTAAAAAAAAGTTAACTCCTGGACACGTGTCACCTTGTCATTGGCTCTGAAATTATTTTTTTTACAAAATTTTTTAAAAAATATATATACTTTTTTTATTAAAAAATCCCAAAGTGACACGTGTCACATTGTCATTGGTTCTGGGAATTTTTTTAAAAATATATATATATATTATAAAAAAAATATTATAAAAAAAAATCTCAAAGCCAATGACAAAGTGACATGTGTCCACACTTAACGTTTTTTATTAAACATAACGGAAACTTAACAGAAGGGACCAAAACGAGACTAAAAGAAAAAGTTAAAGTGCTCAAACAATCTTTTTTTTAGTTAAGGGACCAAAGCGATATCAATTAAATACTTAAGGGACCAAAAGAGCATTTAAGCAATATATCTAAATATCTAAAATTGAAAAAACTAAATTTTAAACCCGAAATTTGCTTTGTAATTCTTTTTTTTGTTGGTATAGAAAAACCAACACCCATAAATAGAGGAGACATGGTTTCAACCCGATCTCCGTGTTTGATTTAGAAATTTCAATAATTTTACCGGTTAAGTTAACACTTTTGAACACTTTGCTTTGTAATTCTAGTCATAACAAATACAAACCTCTTTATTTTGGTGGGGAATGGTAAATTACTTTGAGAAAATATACATCAACTTCACATAAGGATAGCAATGGGTATTTATTGGGTAAGGTACTATACTGTCCATCTTCATACCCGCGTTTTAAGAAAATCTCCATACCTGAGCCCATACCTTCGTGGGCAATAAATTTGGTGCCCGTCCCCGTACCCTATGGGTATCTAAGTGTCTGTACCCGCACCTATTACACGCAATTTCACAAGAAAAAGATAATAAATAACAAAAAATATCACAACATAATTAAAATATGATATGAAATCTGCTAAATCAACATATAAAATATTACGCATCATATTATTTAGCCAAATAAAAAGCATCTAAAATATAAAAAACAAGTGTATATTACAATAAATATCAAAAACTTAGGATTAATTAACTAAATTTAATATATAAATAAAATTATTGGTATAGTCTATATAACATGCGGGCATGGCGCGGGGTGGGCACTAGAGTGCCCGTACCCACACCCATACCTGTTCAAATTTGCCGGCAATTGCCTATGCCCAGGCCCATAACCAACAATGCGGGTATTTACCCGTCCATCATGAGTATTTTTTGCGGGTGTCCATTGGGCTTGAGTCCAATTGCCATCCTTGCCTTCACATGCTGATATTAGAGAATTGCTTTTGTGACATTCAGAAGTTCTTAACAACACAAGTAAATTACTAAAATATCTTCAGCGCTAGTTAACTACTGTTGGGTTATAACTAGAAACTCAACGGCAGTTAACTGCCGTCGGGTTTTTTGGTCTTTTACTTGTGTTTCTAGGACATTTTAAATGTCAGATAAGCAACACTCCTGATATTATCATGGTAAGTTCAACATATTTTAAGAGTTAAAGCGAATATTAAAATGAAATCTTTTATATAAAAAAGAAAAGGCAACATTAATTAATTGTACTTTTTTTTTTTTTTGAGGAAATTAATTAATTGTACGTTGGCAACCCATTCAAGGAGAGACAGGCACTAGACCGGTTGAGCTACATTTCTATTCTATCGTACAAAGTTTTAACATTTCAACAACCGTAAAATAATTTGCAAAATGCTAACATATATTCTAAATTTAAAGAAAAAATATATCTTAAAAATTGTATATTCAGCGCATTAAAACTTTTAAAAACTGAAAAAATATGTTTTTTGAGGTCTAAAACAAGTGTCTGAGCATCTTATGCTTTGACCCCTTCTGCATATAATATAGGTGATCTGTTCATCCACTAAATGATCAAATGTGTTAAAATATGGTGTTAATCAAGTAAATGGTCTTTATAAATATTCAGAATTTCGTTTGTAATCCCTATAAAAAAATTATACTTTTTAGTCTCTGTAACATTTTTCTTTAGCATTTTTAGGAGCAAAAAATGATGACGGAAAATTTTTCTAGGACTAAAAATGTTGATGTAATTTTTTACAAAGACCAGAAATGTGATTTTTTTTAGACATAGAAAACAAATTCTGAATATTTATAAAAATTATTTACTTAATTAATAACCCTAAAATATACTACTAGTATATTTTCATATACTATTTTTTTTGAACGGCTATTTTCATATAATAATGGAAGCTCGCTTCCTAACATGCTCCAATTTAGGAGGTTGGATGAGCAATCAACTATAATGTAACCATTCTAATTGCTTTCTTCTAATTAAGCAAGCTACTCAAAGTGGTTCCCTTTGCAATCTACATTCAATTAGTTACCGACCAAAATCAAGATAAAAAAAACTTACAATTTAAGGTTTTTAAAGAGTATTAAAAAAAACCCTTTAACATTTCCAATAAAATAATATTACTATTACCTCTATGAGATGCACAATGTTTAGGAGAGAAGAGAATGCCAGCAAGAAAAAGAAGAATTAGCCTCCACAGCAAAGCACCCATTTTAGAGCTTATGACTTGTGAGGAATAACAACAAGGCTGATGAACTTCAAATATTGATGATCTTGTCGGAAAAAGAAAAAAAATTCAAAAAAGGATAGTCCTTGACTCCTTGTAAATGGAATATATGGTGGTGTATGTTGTAGTGACACATACTAACCCTTCTCCTTGTGTTGATTATATAATGTGCAAAGCTCAACAATACCAGCGGCTAATTACTTTCACTTACATGAAAATTAGTTTCTGTTTTATCGTCAAATTAAGGATGTGTTTGTTTCGGTTTTTTTAAAAAAAAAAATGTAAATTACATTATCAATCCTTTAAAGAAGATTGAATTACACATATTTCTCCTCTTATGCTAAAATATATATATTTTTCTTCCTTTTTATTCAAAACATATTAAAAAAACATATCAGTTCTCTTCTCTGAAAGAAGCGATATATTTTAGCAAGTGTATTTATTTATATCGAAGTAATAATTTAATTTGTAGCTACAGGAACTGTTCTAATCTCGACGTGACAATTTCATCAATATTCAGGATGTATGTAAATGGGGGATCTCCTTAGGCAAATAGGTTTTGTTGCAATAATAAATAAATTAAAGATTAAATTTGGTTTTGAAATATGATTAGTGAAAGGATTAGGTCTTTCGAATCATCTATTCATCACTCATTAGTAATCTGCACATAAATCATATGATCGTTATTCAATTTACGATAATTAACAAAATAGCTCAGGTCAATCCCTTGACTCAGAGCTCTCTTTTCTAATTATAATTCATTAATTTCTTAGGTGAACATATAATCATCAAAGGTTTTAAGTCCGTTAATTTTAGAATCACAACTAACAATTTTTCATCTCTAGATTGCCCGTTAAATTGAACATCATAAATATGTCTGAGTTATAAGCTGATATCAGCAGTCCCATAATCTTTAAGATCAATAAATTATATCAGATTAAAATCATAAAGGCATTACACATAATTTATACCAAATAAACTAAAATAACTTTCATAATAACTCAAAGTTGCAGATTAATCATAAAGAAATTAGTTAAACATGATGAAATTAGTAAACAACATAGTAGAAAAAATAAACCAATATACTTTTGTTTGCCGACATTGCTCCTCAATTTCTTTTTAATCATGGTTTTTTTTCCATATCCATGTGCTCCCTCCTGTCTCGTGATGCGTGATGTGTGAACCTTCTTCAAAACCGTAATGATCCCTAGCATGTACTGTGCGGCTCCAATAATGCCACGTTGCTTTTTATCTTAGCAAACCAAATCTTCCTTTTTATTTACCGCTAACGGCTAAATAATAGTAATAATGTACTACATGACTTTAAATAAAAAATTACAATTTATTCAAAATGATTATAAAATAATACTAAAATAATAGAAAGAGACTAAAAACTTGATTAAAAATACTCTAAAAGTATGACAAGATATGATCTCATCATAACATCAAACTTGTATCATTTTTTGCTCTCAAAGAATTTACTTATAAATGACAATTGACAGTATAATAACACATTACTTCACCAATGATTACGGGTGCAATGGTTCGGTTTGGATTGGTTTTCAAGCAAAAAATATTCGAACCGATGAAACCTTCATCGGTTTGGATTGATCGGTTTTCACTGTTTTTTAAAAAAGAAACCTAACCAAACTAATTGGTTTGGTTCGGTTTGGATTGGTTCGGTTGATCGGTTTGTTTAATAATACAATTAAAAAAGAAATCATCATATTCTCACAAAATATTTCACAGAATTTCGTATAATCGCATTTCATATTTTGTTTTTTCATGTTATCTATTTTTCAAACAACATTTTATCCTTGATTCATTCATCTATCATTCTTCAAAAAAACATTGGTTTTGTCCATGAGGTAGGATAATATTAGTAAAATAAGAAGTGTGGTTATCATCGGATTGGCTCATCGATTTCACGGATCTCGAAATAAAAAACCATGAACCAAACCAAACTAGATCGGTTTCGATTGGTTTCAAACCGAACCAAACAAGGTCGGATTTTTTTTTTTAGTTTAATTCGGTTTGGACTTTCGGTTTCGTTGGTTTTGTCCGAACCACTTACACCCCTACCAATGATAATATCGAAAGTTCCTCTTCCTAATTAGCTATTGACGAGCTAACTTGTTTAACAACACATCCATTTCACCGGACTATTTTCTTTATATATATATTTTTTTTACAGAATTATAGTATATAGTACAGATGTAAACAAAAAAAAAAAAAAAAGTGAAATGCATGCATAATTAAGAAAGTACGGATTTTATGATGTACCCTTTTATAGCTCCCATAGTGCCTTAATTGCCCTCCTAATTTATTGAATTTATTGCATCTGTTAGGCTAATTAACAAATGGCCCCTAATATCCGTCAAACGTTGTACTTTTATTATTACTATACTAGATGTAAAGGCAAGCTTAAATACAGGAAAATGTTAACTTTTGTTATAAGAACACAAGTTAAGAAACCAAAAATTAAAATAAAAACTTGGAAATTGTGTACCGTTAATTTTGAAAGTTTTAAACTTTATCTTTTTAACTTGTACATTTATTAATTAATTCATTTATCTTCTTAACTTATGTCTCAATGACACAAGTTAGCATAACGCTTAAATATGGATGCTTAATTAATTGACTTATCTTCTTAACTTATGTTTCAAGGACACAAGTTAACATAACGCTTAAATATGGATGTTGTTATGAATATTTACGATCCCCGCCTCTCAAAGTATTTTCCTATCCCTGCCTCTCAAAGTATTTTCCTACTTCTTAGGATTCACTTGTAACTTTCATGAGTAAAATAGTACACCCTACCCTTGGTCGATGTTATAAACGAAAAAACAGCTTTTCAAATTCATGGAATAAATAATATATGTCGTCTATATTGTTGAATACAACATACATTATTTACTGAATAAATTTTTTAAAAAAATGATTTTTTGTTTATAATAGCGGCTGAAAATATATATTTTTATGAAAAATCAGGATCCGTTGACACCAGATGTCAAACTTTATTTTGACACCAAATCATAACCCTTGATCTCATTTAATCCAGAGGCTCCCATTATTTCACTTATTTCTTCACGAAACACTCACATTCTCCTCTCATGGATCTCATCTACTTTTGTGCATTATGTAGTTTTCCTTCATCTCTTTCTCCAATTAGTTTACTTGTTTCGTTCATACAAATCCAAAACACACAATTCAACTTGCGGTGGAGATGAATTGAGAAGAAAAATATAATTATATTTAATCTAATATCTTTTATGCCTTCTTTCCCTTTTCAATGACGAAGAATCACGAGTTTTAATTTAAAATCCCTTAATTCTCTTCTTTTCTTCAGAAAATCTTTTGATTCATCTTATTCAAATTTATGGTCATTGTTATTAATTTTATTAAGATTTTAAAATCATAAGAATTCACCACCTCCCATAGCCAAATTGTAAACGGAGCAGTACATTTTAAATTTATAAATTCAATTTTTCCAAACTTATTAGTCAAAACTCACTAACAATTTGCCTCGATGATTTTTAATTCTTTGGGTTGATCGATAGAATCAAGACAAGATATTGTTTATAACTTTCAATCGGTGACTGGAGAAGTATAGAATGACTTGTTCAATCGTATGTCAAAAAGGAGAGATATTGCATTATAAGTTTGATGCACAACATTGTAAGTCATTGGATCTATTAGAGTTAAGGGCTGAGATTTGGTATCAACAAATTCGTTGACATCTGTTGTCAACGGATCCTAACTCATTTTTTATTATTTATACTATATATAAGGAAAATACATGATTTTGAAAAGTTTTTTCAGTTCCAATTATATACTTAAATAAATTTGTCTATAATAATATTATATTGCTAATGTCATTAAAAAATATAACTATAGTTTGTTACAGTATTAAAGTGCAAAACATCTAGTCTCGTGAGTTTAGATCACTTGGTAAGAACATTGCATATTATATGTAGGAGCAAGAGTAGACCTCATCAAGGCACAGTGTGGCAAGTGTCACACCAGCCTAGGTCCTTTTTCTTTTTTTACTGGTTCATTGTATAATTTTATTCATATATTAATACAGACTTAATTTTTTATGTTTATACACGTGTTTATATTTTTACTAATAATATGAAGACATTTTTTTTATTCATACATGCGTTTATATTTTTACCCATATATTAATAACATGGCTTTTCCTAAAAAAAAAATTAATAAGATGACATTTTTTTTTTAATTTATACATGTGTCTATATTTTAACTTATATATTAACACGGAGATCGATTTTATTTTTTTTTAATTTATACCCATGTCTATATTTTTTGTACAATTTGTACATATGTCTATATTTTGAGAAATAATGTTTTGTACAATTTGTACATATATCTATATTTTTATTCATATATCATTACATAGATCTATTTTTTTTATAACTTCTACGCAATTGTGACTTGCTTTCAAAACAAGAGCGAAACGCGCTCACATGTCCATATGCACGGGTATCATGCTAGAGCATTTGATTCATCTCTTGTAACATATATAGAAAAATATTTTTTTTTAGGGATCCTATATAGAAAGAGATGTTCTTAGAACAATTAGTAATGATATAATTTTAGTTCATTTTCTACGAATGAATAATATATTATTTTGTTTGTAAATTTGGTTGCTATAACTATTTTTAATATAACTTCTGATTAAATTTAATATTATTTAATTATTTGACAAAAACAATTTTTTCCACTGATATTTCGAGTCCAGATCCGACCATGTGCAAGAGTCGAAGTTCGAACTCCGAACACTCCACTTCTTCATATTTATTTGTGTGAGCTCCAACCACTAGACTACTAGACCCAAAAAATTCAAAATATTTCTATTTATAATTTTAATCAAGATTTCATAAAAACTATTGTTTGTAATTTATATGCATAAACACAATAAAAAGAATAGACAGACGGACACGGACTCCTTGTTTGAATGTCAGTTATAATTATTATAATTATAATAATAGTAAAAACACATCCATATATCAAAAGAAGTGTATCACTTTCTTGAGTAAATTCACGGATACAATTTTTATTTTTTTTAGCAAAGCCACGGTTACAATTAAAGTTACTAAAATATGATATTGTCATCGAATAAACTTGAATTTATATAGTTTAAGGATTAAATCGAAGAGGTGATGATAGCTAAAGATTAAATTGATGGTTTATTGTCCTTGTGAGGATGACTTATTTGGTAGGAACAAGACATTATTATATGTAGGGGTCGTGTGGACACCTCAATTATTCAGTTTAAAAAATGAATTCTGGTCATTGGGCTACCTAACAAAAAAATGAGGGTTTATTCTACTTTCTTTTTGGGATATTCTACTATTTTTTTATAGGGTTAAATATGTTTTTTATCCCTATATAAATATGTCAACTGTTCATTTTAGTCCCTCTAAAAAATTTCTTCAACTTTCAGTCTCTCAAAAAAAAAAATCTTCACTTTTGGTCCCTCCTTTATAGTAAACTCATATGTAGAATTCATATTTTTGAATAAAATCTTGCAGAAAAATTCATAATATTATAAGATTCTCTCAAAAAAAAATTAACAAAACATGAATTTAATATGAATTTTTATATTTTTTATGGTTAAAAATTCATATTTAATTCGTGTTTTGTTAAAACAAGTTAACTTTTTTTGCAAAAATAGTTTACAATATTCTACACATTTCATGAAAAAAAATACAAAAATTAACTTAATAATAGGAACCAAAAGTAGTGATTGAAAATTTTATAGGGACTAATAGTGGAAGAAATTTTTTAGAAGGACTAAAACGAAAAGATGATATATTTATAGAGAACAAAAACATATTTAACTTTTTTTTAATATATAGTTTATGTCTTATAGGATTTACTTTTCCCACCCTGTGGGTTTCCTCGCGCGCCCTATTTTTTTTTCAAAAATGTCCTTAAGTTTCCAGATTTTATAATCCGGAATGGTTTTTTCTTTTGTTAAAGGGTGAAAAAATGAGTAACGGATTTTTCCACATTTTGTAATCCAGAAACTTCAAAAAATAGGGCGCATTACATGATATTTCTAGATTACATAATCCGGAAACCCCCTAAACACCTTTTTTCAAGGTAAAACAGTTCAGATTATATAATCTGAACTGTATCAGCACAAATTCTAAACATGTTTGTAACATGGATAAGGATTACATTCCAGAAACCCCATAAACATCATTTTTCAAGCACAAATTCTAAGCATGTTTGTAACATAAATAGTCATTTTAGGGACAATATTAATCTTCCTAACTCGCATCCTTCTGTGTTGGGTCATTGTTACTCTGTTCTTAGTCAAAAATCGGGTTTTCGGGCTACTTGATCGGATTGCTCCGAAACTTCCCCAGAAAATCAGAAAAAAATTCAATAACCATGACTCCCTTAGAAGAGACTTCTTATCCTTAGAAGAGACTTCTTATGGGATTTCGTCCCTCAAAATCCAAAATTCCATCGTTTAGACCCATTTTTCATTTTTTAAAATTTTTTATATTCTCAGAAAAATCCAAAAAAATTTGCATTAGTTTTATTTGATTTTTAGAATTTTTTGATGCTATTTTTATATTTTATGATTTTATTTGGCAGGTTTTTAGCATTTTTTTCACTTAGTTTTTTTGTTGTTTTTAAAAGCAAAACTCAAAACTGCTGAAATGTGAGAGAGTCTGATGGCTGATTATACATAAGAATTGTCCAGATTATAAAATTCAAAATAGTAAACATGAATCTGGATTTTAAAATCCGGAATGCACAAGAGCATTTTTGGAAATTTTACAAGATGCGGAGAAGATTATTGGATGCGAAAAGTAATTCCCCTGCATTTATTACAGCTCTAATACGATGTATACACTTCTATAGCAAGCAAGACCATATTCTATACAGCCAGAACAAGCACATTTTGTTGGCTTTTTCTTCGTTAGGAAGTTTGTATTTTGAGATTGGAAGATCATAAGGTATAGCCATTACTTGTGTTCATTTTTATCTGCACCATGCCATTATTGTGGGACAACATTACATTTAAGGGCAGGATTAAAATCGGGATGAAAATTTATGGAAAATTATTAGACAATTTCTCAATTTGCACCTCTAAAATGCGGGAGAGTTTATTGGAAGCAACATTTTCGATAGTGTATTTCGTCTGAAAATACAGTGCCAAAAATATGTCTTAATATGTCTTTGTAGTGAATTTTGATATATTTAAGCTTTAAGTGGTGCGGATTGAGAAACTGTCTTACTTTTATTAATAAAATTGTAATGAAAAATTGTTCGTAAAATTTTTCAGTCCAATCACACATTCATCCATCCTAAAAGTTGAGTACCATCAACTACGGATGAAAAAAGAGAATTTTTTATTCCAATCTACTTACTTCTCACGCGCCCTACGTTAATGTCTTTTTACCCCTTTCAACTTTTATATTTTGAAGTATTGTAATGATATTTCAGATTATATAATACAAAATAACGCCTATTTTGTCACTAAATATGTCTATAAGCATGTGTCATGACAGTTCGGCAAATGGAAGTTGAATACAAACTCCTTTTAGACCAATATTTAACACAATGGTATTCCTAATATTGATATATTTCGGATTAACAAAATTGAATTGGTATATTATGGTTTCGGCATGCAAAATCTAAAATGCATCGGCACAAAGGTAACACATATACTTTACATTTTGCCTATTTGCCACATATCTATTAACAACACACTTCGAAACATATTACCAACACGAGAAATATTAAAACATATTACCAACACACATAACTAATACAACACATCATAATATTATACCTTCCAAACTAATCAAATATCCAAATCATAGCAAAATCGAAAATGAAATATCAAAAAGAAATATAAAGAAATGCATGACCGAATATCCAAAACATACGAAATGATATATCATGTTGAGTAGAACGACCCACCTCATGTATTCCAGTGCCTCATCCATCCCATCCTCCCCTTGCACCTCATGAATTTCAGGCTCAGGTACATGGTCAAGCTCTGACATTTGAGACGGTACAGATCTGTCACGACTGGCTTTACTCGCCCAGAAAAGAAAAAAAATAAACCACCAAATATTTGAGCAAATATGAAGTAACCTTATGTTTAGTGGTGGGAGAGGTTTCAAACACGGTGGATTCTAGCACTTGACTTTAAAGATGACACAATGTAGCAAAGTTTGGATTTTCGAGGGTTGGACAAGGCTTATATGTTAGCATATTTCGGATTATATAATTTATGTGGTGTTTTTTGTTTCGGATATGTATGTAATCTGAAAAGGGATAAAATGGGAAATGCGGAGGAGGGTGCGCGAGAAGCATCGAGGGGTGGCAAAGAAAATCTCCTAAAAAGAATTATATAGATTTAAAGTGCTTCTATAATAATTTGTAATGGTGTCTGAATAAATTAAAGTCTACTCTCTCAGTCTAAAAATAATAGACATTTAAGGTTTGTGCATAACGAAATGATTAACTGTGTTGATTTCAATGATAAAATTAGTCTCACTTACTAAAATACCCTTAGCAATTATAGTAAGTGGAGTATTTAAGTTGGATAAAATTCAATAAATAAAGGTATAATAATAAAAAAAAAATAAATGTTGTATTGATATTATATAGTGACAATTATTTTGAGACAGAAAAAAAATGTTAAAAAGACAATTATTTTGATATGGAGGAAGTATCATATTAGGCTACCTAGGTTTTTTTTCTTGTGCAATCACTCATTCGTAGGAACACCCTCACCTAAATTTATATGTCTCGAAAAATTTCTGAAACGACTTATAATTTAAGACGGAGGAAGTATTACCCAACGTTCAACATCATACACCAATAAGCATACAATCGTATTATGTTGTATTATTTTCATTTGTACTATCTCGATCTCTAATTAATATTAATTATTGTGGTCTATAGTTGTTGTAGCCTGCATCTGCATGCTTTCTCGATCTGCATGGTCTATAGGCGGTTACTTACATTGTTGTGCAAAAAACCCAAAAACTGAACCAAATTGTTGAACTGAACCAATCCAAACTGTTATTGAACCGAACCGGTACATAAAAAATCTAAACCGGTCCATACTTAGAGGTTCAGTTATTAACTGAACCGCTTTTGAAGAAAAAAACAAAACTGAAGTTAACCAAAAACTGAACAAAAAACAGTGTTTCATTTCACTTCCAAAAAACAATGTTTCTCCGATCTTCTCAAGACACCGTCACCGTCGCCGATAGCTTCTCCGACGGAAAGTTCACCGAAATCAGCACTCTTCACGAGAACCGCTTCCACTTCCAAAGGCGTGAAGAGAGTAGTTGCCGCTCTTACCACCACCACGCACCACTCACAAAGCTCCGAACAACATCTCCAATCTCAAAAGCCTCGCGTCTTCAACTATCGACGAACTCAAACGCCGCATCGATCGTTCTCACTCTGAGATTCTCAAAGATCTCGAAGCTTCTCACTCTCGCCTCCATAAGCGTTTCAAGGTTTCTTCTCATGTTTTCTCTCAATTTGTGTAATCGCTTTCTAAAATTGATTAATTCTTCATAAATCGTTGATTCTGATCTGAACACACTTTGAATTTTGTGATTTAACGAAATATTCACATTAGCATGTTCAGATCTGATTAAGTAGATAATTAGATTAGTGTATTTATAAGCACTTATTTCTTTAACCAAATATAAATAGCTTAATTTGCAACTTTGTTTATTGCTTTTGAGTTAAGTTTTTTTATAAGCTGTTTTCATAAGCTTTGAGTTAAGTTTTTTATAATTTGCAACTTATTTATAAGCTTTGTGTATAAATAAAAAGAGCTTATGAAAAGGGCAATGTTTGAGAGACCTATGCACACCTATTATTCAAATGCATCTGCATTGTGTATGTTGGACATTATGAGCCGTTGTGATTAGTTGCTTTGTTTTAATTTGTTGACAGATGTTGTCGGATGAAGATGTGATTTCTACCATTCATGTTGTCTCTCCATCGATAGCTCATTCTTCCGATTTGCCGCCATCTGGGCGTAAATATCGTTCACATGTTTGGAAGCATTTTGTTGAATTGCCTAGTTCTGAGAAGAAGGCCAAATGTAATTATTGTGCCAAACCGATTAAATTCAAGGCTGGAACAACTTCTATGGCTAAAGAGAATTCTGAATTTTTGTCAACAATTTGCATAAGAGAATTCTGAATTTTTGTCAAATCACAGGCCATACGGGAGAGCTCTTGGCTGAAATACGCATGGTACTATCATAAAACATCTTCAGAAATGGCAGCACCGAACTCACATAGTTCCAATCCTCTTCATTAGGCACACCTTTGCCTCCATTCTTCTTGGACAGCTCTTTAATAAACTTAGCATCATCAATTTTTAACAAATCAAAGGCAGATTTATATTTCAAAGCGGCTTGTAACATCAAATACGTGGAATTCCACCTTGTTTCAACATCTAGGGAAATGAGGGCTTTGTAAGCAATTCTTGCCCCATCAACACACCCCTTAAACCTTGCCAATCTTGAAGCAAATCATTTTGCATACTTGACAGCATCGCTTATTCTTGTGATCGAATCCTCGTGTTCTTTGAAACCTTCCTTCACAATCAAACTCAAGATGTGCGCACAAGAGCGCATATGAATATAATCTCCCTTCAAGATCAAACAACCTTTTGCATTCATCCAATCTTTCATGAATCTGATTTGTACATCATTAGATGATGCATTATCAATCGTTATGCTAAATACCTGATTCAACTCCCAAGCATTTAAGCAAGTTTCCATTTCTTCAACCAAGAGCTCTCCCGTATGGCCTCTGATTTGACAAAAATTCAGAATTCTCTTATGCAAATTCCACTTTTTGTCAATGAAATGTGCAGTTAGGCTCATGTAGCTTAAATTTTGACACAAAGTCCATGTGTCTGTTGTAAGACAAACCCTTCCGCAATGCTTCGACATAAACTCTTTAAGTCTTTGTTTCTCCCCATCGTAAAGCGACCTAATAGCACGCCTTAATGTAGTGCGAGATGGAATATCAAACCATGGTTGCAAGAATTTCACAAAGTTTCGAAAAAAACTCATTCTCCACAAACCGAAAAGGAAGCTCTGCGCCCACAAACATCTTCACAAGCTCCAAACGACACGTCTCTTGGTCAAATTTTACAACACTTGATTCCTCTTCTGTAAGTTGTATTGTGGGAGAAGTTTTTTGCATTTTACTTGCTACTCTATCAGGATGTTTCGGACATCTTAGTAAATGATTAGCCATAGAAGTTGTTCCAAGCTTGAATTTAATCGGTTTGGCACAATAATTACATTTGGCCTTCTTCTCAGAACCAGGCAATTCAACAAAATGCTTCCAAACATGTGAACGATATTTACGCCCAGACGGCGGCAAACCGGAAGAAGGAGCTGTTGATGGAGAGACAACATGAGTGGTAGAAATCACATCTTCATCCGACGACATCTGTCAACAAATTAAAACAATGCAACTAATCACAACGACTCATAATGTCCAACATACACAATGCAGATGTATTTGAATAAGAGGTGTGCATAGGTCTCTCAAACATTGCCCTTTTCATAAGCTCTTTTCATTTATATACAAAGCTTATAAATAAGTTGTAAATTATAAAAAACTTAATTCAAAAGCTTATGAAAACAGCTTATAAAAAAAACTTAACTAAAAAGCAAGAAACAAAGTTGAAAATTAAGCTATTTATATTTGGTTAAGGAAATAAGTGCTTATAAATACACTAATCTAATTATCTACTTAATCAGATCTGAACATGCTAATGTGAATATTTCGTTAAATCACAGAATTCAAAGTATGTTCAGATCAGAATCAACGATTTATGAAGAATTAATCAATTTCAGAAAGCGATTACACAAATTGAGAGAAAACATGAGAAGAAACCTTGAAACGCTTATGGAGGCGAGAGTGAGAAGCTTCGTGAATCTCAGAGTGAGAACGATCGATGCGGCGTTTGAGTTCGTCGATAGTTAAAAACGCGAGGCTTTTGAGATCTGAGATGTTGTTCGGAGCTTTGTGAGTGGTGCGTGGTGGTGGTAAGAGCGGCGGCTACTCTCTTCACGCCTTTGGAAGTGGAAGTGGTTCTCGTGAAGAGTGCTGATTTCGGTGAACTTTCCGTCGGAGAAGCTATCGACGACGGTGACGGTGTTTTGAGAAGATCGGACAAACACTGTTTTTTGGAAGTGAAATGAAACTTTTTTTTTGGTTCAGTTTTTGGTTAACTTCAGTTTTGTTTTTTTTCTTCAAAAACGGTTCAGTTAATAACTGAACCTGTAAGTATGGATCGGTTCAGATTTTTTATGTACCTGTTCGGTTCAATACCAGTTTGGTTCAGTTTTGTTCAATACCAGTTTGTTTTGATTAATCGATTGAGAACTTCTTTTTTTTTTTTTCTAGTTAGAACATTAATTTGTAATGCAGCACTTTTTTCTGGTTATAACATGAAAAACTGTTTGAAGCGGCAGTTCAGTTTTTTTTAAAATGAAACAGTGCACCATTTTGAAGTAGCAGTTCAGCTTAGTTTGAATTGTTTCATTATATTTCAATTCAGTTCAAAGGAACCGAAAAACAGTTCAGTTCAGACACAGTTTTTGGTCTGAACTGAACTCTGCCCACCCCTAATTTGTATACATAAGGTAATGTGCAACTCCTTCTTAATTTTTTTAGTGGTTAAAAATTCACTTTTAAGATGACTAAATAGGTGTTTAGAGTTCAAAGTTCAAACATCAACTCATGCATGTATATAGATGATGTATCATTTTAATAATATAATTAAACTATTTAGGAAAGTCAGATATCATTAAAATAGAAACAATATTAGACACTCTTAACAGAGTTTATTTTAAATATTATTTTACAAATAGTTTCTTTTGGGGATTATTTTACAAATAGTTAATCATAATGTGTCAATATATTGATATTATTTATTTACAACAAACTTAATAGAAAAGCGGACAGACACTCAAAAGCATATAAAAACCTAGATGTGTGCTCCGTAAGATCATCATTTGTTAACTTTTTTCCGATGAAAAAGACTTTCGATGCATCTAACAATTAGTTGGTAGAGTATTACAGTTACTTATTCAAAATGTACTGCTAAAAGCATTCAACAAATTTCATTAAAATATAAAATAACCTTGGATTAATGTGAAACTGCAAAAATATGATTTTTATGCTTCCAAATTTCAATCAAATCATAAAATTTTAAAAAATATTCACCAGGGTTTAAGGATAACCAACACAGTTTCAAAATAAATGTAACCAAAATAGGTTTCTAAAACTTTAATTAAAGCAAAACTTAATACGCTTGATTTACACAGTATAGTCGTCATTCAATATGACTGTATTCAAGCAAAATTAATAAACCATGAGAAGAATGTGCAGAATGTAAATTCAATTTGTGTATGAGATATAGGAGACAATTATGGCGCTAGAACTGGGTAGGATACACAATTATTACATTTAAGTTTAACTACCATATATTCATAAATACAATTGGTCTGGGGGGTAAATCTTTGCAGTTTGCAAGCTTCCCGTTGCTACTTCCACTAGTTCTTTCTTTGCCTCACATTATCAGAGGCAAAAAAATATTAGTGAAAGTAGCAAAAAGAAGCTCTCAAGATTTAGCACCCATTCCATCTTTATGATAAAAAAGGAAAGTTAATTGTTACAACAAAACAAAAAAAAGTACAGTCATTTCCTTCAACTTGTATACTCCCTCCAATGCCTCACATCCTGCTGCACAATTTTCATCTTGATTCGCTGCACTGGCACTATGAGAGGAGCTAAATTCATCAAGCTACATTTCAGTTGGTTACTACTAATTCTAACTAGACAATACACAACAGAATAAGAGTCCAGGTTATTCACCTCCTAGCAGGAGTAATGCCAATTACATAACTCCAAACGCACAAATGACAACAGTGTCTCTCTACCATTGATTTGGGACAACCTTTAAAAATCAAAGGTAGAAAAACAACGTCGTTTTTTGTAACTCTAGAGCTGTGGCACTACTAATCAATTACCCTTCCACCTGTATGTTACAATGATTTATTCCGAGAAAAGTTGACCTCATAATGGTTTGTGACTTCGTCGTATCAGATGCTAGTCACTTCCACATCATTATTTCCCGGCCAATTTTTAGCTTCCATGTCATCATTTCCTGAACATTTCTTAGCTTCCTTGTCATAACTTTGCGACCATTTTTTAGCTTCCTTGTCATAACTTCCCGACCATTTTTTAGCTTCCATATCACCATTTCCTGACCATCTATTCCTTTGGATCTCAGACTTTTTCGGATCAATAATATCAAGAGCACCAAGAATGCATTTGCGGTATGAAAAATCTTCAACAGACCCATCCTTTCGTATTATAAAAAAGCAACGGCTGTCTGTAAACTTAGGATGCCATCCAACCTGTGAATAGACATGAAAGAATGCATGGGCAACCACAAGCAAGAAGGGAACTTTATAACACGAAGCATTTAACTGGTAAAGACATTGGTGGAAAACAACCAAAATGCAAACAAGCACCTCTTTCCTAGAGCTATTTGGATAAACTGAAAAACAAGACTGCTAATAGTACTTACAAAAAATACTAAGCCTATGTTTGAGTGAGAAGAGGAAGGGAGGATGATCCATCACCTTGTTTGGAAAGGATAAACCCCCAATTTGGGCGGGGGGATGGGGGAGGGGCACATTAGCGGGTTTTCGGAAGACCGCAAGCCTGTTCTTCCCTTCCACTGCCAGAGTTTTTTAAATAATTTTGAACTGCGTCTCAATTTCTTCAGAAGTTCCCATTTAACTTTTCCATAAATATCGTTATGTTTATAAGGATTTATTTTTCCTAGGAAACATAAACTAATACCCATTTTAACTTAGAAGCTCCAATAAACTAGAAGCTAATCCCAATTGGGCCATAATCCTAATAAAGAGGCCCGTCCGTTGCATTTGAAAGTTAAAAATATCCTTCTTTACTATAGCTTCCATATCATTGAAACGGTTTACACCACAAATGATTCTATAGAATGCAAGTTTTCCTTGTAGGAAAGTTAATAGCCATCTACAGTCTTTCAGTTTACAGATTTTATATAAGTGTGGGAAAAAGTTCTGACCCATCAATTTAAGGTCACCAACACTTGAATATTTCTCTTCATTCTTATTTTCACATAAAATGGATGTGTAATGTTCATTTTGCTTTCATTATAATATTTGGCAGCTTTAACCTAGTTTTGAAGTTAAACAAATACGAGTTTTGGAATGAAGAACAAATAAGCATAAACATTTGATAATCTCTTAAACAAGATTATCCGATGATAATGTACTAAGATGTTAACAAAAAATTTGAAAAATTCCTCGATGCATAAAATGCTATCATCAGCACATGTACCAGTGTAGTTTAGCTTATAATGGCACCATATCTAATTGCCACACAAGAGGAAAGGAAGAATAATGTATTCCAAGGAAATTTTCTTTAAGCAGAGATAATAATTTTCTTCAGTGAAAATATAGAAAAATTTCCCAATTTTGATGTTAGGCGTTACAATTTACTACTTATTGCCAATACTTAAACACGCTAGCATGAGGAAATGAAACAAAAATAAGAATTGAGCACATGTATAAACCACTTTCATGCTAGCACACATACCTTTATGTCTTGTGGTCCAGAGCCAAACTTCTCATCTCTACGAGGATGAAAATGCAAAACCTTCATTATTGTTAACTTGTCCGTCTCACTTAGTGTCTGATCAATCTGATACCTACATAGACAACATCCGAAGTTGAAAATTATTCTGTAAAGCAGAGATCACAAATTAAGCTAAGGGAACCAACCTAGACAACCAAATAAAACCATGTCCAAAAAATATATATAACAGAAAAACAAGCAGATATTAAAAACATCCGAAGTTGAAAATTATTCTGTAAAGCAGAGATCACAAATTAAGCTAAGGGAACCAACCTAAACAACCAAATAAAACCATGTCCAAAAAATATATATATACCTCAAATTTAGTAGCAATAAACAGAAAACAAGCAGATATTAAAAACCAAGGAAACCCCGCTACGAAGCTTTCAAACTACAGGGGGTTATTTATAAATTTGAAATAATAGGGACCTAGACAAATCACTACATAAATGCAGTATATAATATAAATGCATCCTATATATTGTAATGTCAATATCACTACATAGATACAATGCTATATGCCATCAAATGCACAGACAACCTTATCAACCCATAGAAAAGATATATGTTGATTATCTTACTTGTTCAGTATGACCCTTGCATCAAAAGTAAGCCTCTGAACATCATTTGCAGTCATGAAATTTCTTAAAACACTTTTCCACTGCTTAGGCTCTTTTGGGGTGTAACCCCCATTTTTAGACCTAAAATCTGAACTGCATTTTCCAAATGAATATTTGCGAGATTGAGGGGTATTAATCTCTTGGTCCATCAGGTTAATACTAGTTTCTAGCAGGCCATACACATCTACAGACTTATCAATCTCCTCTACCTGTTAAAAACAACCATGGTAAAATTTAAATTAATTAATTGATAATTAAAATTGGAGAAGGAAGTAGTACAGGTGCGGCAAAAACGTATGGGCGGTGGAAAAATAACCAAAATTATTTTGCTTTTTTATTGTATTTCAATTCTCGCTCTTGCTTTTGATGAAAATAGTAGAGGGGGTACACAATAAAAGTAAAACTCTTAAGCAACATGATGATAGAAGTGTGTTAAACACATGATCAAAATACGAATAACACTACTATTTTTTATTATAATTGATTTTTTTTCTAAGCATGTTTTTACAACAAAAATGGTACTTGAAATTTTTTCTTTTTTGATGTTTTATATCAACGTATTTGTACCTTCCTTTTTTAAAATTTGCTGTATTGCATACCGGGTACCGTACCCGTATCTATGCATCATAACTTGTATGTCATTGAAATCAATTTTCAATTAAATTTTTCAAAAAGAAGAAGAAAATTAATGTTTTAGGACAATGAAATTTAATTATACATTAAAACCTTCGCACAGCTGCTCAGCACATTCTAGGGATTTTTGAAAATGAAGACATGAATGATCAATCAAAAGGTCATTTGAAGCTAAAAGTTTAACATTCTGATAGATAAGAAAATTCATAACTTTACCTTCTCTGAGTATATGATATCAAACTGTCCACCTGTCCCCATGGGCAGACAGTTTCCCCAAGCCAATGCATCTAGATTGCCCTGGAGATTATCCACAACTCCAGACTTCGCAGCTTTTAAAAAGGAACTACCAGGATTCTGCGATAAGATTCCACAATTTCAGCATGAATTTTAGAGGTTATCATAAATTATAACCCCATTACACAAAAAAAAAAAAAATATGAAGCATTTGATTGGAATATAAATGCAAAAACTGACAGAAAAGCATGCTTGCACGAAGGGTGATGACACAGATGCATGTTTTCTTTGCCGCGCCATTCCTTTAGCATTTAATCCCACAAACTCTCCACTAGCTGAAAGACTGTTGGCAACAAGACGCAGATGCTTAGGAAGGATTGACTTGCCAGTATCAGAAGTTGCAGATGACAAATTCTACATGTAAAAATCATATTCTAGCAAATTAAATACACATCTCCATAACGTTCAGATTGGAAAATAATACAAAGGAGGGAAATTTATTTAATCATACATGGAAATAATGCTGCCACCCTGCATCGATTCCAAAGGCTGAGCAGAAATGATGAATATTATCGGGATGACTTCGTGTCCAGTCAATCAACGGCATTATTCTGTGACAGTGATTTATCAGCCTACCCCAGAATGTACCATTGTCATTGCCGCTGGACATAGTAACCCTCAAGTATAGTTCACCAGAAGAACCATTATAAGATTTCGTTACTTTTGGCAGATCCTTCCAGAGAATGTCAACCTTCTTGATCTCCAAAAATCCTAAAGGACATTTAGAAAATTCATGAGAGTATTAAGTATTAGCATTTGTTACTTCACTATAAATAACAAGCGATAAATACTCATGTATGTATCAAACCAGATTCATGTATATATCAAACAATATGTAGTAGGAGTTGTGATAAAAACTGAATATTATAATCTGATCATGCAGTGACCTAATCCCGTGACCAGGACGAACCTGGCTTATTTATACAACTACGCTTGAACTCCATGACCCAAAAAGAAAAGAGGAAAAAAACACATTTTTAGCTCCATCAAGCTTTCAAAATAGCCAATTAAGCAAGAGTTTAATGAATTGAAGTTGGAAACATCAAATAGATATGATGATACAGAAAAACTCAACGGTCATTATGTAGCGGAAACAAAATTTGAACTAGAACAACAGTTAAAGAAATGTCCTGGAAATAGATTCTCTAAAAGGCTCATTTAAAAATCATCATTTTAACCTCCACATGATATTCTGATTATATTACTACAGACCTTTTATAGCTGTTTGCAGAAGGAAAGGTATCAGACTCTTCCGAACAGAGTCCAGTTGTACAGAATTTTTAGAGTCTTCGACAACTGCGACAGTGATGCAATCTTCACCGTCTTTTTCATTACCAACAGAGGTTTCTCCACCTTCATTAGCCTTGTAATCTACGCACCATTTCCTGCTATTTCATTGACTTGGTTAGTAGCCATGGTAAAAGCTCCAAGCAAGAATGAGAATTTAAGCAGAAAAACTTAGATATAGAAACTGTTAAAATCATAATCATTTTGATAAAAGAAGATAAATTAAACGTGGTTAGAAGGAAAAGGGCTCCCTCCTTAACTTGAAAATGAAACATAAAGAAACATAAACAACAACAAATTTGAAAAATATCAATGAAACAAAAGTTATCTAATCCCTCAACATATCAGCAAGGGATTACACTGCCTATCATCGCTTTCATATGGCATGATTTACATTTCAGTAGGTACTGGGTCATAGATGTGTGTGCACGTGTAACTACTGAATATATGATTCTTTATTTGTTATATACAGCAAGAACACAGTATTCCTCTTCTTGAGAAGTGACCGGTCCCAATTTCAGCAAATTGTGGCAATAGTAACTTCAATGCTAAAAGATAAACAAAGATTCCTTCAGAATCAACTACAATAAGAATACTGGCTTCGGTTATTCTTCTATGACCATATAGAATTATAACTTCATAAAATTCACAAAATTCATTAAATATCGGCAAAAAATCATTTTTCATGAAGGGTCACAAAATTATAGTTTAGTCAATCACCCATGTCCTCTATTCTTGATCAAAATTGAAACTCAAAATTACCTTGACACTTAAAGCATGTTTGGCCCTCCTTATTTTCTACTTCTCTTCCAATTCTACAGAGAAGTAGGGCCAAACACAATTTTAATAAAGCTCTTTATAAAAAAAATAAAGTATCTTATTTGTAATGAAGAAAACCAAATAGAAGTGACTTTCAAAATAAGATGTTGAAATCAACTTCAAACCAACTTACATGGCATTTTGCAGAATGCTTCACCATTCGATTTCCTCAGGGGACATTTTTTCTTTTATTCTACTTTATTGTGTATCTCATTACACAATTTCCACTAAACCTTATATTTATTTTATAGGAGTTCCCACCAAACCTGCCATACCCTAATTCTATGTATTTGTAAATTTGGGTTTGGATTTAGACAATAATATCAGTGCTTGACAGTACATTTTTTATAATAAAGATGTAGAGATCAAACAATATTGACAGGGCCGTCCCCGACAAAAATCAGGTCTGTTGAAAATTTAGTTTTTTTATAAAAAAAAGGTTTTTATATGATTTATGATAATTTACAATAAAATCTCAAAGCTCTTTAAGAAATAATTACCAAACATATTTTAACCCAGAAGTATTAATAAAATTGAAAAAAAAAACGACAAATAGCAAACAACTTTTAACTTCTAAGTTCTAATTTTTAACTTTATCCTAAAAGTAACTTTAAAACCTCAAAAAAATAGGGCCAAACATGTTAGCGGCCAACACTCGGTGGGATTTAGTCCCACATCGGATAGATAGGATTCTTGAGAAGAGTTTATAACGATGAGGCACTCCTCACCATACAAGCCGGTTTGTAAGGATGAGTTAGGCCTCGATTTCCGTTACATGGTATCAGAGCCTATCGGGTCTATCGTTGGGCATCCTTCATCGTTCACACTTCAGGCCTATTGGGCCGGGCTGAAGCGTGAGGGGGTGTGTTAGCGGCCAACACTCGGTGGGATTTAGTCCCACATCAGATAGATAGGATTCTTAAGAAGAGTTTATAAAGATGGGGCACTCCTCACCATACAAGCCGGTTTTGTAAGGATGAGTTAGGCCTCGATTTTCGTGACAAAACACACTCTTATAAAAGATTTATAACATACAACATGTATCTGGTCTATAAAACAATACTGAATGTAAAAAGTTAACCCGCAATTGATATTGAAAATTATTAGACTAAAATATCCAAATTCCTCTGTAGTGGCCTTGTTGTAATTGAAATTTTGAGTGCGTAGTTGCATTAAACTAAATCACAGTTTTAGATTATCCAGTACTTGTCTACCCTAATTTCTGATTTTCAACCTTTCTCTTCCATTCTATTATTTGAGAAGGTTCTTTTAGTTCTGTATCAAATTTTACCAAAGCAAGAGGACTTCAGTTTTACTTAAGGGAGTGCGGTACCAAAATAATTAAAAGTCCCAAAGTTTGCATGAAATGTAGAAAGGAAGACAAGTTACTGAATCATGATATAATATAAGGAAAACAGAGGAAGAATATGCCTAGATGTAGTCTAAATAACATTCAATGCTGAGAATACAAAGCAAATCAAATATAGAACTCTGGGATAAGAGACAGTGGGCAGAATCAGAAATTTATAAAGCAACAATGTTTTTAAAGTCATTATGAACAGTGAATATCTCAATCAGTGACAAAAGACAATGCTTGAAGTACCAGAATGGAAGAAACTTACTTGCTTGATATTTTCAAACTGGGAAGAATGACTTTTGACTCTCTTCTGAAGGAGTCATATTGCTGGTAAAGAGAGTCAATGATAGAATGCACTTCTAATTTTCTTCTTGTTACATTTTCCTTGTCTAAATGAAAATGGCAAACCCAAGGACTGTATTTGACTTGACTGCAATGCAGTGGGGTGAATATTATCATGACAGTAGAAACAATGTTTGAGAACATATATCTTTCCAAATAATTCTTAACTTCTAGTGCTGCATACTCAAACCCATTTCTTTGTTTACCAATTTTCTCAGACAAAAATAAAGACACGGTCTGATCACCACCTTTTTTCCTTGAACCACACTCTAGAACATTTTTTAAGTTCAGCAACGGTGATGCTTCAAGTAGACTAATAGGTTGACTCAAAGCACTGTATGCAGCCTCAGAAACCGCACAGGCAGAAAGCGCTCCGACTGGCTCGCCACCTATAATATCCTCTCGAAAATAGCTATCACAAGATGAATCCTCTTCGGCATCATAAGAAAACTGTATAAGTTGATTGCCATATAAGTTTCTCACTGTTCCATCATATGCATCATACATATCACGCATGAAGAACATAAGTCTACGGGTCAATGTCCCAGGAAGGTCTGCGTTGTCACTGAAAGAGCTATCACGGTTTGTCACTGAATGAACAAAACATTCGAGTGGATTCAACCCAGTAAGAAAAGAGCTTTCAACCACAGCATGAGCAATGTAAGACTGGTTTGGTTCAAGAGTATCTGAAGACATCTCCACTGAATGAAGCCCCTTTTGACTGTTCCAACCAGCACATGAAAGTTCACGGGGAATTCTGTATGACAAGCGAACCAGAGAATGTTGCAATCCAAGGCACATGGAATGTTGCACTAATTTCAGTAAATTACCCTTGCTTCCAGCCTTAAACATAGCGAGGAAAGAATTGTCCTTGCACGCATGCTTATCAGCTAAACTCTGAATATTGCGGAAAACATGTCTAAAAGCATCAACCGACGCTTGACTTAGAGCAGCAGATATTTGCCTTTCATGATTCAGACGATCCACATCAACAGTCACAAAATTTTCATTCTCTTCTGGACTTGCTGAAAGAAAATCAGAGTAATGATCTACCAATAACTGGTTGAAATCACAAGCCTGTTCTGCTACTCGTAAGCCATAGGAGATTTCCTCCATCATGTTTTTCCGTGCATAGGAATCAGAAGAAAGGTACAGATCTGAGAGGGAAACACTAAACCCTGTCATAGACAACCACTCACAAAGAGCTTTCTGTGCACCATGCAATACGTCCAAAGTCTTCCCTTGAAAATGTTCCACAAGACTTTGGAAAACATTGTTCTCTGAATCACGTAACCACCCAGAAGCCTCGGAACAAGATATCAGCTCTCCGTCTTTAACAAAAACATCATTTGAAGGAAAGGCATAGTCAAATTTAGAAGGCAAAAGCATGCTGAACAATTGTTTGCCACTCCAAAACGGGGTATTACTTGAAGGAGCTTTAAAAATTGCAGGAGATGTTAATTCTTTATCGCATAGCATTTCAAGCTGCTGCACTTGGTAAATACTAAAACCTACACCATCTTCCAACAGCAAATGTGCAGCAGTTAAACTATCCTGGGAAAGTGAAAGCAAATTTCCACCACTTTGCCCATTAATCAGTTGCCTGTCCAAAGCAACCAGCTCGTTAAGCTCCACTCTTGCACCAACAGATTGTGGAATATACCCGTGAAGGCAGTCGCCGTCAAAATCCCCACGCAGAGGTGAACAGCAGATTGGGTTAATAGATACTACGGAAGATATTGGAAGAACCCTAACTGTGAGAGCAATCATCGAGTGTTGGTGTATGGAAGGAGGCCTATTTATCAACACTTTGTCCCCATCAACAAGAGGCCGATAAAATATGTCTCCTATCTGCAAATCTTGTTTTTTATACAAAACTACTGGATTACCATTTCTGCGAACATTTATCTGCCCCTTCTCTAACAAACGCAGCTCACAACAATAAAGCAAATTTTGCCTGTTCTGCCGATTGACATACTCAGAAACCTGCAAAGCTTCTGCAATTTGACAGGGTATACCAATTTCACTAAGCTCAAGGTCTGGATCACCAACAACCACAGTACGGAACGTACTGTCGTTGCGTTTTCCAAGAACGACGTCTTTCATCCATCTTAAACCAGACGAATTGCAAGCATTTTCTCCAACTTTTCTTTGTTGCAACTCAGTAAAAATATTAACTGGCGTTCTGTCAGGATTTATCTGCATTTTAAAGTAAAGCCATAAGCAACAAGTGTAATTTTGACTAAGTGGGAAAAACAAAGGATGAAGCAACAGAGAAACTTGCCTTGGAAAATCTCAGGCAATCCAAAACACGAGAACTTAACTCATTTGCTGTACCCCTGAAATCAACCAATTTCTTGCAAGCCCTGGTCCTATTGTCCTACAAGTATTTAACCGGACAGAACACCATATTAAAAATTGGAACTCCAGTGACGGCTTATAAATAATAAGGACTAATAGAAAGAGGAAGAATCCACTTACGAAACTCAATGGATATCCCCCCGAAAGTCGATGAGGGACTTCTGTCACACGATGACAATTCGGTGCCACCAGGAAGCAACTGAGACCAACCAAATCCATGCTTGGAATAAACTTTTCTATGAAGTTCGGATCAACACCACTCAATAAATTCTCAACCTGAATGTCAAAAAGGAAATATAAAATTTATATAAATCAAGCACCAGAAAACAATAATGACCACAGAAGTAAAATGAGTCAATAAATTAGAATATCATAAGATTCAGGACCTTGAAAAGGGGAATTTTCTTCTATTGAAAGAAATGAACTGTTTATTTTAGCAGGTCATTCCCAGTCAATCCATAAAACATCAATAGGTACTCTTCAAGGTATGGTGGATCACAATAAAGTAATAAATACAGACCAAGTAACTAAAGTCTAACAAACAAGTTTGAATCCTACTTCTTCAATCAGTAATGAATAAATTTGTTTCGGACCATTTTAAGATTAGATATATAATAGTACCATCCCTGTCTCATTTTTAGCAGACGTAAAAATCACCACATGAATGTTTTTGGACTTCTCAAATTTGCATATGATAAACAATTTGTATACATTAAATGTGACGCCAATTTAGGCTTTTGAAGCAGCGTCTTCATTAGAGGCGCTAACAAGCAGTTGAGCTGAACACAGCACATAACTCCATTCGTTATCAATTATAATATCAAGGAGCATACATACCAGTACCCTTCTAGCAAAGAATGAATTTTAATATAGTGCAAATTCATAGTACCAAAGGATAATGATACAAAAGTACAACATGAATGTAAAAGTATTACCTGAACGGGTGATAAAACCTTTCTATTTACATGATTTTCTTCTTGTTGAACATCTCCAAGGATAAAGTCCCAATAATCTGCTGGTAATCCTCGCCCCAAATTTCTTTTCTTATTTAAAGATATATCATTTACTTCAACAATTATCGCAGTTCTCCTGAAGAAATCATTGGATGAAACTCTGAATTTCATGGCAGGATAACGACCCATACCGTTTCCCTATTTTGATGCATAAGCTGTCTTAGAGTGGTAAAAAATAAAAATAAAAAGAGGGGAAGTAAATAAATTTATTTCAGAGTGAATCAAGGAAGATCGTAAAATAAACTTACACAACAATATTTGCAACCTTTGGGCTGATTATTGTATCCAAGGAGTGATTTAGCACGCTGTAAGCATGAAATAGAACCTTAACAATAGGAAGCAGATAACAAGAAAAATTGCAAATCCAAACGGACAACCTACATAAAAGTAACATGCAAACAAACATCCGTAGAAAATTCAAAATTATAGGATTATTTTTTTTGGACAGTTGGGAGCAAAGACTACAGGTACCATTGTACTTAAGCATGCATACTTCTTCAGTGAATGTCTTATTGTACTTGAGAATCTCATATAACTTAAAACTTGGGAAATATTTTGGAAAGATAAATAAAACCCTGATAAGTTGCCATATAATTTAAGCATCTCAAGATAGAAAGGCAAATTGATTATATGAAATTCTATACAAAATGACGTGGTCTAAGTCTGTGTTGTAACAAAACCAGATGAACTGTGCGAATGTTGGTAGAAGTAAAAGATACCAGACCTTAACACGTAATTCTTGTCGAATAGATTTACATGCAGGGCAAATCTTTTGCAAGATTTCTGCAATCTCTGCCATGAAGTATGGATGTAGTATGGTAAAAGGAAATTTGATAGCTCCAAAATGACCTGAAATAATAGACTAATTGATCAACATCTAGTAGATTTAAAAAATCATACCACAAATCTCTAAACCAATTTTCCATATAATATGTTCATCCACACCTTCACACGACTTTCTATCTTTTGAACCACATGTCGTGCACCCATAAGAAGAATTTGGAAGTCCCAGATCAGAACAAGTGACTTGTCCAGGTGCATTTATCTCCAAGGCTGAGATCTTCTCCTGCAGGCGTAAAACTAAATAACATAAATATGAGACCAATAAGTTACATGTCAATCAAAACGATTTCTGATTGATAATCCATTCCACAAAATAGGCTTGTCTCCCTTTATAGGTTAAAGGTAACCAATCCACCCAAACAAGAATGTATTTTCAACCCACCCTCCACTGCGTTTCCATCTTACATGCAAGTACATGCAATTGACCTAATTCCACTGCTAAACTAACAGTAATCTGATACACAGAATAACTGCAGAGTTGATATAGATATAAGAACAAGAATATACTTAACTATATCTTCTCCAGTTAAAACCTCAAACTTTATCGCTTTTATGAGAGCAGATGGCACTTTGTGCACTGTAGCCAGGTCTTCATCATCCATGGAATTCGGTAAACTTGCACTTCGCAGGAAACTGAAAGCAGCCTATTCATTTTCAAAATATTAATACAAGTGTTGACAAAATTATCTCAAAGAACAAGCGAGTGAAATTATGCGCCCAAAGCTGCACATGTGTGTTTGCTAGCTAAGTCTAGGTTGCATGGATACGGCTATGAAACATATGCAAATATGACAGATTTTATAAAAACTAACGACTGGATGCAGCAGGATATATTATATATACTCGTTAAAAATAAATGAACAATCAAATCAAATATTTAAACTGTTATCAATCTCTGATTGCGCGGTGAATTAATTGATTATATACAGCAAAACAGTAAAAAAAAACTTAAAAAAGAAAGTGGAAACAAAAAGGACAGAATATTAACTGATCCTGTTAGGTTAGGTCGAAAGGGGACAATCCGTCTCCCCCTCCCATGTTGCTCAAAACTGAAAATAAGCCTGTCGGAACTTATCTCCCGTTAGAGTGAAAAAAAGGGCACCGGGAGCTTGCTACCGGTGGGTAAGGGGGATTTGGAGCAACACGGGCGGCTTATGAAAGAGGCAAATAGTCAACGTCCCAACCCTGGCTTTCTCTTCTCCCATCAGGGGCCGCCACTTTTGGCAGAAGCACCGTGCAATCAATCTTCACAGTTTTTCTTTCATTTCTTCTCCTTCTTCGGAGAGAGAAGACTGCACACAGAGATATGCAAGATGGGAGAGGCAGAAAATCGTGAGTCAGAAAATTGCTGTAGATAGTTGTACCAACTGCTTAGACCCGCGTCAACTCTGATCCAATCGACAATGGTGCCCACAATCCTAACCTCTCTCGCTGCATCACTCGTCTGCGCCACTCCAATTTGGCTGGGAGCGCTGACCTCAATACTTACCGCGCTGACCTCAATACTCACCGCGCTGACTTCAATATTTACCACGCAGCTACTGCGGCTGCACCAGCCGCATATAACAACATAAATTTAAAACAAAAGGAAAATATTTTTCTTATAATATTCAAATTCAACGTCATCAATAATATTCGGCAAGTTACGTCAAGAGCGAAAAAATACAAAGTAGCAACTGTTTTGTTAATAGCAAACTGAGCAAATCAGGAAAACATTTTAAATGGTTGACTTTTCAACAAAAGAAATCAAGAAATCAAATAATATGCCAAAGATGAACAAAATTATTGATAGAAAAGACTTCTAGAAACAGGTATTATCGAGAATGAATCCGCTCATGTCTCGTGTGATTTTCACATGACACGATAATGAGTAATCTCCGACCATTAAAAATGAGAGAGAGAAACATATTATTTAAATTTTTAAAATGGTTCTCTCTCATTTATAATGGTGAGAGATTATACATTACATCTCATATGAAAATCACACATCAGAAGATGCATTCACGATGTTTCATAATAATACCTTCAAAAGCTTGGGCGCAGTGATAAGCTGCGTCCAAGGTTGTCCTACGAATGACCTAACCGTGAAACTTTGTGCCTGAAAAAACTAATTTCACTCCCAGAAGATTTCAGTTAAACCTGCAATAAAAAAAAAAAGTACTCTATAAATTAACACCATATAATAAGGTCATAGATTATAGTACTAATCTCGTGCAGGGGTAACATCGTCATAATAATAAAGTTCTCGGCAAGAAAAAAAAAAATACAAATATCATATCGTACAGCACTGATTTTCATAATCTTGGTTAATAAATATCATTAAACATGATTAATTAGCAAAATAATGTAAAAAAATATATAATAAACGATGAATGCAAAGATCAAGCACATTGCGATGAAAACGATTCTGGAAGAGAAGAAAAGTACGATGATATAACATGCAAGTAAGAAAAAAAGATGAAGTACATTGCGATAATGATGATTCTTACTAGGTTATGATCGAAGTCAAAATAAGCGATTAAAAAATTAGAAGAAAAGAAAAAGGAAAAAAAGCATGATGATAGAAAAGCGATTATGAGAAGAGATAGAGAAAGGTAATTACCGAGTAGAGTTGAATGAATGCGGAGACTTAAGTTGAAAGTGAGTTATGAAATAAGCGATTTTGGGAAGAAATGAAGAAGAAGGAGTTAAGTGTTCGAGTTAGCGTTAGCTTTGAGTGAAGTAAGACGGCCGTCACTTTCGAACTTTAGAGAGAGAGAGTGTGTGTGTGTGAAGTTGCGGAGACCGATGTGAGAGAGAAAAGGGTGGGTTTGCTTTTTGGTTATGGTCTCTAGGTTAGTGATTCAATCATACCCTTCTCTTTGTATTTTATTTACGGAAATGACCTCACCATGCTCTAAAAGGTATAGTACTGTATAGCTGGTTTTTTTGAAGTAATCATCGACTGGCATGTAAGTGTTGTACATATCTTTTTATTTTAATGAATGCAGGTCAGTCACGTGCATTTATTATTTTTGGTGATAGATATATTTAATCAACAAGAAAAATGTTAACTTGTGATTTTTTATCTTGATGAGGATTTCAATGGTGAATTTAACCTACATGATGTTTGGAGGAGAAGGATATTCTCTAAACGTAATTAAAAATTGTTGAGCAATTAAAAGGAAGGAGATCTTGAAGATGAAGTTAACGAGAGCGGTCTGAGATGGTTTTTCTATAATGAAAAATTGTTGAACGTATCTAGAGATGTTGTAGTTCAACCCATGCAACGTAGTTGCATGGTCGCAAAAGAAAAAATTATTGTTAGTGTCGTCGACTCTACACTGCATCGAGCAGATTTGGCGATTTGCATTGCTGATGATGATGAATGGAACAAATGGTTGCTAACTATTTTCGTATAAGGAAAAAATGTTGAATATATTTTGAGATGTAGTAATTTAACTCATGCAACTTAGTCACACGTTCTCAGAAGAATAATCTATTGTAACTGTCAATTCTACACCACATAAAGCAGGTATGGCTAGGGGCGGAGCCACCCCCCAGCTAGCCTGGGCACTAGCCCAGGCTCAGCTTCTACTTTCTTTGTAGCAAGCCCAGCCATTACTAGAACCTCTCGCTTTTCCTACGAATTTTGCCAAGGATTTAGGTTCCCAGGTAAATGTAATACTTTCGTGGGTAATTGTTTCCTTGGGATTTTAGGATCCGCAGGAAAGGTATATCAGTAGGAAATGTGCAATTATCCGCGGAAAGAAAATAACATTATATGGGAAGTCTATAAAATTATCCGCAGGAAATATGCAATTTTTGCTCAGGCTCTATAAAATTCATGGCTCCACCACTGGGTATGGCAATTCACCTTGTTGATGATGAACGGAACAAATGGTATACACCTTGAAAAATGACTTTGTTAGTCAAGGTGATGGGAATGAAAAATCTATTGTGAGAGCCGACTCTACGCCGCATCGAGCAGGTTTGACGATTCACCTTACTGATGTTTAATTGAACAAATGGTATACACCTTGTAGATGATGAATGGGACAAATGGTCATAAATTATTTTTCTATAAGGAAAAACTCTTGAATATATTTTAAGATGTAGTAGTTCAACTCATGCAACGTAGTTGCATGTTCTCATAAGAAAAATCTACTGTGAGCGTTGATTCTGCACCACGTAAAGCAGGTTTGGCAATTTGCCTTGCTGACAACGAATGAACATACTCGTTTTGAGGGGCAGACAGTCGTTGCTGATCATAGCATCATTGTCCAATGATGTTCGCTCATGTTCCTATAATAGCTTGAAGTTACAAAAGTAATGTCAGTTTTGATTCGCATCCTTCATCTTACTTTAGATTTGTATAGTGTTAAGTTTCTGAATTGGACCGAAGCTTCGGACCATGTCAAAAAATAATAGGACAACCCCGATTCATTCTTGAGGTAAGTATGCTCACATATGTGTCAAAATTGACCTTAAACCCATTAGTTCCTTTCATCATGGTTATAGGCTACAAGTTTATTTTGGGGTATGAGGGTCTTCACTCCATATGCTTTCATTGTGGAAAATATGGACACATGCTTACAAATTGTCCAAAAAAAACATTCCTACAACGACATCAGATGCAACTCGACCTATCTTGCAACCAAATAAGTCTTAAGTCCCTACCATAGCCAACAACAATTCCTGACCAACACCTGTAAATAAGATCCGACAAATCACGCCACAAGTTATGGAACCTAATGATGAGGGTAATAAATATGGTCATTGGATGTTGGTAAAAATAACAAAACTTTCAAAAAATTAGTTTGTGATGTTTCGATCCGAAATTGAAAAGTAATCAGCCTTCCAATGTGACACCAACAAAATAGAAAATCAACCTTAGATCTCACTTTTAGTACTTAAATGGGTCACATGTGTATACATCACTCATTTATAATTTTTTAATAGTAGTACCTAATGAATACTCAATCCCTCCAACTTAGATCTCACACAAATTTCTTAAATGAGACTCACTAATCAACTATCAATAACTTTATACAATTACATTTCAATTTTTTAATATGAAAAAAGCGCGAGTCCCACTTAAGATTGGAGGTCATAAGTAAGACACCGGGTCTTATAAGACCCCAACAATTTTTCTTCCCAATGAAGGTACCTAATAAGTACAAAGTCTTAAGAGTCATTATACGTTGACATCCCTGGCTGGCAACCTCCCCTTATACACCCCCATGTGGCAAGGCAATTTTGATTTTTTATAATTAAATGAAGGGCAGTTTTGTAAAATCCTTAGAAACTACCATCTTCTTCTCCTACCATTTTCCCCACTTCTCATCGTGTTCACTATGTCACTCTCTCCGACCTTCACATTCGCCGGTCATCGGCCACGCATCACCATGCTCAATCATGATCATCACCATTGTCGTTGGTCGCCCTTTCGACAGTTACGACTAACACCATTGCAGTCACGGCCACACGCACCACCACCGTCGTCACCGTCTTCATCCCATTGGATCTCCCCACCTTTTATCCCTTTAAACGACCTCCATCCACCACCCTCGGCCCCACTCCATCCACCACTGATAATTTGGGACGAGTGAGAGAGAAAGAGAGGTACACTGATAATCTTTTTTAGTTTTTTTGTTTTAATTTTTGTTTTGTATTATTTTTCTATAAAAAATGAATTCCACCTTGCCACATCAGCAGTGTACAAAGTGTGTACAAAATTGAGTGGTCTATCTATCATTTTTCAAGTCTTAGATGTTTAAGACTCCCCAATTGTGGATGCTCTAAGAGTTTTATCATGCCTAAAATTCAACAACAACCAATACACGTCTTAAACCTGAAGTGAGAATCCAACATAAAAGGGTAGACGATTACAGGCAAAATGAAGTAGAGAAGGAAGCTCGCTATGATCAACACCATGAAAATTTCAGGATAAATTTTAACTTTTCGTAAAAGCTTCATATTATTCATTTTTTGGTACAAAAAAGCTTCATATTATAATTTTTCATAAAATCAATTCTCGAAATTAGAATTTATTTTTATTTAAGTAGACCAGACCAATAAACTTGCAAAAAAGTAACTTGTGTTTGAAAAGACATGGTCCACAATAAAGATATTTTTAACATGTTAATCTTAATATATGTGTTTAGAGAACCTCCATCGGAGGTTCCTTGATCAAGCTTGTCCACTTGGAGTTCGCCAATATAGAATAATGGTCTTTGATGAAGTAATGGTCACCAACAAAAAAAAAAATCACATTTGTAAAACCCATTAAATGTAAGTAAGTTAAAGTTGTAGATTGATCATGATTTATTAAGAGTGGTACCACTAGAGAGAAATAAAGGAGTTATTTTAAAGTGAACATTATAGACTCCACTTAATACATTGATGATGTCTTGCATTATTGGAGATACTCTTGAGACATTTGCCAGTGAAGATTGAAGACAATATGTAAAGAGTGTATTGGCAAAGAGATAATGTTTGTTTGATGGCTGATTGAGAAGTGAATAATTGAAGTAATAAAAAAATTGAGTGTTCAATTTCATAAGAAAAATAGTTCAGTCTTCTATCCAGGCATTCACATATCAATATCACTAAAATATACTAATACTAGCCTTTATTTTTTAGGGAATACTAATATCAGCCTCTTATCTTTAAAAAAAAATATCAACCTTATAAAAGAGTACTAATAGGACCCAAAAAGAAATAGATTATGAAAAATGCAGACACGTTCGTGTCTACCATATTGAAAATTAAAAATAAATAAAAAGTTTTAGAGAAATTAAAAATAATACTCCTTTGAAAACTTTTTTTTTTACAAGACTACATTTTTTTTTAAAGAAAAGACTCCATTTAAAACTTGATTAGCACTAATAACACACTTTTTAACCTTCCGTAAAAAAATACACTTTTTAACCTACATTTTTCCATATAGTCTTTTATTGATTGAAGTTTACTTGACCCCTAAAAATTCTATGTATACCATATAAACAAACGGAGAAAATGCATTTGATATCTACTATATTGAAATTAAAAGAATTAAAATGAAAAGTTTTAGAGAACTAGAAAATGATAAAAATCTCTATACTAAACTATGAGATTAGATGAGATCACGTGAACAACCAATTCTAAAGTACCACTGCACATTTCGCATGTCACATCATTACGACAAAAATATCCATTAAGATTCTAAAGTACCATCTATTTTTCAACCCAATTCTACTTTTGTTTCATGCTTCGTCTTTGCTTGATATTATTCCATCCTCTCTATTTTAAATGATGTATTTTAAAAATGTATGCTATCTATGTAAGATATTTTGATTATATTTTTTTTTATTAACATACAAAGACAAATTATAAAATATAAGATGTGTTATGAAACTAAAGAAATAGGAACATGAATAAAGAAGAGAGAAGTAGAGAAGGATGAAGAAAAAGAAGAGAGATGATTCTATTATTCTCTTGTGGTCTATCATTAGATTACATATGAGCTCTATTTATAGAGAAATACAATGACTTGGTGGACAAATATAATATAGCCCATATGACCCAATAACCCAATTGCTATATGGACATCCACTTATAATATTCATAACAAGATGTTAGATTTGTCACGACGAATATTTTTAAAATATCAAATTTTTATAATTTTTTTTAATAGATCATTAAAAATATTTAAGATCAAAATTATGCATCAACATAAGTGACAGAGTCAACTGTATCATATATTCCTTCCGTTTCAAAATACATGTCACACTTAACCAATGCACACATGTCAATACACAGCTTTGACTATTAATTTCTTTAATTATATATAATAAAAAATTATAAAGATATTAGTGAAAAAAATATAGTCAAAGATATTAATGGTAACATCTTAAATATATTCAAACAACATCTTACATGTTAACATTTGTATTTATATATTAGTTAAAAAATATAGTCAAAATAAGTTATGTGCACATTGTAAAATTGCGACATGTTTTTTGAAACAGATGAAGTAGTTAATAGTAATAGTAATTGATACAGAGAAATGCTAACAAATACTACTTCAGGTGCAATTGTTAACTAATAAGTGAAAATTGAAAATTTTATCCTCGTAGTTGTTATAACACATTAAAATATTAAAAAATTCCAATTGCCATTTCAAATTTCACTTATTAGTTAACAATTGCTCTTGAAGTAGTATTTGTTATCATTTCTCTATAACAATTGTTAACTTAATTTATTTTTTTTTCTTCTTAATTTCAATTGCCATTTCAAACTTCCAAATTGGAGATTATGTATCCTTTGAATTTTTTTTTATAGGAAATCCTTTGATAATCTATTAAGTTCCCAAATCTTGATTGCTACTTTATTTTTTAATTTATTTTGTCTTCAACAAATTTTAACCAAAATTTATTTATAAAACTAAAGGTCAGACGTACTTTTACCGGTTGTCATTTGTGCAAATTTTGGTTAACCTTTGTAAAAAAAATTCCAAATCTAACTTTCTTATTAAATATTATTCACTTTTAGATCGAATTAAATATTAAAAATTCCAATGCTGACCTTTGCCATTTGATCAAATTTTGGTACAATCAAATACAACAAAGGTATAAAAGCAAAACAAAAAAAAAAAAATCAAATACAACAAAGGTATAAAAGCAAAAAAAATCTTTAAATCATAAAAATTGCTATTAAAAAAAGTACAAAAGATAAACCAGAGTTCACCAGATAATATAAAAATGTATTTAGTGTGTGTGTTTGGTTCTACTTTGAGTAGAGTGAGTTGATTTGAAGATAAAGTGTTTTATGTTTGAATATATTTATATAAAAGTGAGTTGAACTATAAATATGTGTGTAAAAATTAATTTTAAAAAGGCTATAAACTATTTTAAGTAAAATCAATTTTTGAATTAACTCTACTAAAAAACAATCAAACATATCAAAAACAATTCTATAACTCTAAAATCAAATCAGATCCATTTAAAAGTGAAATCAAACACACACTCAACCTTAAAATTAATTTACTCAAAATCAATTTTTTTAGTTCCAACACTAAATACATTCAACGTTGTTATGAGCCTTTTAAATACGATGCTCCCTGACTTGATGTCATTGTTGCAAGAGGAAAATGACCGATACCCGAACCTATCTGCACTGAAATTTTTGTCTTGAAGCTCTTTTTCAGTTTTTCTGCACACACCTCTGATTTAATGAGCCATTTGCACATGCTAAGGAAATAGATCTTTCTCCATATCAATAATTTTCAGATGGAAGAAGTCATGCCCATTTGCTTTTGACACTTATTGAGTGATATCTCAAACACAGTTTCTGACATAGGCTTGCTCACTAAATCTAGAAATAAATATTTGAGTGATGTAAAGGAATGATGGCCACTTCTAGTTCTCATCTCCCATACCTTCAGTTCTCACTCCGTATATTTTTTTCTTGCTGACATATTACCGTATTATAACTCATTGTATGTTGTCAAAAAAAACATTTATTTTTTTACTAAAAAAAGATTTTTTTATTTATAAATATGGAGGTGTATTTTACTATTTTACAATTCAGGCTAGAGCGTTTTTTTTGGTGGTCGGGATTCGAACCCTGGACCTTGCATATATTATGCATTGTCCTTACCAACTGATTTAAGTTTACGCAGCCTGGAATTGGTCAAGTAGATGCATTTCGGAAAACAAATTTTAATTCCTCAAAATGTAAAATAAACAATTTAGTATTTTCGTTAAAAAGAACAATATAATATTTAAAAGGTTAATATAACCAAAATGGTAAAAATTGCAAAAATATTTGATATGATAAGACGCAAATCAAAATATGTAATTCTCCACGTCTTTGCACCAAGTGTATATAAATTTTAGCGAAAAAAAGGTACTCCCTCCATCTCACAATTATTGTCTGTTTATCATTTTTTATTTTTCTCAAAATAATTGTCACTTTACAATACCAATGCAACATTTATTATTTTTTTCACTATTATACCCTTATTTATTGAATTTCATCCAACTTAACCACTCCACTAACTACAATTAATAAGGGTGTTTTTGTAAATGTTACTAATTTTACCATTGAAATTAACACAATTAATCATTTCTTTAATAACTGTGCACAAACTTTAAACGACTAACATCATGAGACGGAGGGAGTATATATACATGGAAAATGTTAATGAATATTCCTAAAACACTCTTTAAAGCCTCTAAGTAGTACTCCCTCCGTTTCAAAATGAGTGTCGCTTTAATCAATTGCACACAAATTAAGAAATGGAATAATGTTGTCCAAAGATATGATATTTTTACTAAAATAGCCTCGTTAGCTCTTGGTGCATTTGTCATCATTATAAATTAAAGTACAAAATGATACTTTGTAAGTTGTGTGGATAATAATAAGGCTTAAATGCAACCACTCCCTCAAAAAAAAAAAGACTTAAATGCACTTTTCACCCCCTATGTTTCAAAAAATTGTGATTTTGGCCCCCTTTAAAAAAATGGATATTTTGACCCCTTAACCTTTGGCCCTCTTTTGATTAGTTGGTTTTGATGGAGATTATGACAATTTCTCAGTCTTTAATGGTGTAAACTATCATGGGGATAAAATGATGCTGATAAGTGGAGTCCAAACTAGCATGGTGTAACTTTTGGCCCCCCTAAAGAAGGATCCACTTATCAGTTTGGACTCCACTTATCAGCATCCTTCTATCCCCATGCCAGTTTACACCATCAGAGACTGAGAAATTGACATAAAATCAACTAATCAAAAGAAGGCCAAAAATTAGGGGGTCAAAATATCCATTTTTTTTAAGGGGGGCCAAAATCGCAACTTTTTGAAACATTGGGGTGAAATGTGCATTTAAGCCTAATAATGACTAAGGGTACTATTGGAAAAAAGTAGTTAATAGTACATTGAAAAGTGAAAATGACATTCATTTTAAAACAAATTATTTTTGCTAAAATGACACTCATTTTAAAATAGAGGAAGTAGTTTTTTTTATATAAAATGTGTAATCAATGCATTGAAAATCAAAATATTTAACTTTTTTATAAAATAATTTCACTGTTAGACTCTCTAGAGAGAAAAATAACAAATAACGTAGCCTTTTCTAATTATTTATTTCGCATCACAATTTTAAAGATCCTACACTTGTCTAGATGCATGTATAAGATGATTCAAAGAAGATCCTTTATTTACCCTTTTTGTTTTGGGGACATGTCCTTTATTTTTACTTTGACGGCCTAAAGACTATTTTTTCATTTTTTGTAGAGACTAAATTAACTGACATTTTCAATATAAGTAACAAAAAGAATGCCTCGTAACGTGATTTTTATAAGTTCCAATGTATCTTCACCATGGTTTTCACCATAATTTTGATGTTTTTCAAAGACACTAGATTGTCCAATTCACTCAAAATTTGCCTTGCTTATTTATAGCAAGGAAAAAGTAGAACTATTGGTCCAAGGCATAGGCGGTGTATTCATCACATTCACACCTAAACAACATTTTTGCATTGATCTACGGGATTATAGATGGCACATAAGTAACAGCCTCTAAACAGAGGGTCCAACACAGCAAAAATGACACTTTTTAAAGAAAAAATCGAATGTTGTGAAAGGGCGAAAATTGAAGGCGGGTGTAGTATTCAGTAACTTTTAATTGCCCAGGTTGGCACAATAATCGTAACTCTCAAGATGCTGGAGCATATTCTTGAATAGTTGAAGCCAGTTTATTTCGATCATCTTCCGTTTTCATCCGGATCAAAAATGTACGTGCAACAACAGTATCCTCTCCACCACCATCGGCATTACCCTACAGAAATTCTCAAGTTTCACATACGTTTTCTATTGGCTATTCAATCATATAACATGCGGTAAAAGTAAAACTACTCAGAAAAACGAAGATACTAATATTGGACCGTTATTAAATACTATAATATATTCTGTTATCTTTCTTTTGAAGGGGAAAACCAATAGAAAAGCTAAAAGTATTAATCAGCTCATGAAAAAAAAAGATGCTTTTAGCTTTTTTGAGACTGAACTTTTGTAACATTTCAGGACAATTATTGCAAAAAAATTCATTGTTTCCTATGCAACACTTTGAAAACAGAAATAAAATAAAATAAAATAAAACAATACAATAAAAGTGTTCGGATCTGCTGTGTGTTTTCTGAAATCGCAAGTTGACGCGAAAGCTACATATTGTACTTCTTTGTTTTCAGCTTTTCGTGGTGGATGACATTGGGACGTGGAAAAGTGAAGCCAGACACGGATCCAAACATGCTAACAGAAAATTTTTGTACTTAAAAGGAAAATATAAACCGAAAAGGATCCTGATTTAACATGGAAGAACCAACAATGAAAAACACAAATAGTTATGCAATGTGACAGGTCTGCTTCATTGACATTAAAGGATCCACATTCCCTGGAGTCGAGAAATCTTGAATAAGCCACAATCTTGCATCTTGGGCCGTTTGATCAATGACTGAACAGCTCACCTTTCAACTTGTTAAATTGGATTCAAAATATGTAGTTGAAACATGAGTTGTCAGATGATCTTTGATTAGACAGTCTGAGATGCGTGAATGCAAAAAATTCAGGATTTTACAACTACAGGAAATCCAAAACCTTCATTGTATACTACCTACAAGCACTGTAGTCTGCAACCTAGTCTAAACATGTCAATTTTCCTTTCAACTCTCTAAATGATCCAGGCATTAATTTTCGATAGTGGTTTTTCTAAGTTTCCCTATATGATGAAACTTTTTTTCAGTATATGCATCAAGGTATTCAGCTAAATGTGCAAGTTTTCAGTTTCTTACCGCAGTATGAAATATCGCAACGAGAGAGTTCTTCTGTGGATTTGTCTTGATTCCAGGATACAACAAGGCATTGAGAAGAATTTTCCCTACCTGCCATCGGTAAATGTAAACAGAAACTGAAAAAATAAGTGAAAATCTCGATGCAAAAGCAAGAAAGCCTAGGAATTACATTCAGGTCAATTCCCTGAAGAGATACCAGTATGTAAGAACTGAGAACGTATAAACAAACCTCATTTCGAACAACAATTGTAGGTTTAGACTCTTTGGTAGCCTTGGCGACCCCTTCTTTGCATTTAATGGACAGATTGCCCATTCCTCTATCTTTCCATACATCCTTATCTGTTGGGTCACTTGACTGAAGATACCAAGGGAACAAAATCAAGCTGAATTGAAACAAGAGCTGAAAAATAAATATGATGCCCTAATAATTAAGAAACAAACCTTCACATAAAGCTTGCACTTCACTTCATGCACAACTGATACACCTTTCTCTTCCGACTTCTTCACTGATGGGCTACTGGGCTGCTCCTCCTCATTTTCTGAGACCAAATAAACATCATGTTATCAACGTGAAACCTTATGTACATAATTTGGTAATGTCATAAACAAGGCAAGCAAAGTCATTGATGGATTGCAAGATGTTAAGCTACAGTACAAGGTCACAATGAAAATCAATCATTCAGTAATGAGCTGGCCCGATTGCATTCAAATGTTATAATAGTCCGACAAGCTTTTCAACAATAAAAAACCTCAAACAATGTTCTAGCATTTATCTCAAAAGTTCAAAATAGCAGCGAATAGGAAAATATTTTATAAAAACCACATAGTAGACTCTCTTATCTTCAAATTTGAAACAATCGTAATATCTGAGACTCAGCAATCAGCTTGGCATTGAAAAAGGGCAACAAGGTACTATAAAGCAACAATCAACTTGGCATAACAACCAAAATAATTAGCCACTGAATAGTTTTTAGGGGGGATACAAACTTTAAAAAACATGATATATTCGTGTTCTGGTCACTCAAAACCACTATTTTCTTCAATAAAGAATATTTTGACAAATTGTTCCTTTTGGGTAAAGTTAAATAAATACAACTCATAGGTGAAGGCCAGAACATCTGCTTAATAACAAATCCAATCCAGCAGTATCATAAGAAAAAAATTGAAAAAGAAATGCAGGAAGGAAAGAAAGAACATATATTCCAGTGTCAAAGCGCTTCAAGAACGAGTTAACAGGTTATGATGGAAAGATCTGTATTTCGGTACCCAATTGATAGGGATAAATAATTGTATGCTAGGGTTCACTATCTGTTTTCTACTCGGCCATTTTAACACTCTTTTCTCCCATTAAATCCCCACTTAGTGGGAAAAGGCTTGGTTGTTGTTGTTGTTGTTGTTGTTGTTTCTCCCGTTAAATAGAAGTTTCTACCACTATTTAGGGGGGCAGAGGAGATTCCATGTTATGTCACAAAAGCTGCAGATTAAAAATTATGCTCTTTCCAACAAATGGTAACTTTCATCATAAGCATACAACTACGTATTTTGAATCAGATTTAACAAGTTGAAAGGTGAGCTGCTCAATCATTGTTTCAACCACGTATTTTGAATCCGATTTAACAAGTTAAAACATGAAGGAACAAAGGTTAATATACACATTCCTACAACAGCATGAAGGACCAGCAAGAGGATAGGGCTGAGCTTTCACTGATCAAAAGTTAATGACATGCCAATGAGTAGAGCAAGAGGTAAAAGCATTGTATTCTCACCAGCATCCGCATCATCTGAAGCGTTGTGATTGGAGTTGGAGGGGGCTGAACTTCGATTTCCTAAAACAAAATACAGAAATTTAGTAGCCAATCATAAAAGTGTCATTGGGAGGTGTCGCTCCCTCCTTTTCACAAAAAACAAATCATAGAAGTGACGTGACTTTATGCCTAAGTTCAAGGTATAGCACTAAACTGGATAAAATAAATGGCAGAATAGATTATTAAGTATGTATCTATAAGTTTGCCAACCTTCATTGCTATTATTTTACAAATTTGTATCTATACGCAGTTCTAGACATGACATGAGGTCATGGTCATCCCTAAAGGACACCTGACACATCATAATCTCAACATGACATAACTTCATAGCTCTAATTCGTTAATAGACTCCAAAGCCAGCTTAACATAACTTCAACAGAAATCTCAACTATCGAAGATGGGTATCTGTCATCTAAACTTCAACAAAAAAAAATTCACCATCCGATCAAAACTTTTGGTCTTTCATTGATAAATATTCACAGCCATAGTTTACATGTTGAATGGTGTGCATGGGGTACCACAAATGCGACCCATTTTAGAGTTAGTTCAACAATTGAGAAGAAAACATATTGGGTGTATTTTAAAAAAGTCAGAAGAGACCTACCACCAAACGTAAAAAGGTTTTGATTTTGATTTTGACTGTTCGAAAATATTCCAGGGCTCCATGGACTAGCAAAACTTGTAGTAGTAGTAGTAGTAGTACTAACAGGAGGAGATCCAGATTTTTCTCCAAAAATTTTATTTTCTTTGTTTGTTACTTCCGGCAAAAGCTTTTTCCCAGCAAAAGAAGCACCAGCACCGGCACCGGGTGTAGAATTTTCTGCCTTGGTGGCATTTGCTTTGAGCCAGTTGACAACATCACTAAATTTTTCCTGAAACAATACACATTACATGGTCAATGTTTTTAACTCTGCAGACACACACCATTATTATTTATTAAGCATGTTAAATAAAATGTTCTAAAGAAAGAATGGGTGTGCATGCTAATACTAGCTCAAAGCATTCATGTTGCAAGAAGCCAAGGGCAAGGAGTAGAGTAACAAGCAAAAATACTCTAGTATAGTTTAGCTGCGACACCCAATGCATTGAAGAAAAAGGAGCTAGTTAAAGTGTTCATGTTACAAAAAGGATGAGCAAAAACAGAAAGCATTTATATTTGTCCTTGTAGAAATACACAGGCACCAATTCTAGGTAAAAACATATAGAAATGATATCATTATAAGTTTATAACCGTGAATGGTTAATTTTAAAGTAGAAGGCATGTTTTAACATATGTAGGTGTGAGTGTATCTGATACTGATATAGTGTGCATACATATACTTATTTCATTGCAGCATACACAGCCACATATTACTAGATATGGAATCAGCTTCCTGCATACGGCACCTTCCATAACATATTACTTGGGTATATATAGTAACACCGAGTAAATTAGAATTATAAGTATACATATGCTTAGCGCATTAAACCATGTGAAGAATTACCATAATGCCTGTAGCGTGATCTAAGTAATCTCTGACACCATCTTCCCAAAGCTCATCAGGATGGTTCTTTAATTGTGTTTGAACCCAGCTGTGAGAAAGACACACGTCATAACAATAAGAGAGGTTGTGGAATAACAATAACCAACAGAACATTCATAACCATACAAATCCAAATTCCTTTAACCTAGATTTTAACATATCAAGACATCGTGCTCTGTGAAAAGTGACAACCACTAACGAATAAGCTAAACCAAAGAATAGAACAATGAATCAAGTCTAATTATCTAGACCAAACCCTTTTCTCATTGACAGGAAAATTGAAATGCAGAAATTAAGAAAAAGAAAATTTGTTGACGTTAAATAAAAGATGAACCTTGCAAACTGGGTATTTAAAGCTCTCACATGCTGCTGGGATGACTCTGCCCGTTTCATATCCAATGAGGGTGTTACCATCATCAGTTGTTGGGATGGTTCAGCCCTATGGACATCAAAGAGAGATCCTTCCATTATTCTTTTATTCCGAAACTGCAACACGTTAAAATGGAGGTATAATAAGCTTCCACATAAAGATAACAGTACTGACAAAGTTCAAAGACAATTTAACATACAGAGTTATTGACATAAACCATTATGCCCGTCATAAAAAAAGACATCAACCATTAAGAGCAGGCTAGCAGCTTTAGGTAAACATATTAATTGCTGAATAAGAATGACAATTCTTTCTCATCCAACATAAAATCAAAACTTGAATACAGAAGGAATGTCAAATACAATCCCTTTGGCATTGCAAGTCCTCAACCTCTAGAAAACAAGCTTCACTCAGCAAAAGACATAAACACTTAAAAGCATAAATTTTGGGACTCCTTCAACATTGTAAGTAAGATGAGCATACAATGATAAAACTTAACAAACAACAAGAACAAATTTTGAACAGAAATGACCAGTTTCAATGCCCAACACTCTCCCACAATACTGAAACTAATGATTTGCGAGGATTTTGTAAAAAAGGTTAATAATATGTTTAAAATATACAAAGTTCCGAGTGTATGTCTGGTTCCACTTACGGAGGAATCAAAATTGATTCTAGAGGTGTAGAATTGATTTTGACGTGTGTTTAATTGCTTAAGAACTAAATTGATTCTAATATGAAGCTAGAAATTGGAGTTTTTTATTCTAGAATTGATTTTTATATTCAAATTTATTGTTGAAACCACTTTTACATTAATGTATCCAAGCAAATAATTTTTCCTTCTACTCAATTTTACAAAATCAATTCCCTCAACAACAATATTTGTTACTGCAGAACCAAACACAAATATAGAATTGATTTTGATATGTTTGGAAATCTGCGAGTAAAATTGAGTTTGCTAATTTGCTTCAAAAATTGATTCTAACCTTAAGCTAGAATTCGTAGCTTTTGGCTTCTACAATCAATTTTCCTTTGAACTTAATGTTGAATCCACATATTCATAAATGCATCAAACATAATCAATTTTACAAAATCAATTTGTGACCGTGCGAAAGAACCAAACATACACTACTTGATAGCAAACAAGTAGAACTTAAAACAAGCATTTTCAGAACTCGCTTTAAGCACATTCAATATTGCTAACAAAATATACATAATTAAAAATAAAAAAAAAACCATCTTTGAGTACTATAGTAGCTGGAATATTCTCACAGGATAAAAAAAAAAAGGAGCTAAAGTAATGAAATAAAATTAAAATTAAAATTAAGTAGCTGAAGCTTGAAAACGACGAACTTACTTGCGTTTCGTTGGTATCAGCACGGTTAGGTTCCGATACAGCCAAACGCTTTGAACCTCTCATCATCGAATTTTAAAATTAGGGTTTTGTTTTGTGAGAATTATTAATGGATTCGCAGATGCACAAAATTGAACTCGATAATAATAACCTGAAGGAGACAATAAAAATTGAACGAAAAGCTGAAAGCCACTTTTTCTGAAAAATAAAATTAAAAGGGTACTTTACAAATTGTGATTAAATTAAATAAATATATAAATATTAGTTTGGTTTTTATGCCATAATGATGTAATTAGATCCGTTGGATCGGGTGGGGAATGTAATTTCAATTGAGACCGTTAGATGAAAACACGATTAGGGTTACACGGGCACCGTATGCTTCACATGGAGCACGTGCTGTACTGATTATTTGTCCACGTTGATCAAATTAGGGCCACATGTCTTGTCTAAGCCCAACGGCTAATGTATCTTACAACAACTTAACTTAGAAGAGTAATAACTACATTCTACACCCCCCAAAACTGGTTATAATATTAAAAATTCAAGTTTTGATTTTAAATATTTTTGTGAATGAAATGAGATGATGATATAATCGAAACGACATGTTGAATGAGTTTTTACAATTTTATACATAGTAGGTAAATGAGCAAACAATTATGATAAAGAGGAGATGAAATGCAAACTAGAAAGAGTGCATTTTCATAAACAATGAGCACAATGTTTTGATATTTTTAAAATTCTAAAAGAAAATGATGACAAAAATATTGAGTTTGTGATCTTTTATGTTTGTTATTAGTTTGAGTGAAAACGAAAATAGAAACGTGATAAGTAAGCATACCCTAAAAGGAAAGGTAAGAACGAGATGAAATCGTCATAAAAGTTGAAGAAAAGTTAAGAATAGTAAAAGAATTGCATGAATTGAATTAAACAATAATTTGAAAGTTCATGTGAGAAAAACTATCCGCATATATATATGAGCGACGGGAACAATAATTTGAAAGTTCATGTGAGAAAAACTATTCGCATATATAATTTCAATTTATAATCATTGGTACACAATCACTTGATAGATAATTGCACTGCATGAAACATAAAAAATAAACGAAAATTTTATCAATCAATTATAAAGACATGATAAAACCCAAAAAAATGCATAAAATTTGAGGCCCAAATCTCAAGCTTAATCCTCTTATGGTTAACACAACCAAATTAAGATTGTGACATCTTTCAATCATCATGTATACAAATTTGTCAAAAAATAGACTAAGAATAAAAGTGGTTGAATGATATAAATATTTTTCTAAAATATATAATACTAATTATTTGACATAAAAAAAACTAAATTACTTAAACTTGATTAAATATTACGATCATGCAACTTGTCTACGAAAGTTGATTCGCTTTGACGGTCGTCTCTATCGTCCCCTAATCTTTGCATTTAACTTCCTTTCAATGTCAACAATAGAAAAATGTGAATTACTGTTCTATGTATATACTATTTCTTTTGTTGTAGCTTATAGCCTTATACTCATTATTATTTACTTAACTCGTAACAGTTTCAATCAGAATTTGTTGAATTTGCTTTGTTCTTCTAAACCTTGAATCCTTCGTTTCAAAGTGATGGTTTAGAGTAACCTCCTTAAAATACATGTCTCTTGAAAGTTTTCAATTGCCTGTTCATCTTAAACTTAACCATTCATATATATTGTACCACTTAATAAAAGATAAAAAAGATGCAAAATTATAAATGAAATCACATTTAATATGAATTAAAGTTACATTAAGGGGTTACACCTTACATCACTAACCACGGTTGCAAAATTTAAGGGGCGGTTTTGTATTTTTTTCTTAGGGGTCAAAATCGTAACTTCGTGAAAGTTAGGGGGGCGAAAACTGCTATTAAGCCTATTTCTTTTGTTGTAGATTATAGCCTTATACTCATATTATTATTTAATGAAATTGGAGGCCTAACTCATCTTTAAAAACCGGTTCATAAGGTGAGGATTGTCTCATCTATATAAACTCTTACCAAGAGTCTTATCTATCCGATGAGTTTTTCCCAATACACCCCCGTCATGCCCAACACTCTTTGGGCTTTGGTTCGTCAATCGGCCGCCACGCCCAACAGCACTCTTTGGGTTTGGTGCGTGAATCGGCAGGTGCCCTTGGATTCGACAGTCTCTGATATCATAATGAAATTGGAGGCATAACTCATCCTTAAAAATCGGTTCATAAGGTGAGGATTGTCTCCTCTATATAAACTCTTACCAAGAGTCTTATTTATCCGATGTAGGACATGGATTTTTTCCAATATTATTTACTTAACTCGTAACAGTTTCAATCAGAATTTGTTGAATTTGCTTTATTCTTCTAGACCTTGAATCCTTCGTTTCAAAGTGATGATTTAGAAAGTTTTCAATGGCATGTTCATCTTAAACTTAACCATTCATATATACGAGAAGTTTTTGTAACTTAAGTTAAATATTAGTTTTGAATGAATAATGGTGTGATAAGTGGAATTAGAAATACCTTTTTATATATTATAGCATCATGTTTGCAGCGAAAAATTATTTCTTTCAACCTGGAAAAAAAAATACAATAACTTCAGTATAAATGAATAAAAAAACTTTTAGTACAAATGAATATGATAGTATCAATATCACCATGATAGAAACACTCAAAGATTAAGTAGAACTATCAAATGTGTAGAATGAGAAGAAAATGAATGTAGGATAAGTGACGGTTATAAAAATGAGAGTGAATATAAAAAATTATGCATTAAACTTTTTCATTTTATAGGTTATTTTGGAGGAATGTGAAAGAGATAAATTCAATTAAGATGGTTTAAGAAGTGAATGGTCAAAGGAGTTAAAAAATACTCCATTTGTTTCTTTATATGTGTCGTTTTTCTCCAATTTGCTACAACCAAGGCAGAGCATAATTAGCTCTCTTTTTCCTTTTCTACCCTTAATATATGTACCCTTAATATATGTAGTGTAACTTTTCCTTGGTATCAATCAACCGTTCATTACATAAATGCATGGATTACGTTTTTTTATAAGAGCATGGGAAGCATTTATTAGCAGAAAACATTTTTGTGGCCTCGGTAAATTGCATAGTTTTAAAACTCGATTCGGACCAGCCGGTCGGACCGGTCGGACCATGAATCGGTGGGTAGGCTGGTTCGAGCCAACGTTTGGATCGGTCATGCAGTTAACTCGGCAGGAACCGGTCAAAACCGGTGACTCGGCCGAGTTGTGGGTCAGACCGGTTCTCCATTTTATTTTTTATTTTTTTGCTTTTAGCTTTACAAAAACGACATCGTTTTGGATTTTTCAATTAAAAAAAAAGAAAAAACTGGAATTAGAAAGGTCAAAAAAGGGTAGAAAGAGTCCAAAACCCCACTCCCTCCATTCACTCCTCTGTTTTCATGTTTTTTTTTAATTATTATTGTTGGCTGTTGCTAATGACAATAATAATTATATAAATTTAATCAGATTAAATTTATAATAATTAGCCTATGAAATTATTATTGTTGGATAGATTTTTTTATTTTACAGGTGTCATTATTTTAGTTTTTAAAGTGACCGAGTCAATCCGATTTAATCCGGTTAAATAACTATAAAAATTTAATCTAAGACCGAGTCATCTAACCGAGTCATCCGAGTGGTTCCGGTTCAGTCATGCGGTTCGACCAATGACTCAGTAGTTCGACCATTGACCCAGTGACCCAGTACCCCTGCCGAGTCGATGACCGAGCCGAGTTTTAAAACTATGGTAAATTGTGTCTGATGGAGTAGAGGAATTGGATTAGGCTACAATAATATACTTTGCAATTAATGTATCAGATTTGGTAATTGAGAGGTTAAGGGTATGATTGACATGTTACAATCTTAAACTCCAAAAGTGACACTTAAATGAGAATAATTTTTTTTAGCAAATGTGACACTTAAAAAGGAATAGAGGGAGTAACTTTTATCAAAAGTGAAGTTACAAAAAATTAGAAGGTCATTTGGAGTTACATTTATATTGGAACATACGATATGTGGAATGAGAAGCATTGACGTATGATATGTCATCAAGCTCTAAGCTTAGAACATCAAGTCCATCTTCCATTTGTTATTTTTTATTTAGTTATAGTTTTATGAATTTTTACATGTACTATAAGACAATTATTAAATTTTATTATTTTTGATAGACCTATTTATCCTATTTCTAAAACATCTTTAATAATTTATTATCTTTTTTTTTTCATATAAAAAAAATAAAAACATTTCAATATCCTATGACTACATGCAATGCATCCAAAGCCTTTACAATTTATTTGTATATTCTTTTTATTTTCTTTCTTCAAAACTCCAACACTATATAGTGTCTTATTGTCTCACCCAATCGATGGTATTGACTATTCATGGTGCTGCTCTTAGGAACATTGTGGTTGATGAAGCATATTATTGATTGATATTAATATAAAATAATATGAAGTTATTAATGTGGGAAACAAAGCTTATAATGACTTTTGTTTAGTTTACGATATTGAAGCATTTTTAGAGGTGCCACATAGGCACAATCCTATCATTAGAATGAATCAAGTCTCCAATTCAAAGGTATATAGATAGATACATAGATTGTACCACTTCATAAAAGATAAAAAGATGCAGAATTATAAATGAAATAATATTAAATATGAATTAAAGTTACATCAAAGGGGTTACACCTTACATCACTAACAAACTATTAACTAATTAAATATCTCTAACTACTTTTTGTATAGTTTGAAATATTCATTTTCAATCTAACAAATAAATAAACGTGATTCATTTCAAACTCAACTGAAAAATAAGTTTTACAAAATCAACCACATCCAAGAAGAGTATCAAATAGAAAAGCTCCATAGTGAAACCTGAGTATCAAATATCTCTATGTCACCCCAGTTATAACTACCATAATTTGTTGGGGAAGGAGGAGCTGAACGTAAAGGCTCATTCGCAATACTCAAAAGCAAATCATGCATGTCTTCAAATTCCGAAGAAACCGCCGGAACTTTTTCTTCAACGGTATCATGCTTGTCCTCAGCTGCAAACAAATGTGCAGCCTCCATGGCCGCCCTCCTTATCACCACCGCATCATTAGACACCGGCAACGTCAACCGCCATGCCGAGTCAGCAAAATTAAGACAAGCTGATTTTCCCTTAAGAGCAAGTGCAGCAACATCATGTGCACGTGCAGCCATTTCAGGAGTTGGATATGTTCCAAGCCAAATCCTTGACTTATTGTTTTTGTTAACGTTAATGTTAGGAACTCTCATCTCACAAACCCACTTGTTATTGTTCCTTCTTCGCACTCCTCGATACACAGGATGTCTTGTCTCCTTGAACACTCTTCTCCCTGCTCTCTTCTTTGGCTCAGTTGATGCCAAAATCACTTCTGAGGAACTTGTACGGTTTGTTGAAGTTGTTTCAGATGAAGAAGTGTCTGAGTAATCACTAAATGATGACATGAAGAAATCCATTATTTAAATTAACTTAGAATATTTTTGTTTGTTTATCAGTAGCTAAGCCTACTGAGGAAGTGAGTGTGTGTGGAGTTTATATAGCTTATTGATGAGGTCGCATGAAGAACAGTACCACGTATGTGACACGTGAACGCGGGTGACTGTCTCTAAGTGAGCCAGTCTAATGGAAGCCCATTGGCCACGGCTTTCACTATACTAAGTAAGCTAGTGCTGCAATTGTTAATTATTTTGAGACAAAATAGGTGACATAGGTCACATGACATGTATGATGATGACTCCTTACTGTTGACACCTTGACTTGGTTGTTTCCCACTACCCATTCAAATTTATGGCAAATACCAACGAGACTATCCCTAATGGTTTTTTCTTTCAACACCATTCAACACCCACTTTTTCAATTTCCAACACTCCACATCATTTTCTCTCTCTTATTCAACATTCATTCAACTTTTACCCTCTCCAATGGTTTTTCATTCAACACTCTACCCCACCACTTTTTATTTCTTTTATTCTTATTTAATTTTTGTTTTTATAATTACATAAAATTATCGATTATAATTAAATTAAAATAATACAATTAACTATTTATTTTTTAGTTTTTTTGGAAAAACAAAATTTTGTAAAATAATTTATTTTTATTTTCTTAACTTAAAATGCAATACAACAAACTAAGCACGCGGCACACAAATAACTTAAAATGCAATACAACAAACTAAGCATACAACACACAAGTAAT
>Ga0315914_1000298_pt1 | contig 56163 bp, 34 predicted proteins | sample MpolenodulesMG_FD_203920 | JGI IMG/M metagenome (GOLD analysis project Ga0315914, IMG submission 203920) | Medicago polymorpha root nodule microbial communities from Los Angeles, California, United States - elongated nodules | ecosystem: Host-associated > Plants > Roots > Nodule | place: USA...
ATAGAAGTCTCTTGGAGTTGTCCTTGAGCAAAGAGAAGTCTCTTTCTTGTGTGATTGAGCAACTTGTAATTTGACATTACATTTTAGTGGAACTCTCCTTGGAAGTGCAAGGGGGACAGGACTACTTTCGGTTTCTGGAAGGAACCTGTATAATTGCTTGTGTTCTTTCTTCCTTTGTTCTTTACTTTTATCCGCTGCACAAAGACTCTGAACTCACTCAGACTCTGAACTACTTCAGAGTCTGAACCTGAGAACAGTTCTTCAGAACGTAAAAGAAGAAGTTTCCAAAAACACAATTCAACCCCCCCTTCTTGTGGTTTTTCTCACCTTCACAGTTTTCTCCCCTAACTTTCACGAAGTTGCAATTTTGGCTCCCTAACTTTCACGAGGAGGGGAGGTTTAACTCTGTTTGGTGGAATAATTTGATAAATTTTAAAAATGGGGCTGGTGTGGGAGGTGTCCAGTGGTTTGATGATAATATGGGGCGTTAGGTAAGTGATGGTGCCCAAACTTTATTTTGGTGGGATCCTTGGATTGACGGGTTAGTTTTGACGAATAGTTTCAGTCGTCTTTTTGATCTTGCTACTGATAAAATGGCAACGGTGGCTGAAATGTATTCTCTTGGGTGGGAGGTTGAAGGTGTAGCTTGGTAGTGGCGGCGTTGGTTGTTAGCTTGGGAGGAGGAGAAGGTGCGGGAGTGTTGTGATATTTTATCTAATATTGTTTTGCAGCCTACTCACCTTGACAGGTGGATTTGGCACTTACATGCCTCGAGCAGTTATAATGTCACAAGTGCTTATAACCATATGTTGACATCAACTAGTAACAACTTGGAAGTTACTCACATTACTGAAATTTGGAACAAGGAAGTGCCCCTGAAAACCAGTCTCTTCGCTTGGCGCTTGTTACGTGATAGATTACAAACAACAGACAATCTAATCAAAAGACACATTTTACATCCAAATGCTCAATTATGCGTGGGTCGATGCGGTACGATAGAAGATGCAAGGCACTTATTCCTCTCTGGTAATTTTTTTGGCAAGCTTTGGTATGGTATTTCTCACTGGCTTGGTTACGACATAGTGTTTCCTGAAAACGTGTCAGACCATTTATATCAATTTGGCACCTTTAGCGGTTTTTCTAATAGCACACACTTAGCTCTTAACCTTATTTGGCTATCATGTGTGTGGCTGATTTGGCTTGAAAGGAATGCTCGGATCTTGTACCAAAAAGAAGCTTCTTTTAATCAATTGCTAGATAAAGTTAAGCTTCAATCTTACTGGTGGCTGAAGGCAAATCGTCCTAGTTTTGTTTTCTCCTACCATTCATGGTGGTTGAATCCTTTACCTTGCTTGGGAATATTTTTGTAACAGGGCAGCATTTTTTTTTGAGCTTGTTTTGGCTCCCCATCTTTGTTATTACTTGTTTTTGACTCTTTCAACTGGGTTTTGGCACTCCTTGTGCTGAAATCTCCAAGCTTTCAGTAATGTAATCCATTTTAGCTTCTTAAAAAAGAAAGTGTTATTTAATAATTTGAAATTAATTATGCCGTTTTACTTTCATTTGATTATACTTTAATTGTGTAATATTATCTAACCCCCAGTGGTCATTTGGTTGACCGCCTGCCTATTTGTATGAATGTGTAGATGATGGTCGGATATGGCAAGTGTACCAATCGTTAACCAAGTAATAAATTGATAAGTAGAGTATCATATCCACATGGATTGTCCTTTCGTCCAAACAATTCTTGTTACTTGTTTTTGTAAGTTGACGGTATAAAAGATAAGGGTTAAAAGACTAGCAATTTTTATTTGTTTGCAACAGAACAAGTTTACCTGTTTTGGTTGCAGAAAAGTAAGTAGCGGTTAGAATTCTTCGAATCCCTTATGTGTGTGTGTGTGTGTGTGTATATTGTTGGATAATAAGTAGTGGTAATGTTGCGTTCATTTATCTTAAGTAGACTATACAAGTGATTAGGTCGTTGAGACGTTACTAACCTACTTTGGTCTATCCCTCTGATGGCTAACTGCACCTACTGATCGCACGGTGATCCTTACGTGCGGGGTCTTGCTAATTCAAAGGTAATTGAAACATAAACTTAAATTGCCTTTCCAGTGTTTCCCAAGGCAATGAAGGCCAAGGTTCCCTTAGGTTTGCCCATCTATGAATCTTAGGACACTCATAGCACACCCTATCTACGCCTTCTTAGTAGTTCTACAAACGAACAACCCTAATCTACGTCTAACTTACTAAAGGTTTCAAGAGAATGGTTCTATTAGGTTACAACTTATTTCCTTCAGTTAGGCACTTGTTTCCCGAATTACTAACTAGTTAATTCCTAGGTTCGGTAGGGCAGCATCCAGTCTTAATGGTATTCAGCCACTAAGTACACGTCTAGGGTCAACAATTCATATGGCATATTTGGCTAGTTAATAATCACTTACTTCCTAGACAGATAGTTATTAGTAAATGAATATAAATATCAAGATATAAGCATTTAAGTAGTGATAACAATATTATGCCATATCACAACATAAGAACATAATCTAGGGTTTCACCTATCACATAAATAAACTACTTTCTAATTAAACTTTAATAGAGAACAAGAGAATAAATAAATAAAAATATTATATTAGATAAATATCCAGCAAAACTATACAGAGGTTCATCTTATAACTTTAACCTAAAAAGATTTAGTTACATATGGTAACTAAAAACAAATTACTAAAGATAAAAGGCTTATTCAATCACCCGACCCTTTAACTTAATTGATTGTCTCAATTTGGTCCCCTAACTACAATTTGTACCAATTTGGTCCCTTATGTTTTACATTGTTACTAGTTTTAGTCCTTTATGTTAGTTTCTCTAAAAAAAAAGTTAACTTATGTACCAATTTGGTCCCCTATGTTTTGCTCCGTTACTAGTTTTAGTCCTTTCTGTTAACGTTTTTTGAGAGAAACTAACAAAAAGGACAAAAACTAGTAACAGAGCAAAACATAGGGGACCAAATTGGTACAAATTATAGTTAGAGGACCAAATTGAGACAATCAATTAAGTTAAGGGACCGGGTGATTGAATAAGCCAAGATAAATTAAAACACACCCTAGAAAATTAAGGAGATGATAGATTCTCTCCCGAAGCTCCAAAGTAGCCTTCCTCTTAAACTGCCATAGTTCTGAACGAGAAATTCTGATTGAGGAAGGCTAGTATTTATAGTGGAGATTTCTAACTAGGCTTGGGCTAAAAACGCGGGCTTTACCCACAAAAACGAATAAAATTACGTCTGCGCCCCCTACATTTTGAGAGGCTTAGGGCGCATCACATATGCCCTAGGCGCGTGGCTGCATTTTTCCATCCCCTAGGCGCATCTTAGATTCCATAGGCGCATGGTAATGCATTTCCATGGCCTAGGCACGTTCTTGTGTGCTTTCGGGCCTAATTTCTCTGATCTTCGTCGTCTTTAGGTCTTTGTCTTTAAATCACATACATCGGTACTTGGGAACATAATTCCTCCCTATGTAAATTCTTATGAGGCCTCTTGAATCTTCACTCTTGGTCTTCCCTAAGTCTTGACAATTCTTCAGATGTTCTTGATTTGCCGATTTGCATGATTTCTTCGTAAATTACTTCAAAACCCCCCTAAAATTGCTATGTTTCGGGATAGCTAGAATTATAGACTCAAATAGAGAAAACATTACAAAAGTTCCGAAATCATAGGCTATCGATCTAATACTCCTCCTTTTTGCCGCTAAAACCTACTAAAATTGACTGAAAAACATGCTAAGAATAATGTAAGATGACTTGTCATTAGTAGACGACGTGCATGATTAGTTGCTTTGCTCTGCTTGTGAGTATTTTGGAGGCTAACTTAGGAGCTACCTCATTCCGTTACTTTGGAGTCTCAGTGTCGGGCTCTGATTAGGATGTCTGTTTGTTATCGTTTATGTTTTATGACATTATGAGATTTATCACTCAGTATGTTGAGATTTGAGATTTATATTTGATAATGTATTATGATATATGTGGCATGGCTACTTGGAGATTTTTATTATCCTTGATGAGATGTTATGATATTATTTTCCACTGCGTTGTTTTGAAAAATTATTTACGCATGTTTAGACTTATAGAAGAAGTAACATCTAAATCCTTTGCATGATTGTATTATTTACATAATTTATCGCTTTGATTGTTTAGGGCGTTACAATTACTATACCCCCATTTTTTATAAAAAAAACAACTAACCTTGGTAAATCTACTCTACCTTGAATAAAAGGAAAACAACTAACCTGAGAATTATGACTCATAATCCTAATAACCATAAAATAAATAAATAAAGTAAAATAGGGGGAGTTTGGCAATATCTGTTTGCGCAGAGCATGAGTTTAGTTGTGACCTTGTTTTGATTGCAGAATGTTAACGGTGGTTAGGATTCTTCAAGTCCTCTTTATCTATTTGGTGGAATTAAGTAATAGTTAGGATGAATAGTGTAAAACTACTATGCAAGGTTCAGATTAGGATTTCTGCCTAATTCAGGGGCCAATCACAATTTTCCTAGGTATGTCACTTCCCTAGTTTGAGGTGCTAGCATTAAGATCTTTGCATAATAAAATTAAACATGACACATAAAATAACTGAATAAGAAGACTTAAATTAGTTAGATCCAACAAATAAAATAGAGCTTCATCTTAGAACCCTATCGAATATGGTTTAGTTACTCATGGAAACGAAAGACAAATTACAAAATAAATAAAACATACCCTACTGACTAATGATTAAGGAGACTCCTCCCTTGAAGCTCCTAGCGCTTGCCTTCCTCTTGAACAACTTTATTTTGAATGAATAATTATAAGTTAGAGGAGTTATATTTATAGGTTGATTTCCATGTTAGTTTGCGCTTTTTCCACCAACCCGCAGAGGAAAACAACAAAAACTTGTTGTTCTCCCGGTCTTGAATGCGCATCGCTTGTGGCATGACACTCGAGGTCCCACCAATGCATTTTTTTACACCCGGGGCGCACAGCTCACACATGAGGGCGCAAATTACTTCTTTTTCACGCGTTTTCTTCTTTTTCTTCATCTTTTTTTATTATTTTTCTCTATGGAACTTGTCTTGTGACTTGGAACAAAATTTCTCCTATTTGTAATGTCTTGAGAGGCCTCTTTAATCTTCATTCACTGTCTTCCAAATTCTCATAAGATGCTTTGTTTTGCCGATTTTCATGGTTTTGCCTTGAATTACATGAAAAACCACCCTAGAACTGTTTGGCTTCGGGAAAATTAGAATTACATGTCTCAAAATGAAAACTTCACAAAATATCCTGAAAACCATAGACAATTGTTCTAAAAATCCTCTAATTTAGATCAAAACTAAATGAAGATGACTGGAAAATATGATGAAAATAACGTAAAATGACGTGTCATCAAAACACTTAAGATTGCATATCAGAAGATCAAAAGGGCAGATCGGAAGCACTTCCAAATGGCTAAACAAATAAGTTCATAATTGGTTTTCATCACTGATTCTTATCTCAGAAGTTAGGATCAAAACTTTTGAAGTAAGGAATGAAGATCAAAATTAACATATAAAACAAAAAAATGTCAATGTTGAGGGATTATGAACACTGATTTGTTATTAGATTGATGGGTTGCTTGATTTTCAAGAAATTGGATGTAGGTTTATTTGTGGGAGTTTGGAGGATGTTTGGTTGGAATTTAAGTGTTTTTCTAAATGTGGGGGTTGTTGTTTTTTTTGGTATAACACTAGAACACAACGACAGTTAAGTGCCGCTAAAGAGGGTGTTAAGGTAATTTCAGAATGTCTAGGAACAATTTGTTAAGCTTAAAGACAAGTTTTCCCCGCATAATTAATTAATGGAATATGAAATTCCAACTTGGAAAAGTACAACTCAAAGATCCGTATATAGCCCAAAACTCAAGATGCTATTGTTCTGTTTTGATAATAAAGCCAAGGTTTGATTTTAAATTTTGTCTTTAATATTTTTTTGAGCAAGTTGAGATTTGTCAGTAAATTTTGTCTTCTAACAGCAAGGTGTTAATCATGTGATTTATTTAGCTATATGTTCCTACTTCCTAATATAAAATATTAACTTCTATGTGTATGTATTTAAAAATTCTATAAAAGAAAAGACTTAAAAATGCTTGTGTATAACTAGGTGATAGCAACGAAACATTTTTTAAAAAAATTATTCCTCCTTCTGAGATCGAATATAGGAACATTTTTTAGAAAAAGTTTGAATATTCCCAGTCTCAATTAAACATTGATATATCTCACTTTTTCGTGAGTTTAACTCCGTTGGTACATACAATGCATAATATATGCAAGGTCTAGGGTTCAAAAACATCATTTCTACACTAGAAATGTCTTTTTTTGTTGTTGTTATTTTCACTTGGGAAGTACAACTTCTAATCTTCGTATTTCTTTTCCTCTTATTCGATTTTAAAAAATACTCTAGCGCACTATGTATTTTGTATATAAATCTGGTGGATTGTATGCTAAGATACGTGAATTGTTTGAAGGTTGGAGGGAAACTTAGTTCTTAAAAAAGGTGGATCATCAGAGGCTTTTAGATTAAGTCATTGAGGCAAAATCTTGCCAACTCGACCTCTTTATTGGGATTGTGCGTAGTTAATTAGGAATCTATTGTAAATTATTACTTGGTCTGACTTGTCATATACTCCTTTCGGTTACTATTATAAGCAAAACTCCACTTTTTAGATACATTGAATAATTAATATATCTAGTATTTATTATAGACCGGATACGTTAATTATTCAATGTATCTAAAAAGTGAAGTTTTGCTTATAATAGTGACCGGATGGAGTATAAGTTTTATTTCACTATGCCGATGTTTCTATTTCCGTATATAATGATTTTCGAACGTGCAATTCGAAATTTGCCTTTTGATTCAAAAAGACTTAGGCATTGAGACATGGAATATGAGCATTTGTAGATGCTAGTTGTGAGACATCCGAAATATGTTTATAATCACACCCACAATTGAATGTAAAGCTATTTTATCAGCTAACTAAGCGAGACATCGAAAGTTAAAGAATAAAATAATCTCTCGTTATTTGCAAGACATCAAGATGTATGGATAGTGATAGGTGAAAGTATAGTTTAAATACTATATAATCGATCAAGAAAAGACGTTAAAATTTTTAAATATCAAACCCTAACTTAAAATAGTTGAAATAGTTGAACGGTTTGAAATTGCCAAGTCTCACTGGATTGATAATCTTAAATACATTAATATTGCAATTGCAATTTGCCACTTATCACCGCATTTAATTTTCCCCTAAATTTAAACTCATTCTAAGTGAATTATATTGTAACTAGCATAACCAACTCAAAACTGAATTTTACAGTCAGCAACTAAATAAATTAGTAGATATTCATAGTAATCGTCACTTCATTAAACAAATAATTTGCTTCCATTTCATTCAATAATTTGGGTACTTTATTTTTTTATACATTCTGCATCTACTATTAAAGGGTTAAATATATTTTTAAATAACCATTTGGTTCGTGATGCAACCATTTTTGTTTGGAACCATATTATATTGATCCATTTTCCTTCATATTTTTCTATTTTCAAAAGAGAATGTGATCACTGCTGTTTATAATACTCAAGAATATCTACAATATATATCCTATGCATGCAGAAAATTTCTATTCTGTACCAAATTCCAGTGTTAGTCCTTCTCACATTACTTTTTCATCTCCATGGCTCTTCATATGCTCAACTTGTTCACCCTTTTTACTATTTTTCTGTTCATGATCATTGCACCAAAAATTAGGAGTCATTACAAAAAATATGCTTCAAGTACTAAAAATATACCACCAGGGCCATGGAAGTTACCTATTTTAGGGAATATTCTGCATCTTGTTACAACAAATCCGCCTAGAAAATTAAGAGATTTAGCGAAAAAATATGGACCCTTGATGCATCTTCAACTTGGTGAGATATTTTTCGTTGTTATTTCCTCACCAGAAGTTGCAAAGGAGGTTCTGAAAACTCATGATATTATATTTGCATCAAGGCCTCATCTTCTAGTCATGGAGATAGTATCTTATAATTCAACAGATATAGCTTTTTCACCTTATGGTGATTACTGGAGACAACTTAGAAAGATTTGTGCTATTGAGCTTTTAAGCACAAGAAGAGTCAAATCTCTTTGGCCAAAAAGACAGAAAGAGATCAATTATCTCTTAAAGAAGATCGCTGCAAATGAAGGATCAAAATTCAATCTTACTCAAGAAGTTATTTCAATGTTGTATACATTTACTTCAAAGGCTGCATTTGGTAAGAAATATTTGGAACAAGAAGAGTTCTTATCAGTTGTAAAACAACTCATAAAACTTGCTGGAGGGTTCTACCTTGGTGACTTGTTTCCTTCAGCTCAATGGATTCAAACTCTCTCTGGAATGAAGCCTAAGCTTAAGAAGTTAAGCCAACAAGTAGACAGGATACTAGGACATATAATCAATGACCACAAAGAGACAATGTCAAAACGAGCAAAAGAAAGTTTGGCCGAAGTAGAGGAAGATTTGATCGATTGTCTTTTAAAATTCGAGGACAGTGGCAGTGATATGGGTTTTAATTTAACTACTGATAATATCAAGGCTATAATTCTGGTATGCATATTAATAGCTCTCTATTTTTTGATATATAGTCCACAATTCTAGATTGTGGTTGCGGTGGCAATTGTAATTATGCGGTCCAACTTTTATATTTCAGGATGTCTTCGCTGCCGGAAGTGAGACTTCAGCAAGTCCAATTATTTGGGCAATGGCTGAGATGATAAAGGATCAAAGAGTTCTGAAGAAAGCACAAGCTGAAGTGAGAGAGGGATTTAATAAAATAGGAAGGGTCGATAAAGCTGCAATTGACGAGTTCAAATATTTGAAAGCAGTAATCAAAGAATCACTAAGACTACACCCTTCTGTTCCTCTCCTTCTTCCAAGAGAGTGTGGACAAGCTTGTGAAATTAATGGTTATTACATACCTGTAAAAAGTAGAGTCCTCGTTAATGCTTGGGCCATTGGACGGGATCCTAAATATTGGAATGACCCCGATAAGTTTTATCCTGAGAGGTTTATTGATAGTTCTATTGATTACAAAGGAACTAATTTTGAGTACATTCCATTTGGTGCTGGAAGGAGAATTTGTCCAGGCTTGAATTATGGTATGGCAAATGTTGAGCAAGTCCTTGCACTCATATTGTATCACTTTAATTGGAGCCTTCCCAATGGAATAAAAAATGAGGAACTAGAGTTGATAGAGGAGTTTGGAGCTGCTATGTCAAGAAAGGGTGACCTTTACTTGATTCCATCCATTTCTCATCCTTTACTTGTAACATGAAAAATGTTGTTATATCTAAGATGTACTATGTTGATATAGTTTGCCAAGTGTCGTCAATAGGCTTGCCGGACTAGGATGTTCTAGTTCGTGCGCCGGTCACGATTATGAATTTTGGGTCGTGACAGTTGACGTGTGATCTTATACTATAATGTTTTATATTTGCTATAAGTAGCTTATTTATGCTACTTGTTACTTTTTTCATGATGGTTCACGTTTTATTAATGTCAATGTAGTCTCTTTAACCTTGTTGAAATCAAGTGATTTTCTGTAATATGAGGTCTTTGACCAAGGGAGAGTTCAGGTCTGAGACATGGTCATTCAATTTTTATCTTGGTAAGTTAGTTCTAACTGTTCTTACAACTCAATACTTCTATTAATCCAGTTTGAAACCCTCTCGTTAACCAATAAACATCTCTAATTTCGCAGATTATTAATTTATTAGCTAAAACATACAACAACAATTTAAAGAGATCACATAATCATATTTCAATATCCCTAAAGTAAATTTTCCTATGGCTACAAGTCAGAATTCTAATTATTTTTGTGCATTTAAGCATCTTCCAAGGGTGATGCTAATGTTTGAACCTGAACTCGAGCAAAATCAAGACAGGCTTTTTGCGCCATGCTTTCATCAAATTGAACAATCCTCCTCATGGACTTAGTTACTACCTAATTAAATTGTATTGTCCAATTATGCAGCGCTATCCAACTAATTCGCAACCAAGCATTGCGATTCCACGAAGTCAACAACGGTGTCCATTCAACAACAGACACAAACAAAACAAAATAAAAAAAAATGTCTTTTGCTTCAACCAAGACCCCTTTTAAATCTTCTTCCTTGATAGAATCAATAAAAACCTTTCTGCCACCTATAGGGACAACCTTACGCGTAACACTAACAAAACCCCTACTTGCCCATTCATTGTCTCCTTTCTTTGTTTTGAAAATAATAACACCTTTTGTGTTATCAATGGATAGAGATGCCTTTTGTGGACGTACCGCTTCAGCATAAGGAGATTTGTTGCTCCTTTCCCTTGACAAAGTCCTATTACCTTCTTTCAACCTTCATGAACCAAAGTTTTCTTCTTTATTCGTCGCTAGTTGACGGGTTCGGAAAAATATTTACATCTTCTTTTCCAAACCTTGCTTATGGAGCTCACATGTTTTGTACTTTCCAAACCAAACATTACGAATAGCTTGAACCTTCTTTACCAAGTCATTTACACCTCTGAAGCACGCGAAACCAAACACTAGACCTTGACGGTTAAGTTTGTTAGCGATGAACACGTCTTCTAACATTCCTATCTCCTTTATTGAGATATCATTAGGAACATTATTGAAATAAAAAGTTTTCACAACCTTCCAATCATCACTAATATTCACAACCTACTCGATAATGTTTTCTTCAGAATTTAACTCGATTGCTTCACTACATTTTGCTTCGACATCCTTAATTTAAAAAAAATAAAAATAAAGGCTGAATAAATGAGAAACAGAACGAGTGGATGAGAAACAGAAAAACAACACAACAACCTGTTTAATTCCTTCCTGTTTCTCTCTCTGCAACTTCACTTCAACCACCACACCCACCGTCAAAAAGTGCCACCTGCCATGCCGCTGACCATCGTTCTGCCATAGACCGCCGCGATTCACCTCCCTCCTTTGCAATTAATTGTGCTATCCCGTTATGTTGACTTAAATGGAGTATGACTCTACATACAAAATTGTGATGTTAGAAAATTGGAGGCCATTCCCTCTCTCCGAACCAAAAGGATTGATTTGGAATTGACGCCAAAAGATGGTTGAATTAATGATTGATTTGGAATTGTTATCTCTTGAGCTATTTGGTTGGGTTGTTGTAAATACATTAGCAGAAATTGATTTCCTATAACTTTTTAACTCTTAAAAAACTATTGTCTTTAGAACCATATATATGAATATAATATGCTCAAACATCAAATTTTTTATGGTTGTTTCTTGTTTTTTATTCCTGCTCCTGCATAAAGAAATATAGAACTGGAACTTATACTTTGGTTATGGACAAAATATTTTACACTTTTTTAAGATTTTATTCAAATTCATTTTCAGACAAAAAAAACAATTTATGTGAGTAATAAGAAGCTAAAAGAAAGGCCCAAAGGAGAGAATAAAACATGTGACGATGTAATGGTACTAAAATTAAAATTGATATAAGGAAATCTCAATTACTTGATAATGTTTCAATGTGAACACACAATGACAGAGTACAATTGCAGGAAATAAAATTGCAAGAAAATAAGGATAGTAAAATGAGAGAAGAGGTTAGGAGAAGAATGTTGACATCACACATATTCCATGCTTATTTCCTTGGCTTTTCTCATATTTATAAGGGTCCATATTCCTATTTCCCATATTGCCCCTTCTAACTCTAAGACTCATTACAGACGACTGCCAAGGGCATGTGTATGTCTTATGTTTTTGTTCTTGTATGCTAAGGTGTATATGTTCCTGAAGTACAAAAAGAGAGCTTAAGGTGTTTTCCCTGTATGTGACCAAAATACATAGTAATTGAAGATAACAAAATATAAAAATCAATGTATATTCTTAAGACATCAAATCTGCTTGAGCATAGTGCTATTGTTTTTTGCTGAATCAAAAGCAAAGGACCCCATCAGGAGGGAACTTGACATCCCAACTAGGTTGGCACCCAAGAGCGCCCCAACCTCACCACCTTGCTCAGAAAAATTTATTAAAAAAAGAGAAAAATGTACAAGACGGGGACCAAACCTAAACTCTCAAAAGAAAGCCAAAACAAAAAACAAAAAAACAAAGCAAGAGACCCAAGGGAAATTGTCAAACAGACGCCCAAAATTGTCTCTAAAAAAGTCTTCCCTAATAAAAGAGGGTACTAAAGAGTTCCACCAAAGGACATTTGCAGATCCGGGTCCATGGTTTGCAAGCTTCTCTGCACAGCAGTTGCCCTCACAAATAATAGGCGAAGAATGAACCGAAAGACGACACTGCATACAATTGTGCCACCTAACATCTTTGAAGGCAATTCGGGATTTCAAATTTCCAATTCCTCGAAATCTTCATTGAGGAGGAGCACCCTTTGAACAAGTATTATACCTGCTAAGAGCCTTTTTTTGCTTCTTCATCAAATATTAGATAAAAGGCACATTCTCATCATCAGGCTGTTGAACCAAAACATGTCGCACCAAATTTAAATCTTCTTGGAGCACAGGACATATTTCGCTGCTGTTCACCACCACAATTTGTGTTGCCGGTACTGATTCCACCACAATCACTTCACTGAACCAATACATGGCGCACCAAATCTAGATCCATACGGAGCTCAGGATTAATATCGCTGCTGTTACCTACCACAACTTGTGTTTCCGGGACAGAAGACCTAGGTGAGGAATGAGTGCTGGTAAATGACTTGTCCAACAAAGGCATGGACAGTATTTGCTCCAAAACAGGCCGCGATTCATCAGCCATATCCCTTTGTGTTCGGACAATCTCATCATTGACATTTTGCAAGGCGAAATGAAAGGAAGTATCAACATTGGAATAAACCGGAGAATTTTCTGGAACATGAACTTCATTTTCTTGAACAGATGGGTGCTGCTCCGGATGGGAAATTTGTGACTCTGTATAAGTTTCTTCCCCATGTGCCAAATGCTTCTGGTTGTCATGCTCGACATCAAAAACAGCCGGAGATTTTTATGGAATCTGAACGTCAATTTTGTGAGCTGTAGAATTATTAAATAGCTGGGCATTTTGAGACTCGGTAGGAACAACTGAAGTACCCACAGGAACAAATTTTTGCTGCATAGTTCGTTGTTTAAAATATTTTTAGGAATTGTGTCTTTCGTCAAAGGCTTCTTCCCGTGATCAGCCTTATCATTATCCTTCGAAGGATAAAGCAGCCATTTTCAATTGGATAGGTTGTGACCAATAATGTCACAATGCGAACAAAATTGAGGCCAACATTCATAAATTACCTCCACATTGAAAGCATAGCCGTCAATCTCCACCAAAATATCCTCAAAAATGTGTTTCGATAAGTCCATGTTCACAAGAACCCTTGCATAATGTCCAAAATGATGGTTTTGAGTTGCTGAATCAGTGATCAGTGGTTTACCAACAGCCCCGAATATCTCTCGTAGAATTTTGTCCCTCCAATATTCCCATGGCAAATCCATCAAACATATCCAAACTTGAGCATGAGTTTGGTGTTGTGTATAGCGATTAAAATCCTTCGACAATTGGAAGAGACGAATGACCCCCGGTTTCAAATTCATCGTACCACGAGCCCATGCCATACGCATGTCTTCTAATAAGGAAACTCAAACTCAAAGAAGCTACGCCCTAAAGAAACCAATTTCCAATGTCCTGATAGTTTCCATAATTTAGAAAGTTTCAGATACAGCTCCTTAGCCGTGTAAGGTTTTTCACCCTTGCTCATAATCATACGACCATGAAGATGACGCTTGCAATCTTCAACACCCTTCTCATATTCATCCTTTGATAATCGGTGCAGGCAGTTGTTCATCAATAATTGTTACATTACCACTCACAATCTGCGCAAAAGAAATAATGGGACGTTGTACCTTCTCCTTCGGTTTGGAATCTTGTTGTTCAGCAACAGACGACCAGGGACACACAAAAGCCATGTCCAAAGCTGCACATGGACCCTTTCTTGACTTCTCAGTCATGAACGTGCTCGTAGCCACGCCGGGATGAAAGAATAGGCTGAGCGTAAACCAATCTTTGCAACACTGCCTAAGGCATTGACACGATTGCGATCTCACCAGGAGTTACGATCCGAACGTATCACCAGTAGTTGATGTCCACGAGAGAGCAACAAGGATGAGAATTGCGATATTCTTTAGCACATAGTTACAAAAATTCATATCTAAAACATGTTTGGTGTCAACATGAAATTACAAAAAGAATAAGCTCCATTTTGTTTGATGTAGATCAGATGTCAATCTCCAATATTTGTACTGTAAAGGGGTGCCTACGTTAATAACAAAAAATAATTAGCATCATGATACTTGTAAATGTAAGGATAGTTCATAATGAAAAAGATATTAAATTACCATCAACAGGGTCGTGTAACTGACTTGCTCCTCATGTGCTTATGGGGCCTCATATAAGTTGGAGGCGCGGAACAATACTCCATCAACCGTATGAGTTGTTAATTCCTTCTCCTAAAAATGTTATGTAAAATTAAAAAAAGATAAGGTACATGTAAAACTAAAACAAGTAATTTACATATCGACTTGTGAACTTCTTCCTTAAAATGGAGTGCGTCTAGGTGGAGCGCGTCTAGATTGAGTGTGTATAGGTGGATGAGCTCTTCTTCCTTGATTAGGATGGAGTTCAAACCAACGTTCATGTCACTTAGTTCCCTTTGAACTGGGTCGTTTCTTGAATCCTTTTGGTTATATAGCATCAGAACTAAAAAATGTCAAATGATCACCGTTATCAGTGTAAGTGTCCATAGCTTGAGCCCAAAATTCCATTATTTTCTGGAGCATGTCATCTACAATATTAAAATCAAGCTCGAGCCATTCTTCACTAGGGAATGCTTGAGTTGCCACTCTAATGAATTTAGAGACAGCTTATCTAAATATCAATTTCTAGACAACTTTGGATCTCATTCAACCTATTTTCCCCTAATGCACAATGCCACATCGGGCTTCTCATGTCCACCTTCTTAAAATATACTTGTTAGGAATAACCTTAACATCATTCGACCCAAACACTTTTAATTCATGTGAACAAAGTGTGTCAAATATATCAAACTTCCTACAACTACAAGTGATGGTACTTGAAGTACAACTAAATGACAATCTCCAATATCTGTCACGGCTTTCCATAGTCAGATTCATGTCTCCTTGATAGAGATAAAGATAAGAAAAACTTAAACTTGTATTGAAACAACTCTCTCTCTCTCACTTAATTCCTTAGTGTCACAAGTGTCACAATTTGATTGGACAAATGTCATGTGACTTTTGCGCCACAATGTCACGGCTCGAATCAAACCATTTCTTCGCCATTATTTGGTTTGATTTTTGTAATATTTTTTGAAGTAACTCGAATCAAACCAACCCAATGAAATGCAATTGCTGATTTGATTTAGTTCAATCGGGTTAATATTTCTAAGAATTAAGAACTCGTTTTATGTAACATAACATAATCTTGTCTTGATCAAACACTATAAACTTTTTATACTATAGAAACAAGTACGTATGTTACAATGAGAAAAGAAATATAAAATGATTACAAATTATATAAATGAAACTTATTTTTTCAAGTAAACATTGCAATTTTTATATAAAATCAAAGAAATAATAATAAATTATAATGGTTTGATTGGGGTCTTAGTTGATAGGTTTTACATTCTACATAATTTTTTAATGTTTTTTTTTTTGGGTGCAAACATCATTTCTTAATGTTATTCTGCTTGATGTAATGTATGTTTGTAATGCATGACCTATACCTTTTCAAAGATTTTTTTTCATAAAAAAATTTAGTATACCAAATTGGAAATAATATTTAATTGGAGATGCAATCAAGATGATGCTACTTGCTCAAACACATAGAGTTGGGTGACATTGGCCAATCACAATGTCACAATGCTTGTGAAAGAGAGAGAAACACAAGCATTGTGACATTGTAATTGGTCAATGTCACCAATGTCACCCAACTCTATGTCACCCAAGTGCTACCCCTCAAACACATGGTGGGACAACAGGTCTCTTTCCAAAACAAGAGCATCAAAACCATCTGAAAATATTATTTCTTATATTTATTACTCTTCTTTGGGAAGCAATCTTTGTCAATAGTATTTGACCTAAATCATATAGCTTAAAAAAATACAGGGCAGGCCTCATAATTTATGAATTTGACAACCGGTTTAAATAATATATATGTACTCATTATTTTTTTTGAATAAGGCAAGAGAAAATGACATAAAAAAAGGGGCTCCCAATTAAGTTGGTATCCAACTCTAATTTGTCAAATGCTCATGTATATTATTGTAAAAAACAGGAAAAAATACATAAAAACTGGGGGGGACATAAACCTAACCTAGTAAAGCCACACAAAGGTGGAGGTTCACCCCAAACGGATAAAACACAACACAAGGGGATCATCCTCTAATTAATCCTAAAACTTATCAAAGGTATTCAGTGCGGTAATTGGGCCGTCCATCAACACAAAAGTGATTCCATGTACCATAAACTCCTCGCAGCAAAAGGCAGCTAGCTAAACAACCCTTTCGAGTCCCACAATCCAAATTAAACACAGTGAATGGAAAAATTTAACTGGCGTATGAATCGTATACCAGCACAAAAGTGATTCAAGATCCATCAACTTCCTGCAAAATCATCTGAATAGATCACGACGTCATACACAAACCACAACACACATTGAATTGCAATAGTATCCGAGTGTTCAACTCCAAATCATACACGTTCCTCCGAATCAAAACAGTGGGAGATGAAACTGTTCGTCAACATGGAACAAGTCTCAGAAGCCACCACAAAAGCCCCTTCGAGGATTGTAGTTCGAACCAGTCCAAAGTTGAAGGATTTGTAACCCAACAACATTAAAAAAGAGCAAACTCGGACAAAACCACCTCCACCAGTAGGCAAGTGGCGATAGTTTGTAAACCTAGAAACCAACCACTGCGGCGGCTCCGATGGTAGTTTTAAGATACCATATCTCGATCGAAATTAAGAGAGAATATCCTAGCCGGATTTTAAGTAACTCACGTTTTGTGGTGAAACACACACACAATCACGTTTTCAGCAAACCAACGGTCACCGATGCGAAGGACATTGATGGAGGTCTAAGAACAAGAACGTACCACAACCAAGGACGGAGGCGACACCTGGAGAAACGGACCCCCGAAAGAGTTTGGTGATGACGCAGCTGTGGAGGCAGATCACATCACCATCTCTGTGGCTACATGGTGGTCCAAAAATTTGGTAGAAGGATAAGGAGGGCGGCGGTATAAGGGTAGGCTTAAGAGAGATAAGCGAGCGATTAGGGTTGAAGAGAGAAAAGGTGGTCCAATATCAACAATTATTTATCTTTTTTATTTTATGATTGTTGCATTATGTGAATTTTATATAAAACTTTTTTTTCCAGAGGTTTTATATAAATTTTCCATTATATATACAAGCAACCAAAGAAACATCTATTTCAATGCTCCACAATGTGTCTATATATATGTTTACATAGAACTGATGTTCTTCACTAAACAAGAAAATAAAAATAACACTTGTTCCACCTTATTCCCTGTTTCGTTTCTATCTACATGGATCTTCAAACAATTTACCCTCTAACCCTGTTTTTGATTTTCGTCCTCTCCATTATTGTGACACTAAAACTAAGGAAGAAAATCACGAAAATTGACTCAATTCCAAGTATACCACCAGGGCCATGGAAGCTACCAATCATAGGAAACATACATAATCTTATTGGCTCTCCACCACATAGAAAACTAAGAGAATTGTCAAACAAATATGGCCCTTTAATGCATCTTCAACTTGGTGAAGTCTTCTTTATTATTGTTTCCTCAGCAGAATATGCTAAGGAAATAATGAAAACTCATGATGTTATATTTGCATCAAGGCCTTTAACACTAACATCAGAGATAATGTTTTATGATTCAACAGATATAGCTTTTTCACCATATGGTGATTATTGGAGACAGCTTAGAAAGATTTGTACCGTTGAACTTTTAAGTATAAAACGTGTTCAGTCTCTTTGGCCAATAAGAGAACAAGAGATTAGTAATTTTGTCAGAAGGATTGCTTCCGATGAAGGAAGAGTCGTCAACCTTTCTCAACAAGTTATGTCAATGATGTTTTCTATCACTTCAAGGGCCGCATTTGGCAAAAAATACAAAGAACAAGATGAGTTTATATCGGCAGTAAGATACATGTTGCAGCTAGCTGGAGGTTTCTACATTGGAGACTTGTTTCCTTCAGCAAAATGGCTTCAAAACTTCACTGGAAGGAGGCCTAAGCTTGAGAAGCTGCATCAAAAAGTTGATAGAATACTTGAGATGATCATCAATGACCATAAAGAGAAAAATTCAGGAGATAAAGAAGGTCTAGTTGAAGAAGGAGAAGATTTGACTGATATTCTCTTGAAATTTGAGGATGGTGGCGACAATAATCTGGATTTTTGCTTAACTAAGAAGAATATCAAAGCTATAATCTTTGTAAGCATATATATTATCTTTCAAAAGCATATGCATGTGAATAATTATGTTCTCAGGTGTAAACATTTCATTAATGGTTTATATTTGTTTCGCCATATGGTAGTAGGCATGGTTTTAAATTGTAGTTGCTGTTGCGGTTGAGGTTATGCTGTGAACCTTTATTCTGCAAGAAAATGTGACTGGTATGGTAAAAATTAAAATTGTGGTACTACTATGAAGACCTCAAAAATCTTTATGTTGTGGCCGCAATTATAGTTGCGGACCATAATTTAAAACCATGACTAGTTGGAAATTGTGTAGCACTTTTTTGTTGGTAGTGTAGATATATTAGAAGTTTTCACTAATTAAACTTGATATGGTTTTGTTAAGTATTACGCATAGTTACTGATAATACAAAGGAAATGCATCCGTTCTGCTGTCGGAGAAGTAGACTAAATTGGTCAAACTTTGTAACCAAAAATCGTGTTTTCATTGCTTGCATTTATAGTTTCTTTATACTTTTGAATTGGGTAGCTGTTCTAAAGATTTATAATTTTCAGGATATCTTCACCGCTGGAAGTGACACTGCAGCAACGACAATAAACTGGGCAATGGCTGAGATGATGAAGGATCAAAGAGTATTGAAGAAAGCACAAGCTGAAGTGAGAGTGTTATTAAGAAAAAGAGGAAAATTTGATGAAACCTTAATTTCTGAGTTAAAATACTTGAAAGGAATCATCAAAGAGGTCTTAAGAATGCACCCTCCTGGTCCTCTTCTAGTACCAAGGGTGTGTGGACAAGCTTGTGAGATTGATGGTTATCACATACCAATCAAAAGTAGGGTTATAATCAATGCTTGGGCAATTGGAAGGGATCCAAAATATTGGACTGATCCAGATAAGTTTTATCCGGAAAGATTTATTGATAGTTCTCTTGATTTCAAAGGAACAAATTTTGAGTATATTCCATTTGGTGCTGGAAGAAGAATTTGTCCGGGCATTAACTATGGTATGGCAAATGTTGAACTGACACTTGCTTTCTTATTGTGTCACTTTGATTGGAAGCTTCCTGGTGGAATGAAATGTGAGGATTTGGATATGACTGAGCTATTTGGAGCATCTGTTATAAGAAAAGATGACATGTATTTGATTCCAACCCCTTTTTTCCCTGAAGTAGTGTTAAAAAATGAAAGGTTTCTGTTTTTCTCAAAAGAATGAAGGTTTCTATTGCATCGAAATAATTGAGAATTAACTTTGTATAATATTCCCGGTGAAGGATATGTATATATATTTAAGGGTTAAATAAGTAAATGGTCCCCTTAAATATACCAATATTTGATTTTAGTCCCTATAAAATTTTCCATGGTCTTTTGGTCCCTCCAAAATTTTCCAATATTTGATTAATCAAATGTTGGTATATTTAGAGGGATCATTTACTTATTTAACTCTATATTTAATTATTGTCTTTGTGTCTTTGTGAAACTGATATAAGATTATTTCTTATTATTTCAGTCAATCTTACAAGGAGGCATCTGTCATATATACACGTGAAACCCTATTTCTAATATAACCAAAAATAGAGTAATTAATAATTAATAACTATGTTTTTGTCAAGTTTTTTAATAAATCAATGCAAGGATCATGGAAGGAGTAAAGTGCTCATAAGGCCTTGAAACCTTGTTGAATCACCCAAATCAGAAAAATATGTGGTCGTGCTATGTTTTTAATAAGATGTGTCAAGAGAAAGAGAAATCTTGTGGAAAATGCGCTTGCTTCGCATAATTCATGACTTGCTCAACTCTAATATTGATAGGTTAGATGGGGAGGCCTTGATTGAAGAGTTGGATAGTGACGTGGTTTCAACATATAAGCCGGCAGCTATAGGTGAAATTAACATTTTGCTTAGTGTCTAACACAAGGTTAAAGGTGGCCCTGAGGGCGGGCTTGAGGGGTGGCAGCCTAGGGCACCACTTTTTTAGGGGCATCAAAATTATTATTTTTATTAAATAGTTAGTATTATGTATATGTATATATCTTTAATTCGCTTTGATTAATTCTATTGAAAAAAAATTAGATAACTTTGATTATAAATGAATATTTTACAACAAAAAATGCAAGAAGAAAAATATTTGAATAATTAAAAGGGTACAATTCATAGTTTTGTCCAAGGCACCAAATATCATAGGGCCGGCCCTAAGGCACCTGCTTCTGAAGATGCAAGGTCCTTAAAACTTGTGATTCATAACACTAGTAACCATGTGAAGTTTTCTGACACTGGGCAGGTGTCATTCCCTAGTTAAGGTTCAACCTCTATGGCAGAGGCTGTCATTTCCCAGTGTCATTTTTGTCTTTTCAAACAGGTTGTGAATCCTTCTGTCTTATTTTAATGTGTCAACACTCCAGTTTTGACACCTATGGCTTTTGTTGTTTCACTCTTGTAATTGATTTTATTTATCAATTAAATTATCTTTATCATTAAAAAAAAGTGTGAAATTCATTTATGAAAAAAGAAAGTCTAAGGGGAACTAAACTCAACCATTTATAATAAAAAATAGAAAAATAAAAAGACCATTTATAATTAAAAATAGCAAAATAAAAAGAAATTGTAAGAAATCATCACCTAAGGATGTCATTCCTATATTCTCGAATATACTTTGTCTATGTCAGTGCATCATTCCAAGAGTCAACAGTACACATATCATAAAATGTATTACTCTGTTGAGCCACTTTTTGTTTCTTGTCTTGATTCTCTCTCAAATTTGCATCATGCAGATCTAATGGAGTTTGTATAGAAACTGGTTCCTTTGTGATGCCTGATAATAGTTTTGACCGAGACAAAATTTTAATCCGGCAAGTGACAATGGGGTCACACTTTTCTCCATGTAACACCCGAAACTCTTAAAGCGATAAATCACGCAAATAATACAATCATTTAAGAATTTAGATGTTACATCTTCAATAAATCCAAAACATGCATAATTAATTTTTCACCAGCGGAATAATTTCATAACATCTCATCAACAAATAATAAAATCTCTAAATAGCCATGTCACATGAAAACAAACGACAAAAGAACGACACTTTAATAAGAGCCTTAAACTAAGACTCCAAAGGAAAGAGACAAGGTAGCTCCAAAGCTAGTCCTCAAGCATACTTACAAGAAAAGACACAGAGACTAATCCTGCAAGCCGTCTACCCATTCATACAAATAGGCATGCGATCAACCAAACGACCACTGGGGTTAGATAACATTTCACAAATAAAGTATAATCAAATGAAAGTAAAATGACATAATTAATTTCAATGATTATTAACACTTACTTAAATCATTCGTAACAACCCCACATCACTACTAATCATCAAGCATACGAGCATAATACTATAACAAGTACACTTTCACATCTTCACATATTCATCAAATTTCACCAAGTACATAAATCACCAAGTTTCACCAATGCACATAATCACCAAGAACATAGTTAAGTATGACATTTTTCACCATTTATCAAATGTATGCAATGCACTCTAGACACAACTCTATATGCATGTGGTACCAATCGTCGTCTATCACTTGATACAACTGTATCATAATCGTCGCCGCTGAATACAAAGTATTTTACTCGTTTTCAATGGTTACAACGAATCCTAATCGTCTTCACTGGATATAAATATCATACTCAACAACTTATGAATGAATGGACATATGAGTCAATAATGCATACGTTCACCCAACAAATCGTCTTCATTAACATCGTCCCTTTACATACATGTGTTTGTCATCAATAACATTGTCACTTTGCATGTAAGAATTCATCATCATTAATAAATCATAATCATTAAAATCATCATCGTAATCAACATCAACAACTATCACCTCAAGGAAACAATAATGTTTAAAAATCACATTTGCATAAAAGACGGACAACTAACCACATCATGACATTCATCATATTAAACAGTTAATCATCATTGATTCATCCTTATTCTATCCTATTCTCATGAATACAAAACCATTTACAAGTTATCCAACCATAAAACCTCATTTTGACAAAGTTCGTCTATTTTCACAAAATTCATCTTTTTCCAAATAATTCACAAAAAACAAGGCATCCATGTTCAAACACATAGCAAAGCATATCCACATATCACATATGATCACAGTAGTTCATACATATCCACATCATAGCTTGATTCTGATTAATTCTAAAAATTCCCGAAGTTCGTCTCATTTTTCCCCTTTTTCAAAAGAAAGTTATTTTTCAAAGTAAAACCAAGTTAAAGCTCATATACACCTTTCATAATCATTTTAAAATCATTGTTACAGAAAACAAACAATAACCCTAACATTTCATTTGAGAGAAACAAGTTTCGGAAAATTCTTCGTTCATGAACATTTTCAAATAAATCCCAATTTGATTCATCAAAACCATTTTAATCAAATCCAATTGATGTTCTAGTAGGTTTAGAAGTGAAAACAACAATCAAACACATCAAAAGAAGCATTTAGAAAAGTCCGGAACGACCTCCAACTGCCCGGGATGCCCGAAATCATGGGTTATGTCCTGGGCAACTCGCCACAGTGAGCTACAGCTCGCCTAGTGAGTTGTACCAGACAGGTGTACCCAGATTTTGGGTTTCCTCTTGGGAACCCATCCAATTTTTCACCTAAAACCCTAATTTTGATCCCCTTTGATCCAAATTCGTTCCCCAAACCTTGTTATTAGTTAACATACATCAAAAGGCAATCAAAACACTTACAAACATGAATTCATAACCTCATTTCATATCAAAATCATCATCAAACTTATTTTTCACCAAAAACTCATATTTTCTTAATTTCATTCAAACTTCACAAACAACAAGAACAATTTAGACCCCAACAACATACAAACATATATAATCATATATCAAGTGATTAGGAACATGTTTGATCAATAATTACTCAGAAATTCATGGTTTACACTTAAATGAGCAAAAATCACCAAAACAACTTATCACAAACATCAACTATGAACTTGAACACATAAACACATCCATGAAATTTAACATACCCATAACTACACATAAATTAGGAGCACGAAATTCAACATCAAAAATCAAAAAAGTCATAATTCACACAAAAGCACTTATGAGTTAGGTATATTAACTACTCTCCAATTGGGCTAGGTTTCTAATATTCATAATGGACCTAACACTCTTACGAACAAATTCTAAAAATTTACTACTCTTTAATCCGCTAAAACACCGAATAATTATTATCTCAAAATAATGATCCTGACTCACTAGTAACTTAATAAAATAACTATTCTCAATAAAACACTAAAAATAACCTTCTTAATAAAATTATTAATTTACCCTTACTTCCCAAATGACCAAAATATCATTTAGTCTAAAAATAATTAAAATAATTCTAGCTAAAAACAGGTTCTTACAGTCCATGCATAGCTACCTTTTTTAACTGCCTTAAATCATGTCAGAATTGATGACTTCTACCTCCAAAATTATTACGGACCCTAGTTTGAAAGTTAAGTTTCACTTCAAAGGCTTCCTAACCGTCACTCCTATTAAACCCACCAAGCTTTGATGTGGGTCCCTCAGCAGATGAAATTTTTTATGCAACACATGTAACACTACTGATCTTTATCCTTGAGAAAAAATCATGGTATCATTGGTTTGGTTCTTTCATCTTATATCTCTTACAAAGCAAGATATGTTACTTCTATTTTATCCTTAGTTTTTTTACAAAACTTCTCCTAAAACAAACACACGGTTAAAAGACCACATCTAATGAAAATTCGTTTGTTTGTTAATGCAACCAAAGTTAAGCATCTTGACAAGTAGTAATACTGATCTGTTTCATATCTTAATGTTATTCGGCATGATGTTTTGTTTTGTTTATGATGTAATGTATGTTTGTAGTGTATGACTTATATCTTCTTCGTCTAGGCTAATTAAAAGTATAGGACAAGCTGTCGTTATATGTGAGGTTTTACAAGAAAATTAAAAGTAATTGGGATTTATCAAAATGGAAATGATCCAATAGGAGTTGCAACCAAGGTAGTGCTTCTTGTTGTGACAATAGCTCTATTCCAAAAGAAAAACATCAAAACCATCTGTAAATTTTCTTTCTTACTTGTATTACTCTTATTTGGAGTGCAATCTTTGTTTGTAGTATTTAACCTATACATTCTATTGTTTTTAAAAAATACAGGACAAGTTTCATAATTTATGGCTTTGACAACCGTTTTAGTTTAAATAATATGTCATTGTTATAACCAATAGAAAAATCAATTTACAATCATATCAACAATTTTTTATCATCTTTTTTTTCAAGGATCATTTCTATATAAAACTTCTATCTGTTAAAGTATTAGTGTACAAATGTTGCACATACATTTATTGAACATATAAAAATAACTGCCGGAACAACGAGTTTGGAATTGTACCAAAAAATAAAGTTTGGAATGATGAGAAGCTATAACAATTACTCTTTAGCGTAGATTTTATTTTGGGATGAGTAGTGGTGATAGGTGGTTATGGATATCATTTTCAGCGATAGTTTGCGATGGAGTTTGATTTAGCCTTTAGGAGGTAAAGCTTATTGGGTGGTGTTGTCCTCATGGGTATTGAAGGTAGGTCTTGGTTAATTGTTGGGTGTATGGGTGTTTTTTATGGTGTTTATTTTAGGTGTTCCGCCTATATACGACGCATATTTATAGTCTCTAAATCACCGGTCTTTGTTCGTCTTGAGTAGGGATCGGGTTATTAAAAAAAAATATTACTCTTTGGCGTTCATGTTGAAAGTGACTCAAAATTCATGGATGCAGGACTGCCAAAATTGGCAGCCTATTTGGCTAAATTGGGGCTCGATTTTTTGCTCATTTTTGAGACTTCAGTCTCGACAAAAATCGACGCTCGAAGTGATAAAATATGCGCCCGATTTTACGCTGATGCAGAACAAACAGAAACATTTTTCAGCGTGGATTTGTTCCAATTATTGAGGGATGATTTTACTATAGATATAAACCTTGTATCAGATGAAAAAGTAGGTAGATAGTAGAAAAACAGAGTTTAGAAACATTCAATAAACTAGGGTATATAGAGATTTCTTTTGGCAACAAACACTAGGGTTAGGATTGTTTTGATTCACCTTCAACAAAACACTATTAGGATAGAGTCTCTTGGTCACGGAAAAATATTCGGGACATTGGGTAGACTTAGGTTTGAAGATTAATTCTTGTAACCCATTTTGATATCTCTTTGTAAAGTTACTTATCGTTATAGTGGAACGGAGAGCTGTTTTCTCCCCCATACTAGGTCATTATTGGACCGAACTGGGTAAACAAATTTTTATGTGTTCTTTCTCTCTTTTTCTTGTTGTTTATTACTTTTGCCTGTGTTTTTAACTGTCACCTACGTTGTTTTTGTTGCTTGATTAATTTGTTCCACACATCAAATATTTTATTGGTGTGATTTTTCAAGGAATTCACAGCTGGTCAGGAAATTAAAATAAATTTACACACTTTAACTCGCTTTCTCATATTAGTTAAAATTAAACGTGGACCAAAGAAAACCGGGTAACACCCAAAAATCTGTCGCCTTTAACAAAAAATGTAAGGCCAAAGAAAACCTGCCCCAAAAACAAAAAAAGTAGTGAACACATCGTGTGATAATAGCTCTCTTCCAAAATAAGAACATCAAAACCATCTGAAATTTTATTTCTTACTTGTAATACTCACCTTTGAGGTGCAATATTTGTTTGTACTAGTATTTAACCTATACATCCTATTGGTTTAAAAAAAAATATAGGACATGCTTCAAAATTTATGGCTTTGACAAACGTTTTAGTTTAAATATTATGCTATTATTTTTTGGAGAGGAAATAATATGTAATTATTATAAGGAAAATGTTGTTTACAGTGACAAAAATTCTCAAGAATTATCACGACCGTTTTACTAATTTATTATAGCAGCTACATGTATGGTAAGTGGGACCTTTTACGCAGAAATTTTTGGGTCGTGAAAACTCTCGCGATATATAGCATTGTTGTTATTATAAACAACTGAAAAAATAACTCACATTTTCTCGAATGTAAATGAAAAATATGCCTCACATACATAAAAAACAGTATTCTGATCTTCTTTCCTTTGTCGTTTGTTAAAGTGTTACTATGTGTGTCCCCGTGAGCTTAACTCAGTTGATAGTGTCAATGTATAATATATGCAGGGGCCAGGCTTTGAACCCCGGACAACCCACTTCTCCACATTTAAATATGTGTGAGCTCTAGCTACTAGGCTACTTGACAAAAAAAATGTTACTATGTGCATTGTACCAAAAAAAAAAAAACATTATTTTGTGTACAAATGTTGCGCATACATTTATTGAACTTATAATACTATCTGCCAGAATAAAGAGTTTGTAATTTTTTGTTTTTGTTTGAGGGGAAATAGTTTGGAATTGTAAATGCCTTAACTAGCTTTCTCCTATCAGACTGTCAACCAGGAGTGGAGTTTCACCCTGTCAACCACCTGAACAACCTATGATTCTTTGTTATGAAAAATTTGAAGGATGCGTTGTTTTGAAATTAACCAAAAAAAACAGCCATATTAATTGAAAATAGATGCGAATATCATTCCTGAAAAGATAGGCACCGCCAAACTGGGTAGCGTGCATACCTATATCAGATGGAAGCACACTAAATATTCCTAACCATTTTAAAATGAACGACCAACCATCCCCAAAAATTGACAGTCCAAGAGCAAATGATTCACCAAGTCCCCATCCCACAACCACTCGAGCATAACCAGTGTCTTGGTTGAAGAACACCGCAACGAACCAAATTATCTTTACTTGGAAACCTTTTATTTAGCAATAACGCAAAAAGAGAGACTTATCAGAGCATCACTTTATTCTGAATGATATCCGTGCATGGCGCTTGAGCTTGTTGATCATCATAAATCGGTAACTTATAAACTCATTTTACTGAGTAACCGTGAACTAAATCCAGTTTCCAAACCCAATTATTCGCAATAGAATATTGCAAAACAATATTATCCAACAAAAACCAACACTCCACAATCAGTTTCTCCCCCCAAAAAAAGATTCTCACCATTCACGTCCATCCCTTCCCTCAACCCCAAACCTAATCTCCTTATCTCAGCCAGAGTAATATTACGATTAGAATATAATTAAAAAATCTGCCTAAATCTAACTCGTAAGAACCCCCTTCCAACCACAGATCGTTCCAAAAAGAGAAACCTTACCCATTAACAAATCTATGCCCCAAATTAACCACCCTCTTGCACACCAACTCTCTATCTAACCCCAGATAAGTCTTTCCACCAACTAGATTCAAGTGAACCACCCGCTCTAATCCGGCCACCATCTGCCCCATATTTTGCCACAAAAACTGTGTACCATAACCCACTCGAGTCAATGAAGCCTTCAAAACCATTTTCCTAAAAACGTGATATTAAATTCCTTGAGTTTCCTCACCCTTGTACCTCCTAACTCCTGATTAAAACAAATCTTACCCCATTGGATCCAATTCATTTTACGCTAGAGGTTGTTATATGAACTATGGATTTCTTGTTATCATCATTAGAAAAAGGATTGCAATCATTGTGAGGGTTAACCAAAATACTTCATTTTCACACATTGGTAGGACAACCTACAGTAATATGTAGTAGTCGGAGTTCGAACCCCATATACCCCACTTATTCATCTTAAAAAGTGAATTCTAACCAGTAGGCTACTTGACCAAAAAAGGTGTATATTGAAAGGAGAAATTATAAGTGATTTTACAAAACTATCCATCATTAATGAAAAAATAAACATTAACGTTTTACTGGTATCGAAAAGTGACTTATAATAGAATACAAATATTTTTTCATCCCTTGAAAAAAATATTGCAAAGTATAACATATAACAAAACACAGGGGGCGTATTTTTTTAATTGTCCTTGGCAAAGTGAAATGGCAATAATTTAAATGGTAGGTATATTTTGAAAAATTCAAATTCTTTGCAATTTATCATACATAAATCAAGGTATATTTTTTCATGAATCATTGATAGCGGTAGAAATCAATATATAATTCTAAACATTGCTGTTTATCACTTCTGCTTCCATATGGAATCTAAGCACCAAAAAAATTAAAAGGAATCTATGCTTTCTCTCAATCGAGTCAAAACAAGTTTGGATTTCATACTACATTTTTTTATATGTCAGACTTACACATTATTATAAAATATAAAAACAAATCCTATAAGTTGCATACAATAACTACAAAAATAAAGACTTTGGAATTTTTGGTGGTGTCCGGGGTTCGAACCTCAGACCTTTGCATATATTATGCATTGTTTTTACCAACTGAGCTAAGCTCACGGAGACAAACACTTTAGAATTAACAGAAGCGCCAACAACATCACTCTTTCAATCACTTTTTCCTATTATTCAATGGAAGTTATATGATCTATAGCTGATAAAAAATAGAGTATTTAAAGAGGTTCAATACTAATAAAAAATGAGAGTTAAAGAATGTATCGATGACCTTTTTTTTTTTTTGCCAGAGGTTCAATATATATCAAAATGTGAATACTTATGAAAATAGATTACAAAGTAATAACTATGTTGGTGAGATTAGAAAGTAATATTATTATTAACATTGGTGAAATATAAACAGTGTTATACATTGTGACCACATAGTTATTGTACAAAATAAAAAACTTTGCAGAGATTCCAAACTCTATATATATGAGTACATAATATTGATGTTCTTCATTAAACTAAAGAAAAAAACTTATTCCACCTTATTCCCGTGTCTTTCGTAATCGACATGGATCTTCAAACAATTTTCCCTTTCACTCTTTTTTCCATTTTCCTCCTCTCCATCATTGTGACGCTAAAACAAAAGAAAAAAATCAAGAAAATTGACTCAATTCCAAATATACCACCAGGGCCATGGAAGTTACCTATCATAGGAAACATACATAATCTTGTTGGCTCTCCACCACATAGAAAATTAAGAGAACTGTCAAAAAAATATGGCCCTTTAATGAATCTTCAACTTGGTGAAGTCTTCTTTATTATTGTTTCCTCGGCAGAATATGCCATGGAAATAATGAAAACTCATGATGTTATATTTGCATCAAGGCCTTCTACACTAACCTCAGAGATAATATTTTATGATTCAACAGATATAGCTTTTGCTCCTTATGGTGATTATTGGAGACAACTTAGAAAGATTTGTACTGTAGAACTTTTGAGTATAAAACGTGTCCAATCTCTTTGGCCAATAAGAGAGCAAGAGATTAATAATTTCGTCAGAAGGATTGCTTCGGATGAAGGAAGAGTTGTCAATATTTCACAACAGGTTGTGTCGATGATGTTTTCAATCACATCAAGAGCTGCATTTGGCAAAAAGTACATGGAGCAAGATGAGTTCGTATCGACTGTAAGAGAAGTGTTGCAACTAGCTGGAGGTTTCTACATTGGTGACTTGTATCCTTCAGCGAAATGGCTTCAAAATCTTACTGGGATGAGGCCTAGGCTTGAGAAGTTGCATGAAAAAGTTGATAGAATACTTGAGCTGATCATCAATGACCATAAAGAAAAAAAGTCAAGAAGTAAAGATGATTTAGTTGAAGGAGAAGAAGATTTGATCGATGTTCTCTTGAAATTTGAGGATAGTAATAACAGTAACAAGGAATTTTCCATAACTAAAAGAAATATCAAGGCCATTGTATTTGTAAGCATATTTACTTTCTTCCATAATCATATGCATGTCAATAATTATTTTTTCAGCAGGTACAGTTTATTGCTTTTACATAGGCATTTATATGATAAACGTTTTACAGTAAACAGTTAAATACGTTGTTTATCCAAAGTAGTTCTAAGTAGCAAGAAATTGATTAGAAGTTAACACTTGTATTGATGTAGTATGAATATATTTAAGTTTTTACCTATTTAACTCGATTAGTTTGACGTTTAAGGATATTTTCACTGGTGGAAGTGACACAGCAGCAACTACAATTAACTGGACATTGGCTGAGATGATGAAGGATCAAAGAGTAATGAAGAAAGCACAAGCTGAAGTGAGAGTGTTATTCAAAAAAAGAGGAAAAATTGATGAAACTTTCCTTTCTGAGTTAAAATACTTGAAAGCAATAATCAAAGAGATCTTAAGAATGCACCTTCCTGGTCCACTTTTAATTCCAAGGGTGTGTGCACAAGCATGTGAGATTGATGGCTATCACATACCAATCAAAAGTAGGGTTATAATCAATGCTTGGGCAATTGGAATGGATCCAAAATATTGGACTGATCCAGATAAGTTTTATCCTGAAAGATTTATCAATAGTTCTATTGATTTCAAAGGAACTAATTTTGAGTACATTCCATTTGGTGCGGGAAGAAGAATTTGTCCAGGCATCAACTATGGTATGGCAAATGTTGAGCTGACTCTTGCTTTGTTATTGTGTCACTTTGATTGGAAACTTCCTGGTGGAATGAAAAATGAGGATTTGGACATGACTGAACTATTTGGAGCTTCTGTTATAAGAAAAGATGACCTATATTTGATTCCAACCACTTATTCTTCATTGAAGAAGTGCTGAAAATTGAAAAGTTTCCATTGCATCGAAATATTTGAGAAACAATTTCAAATATATTTAATCTATTTAATCTTCCTGGTGGTTAGTGGTGGCCCAAACATCATGTCAATGGCTTAAACTTTGTAAAACAAAATATTTAATCTATCTTGTAATATAGCAGATATTGCAAATAAGACTTTAACAAATTCAGTTTGCAAAATTATTCTTTCAACAATGCAACACTAACATGAATAGTTATATTATTACATAAATTAATTATAAATCTATTAGAGAAACAATTAAATGTCTTCAAAGAATCTAGCATCATATAGCTTTATTTTGATTTAGCTGTTAAAATCTTTCTAATTAATTTTAATGCTTCCCATAGAATTTTATGATGAAGACCAAGAATTGTAATATTTTAGATAAGTTTCAAGATCTTTACAACGTGCTTTTGATCATATCTGTGTTAGAGAATGATTTGAGTAGCTCAATTATGATTAGAGATTTTTTTTGTGGTGTCCGGGGTTTGAACCCCCACTACTAGAAATCAACGTTTTTCCTGCAAATATATCTGTGGGTAATGGATTCCTCAGGATTTTAGGACCGCAGAAAATCTTCCTGCGAATATATCCGCACGAAATGTCAATAAATCCGCAGCTAAAGTTTGGTCAGTTTTAAAGAGTTTGCCTGCCCGCAAGCTTGTTTACTGCGACCAATCCGTAGGTACTACCGCAGCAAATGATGCAGGAAAATTAGATTAAACTCGCTCGTCATCATCGTGCGTAAGAATCTAAAACCTAAAACATAAATTAGATTAAACTCAATTAGGATCATGAAACTCACAAATCGGAAACTCATCATCAAATTCAGCTGAACAATGAAAGTAATCTAAAACTCATAAATTAGATCAAATTTAAAAATTAGGATCATGAAACTCACAAATCAATAATTCAACATCAAATTCAGTTGAATTAGAAAGAACGTATCTAAAACCTAAAATTCATAAATTAGATCAAATTCAAAAACTAGAAGCGAGTGGTGATGGATCGGTGGTGGAACGACGGTGGAGCGTGGTGGAACGGTGATAAGAGAGAAGCGATGGTTGTTTGTTACACTGAGTTTTTTTTGTTTGTTTGAAGGATTGTTACACTGTTTTTTTTATCTGAAAATAATATATATTTATTTTTGTACAATAAAATAATATATATTTTATTATGAGCTTTGCTGAATTAAACCAACTAAAAAATAAATTGGTAAGTGTGTACCTTTTTAATTGGATGAAAAACTCAATTATCTGTTCCAACTATTTTTATAGAAGGCTATTTTATCAATTATATTTAATTAATTAAAAAAAATTAAAGTGAGTCTAAGTTAATTTCATCAAAAGTGTGACGAAGGTGAAAATATGGGAGAGTGATAGATAAGAGGTTCCTCATAATTGTTCCTTTTTAATTATTTAAACTATAAGTCATAAGCCATCGGCTATAAACTACAAACTTTCAATTGCCTTTTGTTTTTTAATTGTCAGGAATTTAATTGTCCTTTCTAAATGAAAGAGAGAAAAATAGTATTAATGAGCCAAAAGCTCATTTCACACGTATTAAGAAAAATGTATAAATGAGGGAGAGAGAAAAATAGTTTTAAGTGCACTTGTTAGTATTAATGCATTCTCCACTATCATAAATGTAAAGTGGAATACATTGAATTGGAAATGATGAAAGTAGTATTAATTAGAGTTATAAACGGAAAAAAGTAATTAGTATTGTATTGAAAAATGAAATGGCTCAGTTATTTTGGGACACTTTTTTTTTGCAAATGGCTCAGTTATTATGGGATGGAGGAAGTATGCTTTAATGCAATAGTGCTTGTGATTGAAAAGTTTTTTGTTCATGGAAATAAAATTAAGGCTTAAATATATAAATCGTCATGTAAGTTTGCGTGTTTTTGTTTTTCGTCTCTATATCTTTTTTTGTTCTAAAACAACCCCTGTAAGTTATAAATGTTTTGGTCCTTGTCGTTATAATCTGTTACAAAAATGTCTATGTGTCAAAAGGAGGATGATGTGGCGATGTGTGACATGGCAGACAACGTTGATGTGTCGTTCCATATGCTTAGTCACAAAGTTAGAGGGACCAAAATAAAAAAACAATTCGTAGAGGGACCAAACCCAAAAATTTATAGAAAACTTCATCTTCTTCCTTCCTTTCCTCTTCTTCATGATCTTCAGCACATCCTCATCAAACTTCATACAAAACCCATAATTCATCAACAAACATCAACACATCATCATCGACATCACTACACAAAAAATTCAATGAAAACCCATTTAGCTTATTTAAAAGTAAAATCAAAGTGCGGACAGTGATTGAGATGTGTGAGTATAGAAGGTATTTTGCCGAAGAATTGATTTTCTGACAGATCAAGAACACTACGAAAAGGTAAATGACCGATGAAGTTGGAATTTGCCCATAAAGTTTATTTTGGCTCAAATTTAATGTCACCAAGGATTTCCATGATATTAATCAAATGGAAGTGACCCTTTTAGGTGATTTTGATCACGCAACAATCTTTCAAGATTAGAAAGAGTTGTTAACTCTTGAGGAATACTTCCATTAAGATAACTGTTGTTTGCTATTAACTCAGCCACAATTCGGAATTCCACCATAAATTGATTGTAACTTATATCAAAAACTGAAATACTTGAAGACAAATTTTGAGGAATTTCACCATTGAACTTATTATGAAAGTCACCAAAATGATATTCCAAAGTCCACCAGGAATCTTACTAGAAAATTCATTCTTGCAGCTGAAGCAAGCTACTACAATTTCCTATTAATTTTGGCAACTCACCAATTAAATTGTTTTCATACGCAGTGAAGACCAAGCTTTGGTAATTTTCCCTTAAAATTGTTGATTGTAATATGAAAAGATTCAAGCTTTGCGTAAAGACCAAAATCAGAAGGAAGTGTACCTGAAAACTTGTTCATAAAGACATTAAAATTTATTAAAGACTTAAGATTAACCATGCCTTGTGGAATCTCCCCTGACGAATTGTTCATGGACAAACTCAACCGTGTTAAATTTTGGAGTTTTCCAAAATCATTTGGTATTTTCCCTATAAGATTATTATCTGAAAGATCAATTTTTTTCAAATTCAAGCTTCAACCACATTTGGTATCTCTCCAAAGAATTCACCAGGTACACTATGCTCAAATTCTTTAGCATGGACAAACCACCAGGAATTTTTTCAATTAAATTTTTATTTTATTTTATAAATCCAATTAGTTCTTCAAAACCAAAACCAAAACGTTTATAACTTACAGGGGTTGTTTTAGAACAAAAACATGCGAACTTACAGAGACGATTTACATATTTAAGCCTAAAATTAATTGTATAATCTTGCTGGTGGCCCAAACAGCATGTCAATGGCAAATATACAAACACACCAAGAAAATGGTCTCCTTGTAATTATTTAAGTGTTATCTTCTTTACATTTTTTACTTGTAAAATCATATATAATCAAAACAAAAAATGTTTACTCTATCTTCTTTTCATTTCATCAGTGTATTGTTTTAAGAATTTGACATTTTTTAAGCAAAAGGTGAGCCAATAAAGACTAGGGAAACAGCCAAAATATATATTAGGAAAAAATGGAAATACAAAAGAGGGTCCAAACCTAACCCTCAAGGCTAACAAAATCTATAAAATGGAGATCAAGCTTGTTTTTCACAAGGTCTTCCATGATAACATTAGTAGTATTAGACCACCTAAAGCTATTAATAGGCAAACTAAAATTTGCTAACTTATCGGCACAATGGTTCCCTTTCCGTAAATATGTAAGATATGATGAAATTTTTGAAGCCATCTATTCTATGGTATTACGATTATTACCACAACGATGTTTACATAAATCAAATGGATTGTGAACTTGATTTCACTTACATTTTACATGTGAATCAAGCTAAGGATGATACATGACTGGAATAAGGTATAAATCGTCTTTTCGAGTAACCGCTGATCCAAAAGTTTCATTCATGTCCAAATCTTCATTTTTCATCTCATTGGGAAGTTTCCAATCAAAGTGATACATCAACAATGCAAGTGGATACTCAACATTGACCAAACCAAATGTGACTCCCGGACACATTCTTCTTCCAGCACCAAATGGAACAAACTCAAAATTATTACCCTTATAATCTACACAACTTTCAATAAACCTTTCAGGATAAAATCTCTCTGGGTCATCCCAATGATTTGGATCCCTTCCAATGGCCCAAGCATTCACTATCACTTTGCTTTTAAATGGTATGTCATACCCATTTATCTCACATGCTTGTCCACATTCTCTTGGAAGCAAAAATGCAGCAGGAGGGTGTAATCTCAATGTCTCTTTCACAACATATTTTAAATATTTTAATTTTTCCATGTCACTTTCATTAGGGTTTCTTTCTCTATCAAATACCTCTCTTACTTCAGCTTGTACTTTCTCTAATATTTTGGGATTTTTAATCATCTCTGCCATCGCCCATGTTATGGTTGTAGCTGATGTCTCACTTCCACCTCCGTACATATCCTTCAAAATTAACAGATTTAGTTAAGTAAAATACTATTTTATTACTTTTGAACCGTGTTTTTCTCTAATTTTTATGAGGAAAAATGAGAACATGTGTCAATAATTATCATTGATGTGTCTATGTGGTGTTTAAGAAGAGTCTAAAGCGTGTCGAAACAAATTTAGATCATTTTAAACAAAAAAACACTTCTCAAAGTTGTCCAATATGTATTATACAACAAATATTGGACATACATTTACATCTGACACATAGACACATCTAATCTAAATAGTATGATTGATAGGTATTATGCTAAGAATATTATATATCAAACATAGAAATTTTGTTTTTGATACTTCAAACAATTTCCAATGAGATCCAGGTGTCTATTATTATCATAGATGAGTATGTTGTGTTTGAGAAGTCTCTAAAGTGGAAACAAATTAAATTATTTAAAAAAGAGAAAGAAAAAGCACTTGTCTGAGTTTCCCAATATATTATACAAATATCTAAGTAGAACAATGCATTTTTAAAATAAAACACTTGTCAAAGTTGTCCAATATGTACATGCATTTGTATGTCTTGCCACACGAAGACACACATCTAAACTAAGAAGTGTCTATGTTTGTTTATGCTTGATCGGTATAGACCAATACTAACTCTAACTCCATCTGAGGTTTAACATGATAAACCCAAACTGTAAAAAACTTTTTTATTCTGTATCAAGTATTGCCCCAAAAATTAATTGGAAATAGTATTAATTATGATATGAATATTATGCTATGAGTTAAGTACAATAACAAGTTCATGTGAATAAAGTAATTAAGTGGTGTAAATTTGACCTTTTTTCAATACCAAATAGTAACATATATATGTTTATTAATTTTTCCATTATATAATAATTTATATTTTTGAGTTGAAGATATTAATATGCTTACCAAGATCACAGCCTTGACACTATTATCATTCAAACACTCCTGCTTCAAGAGCACATCTACAAGATCTTCCTCCACTTCTTCACCCTGATTTTCATTAACCCTTGATTTATTAACCTCCCTATGTTCATCAATAATGTTTTGCATAATCAAATCAGCTTGTTTGTGCAACTTTTCAAGCTTAGGCTTCAATCCAGATATATTTTGAAGCCATTTACAAGAAGGGTACAAATCTCCCAAATCAAAACCACCAGCAATCTTAATAGCATCCCTTACAATTGATATGAATTTCTGATTTTCCTTACACTTTTTCCCAAAGGCTGTTCTTGAAGTGATTGTAGAAATTGTTGAAAAAACTTCTTTGGTAAAATTGATTTGTGATCCTTCTTTAAAAGATATCCACTTGATTAAATTAGTTACCTCTTCACTTCTAATTGGTTGAAAAGATTGAACACGTTTTGAGCTTAATAGCTCAAGTGTACAAATTTTTCTAAGGTTTCTCCAATAATCACCATAGGGTGCAAAAGCTAAACCAAGAGAATCATAACTCATGATCTTTGAAGCTTGGATTGGAGGCCTTGATGCAAAGACAAGATCATGGTTTTTCATCACTTCTTTTGCATATTCTGCTGATGAAACCACAATTGTAGAAACTTCTCCAAGCTTTAGATGCATTAATGGTCCATATTTTGTTGATAATTCTCTTAGCTTATGATGGGGAAGTGAACCGATAAGGTTGTGTATGTTTCCTATGATAGGTAGCTTCAATGGACCTGGTGGCAAATTTTGAGGTGATAACTCATATTTCTTGGTTAGTATTTTGTTTGCTATAAACACAAAAATGAAAAGGGAGAAAATGGATGTGAAGATGATTTGATGATCCATGTTTATGGCTTTGTGATGAATCTCTGTTTGTAACTATAGTATAAATAGAAGAGTTTAATATCTTGCGGTGTGAAAAAATTATATATGCATCAATTAAATCCTACTATAGTGTCACATTCTTTGGTTAGTATATAAAATACCTCTACGATTATTTACATGTATAGCTTGATGTGATTGGATTCATTAGCAAATGTCAAATAAAGTTTATTTGGCCCCACAAAAATTGAGATTAAAACTTTTGATGTTTCCCCACACAAAGAAAAAAGTTACTTGCAACATGTAAAATAATTTATATTTTTCCCCAACAAAAAATCTAATTTTTAGTGGGTCGTGAAGCACTCGTGAAACTTCTAGTCGCTATAACAAGCATTTTCCTTAATTTTATACTCATTTTAACACCAAACACACATAATGATATATTTAAAAAAGGAAAAACTTAGTTTACTACATATTATATACTATTTTGATGTTTTTGATAATAAAATTGAATATTTTTAAAAAACTTAGAATATATTTATTTCATAAAAATATCAGTCTATTTTTTATTCCCCATTATTAAAAAAAAAATTCTAGATCCGCTATTGATTGTCATTGTTGTATTTCATTTTTTTTTTCCTGCAAAAACATATTTTGGTGAGAATGATTCCAAATACTCTCGACAGTTGAACATACTTCAATGCTCGAATAATAATTATAAAAATACTTACTTCATCTAATCACTATTATAAACAAAATACATCTGTTTTTAAATGAATCTAAAAAATTATTTTTTGTTGGTAATAATAATATTGATAAGAGAAAGTATGGAAAGAAAGTCTCACTGTAACAGTACCCAAATTCTTAACTCAGTACCATGAAAGCCACTTTCACCGAACATTTTTAAATTTAAAATTATTTACATACCCCAAATGCATTCTGCCAAACACCTAATTGTAAAAAATAAATCTTGTTTTGTTTTATAATATTTACAATCAAATAAATAAAACTCAGCCGGTTGTCTAAATGCTCTCTTTTTTATATATATTTTTTGGGTCTCGTTAAATAGTGTCCTCGAACACTCTTTAAGGATTTCAAAAAATATATTATTTTATTAAAAAGTTAAATATTTAGATTTTTTTATGCATTAATTACACATATTTTTATGATAAGTTGCTATTTAAATGCCTTAACTAGTGCCCTGGGATATGATTAACATTTCTCATATTTTTTTCCTTATCAAACCCAAATTAAGCCGGCACACTCCATTGATCGATTCATCGTATTTGTTTGAAAAAAATCAGACTTAATTGTCTTTTTAACACGAAATATTTCTTTCACAGTTGTACAATTTAATAGACGAACAACCAAATTCAATTACAAAGTATAATGATAATGACATAACATAAAAATCAAACACAATTTTAAGGACAACTTTCCTAAAATTGAGAGAATAAAAATCACATACATAGTTCAAATACACCTTCCACTATGTAAAATAATGGATATACAAATGCTAAGGGTATATTTAAACAAATGGATATATCGAAACAACATATAATAAAACACTAGAACTACTAGCAGAATATATCAAATTACTGCAGTAAGTTTTTTTCTTATAGACAAATGTTAGCGATGGTAGTAGCTATGAAGCACAGACATTTTTAGAATTAGACGTCCGACACCGACACGACACTGACACTTGCAATTACACTGAATTATGTGATTTTTTCAAATTATTAATTGTCTCAGCGTGTCAGTGTTTGTGTCGTGTCCAGTGTCCGTATCCGTATCCATGCTTGATAGGTTAATAGTTATGTTAATATCTATAAACATAGTAAAAAGTGATAGGAACAACGTATTGACTATTGAATGCATGGCTAAACCGGTCAAATTTGTTGCCACCTGATTCTATTTTTCTTGTCTTTCTTTGCTGCTGCTGTTGCACGTTCAGTTTCTCTCTTTCTCGTGTATGTTTTTGACGCAGCCACATGAGTTCTTGTTGTTGTTTTTCACACACACCTAATACTAGAAGGGTAGTATTTGAATTCCCTTTTGTTGTCTCACGTGTTGTGGGCTTGGCCCACTAACCACCACGCCACACACAGTTTTCTTTCTTTATTTCTTTTTTTTTTCTTTTATTTAATTGGTGTGCCTCCCGTGTAAGAATCTTTTTAATTTGGGGTTTTAAAGCGAAGGAAATATCTATAATATATAAAAAATACATAAATTGACATTTTTTTCATCCCCGTGAACTTAACTCAGTTGGTAGAGATATTGCATATTATATGTAGGGGTCGGGGGTTCGAACCACGGACACCCCACTTCTCCACAATTTAATTGTGTGAGCTCTAGCCACTAGACTACTTGACCAAAAAACAATTGACATTTTTTCTTTTTAATTTTGTCATTCATTTAGACTTTGTTTACGAGTTTGAAAACCAAGAGAGGAAAGGGTTTTAAAAAAAAAAACGAAGGAGTAAGTGGAAGAAATACAGGACATTGGGAGGAGGCTTAAAAATAGAGGCGTTGGAAGGCTTATTTTTCTTGAAAATATAAAATCCTCCTCATTTGAGGGACTAGAAAATTGTATTGGAGAATGCTTTTGGAGGGTTTGGGAGGGTTTATACAAATTCTTCATATTTAATATATGTTGTTATAATATTCTTAAAATTAAAAATATATTAATCATAAACATTAATTTATCACTCTCTAAAATATCTATACCTAAAATCATAATTAAAATAATTTTAATCAAAATTTGATAAAAATGATTGTTTGTAATTTATACGCGTTAACGCAATAAAAGATAAGGACAAATAAACACAGAGTACCTTTCAGAACACTAGTTTAAATAAAGTTTGCTTGATTCAATATTTTAAATGACCCTTGAAACAAATGTTATATGATGTAAAGGAAATCAATTACGAGCCTTTCATTGATAACGATCAAGAGTATATATAGTTACAATAGGTAGAGTTAAACCGAGGAGAGTAATTACAAAATAATAGCCAACAAAATTAGTAACATAATTACATAAAGTCAAAAATTCTATCACACCTACGCAGTCAACGCAGGATGTTCACGGACGCTTAGACTAGTGACGAGGTAGGCCTTTGAAGAAGATGTCAGCAATCTGGTGACGAGGAGGAACATGAAGGACGTGTGCTTGGCCACGTACGACCTTTTCCCAAACAAAGTGAATGTTCATCTCAATATATTTAGCACTAACATTATCACAGTACACCAAAGTAGCCTGGGAAAGTGGGCAGTGAATCTCAAGGAGAAGATTGCGAAGCCAACACAATTCAGAAACCACATTAGCAACACCCATGAACTCAGCTTCTGCACTGGAGCGAGAAAGCGTGGGTTGTTGTTTGGAAGACCAGGAAATGAGGTTGTCACAAAGAAACAAACAATAGCCAGAGGTCGAATGACGAGTGTCAGGACTATCATAACACACACACACTCTCTTTCTTTTAGTAGTTATACAAACGGGGAGCCCTATTAGCGTCTACCTTACCAAGGGTTTAAGAGAATGGTCATATTAGGCTATGACTTATTTCCTTCAAGCAGACACTTGTTTCCTTAGTTATTTAACTAGTTACCTCTTAGGTTCAGCATATTTTACTCAATATTAGTAATGTCACCTCCTCAGTACTTACTACTAGGGTCAACTCGTTTTCGGTATCTTTCACTAGTTATAACTGATTACTTCCTAAGCAGATAGATATTAGTATCAAGATATAAGCATCAGGATAGTAATATCAATATTAGGTCATGTCACAACCTAGGTATCTAATCTAGGGTTGTGCCTACTACATAAATAAACTAGAATTTCCTAATAAAACCTATATCGAACAACAGATAAATAAAATAAGAACGACATTATATTAAATAAATATCCAACAAAAATAAACAGATGTTCATCTTAGAACTCTAACCTAAAAATAATTAGTTACACATGGTAACTAAAAACAAATTACTAAAGCTAAAAACATACCCTAGAAATTCAAGGAGAAGATAAAAACTTCTTCGAAGCTCTAGAATTGCCTTCCTTTTGAACTGCCACAGTTCTGAACGACGAAGGTTGGTATTTACAGTGAGCGTTTCAATGTGGGTTTAGGATAAAAGTGCAGGCTTTACCCACAAAAAGCAGGAAAACACATTTATGCCCCGCACATTTTGGATGCACGAGGCACATTCTCAGTGTGCCTAGCGCATGAGTGTGTAGCAAATACAAGCCCTAGGCACATGGCAGATGTGTTTGGCGCATGGCACTTTCTCCTGGGCCCAATTTCTTCGATTTTCCGACGTTTTAGGTCTTCGTCTTCAAACAACTTGTCTCGGAACTTGGGAACAAAATTCCTCCCTTTTGTACGTCTATTGAGCCCTCTTGAATCTTCATTCTTGGTCTTCCTAAGTCTTCACAAGTCTTCAGATGTTCTTGATTTGCCGATTTGCATGATTTCTTCGTGAATTACTTCAAAAAAGCCCTAAAATTGCCATGTTTCGGAAAAACTAGAATTACAGACTCAAATATAGGAAACATTACAAAAATCACGAAATCATAGGCAATCGTTCTAATACTCCTCCTTTTTGTTGCTAAAACATACTGAAAATAACTGAAAAACATGCTAAGAATAAGGTAAGATGACCTGTCATCACAACCTCAAACTTAAATTGTTGTTTATCCTCAAGTAACGAAAGAAAAACATAAATTATTTTTTGCATATATTTTAGGAAAAACATACGTTTCCAGGAGTTATACTTAGGAATCATTCATCACATTTATAGCAGAGCAGCAACTAACTTACCCAAGTACATTCAAGGGGTCTAGCTCGACGAAAGTAACCTATATTCTCAGTCATACTTTTTTCTATGATACACGTATGTATATTCTAAAGTCATTAGCGCTGGTCATGACATTTGCCGACTCCAGTCGTCACATGAATGTACCTTGCTATAAATTTGAAACAATTATAAACAGACAGTCAAGTTAAAGTTATTCACACACTTAAAGAACTTTGACGGTTATAACTTGGCTTAGGCTAAGGGTGGATATATTTTGGCAAAGTAGGCTAATAAAAGAACTTGGAGCTAGTTCACTAACCTAGGGATTCCTACTAAACATCTATGAACTGCCAACCTTTTCCTTTCTTAATTCAGACAAGATGGATAAATCAATAGTATTATTTGTCTTTTTATTTTTTTACGGAAAGATAAACATGTTTTTTTGAAGAGACCTTTTTTTTTTGCTCTTGATTTTTTTCATTTTTCTATTTTTGTGTGTAGATCTATGGTCATCTACATTTTTTTTCATTTTCTAACAAATGTGTTATACTGTTACCCCACCCCAAACTTAAGATGTGCAGTCATAATGATACATATCTAACTCCAAGTGAAATCAAACAGGTTGCATTTAAAGTGTAGGACCGTGACATGATTCGTCACTAAGTAACAAGAAATAAAATTTCATATGGAAGCTCAAAGTAGTTTCGCAAAGGATAATAAGAATATAAAGGGTGGCTTGAAAGGCTCAAGATGCCAAAGAAAAATTGCATCATGTGTATCATAACATAACCGATCGTCCGTAAAGAACGATCACAAATTCAATCAAAAATAGCATTTATATGAAACACTCATAATTGAAAATATTCAAGTATCTAACAACCTATAAGGGATCAGGTTTTTAATAAAATGTGTCGTTCAAAAAAATAAAAGCAAGGAGCTACTTGATCATGCATGTCTTCCTCCTGCTTCAAAACATCTTTGTCATCAAATTCGAACCATTATCATTAGTGTTGTTCTACTATCCACATGATATTGCACATCATCTCTTGTGCTTCTCATCATATCCAATGATATTGCACCACAAAGCACTTTGACCTAGAATGAAAACATCTATTGTTTCTGAGATAGTTTTCACTTTGATTGTAGCAAAACAACACAAACATCTCTTGCTCAACGCCCAACTCTTGTAGGGATTTTTTCATCCACAAAAGTTATTTAGTTGCTTCAGAAGCTGCAATATACTAAATCTCACTAGTGCATAAAGAAAACCTTGATTGTCAAGCAGGGTTGGCCCTAGACATAGGTCGGGGGTACGACGACCTAGGGCCCATACCGGTAGGGGGCCCTAAAAAAATTATGGTGAGCGGTTTATATAGAAATATTTGATTTTTGGGGGTGTATATAGCAAAGTTCACTGAATGGTCCCAACTATTGATATGATGAAGGGCTGAGCTAAAGCTTGTTAATGATTTTAGCCCTTTTGAAATGATTTTCTATATATACCCCATATATCACAAAGATTTCTGTATACACCCTCCCTTTAAAAAAAATTGGTTGTTCTTAATAATCTACCAAAAATTTATTATCAAAGAAATTGGTGATATTTTTTTGGGCCCTTTGTTCCTAATAATGTGCCTCACAAATATTAAAAATATTTGTGATATTTATTATCCAAGAAATTGGAAATTTTTTATAACAAAACAAATTAAATTTTAGTTGAAAATGGGTCTAGTATAGAAATTAATTTTAATATTGTCTTTCAAAGGTTCCAAAAAATTAAATTATATCATTATAGTAATGTCAACTTTCTTGAAATAATGAAAAGGATTACAATATTGAATTTGATAATATAAACTCATGTGAGACGCATTCATAATCTTGAAATCGATTTTGACTCATTTAGGATCATGTGGCCCTATTGTTCTCAGGCGCTAAATTTTTTTTGGATCATGAAACCGATGTGAGATGCATTTAGTAATGTCAACTTTTTTTGTGTTACTATTTTTAGGTGCTAAAATTTCAGTCTACTTTGCATGTGCTATTGCTCTCTACTTCTACAATATTTTATTTTGTTTTGATGTCTATGAAGTATTTAATTTATCTCGTAGTGAAAAGCGGAAAAGAAAAAAAAACGAAAAAAAAAGACCTGTGGGCATAAATAGTTTATTGATTAGTGAATTGTTATAACTTATTTGATTTTCTGTTTTTTGTTGACTATGCAACTTACTTGGGTTTGTAAGTCAGTTATATTTTGATTTCCAACAATGTTTAGAACATACTATGTTTTAAAGATGAAATCTAAATTAGAACTTATTTGTGAGGTTTTTTATGTGGTACTATTGTTTAATTTATGAGCTAATTTGAATTTGGATTGAAATTAGTTGGAATTGTGCGGCAGTTAAGAAATTAACTTGCAAACTTGCAGCTGTGAATATAATTTTTTTAATGTACGAACTTTAAATAGAAAAAAAATGACATGATTTTTTTTTTTTATCAAAATTTCATTCATAATGTAATTTTTGATCATAAATATTTTTATATAGACCGGTCAATAGTCACGCGGTCCGACCAGTGACCCATTGGTTCGACCAGTAACCCAGTGATCCAATGCCTTGACCGGGTCGATCACCTGTCCGAGTTTTAAAACATTAAAAGATATTGGCTCACCATGCGAGCTAGTGTTTTTGAAAGCGTATGATTCTATCAAATCTCTTATGGCGGTAGGACTTGCTGGCCAGACGAGATAAATCTAGGATTATTGGGATTCTTGTTTAAAAAATAGATTTTGAGCCTCGAAATTAGTATAAACCTATTTTGTCGATTTGAACTTATTTATATAAAACTTGATTGCATGGATTGAAAATTCGAGAATTTGTTTGTAAAAAGGAGGGGATTCATATCATAATCCTTTATAACTATTCCAAGGTAATTTGTAATTTTATTTCCGAGAGCAAATCAAATATTCATGCATATTTTTTCCTTAGTATAAAAAACTTTGTCGAATAATTAAATTTAACACAGTCCATGTTGATACAATCCGGATTTATCACTATTACTTGCGCATTATAATGCATTTGCAAAATTGTCAACAATCCGTAAAAAAAATGGTGATGTTAGCTTTTATGGTACCCGTTTTAGGTATTTGTGTTTCAAAACAAAAAATGGTTGAAAATTGGAGATACAAGGATGGTGAAGATGGAGCACCATCATGTGGTTCTTATCATGGTTGAAAATTGGAGATACAACCGGTCGGAGCATGGAAATTGCTCTGAATTTCCCAAAAATTGTGGAGAGTTAATTCAAAATAGGAAAAGGGTACTGAATCATTTTTCATAGGGGAGATCATTGATTAGATTCTCTTGTGTCCTCATATGTTATTGTCGTCATATTGTAAGCCTTCAATAATATAGCCTCCTTTACTTACTATTACCTCTGGTCAATTATAAGTACAAATAATAATATATTGTAAAGCCTTCGATAGTATAGTCTCCTTTACTACTGTTACTTTTCTTGATATTCTAATTATACCCTTATACAAAAAAAAATTATATGATGTTATATCGTCAGTGTTATTAAAAAAGATAAGAATTTTTATTATATTTGTTACATCATTGTTGTAAATGACGAAGATAAATATGGTTTGTTAAGTTTGTTACATTTGAATGTCACAAATATCTATATTTATAGTTTTAATCTATGTCAAAAAGTAATATAAATATCGTTTTTAATTTACAGGAAAATTTATATAAAATATCATTGATAATCTACACGTGCTAGCGTAATAAAAAGAATGAAAAAACGGGTAAAGAAAATAATATATTCTAAAGCCTTCGATAGTATAGCCTCCCTTAGCTACTGTTACCTCTGGTAAAATATAAGTAAAGAAAATAATATATTATAAAGCCTTCGATAGTATAGCCTCCCTTAATTAGCTACTGTTACAAATATAAGTAAAGAAAATAATATACCGTAAATCCTTCGATAGTATAGCCTCTCTTAGCAATAGTTACCTCTGGTCAAATATAAGTAAAGAAAATAATATATTTGATTCAAATTTAAAAAGTCTTTGTATTTTGATCATGATATATAGGCTTTTTTTTTACTTATATTTGAAATCAACCTAGTATTATCTATATGCATGATCTTTGCTCTTTTGTGAACATAATTCTTTTTTAACAAAATACATTTAATAATAATGCAAACTCTTGGATTCAAATCCACAATTTTGGCAGCTAGGTTGTTTAGAATAAAACAAAATTATGAAATTCTACATTCTATGTATATTAGAGTTAAAAACGAATTTCTATATATATTAGAGTTAAAAACGAATTTCATCACAAATACTGAAAGCCATTTTTCTTTTTCTAACAATGATATATAAATCCTATAGTTTACCTATATATATTAGAGTTAAAAACGAATTCATCACAAAAACTGAAAGCCATTTTTCTGCTCCTAACATGGATATTCAAATCCTATACTTTACCTCCATTTTCTCCCTTTTCATTTTCATGTTTATAGTAAACAAAATAGTAACCAAGAAATCCAACTCATCAACTCCAAATTTACCCCCAGGTCCATTGAAGCTACCTATCATAGGAAACATACACAACCTCATTGGTTCACTTCCTCATCATAGGCTAAGAGATTTATCAACAAAATATGGACCCTTAATGCATCTAAAGCTTGGGGAGGTTTCTACTATTGTGGTTTCATCAGCAGAATATGCTAAAGAAGTGTTGAAAACACATGATCTTGTCTTTGCATCAAGGCCTCCAATCCAAGCTTCAAAGATAATGAGTTATAATTCTATTGGTATGTCTTTTTCACCTTATGGTGATTATTGGAGACAACTTAGGAAAATTTGTGCACTAGAACTTTTAAGTTCAAAACGTGTTCAATCATTTCAACCAATTCGAAGCGAAGAGATGACTAATCTAATCAAATGGATTGCTTCAAAAGAAGGGTCAGAAATTAATCTCACCAAAGAAGTGTTTTCAAGAATATTTTTAATCACTTCAAGGGTAGCATTAGGGAAGGAGTGCAAGGATAATAAAAAATTTATATCATTGGTATGGGAATCCACCAGAGTTGCTGGAGGTTTTAATTTGGGAGATTTGTACCCTTCTTATAAATGGCTTCAAAATATATCTGGGTTGAAGCCTAAGCTAGAAAAATTACACAAACAAACCGACCTTATATTGCAAAACATTATTGATGAACATAGGTTGGTTAATAAATCAAGGGCTAATGAAGATCATAGTGAAGAAGTGACAGAAGATCTTGTAGATGTGCTATTGAAGCAGGATTGTTTAAGTGATAATAGTGTCAAGGCTGTGATCTTGGTAAGCATAAGCACTTAATTTTATTTTTTTTGTTGGGAAAAAAATTGTTTCTATTTATTTATCGTGTTTAAAGTTTAATTTAATATTAATTATTGTTATGTAAATAAAACCCTTGAATCTATCGTAGAAAAAAATAGTTGTAGTGATATAATAAATAATTAGTATTATTATAGAAAAAAGACAAATAATTTAATCAAATTAAGTAATAAATTAATTTATTTGTTTTATTGGTTTATTTAAACAATCTGAAGTGACCATTAATGAGGAAGTGAGCTAATAATATCATTCTGGACAACAAAAAACAGTTGAACACATTTATATCTTTCTTTGGTAAAGCAGTAGTTTATGATATCCATACTTTTATCAACTTGCTAAAAAATTTATTTCATGTGTACATAAGGATAATAATTTTTCTCAACGTAAATTATTAAGGAAAAATAAAAGTATAAATTAAATATGTTTCTTGGTGTTGAATCAAATTATATTTTTTTATCTAATTGGTCTATTAATTTTATTTGGGTTATATTTTCTCGTGGATGCTATTTGAATCAATTTAACTAATTATTTTTTCAAAAATAAAAATCTAACTAACTAGATTTCCTGATTTTTTTTAGGATATGTATGGAGGTGGAAGTGAGACATCAGCTTCTACCATAATATGGGCAATGGCAGAGATGATTAAAAATCCAAGAATAATGAAAAAGTTACAAGCTGAGGTAAGAGGAGTATTTGATAAAGAAAGAAAACCCAATGAAAGTGACATGGATAAATTAAAATATTTGAAATGTGTTGTGAAAGAGACATTGAGATTACACCCTCCCGGTGCATTTTTGCTGCCAAGGGAGTGTGGACAAGCATGTGAAATAAATGGGTATGGTATACCATTTAAAAGCAAAGTGATAGTGAATGCTTGGGCTATTGGAAGAGATCCAAATCATTGGGATGATCCAGAAAGATTTTATCCTGAAAGGTTCATTGACAATTGTGTAGATTATTACAAAGGTAATAATTTTGAGTTCATTCCATTTGGTAGTGGCAGAAGAATGTGTCCAGGGGTTACATTTGGATTGGTCAATGTTGAGTTTTCACTTGCGTTGTTGATGTACCACTTCGATTGGAAACTTCCCAATGCTATGAAAAAAGAAGATTTAGACATGAGTGAGAGTTTTGGAACAGCTGTTATTAGGAAAAATGATTTACACCTTATTCCCTTCACTTATCATCCATAGCCTACCCCACATGTTAAATGGAAGCTGTGAAATTTAATTCACAAAATCTTTTGATTGATAACAAAATAATTATTGTAAGGCATCGAGGGAGATCGTCTATACTATAGACGGGAAGATTTTGGGCATCCAAGTCATGTAAACTATTTAAAAACAAGAGCTAGGAAGAAATAAACTTTCCTCCAAAGTATAGTTTTGTTCATCACTTTTTTTTTATAAGAAGAGAATTATGTATTTATGTGTATGGCAAGATTTTAAATATTTGAAATAAAGTTATTATTGTAATTGCAATAAAGTTGTGAATACCTTCATAGTTCGGATTGGATCCTCTATATCGTCTCTACATCTTAAAGATCCCAAATTATTTTATTGTTCTCAAATTCAATTCATTTCAATTATAAGGATTTGAAGAAGCAGCCGCAAAGGAATTAAAGATAGCTATATTTAAAAGTAGAAATTTGAAGAAGCACCCATGTAACACAGCAAAATACTAGTAATTGTGGTGACTTTTAAGGTGCACAAATGATTAAATTTGTGTACCAATACACAAATGCTTGTTGTACCATTGATTCAAGAGTTCAAAATTCAATGGCTTAGATTTAGAAAAGACAACTCATTAGGGAGTAGTGGATCTTCAAGAAAATATAAATTGCTTTCATATATTCATAAAGAGTATAACGAAATAAAATAATTTAAACTAAAATAATTAGTTGATATTTGATTGGTGTTCGTGTTAAATTCTATTTTATTACATATTAATAATTCAATACCTTTCGGAAAATAATTTAATTAAAAACATTATTTTATAAAAAATTAATAGATATAACTTAATTAAAAATATTATTTTATAAAAAATAATTAAATTAGCATATATTAAAAACTTATTTATTTATGTACGCATTCATTCTTTTTACGAATGTTTAATTAATTTTTTCTTCTTAATCAGTGGTACATCTTCATTGTAAAGTTTGTTCTAAGAAAAAAAGAAAGTAAATATAACGTAAGCAAATATAACTTGGAAAAATTAACACAAAAATGAAAATGTAGTGTAAATGATTTTCTTTAGTTTTAGTATTTCTATGGTACTTTGTGGAAATCGAAGTCGTATACATACTTTACAATTTATAAACCCCGGGTACATTGAGATGCCCTAGCAAAATCTGGTTCATTGAATTTTTAATATCATGGATCTATGGCTATAATGCACTTGTGTATGGGTACACAAATTTACCAATTTGTGTACTCTAAAAACCACCGGTGTGTGGCTTGAAACTTGAAAAGACTACAAATCAAAAAGAAAAAAACAAACAAATTAACACAAACTCAACAAAACAAGTTTCAGAACTAATTCAAGACGCTAGAAATTAAGAAAAATGGCATGCAAACATAGGAGCAAGTTGAGCAATATAGAAATATGTTAAAAAATAAAAAGAAAAGAAGATATGGGGAAGGAGACCTTTTTCCTTGTTCAAGTAACTATTGCCACCAAACGTGGCCAACTGTCTTTGGACGTCAATAGCGAATCTGGCTTTCTCCTCGAGTGCAGCATCAGTGGATGCACCTCGTCATTGGTTACCATCGCAATATAAGCACATGGAAAAGAAACGAGCAAACCCAAAATCCAAATTTAGAATGACAAGATTGGAATCATCGTTGGTGAGTTGCGATTGTTCCATCACTACTATAGAGTAACTTCCTCTCACTTCATTTTAATTCTTCCATGTCGACCTCATATTCACTAGAATCTAAATCGTCGTCAGAAACATTATGCATCACGTAATTGATTCTTTCTTTTTTCGTAAAGAATTACAACAACATTTATCATTTAGCAACAATTGAAAATGTTGCCACATCATTTAAATACGTTGCCTAAAAGAATATGACAGTTTCCAGGCGTTTCCTATGTGAGTATTGCCTATTGTCTAAGGGGACACTTTTTCATGATCTTTGGGCACATTTCATATCGCCTAAACCATAGGAATATGGTACATTTTTCTCTGACATCTAAGCCGACGATTTTTTAATGTTAGCATAAGTGACAACAATTAATAATCATTGCCTTAAATTTAAGACTCTTAAAAAATATTTTTTCTAGTTTTCTAGTGAGAGAAACTCCAACTTCTCTCTAACCTTTCTTTCTCCTTCGTTCATCGAGGAGGGGTGGTTTCTTACTCCAACTTCCCTGTTCTTTCAATCTAAATAAGTGGTTTTCACATATATCAAGTTTTTTCTATTGTGTTTTTTGTGTGATTTCGTCGTCTAAGTGCGGCGTTGTGTTGTTCGTCGTCTTGTGCGACGTTTGATTTCGCGTCTTGTCGCGGTGTTGTTTATTTCCTATCGAAAGATCGGCATCAGTCAATTACAAATTCAACCAATGATTTAGGCGTCAACATTGAAGATCCAGAAGCATGTGAATTTCGGTGACTTGGGTTTTATCATATTATTTGTAGGCATTTTGCCGTTTTATGCTATTAACTTGGGTGCTGTGAGTTTGTTCGCAGATTCACCCTTTACGTTTTTAGCGATGTTTGTATCTGATGTAATCTATCAATTTGAATGAATGAATATCGTTTTATTTTTGTCAAAAATCATTGCCTTAAATTCGAATCAATAAGAACACTTAAAAGTGTAGCCAAAACTTATAGGCAACACTTTTTGTAGTGTCCTCATAAAATATTAAAATTTTGCAATTATTTTAAAATATAGATGATTATAATTTGCTTCAATTTTTTTTTTAATTGTGACTCAAACAAGATTGAATTTAGCAACACATGCACAAAAATTGTATTATAATAGAATTGAGTTCGAACATTAATTCAATACATAGTATTAAACAAAATGTATAACATTACATAATACTAGGTTTAGTACTTCGAAGTACGAGCCTAGCAAAATAACAAAAAAAAACATAGTTCGCTCAAGTTTAATGCTTTCAACTACAATCCCAATGTATATACTATCTAACTCATTCAAGTTTGTCGTCTTGGAATTCATCATCCAAATCATCCTCTTCAAATTATGCAGACTTGACCCATATAAATAGTTTTTTCTTCTCTTTCCAACCATTCACTATTGTTTTATTACAATTTTCTGCATTATAGAGAGAGAGAAATAGAGCATTTCTAGAGAGAGAAACACAAATCAAAGTTGTTAGGAGTAGATTCTTACCAAGATTTATTGAGACATCATGAATCTTAGCATGGAATCTTCATCTTTCTTTCATCCTTTGTCAAGCTTGCATAGACATGTAGCTACATCTACCCTTGTGGGTTTTGAGGTATTCAAACAAGCCGTTATGTAAACTCTTGATTATTTAATATATGGTTCTAGCTTAGTTATTCAATATTGTTGCTATTCTTGCATTTAAACCTTTATTCAAGATTTGAAATGTTATTGACAAATACTTTTGGATCTAGGGTTAGAATAATAATCTATCTAAGTTTTTATTCTAGACATAGGATTTAATATTTGATAATCACTTTGTAATCAAGAACTTAATGCTTTTGAATCGTTTAATAGGATGGAAATCGTCGATTAAACGATCCAATCGACTTTGTGATTATTTAGATAGTTTGGGAAATCGACTTTTAAATAATCCGATAGAAATCACAACATCATTTGGACACGAATGATGTTGTTGAGTGATTGTGATAATATCGATTAAAGAGCTAGAATCCTTTATTTTATCGAGAGATTGCAGTTGTTATGCTTGGTTGATTGTCTTTGACCCCAAGCGAAATAGCCCTATCTCGACTCGATTTACTTTTATGTCGAATAGTTAAAATAGTTTTACACAAACAAACATTTATACTCAAACACTTTACATGGATAATGACGTTAAAATGCTTAAGATATACGCAACTCCCTACGGAAACGATCCTATTATACTCACGTGTAAATAGTTTTATTACATGTAAATATCTTACATCACCGATAACAACACCTTAAAGCTTTTACCACTAGACCACTAACATTTTTATTGAAATGTTGTTGCTTCTATAATGGATATGTAATCCTAAATGCCTTTTTTTAAGCCACAAACATTTTTATTGAAATATTGTGTTTATTTCCATGTTTGATTACTTTCACATAATTTAATTTATGACTTTGATTCCATATTCATTTTTGTTGATGCAAACTAATGTTTTTAATTTGCTTTTTTGAGATTTTGCATGTCGGCCACTCTCAATCATCACTTAGTTTGATTGTTTCTATGACTTTAATGTAACTCTAAATTTAATAATATAGCCACTTTGATACTTACATATGAAATTCACCAAAACCTGTACATCGTACGGGTTAGAGTCTAGTTTTACTCAATATTAGTAATGTCACCTCCTAAATACTTACTACTAGGGTCAACTTGCTTTCGGTATCTTTCGCTAGTTATAACTAATTACTTCCTAGACAGATAGATATTAATATCAAGATATAAGCATCATGATAGTAATAACAATATTAGGACCTGTCACAACCAAAGTATCTAATCTAGGGTTGCACTACTACAAAAATACACTAAATTCCTAATCAAACTTAATAGCGAACAAAAGATAAATAAAATAAAACAGACATTAAATTAAATAAATATCCAACAAAAATGAACAGAGGTTTATCTTAGAACTCTAACCTAAAAAGAATTAGTTACACATGGTAACTAAAAACAAATTACTAAAGATAAAAATATACCCTAGAAAATCAATGAGAAAATAGAAACTCCTCTGAAGCTCTAGAATTGTCTTTCTCTTGAACTTCTCCAGTTCTGAGCGATAATTTCTGAATGAGGAAGTCTGGTAGTTGTAGTGAGAGTTTCTTACTGGGTTTGGGCTAAAAACGCGGGCTTTAAAAAAAAACCAGGAAAAGAGGCTTACGCCCTGCACGTTTTGGATGCCTGGGACGCACGCACCATGCTCTAGGTGCATGGCCATGCTCTAGGCACATGGTGTGCTTTTTCCATGCTCTAGGCGCATGGCATGGGTTCTAGGCGCATGGTGCTGCTTCTTGGGTCCAGTTTCTCCGATTTTCCGTCGTTTTAGGTCTTCATCTTCAAATAACTTACCTCGGAACTTGGGAACAAAATTACTCCCACTGTAAAGTCTCATGAGGCCTCTTGAATCTTCATTCTTGATCTTTTCAAAGTCTTCACAAATCTTCAGATATTCTTGATTTGCCGATTTGCATGATTTCTTCATGAATTACTTCAAAACCCCCTCTAAAATTGTTATGTTTAAGGAAAACTAGAATTACAAACCCAAGTATAGAAAACATTACAAAAGTCCAGAAATCATAGGCAATCGTTCTAATACTCTTCTTTTTTACTGCTAAAACCTATTGAAAATAACTGAAAAAACATGCTAAATATAATGTAAGATGACCTATCATCACTGCTCCAAAACAAAACCAATTATATATATTAGATTTAGTAATCTGGAGTTCGATTAAGAAAGAATAAAGTCTAAGTAATAATTTTTTCATTCATAAATTAGATTCAGGTTTTTCGGAATAATTCTTTTTATGGAGTTTATTTATAAAATTGCTTAGTTAATTCCTTTTTTTTTTTTTTAGGGGTCCTATATCGTTTTTTAGTTTGATTAAATTTTGGAAGAACTGTTTGGAATCAACAGAACTTTTGGATAATAAAAACAATAGAACAAATACATAAAAGCTTACAAAGATTAACGAAGCATGGCATCCACTTGGCACCGCAACAATGTTTCGATCTTCAGATTCTTCATATTCAGTCCATGAAATCCATTGTGGAAAAAGACATAGTTCTGGATCTTCACGAAAAAAAGAATATTCTGGTGGTATCTAGTTTAGTTTTTTGTTCTAATACCTATCAATCCTGAAACCATGGCTGTCTCTGTGTGCCCAACAAGAGTCAGCATCAGAAAATTGTATGACATTATATAGTTCGACAACTCAAATAAGTGTTTGAAAATGTTATATTTTATTTCCTTGCTTTGAATCATTTTGATACTCTTTAGATACTTCTATATGAGTTAAGGAGATGTTGTAGCATCAATGGGAATGTCAAATACATTAATCTTAATTGCATCATTTCTAGCTATTTTTTAGTGCATGGATGGATGAATGAAGGTGAAGAATTATATAGTAACTTGTTAGGATTTTTTTTCATTCTTAATCTTAAAATAATATTTGTGTTTTATTTATTTAGAATAAATCAATTTATCACCAACAATTAATTGATTTAAAAGGTAAAAGACTAAAGCTCCTTAAATATGTGATTATAGGTTCGACTTTCGGCTCATTTGTATAGAAAAATACGGTTGAGGGAAAAGAACCCACCTTATGTGTCCAATTTTCTGACAGAGATTAGACATTGGTAAACACAATGGTGGAAACTTCATACCAATATCATTATAATAAAAAAAAGATTAATGTGGATATATCATTGTCAATGTCCTTTGTTTTTGACATAAGCGATGTTGATGTGTTGGAATACATGATTGGCTTAATACTATATTTTGGCTATGTTTATTGGGAAAAACCCATGAGATAGAACAAATAGAACGAGTTTATGTTTCATTGTTTGGATTAATAATAAGAGGCTGAAGTTCATTGGAATGCTTTCAATCAATTACAAAATTTTGAACATAACAGAATGAAATCCTCTTTTATTTTAATATTTTAATAGTTATAATTATTATTTTGTCCCTATCTTTCCTTCTTTCCTGTTCTTAATCAAATACAAATAAAACAAGACACTGACGTAATAATCCAAAAAGATACCAGGATAACCGATGAAGTTTCCCTGTTTATCTAGGTATGTGCACCACTCACGGAAAAGAAATTGCTCTTTTATATAAGAAGCTAAATTCGAATGAATCATGCGTGGTAAACAGTACAGAGTACACAATAAAAAAACTCAAATGAAGCCATATTTAAATTAGAAAAATTCAGTGATAATTTTATTTTATGATAGAAATTGAGTGATAAATTCAACTTATGAATTATCTTTTTATTGACATGTTAGTGAGTTTGGGAGCTGTGAATTACTTTTTATCGCTTATTTCATATGTGTATTTCAAGGGTCCAACAATCATTAGATATTTGGGATTTCAAGTAACCCGGTTGACATTTTGGAACATGCATAATAATTTGAGGGTTCTTCTATTTTTAGGAAAGAAATTTGTTTGGGTTTTCAAGTTATGTGGTTGGCTCTCTCAAAAAAAAAAAAAAAAAGAAGTTATGTGGTTGGCAAATGTTTGAGTGTTATGAAAGGAATACAATGCAAGAATTAAGC
>Ga0315914_1000299_pt1 | contig 56101 bp, 30 predicted proteins | sample MpolenodulesMG_FD_203920 | JGI IMG/M metagenome (GOLD analysis project Ga0315914, IMG submission 203920) | Medicago polymorpha root nodule microbial communities from Los Angeles, California, United States - elongated nodules | ecosystem: Host-associated > Plants > Roots > Nodule | place: USA...
GTAAGCAATTCCTTGATCAAAATTTCAATCTAATAATGTTTTGTTGGATACGGCTCATAGTTTATTGATAAATGGACATATCACTGAAATAATAGAAAGGTACTGCAACTACTCTGCAGTCGGAGATGTAGGCAGAATTGACCGAACTGCGTGAACAAATCTCGTGTGCTCTTTGTATTTTCGTTTATCGTATATGTTTCTTTTGACTCAGAGTTGCTGTCCTAGCATGTTTTTACAGTAGTTCCATTATTTACATTTTCTAGACAATACATTGTTGCTTTTATACTCTGCTGCCTGTGAATGAAGGGCTATAAAATGATTTAGTTTGTAAGATGATTTATAAACATTTTATAAACTAATTCATTTTATAACTAAGGTATATGTTGATTGTTCAAGCAAAAATGTTGCCTTTTTAAAAATGTAAAGTTAAGAATTCCTTCAATGGTTGTCTATATTATATAATGCATTCACAGTATGAATGATTGAAACTTTTGTTTCCTGAATGCAGCACCGGTGGTAGATGCCTTTCGGTTGAATATACAGAGAGAGTTGGAGAGGTTGCTAAGAAGCACGGATTGAAGCTTCACATCGATGGAGCCCGTATATTTAATGCATCAGTTGTGAGTACCTTTTGTCATTTATAATAAACACAGCTTTGACTTTGAGTTCTTTAATCTGGCTCCTACTATCATGTATATATAAACAACTCATGACAGAAAATTTTGGTTTTTCAGGCACTTGGTGTTCCTGTGGATAGGCTTGTTCGAGCGGCTGATTCAGTGTCAGTATGTGTCTTCCTTTACCTTCTCTTTTATTGGACATGATTCTTGGAAAGACTCTTCAAGAGTAAATATGTTCCTTAGTTAGAAAAAAGGATGTTTCTGTTCTTAGATTATATAATAGATTGAAATTGTGATATACTTGCCGGTTTCCTGAGATGTTTCTTGGTTAGAAGTTCATTCTTCAACCTTGAAGTACTTGGTTCGAAGCTAGCACAATCATTTTTTCGATGTACTCAAGACTAAATTAAATGTCAATACTTATTCTTATTGGATCACTTTAGAAATAAACTCGAGTTTTTGCCAACATTTAGTATAGTGTCATGGCAATGACAATTTTAGGTATCTTAATGTAATTACCAAATTCAAATCAAAAGTTTATATATGAACTAACCAACTTGTGATTACTTTGAATATATATATGATTAGGTTTGCTTATCTAAAGGTATTGGTGCTCCAGTGGGATCTGTAATTGTTGGTTCCAACAGCTTTATAACCAAGGTATTTCAAAATCGTTAATGTGAGTACAATAAAAGTGATATTATTCTTTTTGAAAGAACTTGATATTATAACTCTTGTATGTATATCTGCTATTTTAGGCTAGAAGGCTTAGAAAAACCTTAGGTGGTGGAATGAGACAGGTTGGCATCCTTTGTGCAGCTGCACTTGTTGCATTACATGAAAATATTGAAAAGCTAGAAAGTGATCACAAGAATGCTAGATTTTTGGCTGGTATGTTCTTTACAATGTTAACCTATCAAGTAAAGACACAAAAACGAACCAAGCACAACTCTGATATAATTTAATAAAATAGAAGTAATTCATTTACAGCCACATTTGTCGGTGTTTGTTGTTCTCGGACACTGGCACATGTTGGACACCATTCACCAGACACCCTTCAATATCAGGGGTCGGTGTTACATGGATGTTAATTGGTTCACAAGCAATCCTACTAACTAGTCTGTTTGAAGAAGTACAATTTAAACACACCCTTTAAAAAAAAATCTTCTAACTTGTCCTTTAGATGGATTGAATGAAATCAAAGGACTGAGAGTGGATACCTCTTCTGTGGAAACCAATATTGTAAGTATTTGGTAGAGTCCATTCATTCATGCTAGTACAACAATTGCATTATTATTTCTCTGATTACTTTTGTGCTTAATCAATAATCTCTGATACCAGATATATATTGAAATCGAAGAGAATTCCGGAACTACAGCATCAAAGCTATCCAAGGACTTAGAAGACTATGGCATCCTTCTAATGCCAATGGGATCATCAAGGTCTTGTCTGTCACACTTTGCATTGTTACTAATAATTGAAATTATTATTGATTAACCTTTTATTAAAGTAATTTATTCATATGAATCTTAACGTATCAATTTCATTGGTTCATTTTCTCTTGACAGATTGAGAGTTGTATTCCACCACCAAATATCAGATAGCGATGTGCGATACACTTTGTCGTGTTTTCAGGTAATGATCAGTCTCCTTGTTTTGCTGTATATATTTCTTTTCTTTTTCTTGCTATATATTTTACGTTTCATAATTTTATTGAATGTTGCAGCGTGCTGTTGCTGGAGGACCAAATGAAAATGGAAACTAGTTGAAGAATTTCAAGTTTGTTAACTTTGTTGAAAAAACAAATTTTCATTCAGTTGTGTGAATAAGTATGGACCTTTTGTTTTGTTTGTAACACAAATAAAATATGGAGCATAGTAAGAAGGTTTATAATTCATAATTTATCAAGACAGTTGCTAGAACAGTGAATAATGAAGTGCTTTATGGAATCTTAATTGCTTGCTCTTTATCTTTGTTTCTTTAGCAACATGGCCTCGTTGTTTATTTTTATTTTTTTTAATGACAAATGTTAGTATATTAGTTGTTATGTTAGTTCTCCTTTGTGATGAATGAACTTTAACTTTTATGTCTTTTAATCGCTTAGCTCAATCAAGTGAGTTACCTATCCTTCGGGCTTGTTATTTTCTTAAAGTAACTACTAATCTGAGTTCACCATCTCAGTTAACAACCAAATTTTTAGTAGATACCATTGTCATTGGACCATCCCAATGCCAAGTTATATATATCATCTTGAATAATGTAACCCAAAAAAGCATTGATGTTGAATCTTATTTTAACTGAGTTCACCATCTCAGTTAACCAAATAATGATCTTAAGGTTACTACATGGTGGAAAATCTCGATAGAATCCCTTTGTAAATGGGAGATGTCCCTGACTTATAAATATATTTTTAGACTATATTACATCTAATGTGCAACTATTGATGGAACTCTCATGTTTTGAATTAGACATCTGGAGCAAGATCCTAATGTTATAATATCGAATGACTCAACAAATCTTTAATAGAGTTCGATATCATCTTAGAATTTAAATTGAACCAATCTACCCTATTGTTTTTTAGAATTTAAATTGAACTAGTCTACCTTAATTGTTAATACTACATCTTCGGCAATATATCAAGGGCATTACCTTTCTCACCCTATTATCTTCTCGCACATTTTTTTTTTTACAAAAATATCCATGACATTTTTCTCTCTCATTTGAGCAATCAGAATCTCTCGATTGAGCAGTTGCGAATTTCGCTTTAAAAACAACAAAAAAATAAAGTAAAAAAAATGATGAAAACATGTCAAATAAAATCAACAAAATATAATAATACCACAAAAAAAATTCTAAAAATCAAATAAAACTTATGCAATTCAAAAAATTATACCCTATACCCCTACAAATTATTGATAATTCCAATGTTACCCTTCTTTAATTTAACTTTTTACAATTTTATTTTTCACCCTTGCTATCAATAATTTTGGTTAAACATGAGTTCACCGTTCGTGGTATTCCATACACATTTTTTCCGGAAAACTATGAAAATTGATGTATGCACATTTGTTTAGGCTGAAAAACACATGTAAATTACTCAAATACCCCCTCAATAGTTAACTGCCGAATTATAAAGAAACCGACTGCAGTTAAATGCCGAAGAAAAGTTTTCCATCGGCATATCATCAAGCCACTTTTTACTTGTGCCAACGTTGCTGCCATCTTCATCTTCTCGGTGGGTTTTCCACCTTTGCTTTATTTTTAAGACTTAGATTATAAATTAAACCCTTACAAATCTTAGTTTTCATTTCAAGAAAATTCAAGGTATAAATTATTGATGAATCTTAGTTTTCATTTCAAGAAAATTCAGGGCATAAATTGTTGATGAATTTTTAATTAAAATTGGTGGTCGATTTTGAAAAGGTTTTAATTAAATTGTTGATGAATTTTTTAAAACGTTTTAATGTGAAAGGGAAAAACGTATAACTGTGTTTAATGACTTTTAGGTTATGTTTGGTTTGCTGAAGAAAGTTTAAGGAAAGAAAGAGAAAGGAATGAAAGATTAAGGAAAGAATGATAGTAGAAAGTGAAAAGATCTTTTTAGTTGTTTGGTATAAGAGAAAGTGAATAGAAAGGGAAAGGAAAGAATGGTGTGTGTATTTGTAAAAGGACAATTACATCCTTAAAAAGTTTTATCTACATGTCATTTTAAATTACACATTTAAATATATTTTAATTTAGATATAACAATTTCCTTCAAAAAATAGTATTTTTTTTATGCTGAGAGTATGTGTCAAAATCATAAGTCCTAGTGTATTTTTTTCGGTGAATCATAACTCATAAGTGCCTAGTATGCTTGTACAAAAAAATGGCACAATGTTAATAATATATTACAACAAGGCTACTTTGGACTTTTTATCATGAAGTTGCTGCCTATTTCATGTTTCCGTGGATGGATGAGTGGAAAGGTTTTGAATGTGGGTCCCACCTCAAAACTTTTTTTCCTCTTCTTTTTAAATACTACCAAAGGATGGAAAACCATTGTGTCCATTCACTTTCTTTCCCTATCCTTTCTTTCCTTAATCTTTCGATGGAACCAAACATACCCTTAAAGATGGAATAATTCATAGTAGACTAAAACAACAAATGTATTTGAAGATTTTTTTTTAACAAGCAATTAATTTGAAAATATTGAAACTATATTCGCAGATTCTAAAAGAGGCTTGATGATATGCCGATGGAAACTTCGGCAGTTAACTGCCGAAGTTTCCTCGGCAGTTAACTGCAGCCGATTCCTTCATAATTCAACAGTTAACTACTGGAAGGACATTTGGGTAATTTACATGTGTTATTTAGCCTAAACAAATGTGTATAAAGCAATTTTCAAAAACTATATCTTATATTTCAGTTTCGTAATTTATTTTTTGGAAACCTATAGAAAACAATTCCAGCAAACTTAAATAAAACTTATATTTTGTGGAATCAAGATATGTTTAACCTCCCATCTCTAATGATGCTAGTTTCTGCCAATACGTGATCAACTGAAATTCCAGATTTAATAGGCGAGAAACATTATGATATTTGCAATAGTAAGTAAATTCATTCAATTGGAGTTAAAACAAAAACAGAGAATCAATCGGAAAAAGAAAAAAAAAAGTGTCAATCTATTCCATTCAAATCAGTGTTTAATTTATTTGAATTCCAATCCACATGAATGTAATAAAAAACAGAGATAAAACTGAAGTGAAAGGTTTGAGCGGCAGAGATCGTGTACCGATCAGGATGGTGGGGAAGTGTGGTTTTGTATTCCGATTTAAGTTTGACGGAAAAGTTTTATGTAGTTTTCCAGAAAATAAATTAGGAACCGATGTAAGATATAGTTTTTAGGGAAAAATGCATCATGTTGTGCAGGTAGGGGTCAACTCATGATCAATGAAAAATAAAAATCATCAAAATATAAGAATACCACCAAAAAATTCTAAAACTCAAATAAAACTAATGCAATTTTCATTTTTTTTTTCTTGGTTCCGAGAATGTGGAAAAATAAAAAAAATAAAAAATAGGTGTATATGATGAAATTTTGGATTTTGGAAGCGGTGTCCCGTAGAACCGAAAATTTGATTGTTGAAATTGGTCGTACTATATGTGAGGGCAATTTTGGTGCAAACTTTCTTGCTAAAAAGGGTGTTAACACAAGTGCTTGTTGTAACTTTGCTGTCTTCTATGATTTCACTTATCGTCATGTCGCTTTGCTTCTAGCAGACAGACACCATGCGTGGGGGTTACATTCTTTCGTCCTTTTCTACTTTTAATTTTGCAACTATTTCATTTTTTTCTCTACAACATTTGATAAAGTACATCCTCTCAAAAAAAAAAAAAGTTAATAAATACATAGGAAAAATATTTTTGACATACAAAATTGACATTAAATGTTAACTATTTTAGGACCTCTTTTCAACTGCATTGTAGGACCTCTTTAAATTTCAACTGCAATAATTTTTTTTTACTAACATTGAATAACTATTTTAAATGTTTTTTTTCTGCAACCAACAATAGACCCTTTGATGGAAACATTAACTCATAAAAATAATAACAATTGTTAACAAATTAATACTATTATTTTATCTATTATTTGTTAGCAAACGAAGACAGATATATTTTTTTTTACAGATTCCATTATAATAACAAACCTTTTTATTGAGTCAATTATTTTTATCCTGTTTAGTTTTTAAGTTGAGACAGTAACGAAGGGTCCACCAACGTCCTTAATCTTGTCCACTATCTCACGGAGACACTGACTGTAGGGTGAATTTGTGCCTCACCTGAAGGAACCTCTTTTCATCCATTGTGCAATGCAATGAACTTGGTTTTAATTTAGTTTAGGATTTGATGTTTCATCCAATAACACTTTTTTATAATTTTTCCTCTGAGGTCGATTCAGTTTTAGAAGAGCCATTTTGTGACTATCTTCAGATTAGATTACGTATAACTGGAGTGTTATTTGAACAACTATTTTTATTATAATTTGTGGAACAATTTTAATATACAAAGAAATATGAGTATTGACATAAAAATTAAAACAATAGAAAGAAAAAGTGAAAATACAATGTGAGTATCAAATATCATTTCTCTGCATGTAACGGGCCCTCATAAAACAATTTTCATAGAGGACAAAACTTACCTACAATTATTTAGATGCTTTTTGTATGGTTCTTAATTAAAAATACAAATTTTTTGAATATAACAAACTTTGAGAAAATTATAGATTTACGGAAATTATGATGAATTTAATTAAGAACCATACCAAAAGCACCTAAAAAATTGTAATTAAGTTTTTTCATTTCATAGAATATTTTTCCGTTTATATTACTACATAAACTAATCCCTTCAAAAAGATCACAAGCAAATTTATTAGTCATCTCTTGCATATTTTTTTTTTTTCGTTTCATATCTTCAAATTTAAATAGTAATATTTTATTTTTGACAAATTTAAATAATAACATATAATAAACATTAATGATACATGTTTACTTAATAATATATATACTAACGTTCATATGTGCACTTTGTGTCCGTCTATCAGTTCTTTTTATTGGACTAATACGTATAAACTACGAACAATAATTTTTAAAATTATAGGTATAGATAATAGATATTTTTTCAATTTCATATTTTAACAAACTATTTATTTTTTGAAAGAATATTTTAACAAACTATGTTTATTTTTTTCAATGACAACAACAATATAACAAATATAATATAAATTATTATCTTTTTGAATGACACCAACAAAATAATATTTTTATAGTCAATTTTTTTAAGGGTCTAATTAAAAATGAGAAAGCCAACCCAAAATCATGTAAATTTATGGTGTCACATTAATAGTTGTTCAAATAGCACACATATATCTTTATGAGAAATGATATTTGTACAATCATTTTTCTCATACTCATTATGATTTTACTTTCTCTCTATTATCTTGATTTCCGTGTTAATACCTACTTTTCTTTATAAATTTATGGTTGACCCAAAAGTTGTCACACTAATAGTTGTTCAAATAATACACCTCTATCTTTATATATAGTACAAATATACTAAGTTATGAGAAAGGGGGCGGGGCAAGTATAAAAGTGATATGATGTGCAAGTAAAGAAAAAGTTTAATTGCATGTTTAGTCTCTTATGTTTATTTTAAGTTTCAAGTTGGTCCTTATGTCTAGAATCAAAAAAAAAAAAAAAGGGTTGGCCCTTATGTCTTAAAAGTTTCAATCTGGTCCCTTAAGTTTTAACATTTTTAAGTTGGTTCAAAATGTTACTGACTTTAGAATAAGTTAGTCCATTTCGTCACTTGACCGTTAAAGATTCGGGTTGACAATATGGGTGGTGAAACTTAACTTATTTAGAAAATCAGTTTTGAAACATTTTTTAAATTTTTTTTTATTTACAAAACTCAATATCATGTCGCAGAAGAGACTAACTTGTTCCAACTTGAGTAACGTTTTGGACCAACTTGAAACCTTTAAAACGTAAAGAACCAACTTGAAACCTTTAAAACATAAGGGGTCAACTTGAAACCTAAAATAAATATAGGGGACCAAACATGCAATTAAGCATGACAATTATTTAAATAAACATGACCAAATTTCAAAAGAGAAAAGGCTAAACGTTTTATAAAAATGGAGAGAAATCACAATCAAAATTAGATTAAGCGTAACAGATAAAATAATTAAATTTTTATTTTCTGTGGATTCTTACAAATGGTCATGATCAGAGATTGAATGATTACCTCTTGTAGTACAAAACCTTTGAAGTTGGACTTAGAAAGTGATCACGAGTACTGCACGATTGACAATACCTCTACTCAATGCACACAAAAAGAGCTCCTTCAGTCACAATGCTAGCTGCTTGCTACGAATGAAAGGGGGGGAGGGGGGAGGGAGAGAGAGGGGGAGGGAGGGAGGGAGAGAGAGAGGGGTTTTGGCTTCACAAAACCAAGATTTCTGAAAAGTTAACCAGGTTAAACGTAGAATGATTAGGCACAAGGTTTCTACTTATAGAACCACTTGAGTGGTCTGCAAGCTAAGCACACTATATCTTATAGTGTACCACATTTTCACTTAAACACACTGTACCTTACAATATACTGTGTTTCTATAATTAGTGTTGGTGTATCGTAGGAACACACCACCAAATAAGTCGCAATTATTTATATTATCTCTCGTTAATATGTTCTTATGTGTGTGACCATCTAGGTTTTCGTAACGTTGACAGTCATATTAAATAACACATTTAATATTATAAACAGTGACTGATATTCGAACAAAAGGCATAGTGTGTCTCCTAGTCCAGTCCAGTATTGAGACCTTCAACATTTTCTTTAAGTATAAGCGGAAAATTAAATTTAGGTCATTCATGTCCTTTAACATGATTTGTGGTGTACACATAATTCGACTTTATGGTCATCTTGTTATGGACGACAACAAAATACTTGACTACATAACTAGGGTCCATAGTGGTTTTAGGTCAAAGGATGGTATACACCATTATCATTATGTGAATAATTTATGATACTTACATAACACTATGCGTAGTATTCTCATAGCAAGTCAATCTAATATAATTATTACTAACTCTTTATCAATGACATGTGAGATCTAGTCATCAACCTACCCACATAATAATCTATACGCTTTAATATTATCATACTTCACAATAATGTTCGACTATAAATACTTATGTTTCTTTTTTAGAGAAAAAATTCTGTTGGGGATCGAACCACGTACCTCATGCTTCCAATTCACAATTTTTACCACCAAGGCACTAATGTGTTTGATTACTTGTGTTCTATATTGTAATGAAGTATCACAATTACGCCACACTTAATGTTCCCTTACTTGAACTATCTATTTTGGGGACTTTATTAATCTTTTAACAAATATAACAAAGAACGTCTTATATTATTTAATAATAAAAATCATGATAAAAATATAAGTTTAGCTTAAAACTATTGGCTTCTAGATCTTACACCAACCTAAAGTAAATAACACATGTGCCCACCGAAAATTATAAACCAAGGACAAAACCCCAAAACTTTGAGATTGTAGGTTAAAGATAACTCATGCTTAATTAACAAATCTACCACCAAATTCGCTTATCTTATAACACGGACCCACCCAACATTTCCATGCATTTATGAAGAATTTGAATTTTATTGATCATAATCAAGGCGACGTCACATTGACCACAATCTTTTGATAATAATGTTTCGTCAAACAATAAGCGAGTCAGCGTAAATCATGATATTTCTATAACTTCTACCCCTATTTTTAATAATTAATTGAAATTCATTTATATAATTCTCATAAATATTGATTAATTAAAAATAAATTATAAAATATAAACATTCTTTAAGCAATAATTTAAATGATCATGACTATTGACCATGTGAAATTGTCCCAAAGTCAAAAGATTGTTTTATATAACACAGCACACATATTTAAAAGGTTTGAATTTCACAATTTTAAAATTGATTGGTAAACATAAATGAATAAAATAGAAGTAAATATGAATAAAAATTCAAACCAAAAAATATATTTCTAAATTTATTTTCATCTTGACAAAAATAATAGATAAACACACACATAAAAAAAATAAAATATATATACACATACATGTCTGTCCCTCTATGGTCATCTCACCTCACATCATCACTGCTCTACACACTGCCACAACTTGTCTTGTTTTGGGCCATGCCAATACATTAACAATTACCCTATTCTCTCTTGCTCTATTTTTTTCTTTCATGTGATAATAAAGTGATACATACCACTTCACTTCACTTCCCATCACTCACAGTCACAATATTGAAACTCACACTTTGTTTGCGTTTTTTTGTGGTAAAGTAAGAAAACACAACACATTCTTTCTATCTAGTTTCATTCCATTTCCAGCAAGCAATTGCATTGCATCTACCAACAATTTACCTACGATCGACGGAACAAACAAAGGTATATCCCTCTCTTCATTTTCTTTAACTATATATAGTTTTTCTTTCGATTGAGTTTTAACTATATATAGTTGCTAGTACAACCCTCACTCATCTGCCATGCACTGTTCTTTCTTGTTTTAGTTCTAGCTACAACAACGACAAAGTGGAAAACCCTAGCAATTCACAACAGAAGAACGTATACTAGGTAATCTTTTTTCCATTTAAACTATTTATTTAGAGTTGTTTGTTTATATCAAGCCCGTTCGTTACAATTTTTATTTTTTTTTAGAAAAAACTTTTCTTCTAAAAAATTTCATCCGTTTGTTATAAATTTTGAAAAAATTAGTCTAAAATAAGCTTGTTGGTTTAGATGAGAAATTATTTTGAGTACATTATCTTACAAATTATTTTTGATAACTGAGTTTGTTTTAAAAGTTATTTTCATCATGATAGGCAAAATCAAAGTAGCTTCAAACTTTTTTTTTTAAAAAAATCTAAATATTATTATCTAAATTAATAAATATCAAAATAATTTTTATAATATGACCTATATTTTTTTTAGTGATGTTTACTGTAATTGTGATTTTTATAAATTAATTTCGAAATATAATAATATGATTATTTTTTTAATAAAATCAAAAACTAGTTTTAGTAGCTTCTGAAAAATTTATGGTTTTAATAACCAAAGGTATTCTTCCATGGTTACAAGACCAAATCAATAATGTTTGGACACACACATAAAAAGATTCTCCTCAAAATATTCAATCATCTTTTTTTATCAATTTTCTTCTTATTATTAAAAAAATATTTATTTATATGAGTGTGACCAAATACTATTTATTTGGTCATGTGACCCTATTAGAATTTCTCATGATGCCGGTACGTGTTAGATTGAAAAAAATATTTTAAAAAATGATTTCTACCGTTTTATACAAATGCAAATCAAGTTTTGTTTGATTTCTCTAGATTTTAGAAATGGCATGCTCTATATGACGGGTACCAACTTTCAAGTTATACGAGTGTTCTCTTTGAGCACACATATGATAAAATTGAATAAAAAAAAACTTAAAAATTGATCGAAAAGAATATAATCTCCAAAGATGATTTCTAGATTATTTTATCTAACAATCCCTTTTATTTTATTTGAATTTAAACAAGGGACCGTAATCTCACAATTATCAAAGAAATATGGCATTGGTTTCAGCTGAATCAACAAACCCTAGCAGCTTCAATGGAAGTGATTCAAGTGGTGGCAACAAGATTAACAGGTACGAAAGCCAAAAGAGGAGAGACTGGAACACATTCTGCCAGTATTTAAGAAACCATCGACCAGTACCAATTTCTGCTTCAATGTGCAATGGAACACATGTTCTTGAATTCCTTCACTACCTTGATCAATTTGGGAAGACTAAGGTTCACAATCCAACTTGTCCTTTCTTTGGGATGCCAAACCCTCCATCTCCATGTGCTTGTCCTCTCCGTCAGGCGTGGGGTAGCCTTGATGCTCTCATTGGTCGCCTCCGCGCCGCTTATGATCAAGAGATTCATGGTGGAAGTAACCCTTTTGGTGATGGTGCTGTTAGGTTTTACTTGCGAGATGTTCGTGATTTTCAGTCAAAGGCTAGAGGAGTTAGCTACCATAAGAAAAGGAAGAGACCTAACCGCAACATCACAACTACTTCTCAATCATCCTCATGAACTCAAATCTAAATTGCTGTTTATGATGAGAATCTTTATATTGCAATAAAAATGTGGCAAATGTGATCAACATTGCGGGTACCTTAAAATCTGTTTTTTTTTGGTGCTGCATTGTGATTATATTATACCACAATTTAAAATCATTATTGTACTAAAATAATAATTAAGGGTTATGTTTTCTCTTTTACTAAGGGGGTCATTTTTTTATTGAAATTATAATACACATTCATGCGACATGCATGCATTTGAATCTTTCTCATTAATTTGATGTGTTATGGTTGATATTTACTTTTGGTTGAGGTTTTTCTTTCTTGGCATCCATGAACATGAATTACTGCAGAATTAGGTCATTGAGTATTATTGATCAAAGGAGAGACAAAAATATGTAAATAACTAACGAGTCAAATATGATATATAATTGGTCAAATCGGGTTAGGTATATATCAGTTGAATCCTATATAAATATGAGTTAAATACGATATTGTGAAATGCGTACCGCAATACAAAATTGCCTTGATTGATAGATAGATAGATAGATCACCCCTATTCTATGCTATAGCTGCCTGTACCTGGCTACAAATGGACATGTCTAAAGTAATTTGATGTGTGAACATAATTTGATGTATATATATCAATTGAGTAATTGACAAATACGGGAAGTTATTATTTCCTACGGTTTGGACAGCGAGAGCCATAGTTCTTCAATTATAATGGGATAGGATGTGATGAAATGAAAAGTCTCCTTGTGTGAATTCTTCAATACATAGGTGTTATGACGTTCAAATAATGCAATCTAATATCCTTATTTATTAATTTTGTTAGATCTGCAGCAACTTAACCTGATATTTTCCCTCTCATTTGCTTTGTTAGATTAGTAGTATTTTAACCTAACGAAGACAATTTCCTTTGACCGTATCATTTGCAATGACAATTAACAAAAGTCAAAAGTCAAGTGCAGCCGTTTAAACATGTTGGTGTATATCTACCAACACCTGTATTTTCTCACGGACAGCTGTATGTTGCTGTTTCAAGAGTTACATTCAAAGAAGAACTAAAGATATTGATCACTGATGAAGATGATGAAGATACCAATGTAACGTCTAACGTCGTATACAAGGAAGTATTTGCAATGTGTGATGAAACTACATGCCAATGTACTAAAATTTTCATATTTCTTTTACCGAATTATTGATAGAATTACCAGATTTTCTTTTATAATATTTTCATATTTCATACATTTTATGAAGTGTTTTATTTTGTCTACTATGGATTATCACGTGTTATTTTTTTCACCGTTATCAATTATATATTGTATTTTATGATTCGTATGTCAATCCCTTTACAATAAACCCGTGCCGCACGGGTCAAAAATCTAGTGAATATTGAATATCATAACCCAGTGGTATATACTGTGACTCTAGGTAAAATAAAAAGAGCTTATTTGTATTGCCATTGTTAGTGAGCTAACTCATATTGCCATTGTTAGTGAGCTAACTCAGTTAATATATACATTCCATTCGAGTTTCAAACTTTCCACTTATTCATCTTAAATGTAAAATTCTACGGCTAATGTTTTATAAAAGATAAAAAGTTGAATTTTATAAGCTTTAAAATGGGGAGAGCCGACCCAATAATCTTCAAAAATAAGTAAGGCTTAAAACAAATTTTGATATATATGGTTTTATTTTGTCGGCATATGAGACATTTTTGCTTTAATTTTTTTTATAGGCCTAAAGAGACGGTTTTGGTAGCTTTTTTTAAAAGAAGATGATTTTAGTAACTTTATCCTTGAACCACTTTAATATTTATTGTTAATTTAGTGTTATGTCAAGTTTAAAATAATTCAAAAAAAAATAATTTGTAGACCCTTTGGTAATTTGGAGTTTGATATTTCAATATGAATTAAATTAACACACAAAAACCAAACAACGACACACTAAGAAGACATACAACATAAAACGACACGAAAAAGTATGAAATAAAAACTTGATTTATGCAAAAACCACTTATTTTCTTTTTGAACAGCAAAATTTATTAATGACTAGATCTCTGCACAAGACGGTCATAGACCGGCAACACAGAAAATACATCAAAATACGTTGTATATAGACGAAACACCTAAAGAAAAAAACATATCACGTACATCAAAAACCAATTATTTACATTAAATGAGTGAAAAAACATGCATAGGGGGTGGATTCTAGGCCTAAAAATATTCAAAAATTCATATTTGAATTGATGAGTTAAGAAGAAAGAGAATTTAAAGAATGAGAAGTTGGATATTATTATGCTAAATCATTCATTTTTTATTTTTTTTTTGTTACCATTTACTATTATGCTAAATGCTGGTTTACAATTTGAAAGTTTCGATTTTGCAAGAATACACTTAAAATTGGTACTGCTACGAAACTAAAAAAAAATAAAAAATTCTGTTTCATATTAAGTATGAATTATATATTAAAGATTTTATTATATCGAAACATAAGTGAATTTTTTTTATCTCTAATTAACATATATTATATTGCATGGCTCGACATAATTCAATTACATTTTCATGCTTATCTTTTATCTTTTTCTTGAAAATTCAAAACAGTTTATATTTATAAAATGAGGATAAAAACTAACATTGAATTCGTATGTTTATGTATTTTAATTTATAAGAATCATATAATCTATCCCTAAAAAAAATCATCATATAAGAATCATATAATCTATGCCTAAAAAAAGATCATATAATCTATAAATATCATCCGCACATTGACCTATACCAATCGTGCATATCGCACAAGTTATCTATACTATGGATAAAGAAAATATTGGATTTTGGGAGATTTTTGGCTAATTTTTTTTGTTATTTCTATTATACTCTTAAACAAATTTTTCTATCATAATATTATATTGTTGTTGTTTTTAAAAAGATAAGAATTTTTGTTATATTTTTGTTGAGTTTACTACATCTGAAAGTCACAAATATCTATATTTATTTCTAATTTTAATTTAGATAAAAAATTATATAAAACATCATTTGTAATTTACACGCAAATGTTTTATATAATATCGTTGATAATCTACACACGTTAACGTAATAAAAAGAGTGAAAAGATAGACACATTAGTGTTCATCTTTCCGCTAGTCATTATAATATGAATATTGCATTTTTTAATACACTAATTATTAAGAAAAGGTTGGATGCTTCTATAGTTATTTTGTGGCAAATAGTGTATCCAAAACATTGGTTACCTAATCCCCATGAGCTTAACTCAGTTGGTAGGGATATTGCATTTTATATGCAAGGAGCTGAGGTTCAAACCTCGGACACTCCAATTCTCCACAATTAAATTGTGTGAGCTCTAGCCACTAAACTACTTAAAAAAAACAATGGTTACCTTTATATGATTATATGATGATTTGGAAGTTGGAGACTTCAAAATATAAATATATATCCAAAGTAATTAGATTTCAAAAGTAGGGTTTGGGTCTAGAATAGATCAAATGATATGAAATGACGTATGTATAGTATATCGTACAAGCATCCCGCAATCGACGGTCAACCTTTCAAATGCAAATCAATGCAATGCAAGGACGGACGGACGGACGGTTTCCTTCCACTCTACATTTGTACAGAAGCATGTCGGCAGAGCTATTACCACCTTGATAATTGAGCCCATATTTGTAATTTGGAACTTTACAAATCGTTGATGATGCAGTGCAACCGTTGATCATGATCTTCAATCAACATTTAATACACACACATTGAAAATTTGACTTGCGTCAATTTCCATTTCTCATCAGATAAGAGATGCTTGTGAAAACTGAAAACTGCTCCTTTAAGACCGTAATAATTTCATAGGAATTCTTCGGTCTTGTAAAATAAAATGTATAGTAAAGCCTTTTACACGCAACGAAATATGTATGAAAAGGCAGAACATGAATCCAAATCCGACCAGTTGTATACACCTGCTAGTTTCAGATTTATTTTCATTGAGGGGCCATCTCTATCCAATTTTAATCTAAGCATAACAATGTGTGCAAAATGTATGTCGTGACAAATTCTGAAAGGATAATGACCTTTTCCAGTCAATCAAACGAAGAACTCAGCATAAATTTATACGCTACATATCAAAGTTAATTTAATACATGTACACATTGATGTGTAAAGGGCTTCTTAACATAAGATGGAGAGGCACCAAAAATAAGATGCAGGCATATACAAATATTACAACCGCAATTGGAAAAAAAATAATTGGATAAAATAACTCATTTAGCATTCTGATACTGTCAAGAATCAAGTTTCCTATATAACCTTAAGTCTGCACAAGCTTAGAAATGGTACAATATCTCTAACAGATTGTCGGCTTGTGCAACAGAGCATAAATATGAAACATACACTCTTTTCAAACCAAGGAAAATATACATCTGCCCAAAATGCAATTTGAAGAAAAGAATTTTACTTGACAACCACTTTGTCACTAAATTGCTCCTTGGATCTTCAGATTGGTTTTATGCTTTTCTCAAGTCTATGACTAACCAATGAAAAAGGTTTTGCATACAACCTGAGTGATCTGTCAATCCAAGAAGGCCCAGCATAGCGTCGAATGTTTTCTGTAATGCCAAAATTTTTGCTTGCCTCTATTTCTTCTCCAGCGGCTGGTTCAAGTAGTGAGGTCAGCTCTTCTTTCGAAGCTTTATACAATATAAGTCACATAATTATTCACACGGTCTTTAAAAACCCACGAACTTCAACAAGGAAGTTATTCAGATTTTTCCTAAATCTTTGGTAATTTATTCGATCAAGGGAAAAAGAAAGCTGATTTGCACTAGTAAGAGACTGCAACGCATTTACCAGCCTTGATCTGAGATTTGGATTTGCTTGTCTCTCTATCAATTCATTGCCCAATCTCTGTAAAGAAAAAGGACCTCTATGGAATCATTCAATAAATGGAGTAAAAATCATAGGAGGAAGACATGGGTATGTGTTAGAATAGTGCATAGTGAATAGGTATTATTTACAAACTTCTAAAAATACCAATCTTAATCCAGGTAGGGTAACTGACAATAATAGGATTAATGCTGATTCCAATCGGTGCTCCATTTTGGTAAAGTACAGCCACAAAAAACTTTTTAACTTGAAAGTGTAGTTGCTAAAACAGAACAATGAGGAATCTACATTGATTTGAAAGGGATTTAGATGGAAATCGAGCAAAAACCTAGAAGTAAAACCCTGATAAGAAAAGTTGCTTGCATATTCATCATCAAATTTTGGCTTAAATAACTTTTTGGTCTCAATAATATATATAAATTTTGGTTTCATATTCTAGAGATAAAAAAACTTGCTAGTTTGAATAGTCCTTGTTTTGGTTTAGTCCCTACAATATTTGTCCATATTAATATTATTCCCTGCCATGTGTGTTGATTATTAAGAATTGACTTGTGATATGGCCAAAGTAATTCTTATAAGGATTGGCTTAGAAAATCATCCCATCTTGAGCTAGATTCAACAGCCAAAGTAATCCTTATAAGGCTTGGGATCTGAGTTTTTTTAGTTCATTATCCCCGACCAGAATTTAGGAGTAAACATGGACAAAAAATATCATAAAGATTTGTCACAACCTGTCCCATAGGCACCTCTGATTCCAAAATGGTTATAGGAAAAAAATATTATAGGGACTAAAACCCAAAAAACAGGGAAAAAAAAGCAATTTGCCTATGTTTCAGGGACTAATACTGAATAATTTTTGTAAGGGAGTATACTGAAAAAGGTGTATGTTACATGGACTAAAAAGTTATTTACAGTTTGGAATTTTTACCAGATCCATGTTAGAGCAACATACCTGATACAGGCCTTTTTCACAAAGGATTAGGGGAAGGAGAGCATCTGCTGCAACACTGATTAGATCAGAACTGTAACAAGGCAATACTATTAGTTACAATGTAGTTTTGCAGTAGTATTGACCCATGATATATTGCCTACTTAGAGATTTAAACTAGAAAAGAAGGCACTTTAACTTCTTCACAACTCTAAATCATCCGGCATATATTATGAATTCATATGAAGTACTGATAAGAAGTATGTGGATGTACTTTAAGATGTAACAATATTTGATTTACATAAACTAAATTCCAACCCTAAACAGAGATAACATCATTGTCAGGCCCAAACGATGTCAGGGATAGGTAAAAGTAAGAATACAGAAAGAAAAAGAAATTCATTTGCATTCTCACCTGTAATCGTCAAAAAAGAGTAACTGCAGCAATGAACGAAGAAAGCGGCTCAAAAGACCTTCCTGAACCTCCCCACTTGAATCCTTAAGACCCATTGCATGCGCACCCAAGCCTATATTACCATTACCAGTCTCTTTGTAGTGGTAAGAAGCAAGAGCTTGCAGAGCTCTGAGACACTTACTAACCACATCTACATCCTGCAACAATCACTAAGGAAATAACATTTTAGACTTGTGAGAAGTATAGTATGTAATGAAGAAATTTTCTACTTTTTCTTTTTTTTCAAAATAAGAAGTTTCTCAATGTCAATCTTTGTAGCCTCTTACTGTCTCATTACATAGACTTAAACAGTACACTTCGGGTTTTTGAAAACATATAATGCTTTTCGAAATAATCCCCATTTGAATTTGTTTTATTTTAGTCTAAATTTAACAACAGAAAAAATAATGCCTCAAGTCCTCACCAAGAATTGCGTTTAAGGATTGAAAACATTAATTTTTGTTATATGTAGGGACTCATCAGAAACATGGTTAAACCCATCATCAAACAATGTCGATTATTAAAGAATAAAAGCCACATCTACAAATATATTATGACCTGATGGTGGAGACCAAAATCAAGAGTTCCGAGTATATGATTGAAGGCTTCACTATTTAGTTGTGCAAATGTTTCTGGATAAACCTCCAACAAATGTGACAAAAGAGAAAAATACTGCAATAAATCATATGGTGTCAGCTTTGGGAAAACAATGTATTCAGTATTTCTTCTACATTGTACATCAATATCTTACATCATGACAAAGTTTGGGATATTTCAAAAGGTCCATAGAAATCAGCGGTGTGACTATGTGAAGTCCAAAGTAAACCACCTGCAAGATCAATGCTTTAGAGATTCATTATCTAACGTTACATGAAACAGCAAAATGTAATAATGATACCACCTGAGATATGTTGGTGCCTTGGGCCTCAATCGAATCTGACGAGAAATCAATCTGCCAAATCAGTTATTTTCAGTTAAGTTGGTCCAATTTTAAGAAGCATGAGGTAAAGGTAGATCTCTTTCCAATTGCCAATCTGAAATTTATAGAAAGAAAACCTTACCATGTCTTTAGAACAAAGACTTGAAAGAAGTTGAAGAAGCGCACGCAAATCTTTATACTTGTCTGTTTGTGCCTCACTAAGTAAGCTGCTTGAAAGACTTAGCGATATCTGAAAGAGAGCAAAAAGGGATTTGATGGATCTTTGTTTAAAATAAAGAAAAAGTATAAGCAAATTAGCAATGAGTGTGGGTTTTCTTTACAAATACTGATAACATTATCATATTGATTTCACATGATATAACGAAAACGATTATCTTGTATACAGATTAAAAAGAAAACAAAAGCAAAAATAATGGACTGAAAATAAACACGGTTCTTTGCATACCATAATATATAACTAACAGAAAAAAGCGTAATCATTGACTACTAATACTGCAGGTGATATGATTCTAAAGATTGTCTTTGTTGTCGATCTAACCTCTCAAGATTAGTAAATTGGTTCAACCAGATTGAAACTTCATTAGTACAATTTGAAATCTGTAAAAGGGATTAGATTCCAAGTTGAAGAGGTAGCTAGAGGATACAACCTATAAATCCTCATTTCCCCCAAACAATAAAAATCCCTAAATACATGATTTTTTTTTAAAAAAAAATCCTTTTAAAAGAGACGGAGCTAAAAACCTATTCATACAGGAATTATTCTATTTAAATCAATTTTATGATAGCAACTGAATGCGCCCAAACAAACTTAGAACATGGAAGCGAAAAATAAGTCTCTACAATCTTTGAAGTACCATAACAAAAGTTCTAGCCATGTCTAAGGCAATAATGTCATTCAGAGCAACATTCAAAAGAGTATATCTTCAACTAGTCACAATGTTCCTCCCAAGCTGAAGTATTTTTTTACATAAAACAGCATAAGCGATAAAAGAAACTTACCTTGCCAATATTGTGAGATGAATACAGCTGAAGCAAACGCATGCAGAAATTAACAACGGCAGCAGTTTCTTGGGCCTCCAAGTATGTAATTTGTCCATCAACCCAGTCGACCACAAATTTTAGTAGCAGGTAGACAACTGCAGACTAAGCAATAGTAACATTCAAGTACAAAATAGCAAGTTTAGACACGCATGTCTAATTGAAAATAAAATGAAAAGGAATACAAATTATAATTAATCTAGAAAAGGGACATGTTATAAGGATAATATGAAAATGTTCACCAAAAGTATAAGATAGTCCTGGAAATCAAACTTGTGTAACAAGAGCATCGAGGATATATTAAACAAATTAATACAAGAAAATGTGAGTGTTACCTCATGTTTATATACTTCAAGCAAAACTAGTATGGGATTCATTACAGAGAATCCTAGCTCATATATAGCCTTCTGTGTTCGAGGTTCAGAAGCACTTGCAGCTCCACGTAGCCGTTCTAACATGCAGCTGACCTAAAGGATATCAATGATGACATTGAGGAGCTATTTTTATATAAACATGAGAATAAAATATTTGTTTGTGTCCTTACCGACAGGAGGATATCTGGTTGTTGGGCAATGTTTTTAAGATTACTCTTGCTAGACAGCTCCACTATATATGTTGCAATATGACCCATGAGATTCCTTACATACCTTATATACAAACAGACAAAATTTTACACGGTGTCGTGAAATTTTTGAAACTATAGAGTAAGAAAATTGAGATAAATACTCACTGACTCGACTCTTCTGAATTTCTCACACCTGAAGCTGATCGAACAAGTGTTTGTGCAAGAGATCTCTGAAGCAAAAAACCAATGGCATTTAGGCAATAGCCAACAGCAACAAAGTAGCTAGTAGTGGAAGTCGATAAGTTCTTACCTGATGAGAAATGTCCAACAAGAATAAAGTCTTTTCAGTAGAAAATGCATTCGCCAGTTCATGCCATGAATTCTGCATAAGCAATCAGAAATTCAAGACAGTGATGCTCCAATAATATTACTTTTGTTTAAGCAATCACTAGCGTAAAATGTGAAAGGTTACTGACTGTAATGTGTGGAGGGGTCCTGGATACATGAAAGTAATGGAACAAAAGCAGAAAGTATGCAATGAAAAGAAGCATTTGCTATATTGAAATTTGAAATACAAAGACTATTTCATTTTTTGAGAATTTATTACTACCTCTGTCCCTAATTATAGGGCCCTTTTGAAAAATTAACAGGAATTAAGAAAATTGAAAGTGGTAATAAATTTGTTTGTAATTTTTATTGTTTTTACAATTTTATCCTTTAAGATAGAGGGTTAGTGTAAGTCTTCAACATAGTATTTAATGTTGATTGAAGAAAAAAATATAAAATAAATAGGTTGGTAAAGAATTAATTAATGTACTTGGAAATACCAAAAGAGTCTTATAAAGAGACAAAAAAAAATTTCCCCAAAAGGTCTTATATTTAGGGACGGAGGTAGTAATATTTTTTGTTGAGTATTTAGAGGCATTTAATGAAGTGCATCAAATGCCTCTAAACCATTTCCCTTGAGGCACTCACTAACAAACCACTAATTAACTAGGATTTATGTTTATATAGTTTTAATTTCCTTGTAACTAAGGGAAAATTTTATCGGACAACTGTAAGACCGACTATGTTGAATGGAATGGAGTGTTGGATGGTTAAGAACCAACACGAGAATAAAATAAGCGTAGGGGAGACGAGGATGTTGTGTTGGATGTGTGGTAAGACTAGACGGGATAGGATTAGAAGCTAAACATTAGAAAATAGGCTTAAGTGGTTTGGGCATGTAGAGAGAAGACTTGTAAGTTCTGTACTAAGGAGAGTAGATCAGATGGAGGATAGTCCGATCACTGGAGGCAGAGGAAGAACTAGAAAAACTATAAGAGAAACTATTAGGAAAGATTTAGGGATTAATGAGCTGGATCCAAATATGGTTTATGATAGAACATTATGGCTTATTTTGATCCATTTAACCGACCCCAATTAGTGGGATAAGGATTGGTAGTTGTTTGTTGTAATTTCCCTGTAACTCTTTAATTAGGAGAGATAGAGCTTATATATTTGAAACAGTCCCTGTAATTTTACAAGACAATAATTTTTTCAGAGTTTCCTTCTTCACCTTTTTAACCTTCATATGCAAGCAGCTACCTACTAAACTTGAATTGCTCATTAACAAAAAATTATATCATTTCAAAAGATTCTTAAGTTTGCATCCAGATAAAGTTGCAGATTTTGATGTTTTGTCATATAAAAGCACAAGTACTAACTCACCAGGGCAACAAGTTGAACACATATATGCCTTTGTTGCACCAGTGAATGAAGTAACATATAACATGTGAGGCCCTGGAAAAAAAATAACAACCACGCAGCAAATATTAAATTAAGAACAACCATGTAATCGGGGGTTTTCTATTCATTCCAGTATTTCCCACAAGAACATTTCCAAATCAGAAATAACTAAATGTACATGTGTTTAGTCTATGTTAGAGTCCCACATCAGATAAAAGATGGCATGAACATGTGTTTATAAGTTGGAGCAATCCTCACCTCACAACCCGGTTTTGTGGGGTTGTGTTAGGCCCAACCACAAAGTTTAAGATGGTATCAGAGTCTTTTCCAAGATCCATTGGGCCACCTGCTATCAGGTTTCCGCTATCGGGCCGCCCACCATTTATCCACGCACCAAGCTCAATAGTGTTGGGCGTGACCTCGTGAGGGTGTGTGTTAAAGAGTCCCTCGTCGGATAAAAGATGACATGATCGTGTGTTTATAAGTTGGGGCAATCCTCGTCTCACAAGCCAGTTTTGTGGGGTTGTGCTAGGCCCAACCACAAAGTTTAAAAGCCTCATCAAATTATGGATAATATAAATCACATGAAAATGTTCTAGTCTGTTTTCCTAAACATCCCTTCGGTCCTCCCGAAATTTCCATGACTTGTGACCCTAATATAAATCACATGGCCTATACCAAATTTTGGATGGAAAAATATACTTGAATTTTTCTTTTTTTGATCATGGAATGATGATCTCCCATGAGGATTAGAAATTGATAATCTACAAAAAGATCATCTATAGTGTGTAGGATCAGATTGATCATCACTAGTCACAACACCTATGATATATGTTTACGAAATATATTTATATTGATAATTTCAAATACATAAGCATGTGAGGACTGTAACCATAAACATCTGAGTTTGAGTGTGTACTTTACATTAGTAAAAATACAGATGGACCAGGTAACAACTATATCAAATACTTGATTTAAACGAGAACATCCAAAATAATGAATATGATAGGAGTTTAAAACACAAACCTGCAAATTCTTTTCCCCTGGATATGATGTAAGTGTGATCAAAGATATACGAACAATAATATCAAGAATAACTCTCCCTTGGTTATGCTCTCCAAAGAAACTAAGCAACGCCTTTTTTGAACTATGCTCATAATGATGACCTGAATCTAATATTTTCTCTTCAATCCCATCGGAAGACATTAGATATGTGCTAGACCACCTTGCAAGGAACCATATAATTGACTGCATAGAACATAAATTTAGAAGAGTGATAAGGTAAAGCAGTACCTTGTCGGAAATGGCATATATAATGTCATACACAACCAAGTTTTTAAAAAAGTGCAAGTTGTTTAAATAAAAGGAAATAGTTATTGTAGAAAAAATGGTGCACTAGATCATAGGTATAATATAATAAAGTTCTGTACATGCAAAAGCTTATAGACTATCGTATGTATCTGTCTCTCAGGGACATAGTCTACTACTAAATAAGGCCAGAAGACAACAAAGCAACATATCTAGGTTTTGTGTCTATAACAAGACAAAAAGAATACTGTCGAGGTGAAAGCTTACGTAAGATAAATGAATAAAATAAAATACATTACCTCCATAAGCCGGGGACTAAAAACTGATGCTCTCATTTCTGGATTTAGGCACTGCTCAGCAAATTTTATGATTGTGCTGCATTAATTAATAAGAAGCAAGATATTATGGTTTTACTTCAATTGGATCAATTATTATATCCAATGCATTATTGAAATGTATCCGAAGTGTTATCTTGATTTCAAGATTCCATTCTTAAAAATCCAAGGAAGAACCCATACCTTAGCAGTTCATTAATTCAGAAATAACAAGATAAAAAAATAACTGAATAAAGACACTTGCATACGCACACAAAGAGACAGACCAAGTGGATACAGAAGGGAATCAAAATAAATATTGCGAATTTAACTTTGTCAAGGATATCATTCTCACAAAATCTACCCCTCTATTCCTTTTCAAGTGTTGCTTTTGTAGAAAACTTGTATTATATTCCTATACATTTATCGTTTTCAAAGTTCAATGTAACATTAATTATTGTTTAGTGAAATAATTATTTACTGCAGAGGGGGAAATTAGTGGAACGAGATAATATATAGTTGAGGGTATTATAGGGAACAAATAAACAATTCAATAAAAAGTAACAATTAACTGTTTTTCTTGGTGGTATGTTTAAATAACCTAAAAACGACAGCTAAAAAGGAACAGAGGAGGGAGTATTAAATATTTCAACCCTGCATAAACATGCTCATTAAATTTTATATTGATCTAAAACTTCTTTATATACCATTTACATAGGTTAATATCCATGTAAAAATTTACTTTATTCTACCGTTTGCGTGAAACTGAGTCTAGAGTGTTTATTTAATTCTGTTCTAAGCATTGTGCTTTAGTGAGCTGAGGGCCTTAGTTGAGGCAATTATTCTGTTTAGAGTTTGTTATATATATATATATAATGCTTCAGTAATAAAAACAATGAAGAAATACAGTTACAGATTCAGTTTCCTCTCAAAACACTCCTCTGTTATAGAGTTTCTTGGATTTTTCAGAGTACAATATACTTCTGCACAAAAGAAAATATTATTGATTATTCTCTATTTATTATGGTTGATTTAGTTCCCGTAAGTAATATCAATTGTTTACTCCAAGTTTCCTAAAAGCTGCTAAGAAAAACATGACAGACAAGTCTTCCAATTCTTGCACAAATGTCAATTGATCCCCATTCATAAACACACAATGCTACAGTGTGCACATGCTTGGGTGTAAATATACTACATGCCCCATAAGCAAGGAGGCCCAGAATAACAGAGCTATACATAAATTTCAACAATAGAGAACATTAGTTCAGTAAAGGGACAGTAAAATCATTTTACCACGTGCTAATTGATGTACTTATCAGCAGTAGGAAAAGTAAAATTTTCAAAAACATTTATGGGGGCTACTCATTCAACTGTGGTTTTGTAAGGCAATATGGACCAAAAGGAAGAAGTAAAAAACAAGGAAAATGATCAAATGTAAGATGAGAAATAGATGATAAATCAACAATTCGTAAAAGGTACTATCAACAAGAATTTTAACAGAGCTGAAGCAAAAAAGTGCTAATATCTGAACGAGGTTCACAAACATAATTTACAGCAAATCTTAGCAGGAACTCAGTACAAACAACAAATTCCAGAAAAGAGAAGAAAAGTACTGTACCTGGAAAGTAAAATAACAGGATGCTTATCTGCTTCCACAGAATTAACAACAAATTGAGTTTGTATGGCATTAGGAACCTAAATATCACACATGACAATCTTAAATTAATGTTTGCATTACACATCGTCTTCAACATGTGAAAGATAATAAGGGTTAAAGGTATTAATGTTTGCTCCATGTCATAGAGCAAACATGTGGAAAATAATATAGGTTAATGAGTTGGATCCAAATGCGGTTTATCATAGAACATTATGGTGTAATTTGATCCATGTAGCCGACCCCACTTAGGGGGATAAGGCTTGGTTGTTCTTGTAAAGGTATTAATGTGTTGCATTACACATTGCCATCAACATGTGAAAAATAATAAGGGTTAAAGGTCGAAAAAATAGAAGATGATGCACTATTCTATACAATTGAAAATACTGAGATAGGATCCAAAAGCTTCCAGTCACTATAACTATCTCTTAACATAAGCAACAGCCTCGGTTAGTTAACAGTTATCGTTTCTGTAGATGAACATCTTGCATTGCAAGTATCAGTAGTTATAGAGACGATCATAACCTCAGTATTCAGTTTATTAATTAGAAAATTTTTCTCGCATTCCTACTCTCTTTTCTATGTATCATGCTGACATTGTTTGAGAAAATCTGATACCCCCACCCCAAAGCATGCTTTTTTTGCCAGGAGTTTTTTCTGTCTATTAAGATTCCTTTCATTCAAAAAGAAAAAGAAGATTTGTATTTGTAGTTTACTAAAGAACATTTCTGAGTCAGAAAATAAGGAGAAACTACATCCACATACCAGTGGCATTTCCCCCTCCCCTTCATCTGCAATTACGTGGCCAATTATGAGCAGCAATGAATAAAGTTCTTCCATAGTTTCAGTCAAGTCAATAATGCCCCTGCCCTACAAATCAAGGGAATAATTTGAGCTATGGTAATAACTCTGGTAACTTAACATAGAATAGTTATGATGGACGGATGATATAAAACACAAACAGACAAAAAAAATAATGAGAAATTTTATGAGATTAAGTTGAATTGAAAAATTCGAGTAAACATTTGAGATAGATATTATTGTTGTGCTTAGTGTGACTCATTGGTTTTAACAGTGGCTAAAACTCAACAAAAAATCATGGTATAAATTAATTAAGAAAGAACTAATAACCAACTCATTTTTTGCATTATCTGGATCTACAAAACTAGTCGTTGTAGATGCCAAACATTCACAAAATTGGTAGGTACCAAGCATTATTCTTTAGTCTTGTACACCCCCGACTCTGTATGATTACATGGGTAGTGGACAGTATATTAAAAGCTGAATTAAAATGTTTGCTCGATGTTTAAAGCTGGCACCTTTTCCTTGTAAGAGCAGCTCTAAGGCCGGGAATCCTAGAAAGATTGATTTATCTTTTCTTAGTAAACAGATGGTAAAAAAGTTACATTCTAACAGCAACAATCTAGGGCAAGGAATATGATTGTAGTTAGTTAGTTGCTTGCTAATTAGAGTCTCGTTACTAGATTCCTTAGAATATTCCTTAGAGTACTTAAAGTTTGGTGGGTTATGACAGGTGGAGTCGATTTTATATACGGTAGTGGAGTAGGAGAGGTGATAAAATTGAAGAGCTGGAGACTGGTCGCGGTTTCATGCTGTGGACATTGTGCTTGGAATGAAAATGGAATATAGTAATATTTCTGAGATCAGAGCTCCTTGCTAATTACTTTTGAGGATTCCTTATATCAATATATAGAATGCAGTCAAGCAGCCTTCCATTGTCACTCTGTTAAGCAACCTTCTTTACCTACCTCCTGTAAACTGGTGCTAATTACCTCCTCCTCAATCCCGAAGTCCCTACCTACCTCCATATACTGCTTCTTTCCACCCTGCGACTAACATCACATTTTTTGCAATCTGAGCAATCACTAATCACAGTTTTGCATTTAATCAATTACCAATACGAATTATCGCAGTCCGAACAATTGCTAATCTAAATCTTTTGGTCTGAAAATTAATAATCTTTCGGAAGAGGGGAGGAGCCAGACAAGTATATTTGTAGAGGACATATTTGAAATTCTAATCCAAGAAATTATCCTCTATAACATGGTATGAAACCAACCTGATTAAGGCATGTGACTCGCTCTGAAAACACACTTGTGAGCAAAGGGATTGTAACATCAATAGAAGCTCTTGCAATAAGCGCATATGAGCTTAACCTTTCATCCATGGCTGCGTAGAAAACATCATTTGTTTTCAAAAAGAGCAAACAAAAGAAATAAATGAGATTGTACTGTAGAAAACTATGGTAAATAATATAAATAATTTAAGCACATCATAACATCAAATTTACTTTTCATAGGTATTAACAAAAAACACTAAATCATTTTCAAGGCAAAATCTTTCAATTTAAGCCCAAAATTGAGTTCTCAAACAAGCCTTGGCACAGTACAAGATTGGACTCAGTCTGCTGTCTGTAACTGCTTTGTGATGTTGTCTGTATTATTACTTCAGTACAACAACTTAACAAAGTCCAGTAACAGGAAAGCCAGTGTTGACAAAATAAAATGACAACTAAATTCTGGCGCATGCAATTTTATAAATCTTTGTCAAATTTCCATACCAGATACTGAAGCACGAAGATAATCTGAATCACCCTCATCATTAAATGCTGATGCAGAGGCCACTAAATAGAAAGAAGAAGAAAAAAACTATGTGAGGAAAAAGAAAGCAAGTAATACAAAAGAAAATAAAAAAGCACTATAGGAAGTTTCATAGGCTTTACTTCTTAGCTCGCATTCTACAATGAAACCAAAGAGATTGGCAGCAGCTTTTATCCCTTCCGATGGAAGCAAATCATTCACAGTTACGGTATTTATTGGCTGAAGAACAATTTAAATCGTTCAGCGTAATGACCAAGTCGGAGAGAAAATTATTTTATATAATTATATTTGAATTAATACCATTAGAAGGGCAGTCCAAGTATCCATTAAGATATCACGAGCTTCCCAGCTCCAAGTCTCGTCTTCTGTATTGCTAGTTATGAAGACTTTAATAACTTCAGACATCCACATTGACAAAAAGGTAAGAGTACCAATAGCCCTGGAGCATCAACCAAAATGTTTACTCATTTCAACTATCATTATGATATACAAAAAAAATACCTACAAAAAATTCAAAATACAATTGAAATACCTCATAGATTTTAGGAGATTGTCAAACACATAAGGAGTTGTTACATTTGCAATAGCCAACATTGCACGACAACCATCAATCATCTCACTGAATGAAACCAGAACCAATTTGAGGGTCAAATGTAAATAAATAGAACTGTGTAGAGGCAGGTATGTGCACAAGTATGTGGGTTATTCCAAACCTATCACTTTTCCCATTTTCAATAGCTTTTGAAACAGCATCAGGAGGGTCTACCCACTCTAGTATCCCAGAAAGGAGTTGCAGGAGATGCCTCTCATGCATTTTCCCATCATCTAAAACACGGTAGCAAATAATCAGAGAAATTCAAATAAAAGCCCCTAACTGAACAGGGGTCGTTTTAGCAATAACTAGTTATCTAGTTAAGAACTGAAATGTAGTCACAGGTGTTCATACTGTCAAAGCATTATTTACTTCTAGAAGGTTAGCCAGATCTCTACATTCTCCTCCCATTCTTTCTAGAAGATATCTAAAAAAAAATGATAAAGTTTGTTTATGGGCTAATTAGTTTTGTTAAAAGTCCCAAATTTGATGAGATATGCCTTGAAAATATGTTTATAAGTGACGGACATTTATCACCTTAGAAACCGGTTTTATAAGGGTTGAATTAGGCCCCAATTTCCTAACCCATGCTTACAAAATCGGCTCATAAGGTGAGGAGTGCCTCCTCTTTATAAACTCTTATCAAGAGTCTTATCTATCTGATGTGGGACTTGGGTTTTTCCCAATAGGCTCAACTCAAATAGCTTATCTAAGATCTGTTGGGCCATCCGCTATCGGGCCACTTTGGTCACACTCTTGATGTTCAGTCCTGGGCGTCAGGGGGCTGTGCTAAGTGTCCTACATTGGATGAAATATGCACTAAAAATATGTTTATAAGTGGTGGACAGTCCTCACCTTACGAAATTTTATTCAACATTTTATCAATGATCTTACTATCAGTAAAACTACTGGACACCTCTATAAAATCCATCCATCAAAATAACTCCCTCTCATCAGAAAGAGGCAAAATATTTATCAACTTGGAAGATCATAGTTCTAAGAAAATACACATACAGTCGGCATAAAGACGGTAGAGGAAACAGTTATACCAGAGAGAAATACAGTTCCTGTCAGAGAGCAAAATTGTACAATTAGCTTTCGAGCAGAGACTGCAATAGGGCAGTCAAGCCAGTAGCCTTCATGTGTGAACTTCGGCCTCAATGCAGCATATAAACTCAAAAGCCATCCAACATGACCACTCAATATCAATACATCACACCAATCTGAACCAGGCTGCATGTAAGCATCAAGAACATGATTTTGAGCCATCAGTGGGAGACTCATAACATGATTTTCTAGTAATGACTGTAATGCAATTCTGATGTTTTGCTGAATGCATGGAAACTGTTAATAAGCAAACCAATTGATTACCTTAACAAGGTGACATTCAGACCTTCTAAGAGAATCCCCATCTTGCCCAACTCCAGCAGAGAAGACATTTATTTTTGTGTCACTGGTATTGCTACGAAAATCCCAATTCAGGATTTGAAGCATGAGATCCAGTGCAGCGGTACAAACTTTAACCTCAGGTACAACAGAGTCAGATTCAATAATCCTATTTGTGACACTGCAAGCAGCTTCTTGGGTCCATTGGTAGAATGTCTAGAATATAGGTTATAATAATAAAAAGAAAAAAGGGAAAACAATTAATCTAACCCAGCAATCAACTTTACAAGCATAAATAACTGTCATTTTTAATAATAAAACCCCAATTAACTTAACAACAAAAGTGTAACTGCAATGTAGAATGAATATTCAAATGATAAAATTTCAATTAACCTAATAGCAAAAAGTGAAAACTGTAATGTAGAATATTCTAAATGGAAAGACCTTCAGGTAGTCTCGCTCAAGGGATCTCCTACACTGCTCATGAAATTCCCTTGGAAGGCCCATAGCACTTGAAGTAGAAGGAGAAAATTCAGATACCTATAGATATTCAATAAATAAATAAAGCTGGTATCTTTTACAGCTGTCGCAATAAAAGGAAATGGCACAATTTCTATAAAATAAAATCAAGTATTACATACCAATGATTCGAGAAATTTGATTCCAGCAAACTGCACATCTACTCCATGAATGCCCACAATTGCCTGATTCACCTGCAATATATTTGAAGATGTCAAAGACAATCCTATTACATGAATAGCTTCAAGTACACCTGCTCCAATTTTTACTGCCCAATAACCAATTTGGTCCCAAAGTAAGGAATAAACAGCTACAAGTACACCTGCTCCAATTTTTACTGCCCAATAACCAATTTGGTCCAAAAGGAATAAACAGCTACACCAAGAGTTAAACGAAATTGAATTATTTAAATCAAAATTTATATAATTCCCTAAAGTAATGATATTTGTACAACCATTTTGTAACAGCTTCTGGGACAGGTTTTTTTCCCTCTCTTCTTATTGTTCAAAAACAATAGAGAGAGAAAAAGGAAGTGAGTGAGTATGAGAGAGAGTTGTCCGGAAGTTGTCACAAAATGGTTGTACAAATATCATTTCTCTTTAAACTATAACTCTCCCTCTAGAATTTGGGGAAGACTTTACATGTTGGGTAGGGAGTTGGTTTAAGTAAGGCAATAGATGGGGTAAACTTTGACTTGTCTATTACAAAGAAAAGATTATGCCTTAATGCATTCTTAAAGGGAAGACTTTACATGTTGGGTAGGGAGTCAGTTTAAGTAAGGCAATAGATGGGGTAAACTTTGATTTGTCTATTACAAAGAAAAGATTATGCCTTAATGCATTCTTAAATATATTACTATAAACTGTTCAATAATTTAGTAGTGCACAGGAATAATGGATTCCATATGATCATATCCCATGCCAGAGCTGCAAGCCAATAGTTCTGTTCAAAGAGAAAACACAACCTACACACTCATATTTACTCCAGCTGTACAGTCACCAGTTAATCAATTCTGGGGGATTTGGACAGCCCACCGATACATTTCATGCATATAATTAGCGTTATGAAAATATTCTTCATTTTGAGTCCAAAAACATGAGTAGAAGGGGAAAGAAGAAGAAGAATACATGCAAAAAGATTAAATAGCCAAAAGAAACTAACGACATAGAATATGTGGGCACCTGATAAAAGAGTGTTTCCTTCTCCGCAGCTACTACCTCGAGCCTACATATAGAAAAAAATTGGCAAACCAACTATAAGATGAATACAACCTATAAGTTTAGCTAATACTAATCTGCAACAACATAACGATCTTTCACTCTTAGTTGAAGTTATCGCCTTGCTATGATATAGACCAAAAGAATAAAAGAACTTTTCCTATTACGTGTTTCCGATTAGAACATGTCCAACAAAAGATATATCTTAAAATCATTTATTTTTTGTATATAGCTAGGTCAAACTAGTTCATAGTTGTTCTAGTAAAGCTAATCCCGAAAGAGGATACTATAAATATCAGAGGTTCTTGTACCTACTGCATTTGATTTTAAGCAGCACCCATATTGTAAATTGGAGGTGCTATTGTTTGTAAAGTAACTTATTCATTTGCACATACGGGTCTCTCTCTTATAAAAACACACATCTCAAGGGAAGCAAATGTTCTTTAATAAACAAGTAAAAGTGCTACACTATACATATTAGGAGAAAACTAAGTAGCTTCACTTCATTATAAAATAAAACTGGGTTGGCCTTCTCATACTGACAAAAGAAATTAAGCAAAATATATCTGTGATGATAAAATCTTATATTTCCTCTTAAAAAAGTTACGGAATTTCATTGACCTAACCACTTGTTTTTTGCTAGGTAAAACAGCCAATACTGGCCAATACCCGTTTAGTTTGCAAATATTCAATTACAAAAATTTGTACAAGGCATATTTCCCATGGAACTCAGCCAACAAAAAGAGCAGCTAAGAAAGAGATTAGTACAAAAAGTTGTACAAGGTCACAACTCACAAATTCACTGGGATCAATTAGAAAGAGATCGAGAATGAACCATTTAGACCTCAACTATCTTTTTTTCAGCATTCTCATTGTTTCCCAATAGTCATTATTGTTCATTGTGATCCCAAAAAATACATATTATAGGTCAAAATAGTTGGGGAAGAATGATGACATGATCAGACTATTCTAATTCTAAGTCGCTTGGAGCTTTTTAAATATTTCATGTCCTCAACCTACTCTAAACACATTTGTAGGGTTTCGGGATTACTTCTTGTTTTCATTTTATTTGATTGACATATAAGTAGGCAACCGTATCATATATTTACAATACAGTGTTTATACAATAATTTATTAAAAGCAACAGATATTTACTTAAAGCAATTAAATTTTAGAATTTCAGAAAAAGAGAGCCTTAGCACAATCAATGGTTGGTGTTGCTGGAGTATGACCGAGAGGTCACAGGTTCGAGTGGTGGGATTAAATTCTTGTATGTGTTTGTTCTATAGCATGTATATGTGTAACTGTTGCTCTTTTCTTGTGACGTGTGAAATTCCTAACTCGGCAATAACAATAGGTACTTTTGGTAAATGTCTGTCACCGTAGTCCCAACAGTGACTGTGAGTGTGTGTGTTTTGGTCCTTGACAAAACAACTGTATTGAGAAGCAGAAATACAAACAAGTTTCATTCAACACTGGTCTCTCTCCCACGTCATTTTCTAAGAGATTATAGCAAAGAAAAAACTGTGGTTCAATGTTCTATTGTAGATGAGACAATGTTGTAAATGCAGGTTAATATTCAGACAATTTTCTGAACTGAAAATAGATTAACAGAATGCACTACTTACCAACCCCTTTTCATCAATTGAGCAGCCACAGAAGAAACTTTGGCTTGGACATAACTATCGGGAGAACTAGCATGTTGCATTGCATAGCAAAGACAAAAACTGCAATATATATTTTCGAAACAAAAAGGGCAACATATATATTTAAAAGGTTTAAAATGTATGTATCAAAAAGGGCAACATAGTTTGTAGATTGAAAGGTTTAAGCAGACCTAATCAAGCTTCTTTTGTCATCAGCATTGAGAAAACCCCATTCTCTGATAGCAGCTTCTCTGATTGCTGCAGCAGCTTGAAATCTTGCAGTTGCAACCAAGGAATTTTCTGCATAACAAAACCATTACAGTATCAGCATGATCTAAACCAGAGTAATGCACAAACTTTAAGAGGCCGCCTAATAAAGTCTAATGAATAAATATCACAGACATAGATTATTCTAAAACCAAATAACAAATAAGATGCCCCCTATTCTTATTTTTTATATAAGCTAGCAAAACACTCTTTCTAGCACTTTATCCATGACTGAAAGAAATTTAAGTGGGTCCGACCACATTGGAGATGAGTGCCACTATATAGGGAATGAAATCCACGTAATTTAGTGGAATCCACATAAATTTTACCCCATCATAAATAGTGTAACTCATGGTAGTCAAAATCGTGATTTCAATCATACGATTTTGCGAATGTACTTTATATATCTACTGGTTTGCGAATGACAGATGCGAAATGCAAAAGCACCTATACAGCAAGATTCTAGCCAGTAAATAATAAACCTTGAAATACAGCAGTCACAATTTATATATCTACTGGTTTGGAAATTAAAAAGAACTCCTGGATCAAAAGAAAGTGATAAAAAAAAAAAACAGCAATAGATCCCGGCATCGTGCTATATGATGGTTAAGTAAACTATAGCATAAACAGTTTATCCATTTAAACAAAATAAAAGTGAAGAATGTAAAGTGTGTGAGTGACTAACCAAGAATGAACTGACAAGTCTTATATGGTTGAGAAGATTGGCCTAATGACAATATAATAGCTTCCGAAGCTGCTGGATTGATTTGCATCTGAAAATAACAAATACATAACATGATTATATTAAGCATTGCGATTATTAAGAACAAAGAGGAATACGAAGAAACCTGAATGGAGTTGCTAGCTAACTCGATGGCTCGCATGGTAGAGTGAAGTTCGGAGAAATCGGTATTTGGAGTAAAACCTTGCATCTTCTTCTTCTTCGGTGAATGCGAAAACCTAGTTAATTAATCGAGATTCAACTTGGAATGATGTGATGTGATGATGCAGAAATTCGGAATCAAATTAAATCGCAACGAGAGTGAGTGAACGAACGTTGTTTGTTTGATTTGTAGAATCAGAGAGGAGAGTGAAAACGTCGTCGTTCGTCGTTTTGGTTGTTGAGTTGAGTTGAGTTGAGTTCAGTGTGCCCCTCTCTCTCTCCGTGGCTGAGGGGTTTTACTAACTGTTCGGTGCTCGCTCACTACTTCTATACTCTCTTCCTTTCCTTCTGCTCTCTGCATCTAGACTAGAGCCCAACGCCTTTTTCTTTTTTATTTAAAAAAAAATTTTTTTTTTTTTTTTACCTTTTAAATACATCATGGAAGGAAAAACTAAAAAAAAAAAATAAAAAAAAAAAAAACTAGACGAGACAAGACATAGTCTAAAAGATCACAGACTAACGGGAGACAAATAAAATATTAGCTAATGCATTATCACATCAGTTTGTTTTCCAAAAAATATGGATAAAAACGAACATTTCAATCTAGTTTGAGTAAATCTCTGAGATTTTTGTTGGGATTCTTGCTATGTATCATGGTTTGGATTTGGGTTGGCTAGTTGGTCATCGTCGTGTTGTTTTGCTATTAAAATTCTCTCCTTGTGATTTTGTTGGTTCGCGACCCCTTGAATGTGTTTCATAGGTTTGACAACTTGATTAATTTGATTAAGAAGTTACCGAGTCAGAATTGGTTCGTTCAGTTGATTTATACTCTCCGAAAAGTCAACTTCGTTGCTAATTGTTTAGGCAAGTTGGGTGCTAGAAGTTCTTAGAATTTGGTGCTCTTAGATGCAGCGCTCTAGTTTTGTCTTCTTCGTTGCTTATTAATGCTTTAGGCATCTCTTTTCTTAGGCGTTAGCCTTTCTTTTCCCTATTTTCTTTGTGTTTTTTCTTTTCTTTTTTCCCACTTGTAAACAGAAAAAGAATCTTAGAGATTTTTTTATTTTACTTTATAAAAAAAAATAAGTAAACCACAAAAATGAGCTCACAGTTTGATTAGAGTAAGAATATTTTAACCTACTAATTGAATTCAAGTGGTCAATTAACTCCATCTAGAACAAATCGTTTGAGTGAATCATAGTTCAATTTCTAGTGGATAGAATTATTGTTCAGGACTTTACTTACCTTCTGCCGAACCCCGAATTATTATGACTCATTTTTTCAAAAAATCAGAGGATTAACAAAAAATATATAAATATTTTAATTTGGTTCTCAATTCTAGAAAATATCTCTCGAGTTTGTCTTTCTGGCAAAGTTCATTATTACTCTCTCCGTCTTATAATAGATGACCTATTTGAAAATGTGTATTATTGACCTAATATATTTTGACCGTATTTTTCTATTAATTTACAAAGATAAATAATATCATATAAGATGTCGTTGGATTCGCCTCGATGAATATTTTCAAAATATCAAATTTTTATAATTTTTTCTAAGAGATTAGTAAAGTTATTTAAGATCAAAATTGTGCATTGATATGTGTGACAAGGTCAACTGTGTCACTTAATATGGGACGGAGGGAGTAAATGTTAATAAGATTTTTGCTCTTATCCCAGCAAGTTTCGCTCTCACCCAGCCAAACTGACCAAAATACTCATGCGTTAGTTAACTATCGCAGGTGTAAAAATACAGAACTTAGTTTTTACACATGCGTGACTTAAGTCACGCCGCGTGAGTTAACTCACATTGAAATTAACACATGTGTGAGTTAACTCGCACAAATTTTGTTTTTGCATTTTCACAATGTACTTCCTCCTTCTTTTAGCTTAAACATGTCAGCATGTACTTCCTTATGTTGTTGAGCTTTGTTGACATTCTCACTACTTTGGTTGTTTATTTCTTTCAATATTCTTGCTGCATAACCAAAAAAATGTAAGAAAAGTTAATTAAACAAAAAATAAAAATGGGAAAATTTTAAATCCAATGTTCTTATATTTTTTAGCTATGGATATTTGAAGCAAAGGTACCTTTAACTTGAATATGGATGGAGAAGAAGCACGGGAGAACAAAAATCACTTGTAGAATGCGTTTGTTTTGTGAAGCAGCCTTCTTAACATTGTGATAATGTAAAAACAAAACTTGTGTGAGCTAACTCACGCATGTGTTAATTTCGGCGTGAGTTGACTCACGCAGTGTGACTTAAGTTACGTATGTGTAAAAACTAAATCTCGTTTTTTTTACACTTATATTAGTTAACTAGCATAGGGGTATTTTGGTCAGTTTAACTCAATGGGAGCGAAACTTGCTGGGATAAGAGCAAAAATCTGTTAATAATTGTGGTTGTGATTGTCATGACGCGCTGACTGGAATGTTGGAAATCAAAATAGTTTTGACTTTATAGCATGCTTTCGAAAAGAAATTTTTTCAAAGGACACCAAGGTTGAGACATAAATCTCTAGCCAAAAGATCACATAGGAGCAGGTATGCTAATACATAAGATAAAATTATTATTATACACATGACATTTTGTCACTCCTTAAAGCTTTAAAATAGTAATTATACATCAAATATTTTGTCACCGATAAACTTTTAAAATGATTATTGTACACATGACTAAGTTGACAAACATATTCTAAAATTATATAAGTTGTTATTTTTTAGGAGAAAAATTATATAAATTGATATTATTATTGCTTAAACTTGAATATAAAATGTCATGACTATATCTAATTTATATACTTTTTAAAATTAATAATAATTAACTTTTAAATAGTATAAATTTAAATTGTTCACAAATACATAATGTCGAGTTCAAACTACACAAAATCATCCACGACCAACCAATACCCGTGCAGATGCACGGGTATGTTACTAGTTTAGTCCATAAGAATATTAATGTTTTAATTTATTCTCTAATACTCTTCCAATTTATCTTATCCTTTTGTGAAGTCAAATAATAAACATCGTGAATGGTGAAAATGTGGATATCAAGTGTATTGATGGCAAATCCTAATAGCAGAGAGAAGAATGCACAGTGTTTAAAATTGAAAAAACACATAGAACAATTATGTGCCCATTTCCTTCGAGTTAAGATCCTCTTCATTTATCATCCCCTCTATTTCTACTGTTTGAAGAGATAAAACACATAAACAAGTAAAAAATAATTAATGATAGTGAGACTCACTTAATGGTAGGACCCGATATCTATTATATGTCTTATCTCTCTCCAAATTGCATCTTTCATTTATTTTTATAAATGGAGAGGATCTTTACCCATTTCCTTCTCGCCAACACTTCATCTTGCTTTAGTATAGTCTGATAACATGTTACAAAAAAGTCTCTCTTATGAATATATCTATTAGTGGATGTCCATCTATTACCCTTCCACATGCTTGTAACCCCCACTATCCATTACCCTTCCACATGCTTGTAACTCCCACTAGTAAGTGGGTTGTAATGTGATCATTCATGTACCTATATGTGACCTATAAATAAAACCTACATTACAATGTAAGAGTATCTCCAATGGGGGTCCTTACTTAACAATGACCACTCCCCGTTAAGGACCCTCCATTGGAGGAAGAAAAAATGAGTCCCCGTTAAGGAATGGACAACTATATAAAGACCTTCTCTCTCCTGGGTAACTAATGTGTCCCACATTTAAAAAAGTAATAAAATGTGTACTACTTGGTCCCATTTGCATAAAGGAGTAATAAAATGTGTACTACTTGGTCCCACTTGTAAAAAGGAGTAAAGGTAAATTATTTTTGTTTAACGATGTAAAGATAGTGGGACATATTTAAGTACTTTTCATTGGAGTCCTTATTAATGTATTGTTATTGGAGTCATTGAGTCTTTAATATGTACTTTTATTAAAAAAAATATAAATAAGTGATGTGTCACGTGGGGTTCATTTAAGGAATCTTTGTTAGGAAACTACCATTGTGGATGCTCTAATGACACACCTGTGAAGTAATACACTATATTCTTATGTTCTCTCTTTGTTTCTTTCTCTCTATTCTTATATACTTTATAATATCGAGCAATGTTAAGGATCAATTTCATAATAGTCTCATATTTTTGAAGACATTGATGAATGTTCTTTTTGTAGAGGTGTGATATCTGTACAACCCAAAATAGTCGTCAAATAGCACATCGTAATCGATGAAACTAAATTTTAGCCTACACAGAAATCAAGAAAAAGATAGAAAGTAATAAATTTTGGCTTAAATGCAGTTTTGTCCCCCTATTTTGACTGAATTTGGATTTTACCCCCCCCCCCCTATTTCAAAACTCGGAGTTTTACCTCTCCTGTTTCAGTTTTTTTTCTGAATTTTGCCCCCCACTACATTTGAGTGGACTTTGGCTGATGTGGATTTTAAAATATTATTTTATTATCCACCTAATTAATTATTTAAATAAAATATTTTTTAATTACAAAAAATAAATAAATTTTAAAAAAAATCGAAAAAAACTTTAAAAAATATCATAAAATGCAGAAAAAATTCTTAAAAATTCTAGAAAATAAAGATAAAATGTAGGAAAAAACCAGAATAAATGAAAAAAAAATCCATTAAAAATACATGGAAAAACAGTATAAACGGGGAAAAAATACCATTAAAAATACATGAAAAAAACATAATGCGCCTGTAAATATTTGGATGATCATTAGCATAGTTATATTCCAAAATACAAGGTTAAAAGTTGTTCATAATCCTAACTCAATCAAAAAAACATACTTGTAAAGCCACAACAGCTCTATACATGCTCAATAATACACCTAATAATTGAGTGAAAAAAAACAAGCATAACAGCTTAATGTTGCAATAATATATGTCTAACAGCTGAATCAAAAAACAGTCCCCTAATTAATAAACTATTATCCTCTAGAATCTTGGGTTGGAGGAGGATGTTGTGACCCTTGAGTTAAAACAGTGGTAGCCCCGTCACCTCCTTGTGCACCAAAACCACGGGCTCCAGACCCACTAGCACCATTTGCTCCTTGTGTATCAAACTTTTTCCCCTTCTTTTGTTTCTATCAAAAAATTGAATCCCAAAACAAATTATTCATAACAAAATTACAAGACAAAAACAAAAATTCAAGCCAAAAAATAAGTTCAATCAGCACCTTATTTCCACCTTTTGGGAGCGCTCGATCAGCCTCACGTTTTCCTCCACATGTCCTCCTATTATGACCTATCTTTTCACATTGTGTACATTTCACTGTTGTTAAATCTCTAGGTAATAGATGTGAATTTTTCGGCTCATCATTAGCCTTGTTTCTATTCTTTTTGGGGCGACCTATAGTCCTCGTATTTTTTTTTAAAAAAAATTACTCAATTTTTTTTTTCATTTTTTTAAAAAAAAATTAACCTATTTTAAAATCATAAAATAATAAATGAAAATATCAAATAATAAATTTCATCATAAAATACATGCAACAAACTAAAGTTGAATGACATTAAATTTCATCAGCATCAAAATAACCAAAAATTGCAACGTCATAATTTGTGACTCTAACATGTTTTAATTTTCAATATAGATGATATCTTTGTAACTCTAACTTGTTTTAATTTTCAATATAGATGATATCTTGTGTCAATTTTGAAAATTAGACTTAATTTATGATCAAAACTTTTGGTATTCTCCTTCGTTTCTATGAAAATAAAAATGTGTGTGTTATTGGATAAATGAGTTTAATGGGTCTAAGTCGGGTTTTACCCAAAACCCATTATTTTTTTATGGGTTTTCCTTTTTTTAAAACCATACTCACCCAATGACCCAACCCAACCCATTTTTTTAGATTTTTTGGGTGGATTTGATCAGGTTTTCCGGGTTGGCCCAACCAATGTACACTCCTAATTTAAACTATCGAAATTGTTTGCTAATTTAGAATTGAAAACAATAAAAAATCTGATTTAATAACACTAGTAGTAATAAGAAACATCTTTTACTTTTATTTTAGCTCAAAAAGAATATTGGCTTTTTTTTTTGTGTGTCTTGTAGAATCACTTTTTACTGAATACTCCTTTGATCATATTTACAAGCAAAAATGTATTTTTTTGGTTTATTGAATATATAATATATTTGGTCTATATACAGACGAATGAATCTAGAAAATACTTTTTTACTTATAAATGTGAACATAGTAAGTAACCTTCTCTAATATATCGACCAAGCCAGGGAATATCCGATTGAAGTTAGTTGTTAATGGTAGTTTTTTAGATAATTTATTAATAGTAGTTGATTTTGGGATTATCATTACATAAATGTGATATAAATATATCATTTTTAACAATAATAATGGCCCAATGTAACTTAAAGTATTGGATTTTCTTTTACGACTAGCTAATTTTTTTTTTTTTTAGATATGAAATTAATTTTGACATGTTTGATTGCTTTTAAGTATGATTGATTTTTCTTCTAAAATTGATTATGACTTGAAACAATGATCTTTAACTTTTGAGTCAAAACAGGACCCGAGTTCGATCCTTGTAAACTAATATTTGTTTCTCCCCTCTAACAATTCACTAACAACTAACATTTGCTTATAAAAAAATTAATTAAATAATAGTTGTAGTGGTATTGGGCTTTCCCCTCTTCTTGTACCAAAAAGAGAAAGAAAAGTAGTCGATATTATGGACTTGGGCTTTGGCCTCATCTTGTACCAAAAAAAAGAAGGAAAAGTAGTCGATCTTATTTTTGTTTTTTGATGCAATTAAAAGAAGATAATTGCTAACAAATGCCCTCATGATAATCACAAGAGTTTATTATATTTACACATGAATGAAAAACAAATGGGCAACAGGTTGCGCCGTTAATTTTTTTAGATGACAAAATCAATCATATGAAAAACAACATTCATAGACGTAGATGACACAACGTTGCTATGCATAATCATTCGAACATTATTTAAAAAATTAAACAACGTTGTTATGCATAATCATTTTAACATTATTTAAAAAATTAAAATAGACAACTTTTGTATAAAAATTGACGTATTCACTCTCACATGTAATTTAATTTGTATTTCTATTTTTTTAATGAATTCTTTTAAAAAAAGGCATTAAGATTATCTGAAATATTCACGATCCTTTTAGAAAACATTTAGATTATCTGAAATATATCTCATAAACCCAATAATGTTTAGATGAGATGATATATATATCTTCTATCTTAACTAAGACCACGAGTTCGAATACGACTTGAATACATAACAACGTTAAAAACACTGATGAAGTATTTATTGACTACCCATGTTTCACAAAACTTGAAAAATTAATATTTGCATTTAGGTTTCACAACAATAAAAAAGAAAATACCTAATTGAAAAAATTATTTCATAAAAACTTGTGTTTTATAAATAATAAATAAAGATATAATAAATGTTCACAAATCTTAGCTCAACTGACAAAACTATCAGTTCGAACGTCACGACCAAACATCGAATTCTGACACCTCTATTATTGTGTGAGTTTATAATAATTTTGCTAATTTATCCGAAAAAAATATAAATATAAATCTCTCCATAAAGAAATTGAAACAAACACTTACTTGTACTAAAGTTGAAAGAAACACAATCCAAAGTCGAAATATGGAAGTGGAGTTGACTAAAATGCACACTATCAAAGATGTTACAAACTGATGATTGGATCCTGAATATTGCATCCACACGCAGCCACGTGTCACCGCTAGAAATAAAGTCCTATAATTTCAATTCATTTTCGTGTCACTGGATTTTGATTGGAGTATTTCATTTTTTTTCTAAAAATAAAATAAAAAAAAATCCACATAAACAAAAAATAAACAAGCAACGTAAACGTAACACATCAATCTCTTTTTTGTTAGTATTTTTTTTTTCCGAGTATCGACACTTTTATTATTTTTATTTTTGTTTCCATAATCATCATCATCGTGTGGATCTCTGCATAAAATTGCTCAGATCTAGGGTTCGTGCTGAATTCACATTCCAATTCACGCGTTTTGGATCCAAACGCATTCAAATATTGAATCCACGATTCATTTTTGATGAACATGGAGGAGGCAGTAGTTAACGATGCGGCGTCGTTGGATGTTGAATTGTTGCAGCTTCCAGAAGTCTCTTCTTTGGCTCTCAAGCCTCACACCACCTTCGTTCAGACACTTTTCGATCACTGGCTTTCGCTTCCCGAAACCAATCGTTTGGTATCATGCTTCTTCATTCTCTATATTATTATTATTATTATTTTTTAAATCAATTTATTGTTATTGTTATCGTTATATTCTTCATTTGGATCTTATTGTTTATTTATTTATTCATTCAATCAATGGAACGGTTACCGTTGGATATTAATAATGGATTAATAATTATTAGTAGTGTTCATTTAAGTGCTTAATTGTAGTAATCATTAGCACTGTTATTAAATAGCAGCTATAGCATAATGGAATTTAGACCATACCACAAAAGTTTGTCTTGTGCTGTTCTACCTTGTGTTGTGTTGTTCTATTACTTACTTTTTAACCGATCAAATGCACCCTTAGTATAAAATCTTGTCAAATAGCGGCGCTCTAGCCCTATTGCATAGAGGAATTTTAACAATCCACTTCCGCTATTGACAGCATTGAATAGTAGTAAAACCCACAAGATTTGTGTGGGATGTGCATTAATTATTGTTTATATTATTATGTCAATAAAAGATAGCCATCATCATGGGATTCTGTGCATCTATCTCATGAGAAGTGAGAATGCAACAACTTTTCCTAGATATCCTCACCATATTCATTGAGTAATAAATGGTGTCAATCACAGATTGCAGAAAATAGCCGTATTTTAAATTCCGCTAAGCTACAAAGCTGCTGTAGATGCTATTTGACAACACTTTATACTTAATCGCATACTGTATTGTCGAACAATAGTAGCCTGCTTGAATTCTGCTACGCTACAGCCGCTATTTGACAACATAGGAAGTCATGAATTTGAACTTTTATCCGTTGCTCTCGTTCTGTCTCTAATCTTCAGAGTAGTCATTGTAGTTTATTCTTGCTATTAGAAGGACTATATTAAACTCTTGATGTCTACTCTCCCAAGTGCTATGAACGATGTATAATGTATTGATGATACTTGAAGTGGGTGAATGAAATATTTTAGTAATCAAATAGATGCATTTTTGTTTTTTTATTCTTCAGTTTCTTCTACAAATATGATGCGTGTATTTGTGATTTTATTCGCGTCTAACTGGCTCTTTTGTGTAGGTAACATCATTGCTAAATGATGCAAAGTCTGGTGTTCCGTTGAATGTCCCGGGGAATTGCTCGAGTCCAAATGCTTTGAGCAATTCTTTGCCTTCTATGTTTCCTGCTGGCACTGCACCACCTCTTTCACCTAGAAGTTCATCTGGTTCTCCTCGCATAGTGAAACATAGAGTTGGCCCTTCTAATTTGGGTTCTCCTTTAAAAGTTGTTAGCGAGCCGGTTAAAGAACTTATACCTCAGGTGAGGCTCGTCCGATATGTTTGCTTAATGTTTTATATGATAGTAAAGGTTAACTCACTATAACTACATCTAAAAGGAGGATATGATATGCTCCAAAACTAAAAGTGTAAAATAAATCAGAGAAGGTGAATTGATTTTTAGCCTAAAAAAGATACAACTAAGTTACCCAATCTCTATGTGGTAATGAAATGGAACCTTCCTTGAAATAATCATTATCAGAACACAGAATTGATGCCATTCATAGACTCCTCTTCCGTAGCTAATTGTGGAGCTAAAAGACACACTTAATGTGCCAGCATTATGCTCCAGGCATATGCACCAAAGGACTGCACATTGCCACAAAAAACTTTTCCCTCCTTATTTTTGCTGATGCCAATGCTATTACTACCAAATAGGACACAGCCAATACTCATAAAAGACTGTGTGAACTAGCAACAAATCATTCATATTAATCCCAGTACATACAGCTGCCCAGTTTTCCTAAAATCTTTATTTCATGATACTTTTTTTTGTGCCTCGTCTGCTAAATGCGCGCGTGTGTGGTGTGGTGTTTGTCGATTCTTGCCCTCGCTCACCCTGTTTCATTTTACGTTCATGTTTGTAACAAGTAGTTGTGTGCTTGCAGTTCTACTTTCAGAATGGACCTCCTCCTCCCAATGAACTGAAAGAACAATGCTTGCTTAGAGTTGACCAGTTATTCCCTGATCACTTGCATGGTCTGCAGATACATGGTAAGATATTGCTCATAAATGGGTTATAGCCTGATAGGCTGGTTGCTAACTCGGGAATTTTTTTTCCCAATTAGCAGCACACTTTAGCTGTTTAAGCAATCACACGCCCTCCTGATTTTGAGTAAAATTAACTTATTTTAAACGTTTCCAGGAGAAAAAAAGTGATTAAAGTTCACTCTGTAACATACAAAAGAGTTGTAATAATAGCTCAGTTCTGATTTTCATTTTTCTATGGTATGTCAGAATTTAAGTCAGTTACCAAGGAAGTATGCAAGCTGCCATCTTTTCTTTCCACAGCTCTTTACAGAAAGATTGAAAATGGAGCTGGTATTGTGACAAGGTTTGCACTTTAAACTTTTGTAGCACAACTTTCATACTTCTCTGTTCCATGAATGGTGGTACCCAAATTTAGTTGTTTGGATGGTTAATAGGTTGTTGTCTCAAGTGTTGTCAATTACGGATCGCGGAAAATAATGGGTTGTTCAAATTCTGCTATGCAAAATTGCTATAGGTGCTATTTGACAAAATGTTGTACTAGATAGAATATTGTGCAACAATAGCGGTCTGTGGGTTTAAATTCCATTACACTATAGTGCTATAACGCCGCCATTTAATAACATAGGTTATTTCTAGATGCCAACGGCCTGAAATACCATAAAACTTGTTGTGTGCTAATACTAAATAGTATTACTGATTAAGTGATTATTCAGAAAGGAGAAGTACTCTTAGGAATATACTACGCCTTTATCCCTGATTTAGAAATTGCTTGAAATTAGACATTCATATTGAAGTTATGTGAGTGTGTGAATCTGGAAAACTTCACATCTTAAGTTTAATATTGAACCTTTAGTGGCAAAACTTTTAATAATTTTGTACATATTGAATTCAGAATTCTGAAAAAGATTCCCATTTGACATCTTGGCGGTGTAGTAAAGGAATTGTCATTTAATAATGAAGGGGCACATTAAAGAAAAAAAAGGAAACTATTACCACCTCTGTCCCTATATGTAAGAACCCTTTTGCAAAATTTTCATGTCCCTTTTGATAAGGCCCTCTTCAAATTATATGGTACATTAATTTTTTTTCTCACAAAAATACCTCTAGTTAAATGAAGTGAATAAAGACCAACAATTTCTATTAGAAATCTAAAACTATTCTAGAGAGAATGTAAAGTGGTATATTATGAATTTGTTATTGTATTCAATCATTGAATGATTACAAATTACAATGAATGATGAATCTATTTATAAATTTAGGGTTTATTATAGATTCATCAATAGGCACAATGTTGGTCAGTTAGTTGCATTTTGTGACAAGGGACATTATCCCATACATGTAGTGTAGGGTATGCTAGTTGAACTTGAGTGAGTGGATTCACTCTTTTAATAATTTTGGTAAGAGAATGTATATTGTTGACAAATTTAATGTAAACTTTTTTTTCTCTTAATTCTTGTGCATTGGCCAAAAGGGCTTACACATAGGAACAGTGGCAGTATCATTCAAAAACTGAATAGCGCTGTGTTGAGGAGACTGTTGAAACTAAAAAGTTTTGATCTAGTCCCTGAACTAAATATTTTCAACTTTTTCCGCACTTTCTTTTTCTTCAGTATTAACAAACATGGCTAAAGCACACGCAACGTTGATTTCTTTAACTGTCAATGTTAAATAGATTTTACTAACAAACCTTCGCTAAAGATTGTCAAGTTTGTCAGAGTAATTTTAATTAGAAAGAACATTACATTTTTTTCCTTCACATTCTCCTTCTGTTAACTCTGTTCTTTGTAATAAGACATATGACCACAATACAATATCTGACACCTTACTGTCCAGGGATGTAAACAAAGAAACCATCAATTAAAATATAGAGGCAATTTGGTGGAACGAAAGAAATGCCCTGAAAAAAAATGGTTCTGTACACGGTTTGGCTGAGTGTGTCTTTGTGGGCCTGCTGTACTTGGTGCTAAACAAGAAGTTAGTTTTGCAAATAGCTGTTTCATTTCAATTGGGCAGTATGCCAATGAATTTCTTGCTTGAAAGATCTTATTTATTATTATTAATAAAGTAAACTTGCTTAACACTTCCCTTCCCTTCCCATACTATAAGGATTATAATTTAATGGTCTTGTTCACTGTAATTATTATTTCTTAATACTCATGCTTTAATCTTTTGATGTGATGTTCCTGTAGGAAATCATTTAATCTTTTGATGTTTGATGTAATGTTCCTGTAGGAAAGCATTTATTGATTATTGGATTAATGGAAACATGTTGACGAGGGATATAGCGACCCAAATATACACAATTTTAAAGCAACCACAACTCAATCACCTAGCTCAGGTTTGTTGCTTCTATTTCTTTTTTCTTTTCTGCTTTCCATTTCATTTATTTCTCGTCGCCTTGACATTACATTCCGTTATGGCCTGATGAAATCTATCAAATATATCATTTATTCAATTCCCATTTGATAGTAAATGACTTACCTTTTTATTGTCAAATTTATTGTTAACCTTGGCTTTGATATTATAATCACACCCATCTTTTTATAATTGATATCAGGATGATTTTAAACCTATACTACGTGAGCTTTTGGCAACTCATCCCGGGCTGGAGTTCCTGCAAAGCACACCTGAGTTTCAAGAGAGATATGGTTTGTCTTCCATCTTTGCTATAGCTGTGCATTTAGAGGTTCATCGAATTGTAGGAATTAGAAAAAGAACTTGAGGTTCTCACTATACTCGGTTTCGTAAAAACACTTTGGGGGTTATTACAAGGCACTGAATGTGTCCCTCTACCTTAGAGCAGTTTGTGATGGTTTGTTATGAAGGGTTAAGTTTAAAATACAGCAGTTTTCTGGCAGTGTGAAGATTTACTTGGTTTCTAATGGAAATCTAACAGGCATTACTGTCAAGATTCTGACTTAGAAGTTAGACATTCCATGCCCTAGGAGAGTTGTTTGCTGTGCTAGGTTCACTGAACTATCTTTTCTCTTAATTTGACCCAAATAATGGAGGCGTTAAGTTTAAAATGCAGCAGTTTCCTGGCAGTGTGCAGATTTACTTGGTTTCTAATGGAAATCTAACAGGCATTACTGTCAAGATTCTGACTGAGAAGTTAGACATTCCATGCCCTAGGAGAGTTGTTTGCTGTGCTAGGTTCATTCCAACTTCACATTATTAGGGTTAAGTAAATCTTGGTTTCTTAATTTGACCCTAATAATGGATTCCGACTTCGGATAATTATTTATGGTTTTATACGTTTTGTTGAAAACAAGATTATCCTCCTCTGGTTATACGTATTTGATATTTTTGGAAAGTAAAAAAGGGTGTGGGGTGCTCTAAGCCAGGGTGCAAGTTTCTTAATGGATTCTTGTGCACAATCTTTGACATTGATTATGTATTTCATGCATATATTTCAAAAAAAAAAAATTCTTCTGTATTTTGTTGGTTGCTGTCATGTATCTATCCATTTTTTTCCTACAAAACGTAACACGCTACTCCACCTTTCAAAGCAGTGGTCATTGGTTGCATATACTAGATGCTCTTTAACCATTGACTTTTCTCCTACCTAGCCAACCCACTTTTCTGCCAACTCCATTTGTTAATCATCTTTACACTTTTCACACTCAATACTAGTCTTCACTCTTTGTCAGTGGTGCAATGTTCTCATGTACTTGCTTTTTCAATGGGCCAGCTGAAACCGTGATATATAGAATATATTACTACATCAATAGATCAGGAAATGGTCGTCTTACCCTGAGGGAGCTGAAGCGTGGAAATATTATTGATGCAATGCAGCATGCCGATGAAGAAGAAGACATCAACAAGGTTTTGAGGTAGATATACTGATTGAAAATGTCATTACCATGAACTTCAATAAGCGACCTTGGTTTCTTTCTTTCTCAAATGAACTCAATATACTTATATCGAAATGCAGTAACCGATTTTGCCTTTCCTTAATATTATCTGCAGATACTTCTCTTATGAGCACTTTTATGTTATATACTGCAAGTTTTGGGAGCTGGATACAGATCATGATTTCTTGATAGACAAAGAAAATCTTATCAGATATGGAAACCATGCACTTACCTATCGAATTGTCGATAGAATATTTTCTCAGGTTGGTGTAGATAACAATATTATGTGTTGCTTTTATCTTATGATCTGACTACAAATGTCTTCAGAGCTAGATACAGTCTGTCCACTTTTTTATTTGATTTATCAGATCATTTTTTGATAACTCATATTTGGACTCTATTATCTCAGGTTCCAAGAAAGTTTACTAGTAAAGTTGAGGGAAAGATGGGATATGAAGATTTTGTTTATTTCATACTATCAGAAGAGGATAAATCATCTGACCCAAGTCTTGAGTATTGGTATTTTGTTTCCCATGTATTTTTCTGATTTCATTTGTTAGTTTGTCCCCTCCGTTAATATGTCCCTGGATTTATTTTAGGCATGGGTATAGCATGTTTTATTTGATTTAGGCTTTGGACTGTGCATATGCATGTACACTAGTCCATAGTTATCTGAGAGAGAGAAAGTTGGGATGCAAACGATAAATTTTGTTGCTGAAACTTCACCCTAAGCGAAGTGCAAAGTTTCAGTTTTTTTAGAAGTAACAGTTTTTATAGAAATAACATTCTAATTTAATTTTTTTTCTTCTGGAAATAACAGTTTTCAGATATGATGTACTTAAATTGTTTTGGATTATTTCATTTTTGAAAGGAAATAAAGGAGCAACAACATTTTGTATTCTAGTGCAGTTATTGCCAACAGTTTCCTTATGTTGTTTCCTTATTTTCAACTACTTCAAAGTACAAAAACCAGAAAGAAATAAAAACTCACCTCATATTGGCATATAACAATCTCCTAATTTGTTCTTTTAAATAACTTTTGAATTAAACACACATCCAAACTATTTTTTTCGAAAAGCATGGTCTCCCATCTACCAATTCACTAGTGTCTTAAAGAGCAGTGAGTATGATATCATAAGCTTTGTGCAATTGGGTAGTATGCTTGAGAGGAGCGTCAGCAAAAGGCACAGTTCTAAGTAAGACAGCAAAGGTGGATTTATCTAAAAATTTGAGCTTCTAGGTAGACATGGAAGAAATGAAAGAAAGTTGAACATTTGATGCATTTTCATGTTTATTTTTGAAAAAGCCTTTCCATGTTTGCAGTTTTTTTCACTTCCCTCTATTTTTCACCATGCCCACAAACATGCCCTTATTAGATGTTGACTTTGACTTTGTCATGATTAGGTTTAAGTGTGTTGATTTGGATGGGAACGGAGTCCTAACACGGAATGAACTGCAATTTTTTTATGAGGAGCAACTGCATCGAATGGAGTGCATGGCTCAAGAACCTGTGCTTTTTGAGGATATATTGTGCCAGATAATTGACATGATTAGATCTGAGGTTTGTTTTTCAATCTTCCTTTTATTGATTGTTTGTGCAATTTTTTATTGTGTTGTTGGTAAGTCACATTAGGTGGAAAATGATGCAATTCTACTAAGCAGTTAGAAAGTTCGTTTGTTGTCATGGAAGATGACATATTCCAATATGCATTTTTGGTTCCTCCCTTTTTACCCTCTTTCTTTGTCATTTGTTTGATTTCATATCATTACTTAAACTTTATACGATATCTTTCTTTTTTCTTTCTGAATTTTAAATTAAATTCTTCATTCTGCAGAACGAAAGCTATATCACTCTGCGTGACCTGAAAGGTGGTAAACTCTCGGGAAGTGTTTTCAATATCCTGTTCAATCTAAACAAGTTCATGGCCTTTGAAACTCGTGACCCATTTTTGATTCGCCAGGTGCATGAATATTCAATAGAGGTTTTTATGTTGTTTAGTCATTATGATTGGCTCTTGTTGGCTAGGTTTGACCTCTTTGGTGTATGTCATGTGTGAACAGGAGCGCGAGAACCCAACATTGACGGAGTGGGATCGCTTTGCTCACAGAGAATATATTAGGCTTTCAATGGAAGAAGATGTAGAGGATGTTTCTAATGGAAGTGCAGAAGTTTGGGATGAATCTCTAGAGGCTCCCTTTTGACATCTATGTAAGTTGCAATATGATGGAAGAAATCCACTTTTACTTTGCATTACAATATAATTCAGAAATTGGGGCTTGCCCACTGATATGGCTCGACCAAAATCAGGCTGGCTAACAGGCCTTGGCTCAAGCCAGCAAAATGCTAGAATAGCCCTCTATAAATACTGCAGGCACTGCAGCCCTTTATAGAGAAGTATTTCGTAATGAATGATGATTAATGTCGTATGCAACTGATTCTCAAAAATTATGAATGTTTTTGGTACTGTTTTTAAGGGTAGTAAAAAATTTCTCATATGAATGTTTTTGGTTCTATTTTTAAGGGTAGTAAATTTTTTCTCATTCCACCATATCTCTTAACTAATGAATATTTATAATCTAAATTATTGGTATTTATTACATTCGACAGGACCCGTGGTCTAGTTCTTTTCTAATTTTATTGTTTTTACTCATTTAGCGCACATATTCTACGGCAACCTTGCAGTAGTAGTTTGTGGTAAATTTCAGTCCAAGAGGCAGAAGCAATGCCAGAATGCTCTGCCTTGGGATTTCAGATGTGGAAGGTTGCATTTGTCGCTTGGGACTATGCATATGATCTTAAGGTGTTTCCTACGAAAAAGAAATTTAATACCCGGGGCATGTGGAAAAATTAGGTTGACTTGACTAACAAATAGACCCATTGAAACAAATAGAATATTTTCAGTACGCCTATAGCTTTCAAAAAAAAAAAAAGAAAAAAGGAAGAGAAGTTTCCTCCATATGGTTTTAGAGTAGTCTTATACATTATAAAAGATACAAATAAGTCATCCGTGTTATTATGCCCACTTACCCTGTTGCGCATAGCCCTTGCACACTCATAGATGTTACATTTTTATTTGGTATGTTGAATTGAGCACTGTAGATTAAGCTTATATAAACCAACATGTGCCCAGGGTTCAAACTCTGACTCGTGTATGGAGAAAATCTGATTAAAATAGAAGAACCCACCTTGTGCCCAGGGTCCAAATAGATTTCTTAATGGAGATTAGCTATTGTTGAATGATGGTGGATACTTCTTTTAAAAAAACATTGGGGAAGGGGGGCATTTTTATTAATTCAAGTGGCACAACCATCCATAAGGGGATTCGAGAACTCAGTACCTTGAGATTACAATGCTAAACTCTTACTACTAAGCTAGCACCTCAAGTGTACTGATGGTGGATACTTCGTATATATATAATATGGTTAACAAAAAAAACTTATAATACTGAGAATTGTTTGATGTGAAACTTGTGTAACTTTATCCATTAAATTACTCTTACATATTAAGATGATGAACAACTTATCGTGTTCTTTTTTTCTATTTTTTTTAGAGGAATAACTTATCATGTCTTAGGAGTGACAAGTGGGATTAAGGTTGATATTTTGTCAAGTATGTGATGTTTTTACATATTAAAGCATTTAAAATTATATTAGTATAACTTTTTAGATATTATTTAATTTTTAAAAAAGGAGAATGCTAACAAAAAAAATGTGCCCTTAGGGCATTGTTTATTGTTTAAGTAATTAAATTAGGTAACTTATACATAGAAAGTTGTTTATTATTTTTTTTGAAGGAAGAAAGTTGTTTATTTATTACTTTTATAAGTATTTGACTTGTATTTTCAAAATGCTTTTGGGGTTACTTGTTAGCATGACTATAAGACCAATTATCAACTATCCATTAACTAATACATCATTTTTACATTCCATCTCACTTCAAGCATTGTACATCAATACAGTATATGAAAAGTTATCAACACCCTAGATCGGATGGCTGCAGAGAGTATAGAGTCGGGTCAGCTTTGCGTCCCAGCTTCGACCCTGCAAAAGTGGGAAATTCCAATCTTTACAATGGAATGCATTTTGGATGGGTGCAGGCGGCAGCAAAGATATCCAGATCTGCTGGTAGTGTCAGACATTGGGAATTTACCATGGAAGTTTTGTTGTTCGTACCAATTGTCCATGTAAATTGAGGACATTTTATTAGAGGCAATTAAGCCCCCAAATAGAATTAAATTAAATTGACATCATTGGGTATTCTTGTCATAAGTAACGATAAATTTAGATGGTCTAGTCCCTTAGCCTATGATCAGTTTACTTGTAGATTATATTTCCAATTTTTTCCGTTGTCTACTATGTGATTTGATGAATTCGCTTTTCGTTTTAGCCTTTTAGGCCAATCAAAGAATTTAATAGTGTAATGCTGCAAAAATAAAAGGTTTTGTTGTCTCCATAATAATATTTTCCCTCCAACCTTGAGCACATTGGAATGAACATCTGTCAACGGCATCATTGTCGAAAGGGCACAGATTTATGGTGTAGTAATTCAGTAAAAAATTAATTTGAAATCGGAAAGAAAGTGTATGAAATCTTCAATGAAAGATAAGCGAATTGCGATGTAGTACTAAAAATACAAACAAAATATATACATATATATTTTCGGCAAACATAGTTTGGGTACATCGGTGGGAGTGGAAATAGAAGGTTTACTTCTTGATTTATATGGAATCACGTGATACTTTCGTCACTTCGGTGACAACGACATAGTGACATATTGCTCGATGTTTATCACTGTTTAAAATATTAAATATATATGATTTTATATTATTACCGACGTTATGAGAATTTAAATGAGAGAAAATAAATAAATAAATAAATAAGACTTATTTATAAATTAATAACAAAGATATCATATTAAAATTTAAATGAGAGAAAATAAATAAATAAATAAATAAATAAATAAGACTTATTTATAAATTAATAACAAAGATATCATATTAAAATTGTTTCAAAAAATATATTTTGGATTCAAATAAAATCAATGTGTTTTGAAATTGTTTCAAAAAATATATATTTTATTTAAAAATGTTTAAGATGTGTATATAAGTATAAATAGAACTCATATGGTACTGAATAATATACCACTTCTCAGAAACCCTAACTGAAAAGAAACCCTAGTCTCTTTGAAGCTCTATTGAGAAAGTCTTTTGCGTGGATTGAGGAGAGACATACTTTTCTTTGCTCGTGATTGAAAGCGTTTCAACAACAAGATTCCGCACTTCAAGAGGTAACATTCTTATATTCTTATATTGATTTGTGACAAATTCGTTTTAATGCAAAGAAGAGAGAGTAAAATTTTACTTATCCATTGTGTTTTATATCACAATTCCCTTCGTGTATATATGTCTGTCCTATTAGTTTTTTTTGGTTATGTGTGCATAATTCACGTTAAGGTTAATTTATTATTATCGAGTATTACTTAAAAAAAAGTTGGTGTTTTATTTCTCAAAAAAAAAGGTTGGTGTTTTATTATTTAAAAACAACACTGTTCATAAAAAAGTTCATTTCCATGAAGTAAGTAATATATACATGAAGGATGCTTTTAATATATGTTCCCAAAGTAATTTCGTTCATGCCTTCATGGTAGATTTAATATGGTATTGAATTTTTATATATTGATTTAGAAATTATTCAAGCATGTAAATTTTGGTAAATACAAAAATATTTGGTTTACGATGCTTGGTTATTTGCGTTTTAACTCATTAATAAATTTGTGTTTTTTCACAAATAGTAAATTTGTGTGTATAATTCGACCTCGCATGCGGATCAATCGACATTTTTCACAAATTTTACGAACAAAGGCTCCTACTTTCATATTTTTAATTTAACTCCTTAATTAAAATTTAATGCCAAATCTATATATCGGAAGAAAACTTATAATTGTGCCTCGTAAAAAACATGTTAAAGTTAAAAAGTAGTCTAATTAAATTAAGTGACTTGCATTTCCATTTTTTCCTTACCGGTCGTATACATTAAGTACGTCCAATTTTTTTTTGTAAACATTGTCTAGAATCTTATTTAAATTCTATTTCTCTAAAGCAACCTGAAACATACCCTCAGAAGTTATTCAGTAATTTAATCTTCATGAATTCTTATTTCTATTCTAGTTAATATATTTTTTGAGAGAGTAAATTTGTGTATATGAATGAATTTCTTTAAATTTGTGCAATTATAACTTTGATTAATTTTTTTTTTTAAAAAAAAACTTGGATTAATTATTCATGATAGTATATATCACGCTGTTTACTTTTTTATTTTTTTTAGGGGACATCAAAGATAAAAATTATGCATTGTTATGTAGATTTATTTATCCAAATTGTAAAAGTTATTATTTTTTCAATAAATATTTACTATATGTGGAATTCTTAACATGCGTCCTTCAAAAATTATTCCTTTTGAATAAATATTTATTACATGTGGAATTCTTAACATATGCTCTTAGGATATATGTTAGCATGACCCTTACAATTTTTTTTGCAGCATGTTGTTTTTTTATTTTTTTATTTTTTTATTTTATAGATTTGATAGCTTTTTTATAGATATTTTTTTGAACGTTTTATAGATAAGTTTAGAGACATTATAGAGATAATTTCATAGAAAAAATATATACCGTTGATTAAACCAAACATATTGTTTTTACCGTTGATTACACCGTTGACAAAATATATCCCTATCCTCTTTTTTTTT